>Ga0182012_10002164_pt1 | contig 21394 bp, 23 predicted proteins | sample 612S2SmetaG_FD_120486 | JGI IMG/M metagenome (GOLD analysis project Ga0182012, IMG submission 120486) | Permafrost microbial communities from Stordalen Mire, Sweden - 612S2S metaG | ecosystem: Environmental > Terrestrial > Soil > Wetlands > Permafrost | place: Sweden: Stordalen | collected... | reverse complement strand
GGCCCAATGACCTGCTGGCAGGACGGAGGAAGCTCGCCGGCATCTTGCTGGAAGCGGAGGTCACGGCCGGAGATAGGCTGGCGGTCGTGGTCGGAATCGGGACCAACGTGGTCGCTGCCCCCGCGGGGACGCCAACGCCCGCGACCTCACTGGCGGCGCTTGGCGTGCAGGTCAACGCGGAGCAATTGTTCACCGAACTGTCGGACTGCTGGGCGAATTACCGTGCCATTTGGGATTGCGGGCGCGGCTTCGGCGAGATTCGAAGGCTGTGGCTGGCGCGTGCGGCCGGGCTTGGGCAGGAGGTCGCGATCCAGTCGGGCGGCTCCACCCAGAATGGCATATTCGAGACCATCGATGAAATGGGCTGCATGATTATCAGGACATCGGGCGGCAAGCAGGTGTCGATTTCAGCGGGCGATGTCTATTTTGGATCCGCCGCCTCGGCCGGGGCAAGCTGATGTCGCGACCGGATGAATTGACCTTTGCGCCGCTCGGTGGCGCCGGCGAGATCGGCATGAACCTGTCGATCTACGGCCTCGGCAACCGGCATCAGCGATCGTGGCTCGCGGTCGATCTCGGCGTATCCTTCGGCGACGAGGAACATCTGCCGGGCATCGACCTGATCATGCCCGATATCAGCTTTCTGGAGAAAGAACGCAAGAATCTGATCGGGCTGGTGCTGACCCACGCCCATGAGGACCATTTCGGCGCCATCATCGACCTATGGCCGAAGCTGAGGTGTCCGATCTATGCGACCCAATTCAGCGCGGCCCTGTTCGAAGCCAAACGCGCCTCCGAGCGCAATCCGCCGAAGATTCCAATCACGGTGGTCCCCTCAGGCGGGCGCATCGATCTCGGGCCGTTCAATGTCGAGTTCATTCCGGTAGCCCATTCGATTCCGGAATCGCATGCACTGGCCATCCACACTTCGGCCGGCACCGTGCTGCATACCGGCGACTGGAAAATCGATCTGACGCCGATCATCGGCCAGCCAACCGACGAGCGGCGGCTGCGCCAGCTTGGCGACGAGGGCGTGCTGGCGCTGATCGGCGATTCCACCAATGCGGTACGGGAAGGGCGCTCGCCGTCGGAAGCGGAGGTCGCCAGGACCATCACCGAATTGGTAAGAGCGGCCAAGGGCCGCGTCGCGGTGACCACGTTTGCCTCGAATGTCGCCCGGCTGCGTGCAGTTGCGGATGCGGCCAGGGCGGCGGGGCGCGAAGTCGTGGTGATCGGCCGCGCCATGGAGCGCGTGGTGCAGGTGGCGCGCGAGACCGGCTTTCTTGATGGGGTGCAGAATTTTCGCGGCGCTGATCTCTATGGCCATTTCCCTCCCGACAAGGTGCTGGCGTTGTGCACGGGCAGCCAGGGCGAGCCGCGCGCGGCGCTGTCGCGGATCGCCAATGACGATCATCCGCAGGTGACACTGAACAGGGGCGATTGCGTGATCTTCTCCTCGCGCACCATCCCCGGCAACGAGAAGTCGGTCGGCGCCATCATCAACGGCCTGATCACCCAGGGCGTCGAAGTCATCACCGACCGTACCCACCTTGTTCATGTCTCCGGCCATCCCCGCCGCGACGAACTCCGCGACATGATTTCGTGGGTCCGCCCGCAGCTCTTAATCCCGGTTCATGGCGAGGCCCTGCACTTGTTCGAACATGCACAGCTGGCCCGCGCGGCGGGCGTGCCGAAAGTCCTGATCTGCCGCGATGGCGATTTGGTCAAGCTGGGGCCCGGCGATCCCGGCATTATCGAGCAGTTGCCGTCGGGACGGCTCTACAAGGACGGTACGATACTGGAGGAGGCCAAGTCGCGAGCGGTTGTGGAGCGCCGCAAGCTGGCCTTTGCCGGCTGCGTCTTTGTTGCCATTGCCGTCACCGAAAAGGGCGAACTGGCCGACGATCCCGAGGTTGATCTGGTCGGAATTCCCGAGAAGAACACGGCCGGCGAAATCATCGACGAACTCGTGTTCGACGTGGTGGTGTCGACGGTGGAAGGCCTGCCGCGAGCGCGCCGCCGCGATCCCGATGCCATGGCGGAGTCGGTTCGCCGGGCGGTAAGATCTGTCATCAGCGAGCAGTGGGGCAAGAAGCCTCTGTGCTATGTTCATGTCCTGATGGTGTAGGGTTTTGCCGCCTGCACCTCTCCGCCGTCGACGCTTGGGTGAACAGTAGCCTCGGCCCGGCGACCAAAACTCGCGGATGCGGGAGCGATCCGCGGCGGAACATCGGCAAAGGGAAAATCGAGGGTGGAGGAGTTCATGCTGGGACGGCTCAATCATGTCGCGATTGCGGTCCGGGATGCCGAACAGGCCGCCAAAATTTATGGCGCGGCGTTCGGTGCCGATATCTCGGCGGCGTTGCCGTTGCCCGAGCATGGCGTCGTCACCGTGTTCGTGACGCTGCCCAATACCAAGATCGAATTCATCCAGCCGCTTGGCGAATCTTCGCCGATTGCCAAATTCCTCGAGCGCAATGCCGACGGCGGCATCCACCACCTCTGCTATGACGTGCCCGACATCATCGCGGCGCGTGATACCCTGATCAAAGAGGGCGCGCGGGTGCTCGGCGACGGCGTCCCCAGGATCGGGGCCCACGGCAAGCCGGTGCTGTTTCTGCACCCGAAGGATTTCTCCGGCGCGCTGGTCGAAATCGAACAGGCCTGAGGCCCGCGATGATCTACACACTCTCGACGGCGCTCGCGATCTACTTTGTGATGTGGTGGATCGTGTTATTCGTGACCTTGCCGTTCGGCGTGCGTAGCCAGCATGAGGATGGTGCAGGCACCCCTGGCACCGATCCCGGTGCTCCCGTCGCGACCCAGATGGGACGCAAGATGATCTGGACGACGGCGCTGTCGGCGGTGCTCTTCGCCGGGTGCTGGTTCGCTTATGATGCCGGCTGGCTGAACGTCGAGCGGTTGTCGCGGCTTATGAGGGTGCCCCTCTGATTGCCGGCATCCCACCGCAAATTTTGCGGAAGCAAAAGCGAGCAACCAGATAAAAAAACTTAGTCAAGAAATTGAGTCAAAGAAATTGAGTCAAAGAAAAAAGAGCAGGGCTGATAGCCCTGCTCTGAAAATTGTGTCGACCCTATTCCCCCGCGCGTTCAATTTGATCTTGCTTGACGGGTTGGCGCTGCTTTTGCGCGCCTGGGCTCCTCCCGAGACTTGGACCACCAGACTGAACCTTTCGACCAGCCTGAGCCCGCACTGTTAGACCATCTTTATCGGCTTGTCACCAATTTCAGCAACGTTTGTTCAAAATTCGAGCACGCAATGTAATGTTCGGAATGTCGCTACCTATAGTTGTAAAAGTATGATTCAATAGCATTTAAGTAGATCGACTGCCCTGAAAAGCGGCAGGTTTCTGATGCTGCATATTTCCACCATGCCGCGGTCTGCGATGAAGGCAGCTTGGGCGCGCTCGAGAATGTGCGCGCACCTTCGTCCGATACCACCAGATAACCGCGGTCGGCTGCATCAGCCGGAGCGACACCAGGCCGCCAGCGCGGTAGGGGTGATACCCGCACTGGCGACGCCGACCAGGATGATGGCAAGCCCGACCGCATGTCGCAACCACACCGAGCTCACCTGATGGCGGAGCAGCGGAAGGCCAAGGCCTGCCGCAATCACGGCCGGCAGCGTACCAAGCCCAAAACCGGACATCGCGATCGCGCCGCCGAGCCACGATCCGCAGAGCATTGCGTAGAACAGCGCCGCATAGACCATGGCACAGGGAAGAAACCCCCATACCGCGCCGCTGACGAAAAGTCCGGCTTTCGCCGGCAGACGCGCCGCGCGGGCCACCTTGTTCATCGAGTTGCTGACCGTTGAACCGATCCGATAAAGCGTGGCCGGAAGTGGCAGCACCTCCATCATGGAAAGCCCGATCCAGCCAAGCGCGGCCGCAGCGGCCCAGCGAAGAACCGCATGGCTGGCGGCGTGATCGAAAGAGCCGAACAGGCTCGATCCGAAGCCGCCGACGATCGCACCGGCCATGACATAGCCGGTGATCCGCCCCGCATTGATCAGCAAAGTCGTTGCCACCAGATCGCGCGCCGAGCGGCCGGGAGCAAGATCGGCCGCGAAGTGCAGGCTGGCAGCGATGCCGGAGCACATGCCGATGCAGTGCAAGCTCGATGACAGGCCAATCAACAGTCCTGCAACCAGCAGCGGTTGGTCGAAGTTAAACATCAGGATCCCAGCAAAACCCTAGAAGTATCCAGGTTTGAGGCCACCGCGCATTGCGCTGCGTCAAAGTCAAAAAGTCAGTGTGTGTGGCCGAGGCGCCACGGATGAGACGACGATGGCGTCGCATCTTGACCGGATACCTAAAGTAATCTCGACAAATGATTGGCCCGGGTCTAGAGAATCCGAGGCGCTTTTGGGGAATTCATGCGACGGCGGCTGGATCTATTGATTCCAATCGTTCTGCTCTCGATTGTGGTGCAATTGCTGGCACCAATCGGAGCGTTTCGCGTTGTCGCTCACGCCGCGAACGATCCGCTTTATTTGGCTTCGATCTGCTCAACGGCGGGTTCCTCCCACGGCGATGCGGCAGCCCCCACCGGGACGCGCCATGATCGCGCGGGTTGCTGCGCGTTTTGTGGTACAGGTCTCGGCGGCGCCTTTGTCATCGATCCACCGCCTATCGTTTTTGTAAGTCTGCAGCGTCGCTACCAGACGGTGTCATGGCTGAATGCCGCGGCTTCCCTGCCAACCGTGAGAGTTGGTTCTAACGCCCAAGCGCGCGCCCCGCCGCAGGCGGCCTGACAACTTCCTTAGCCTAAACCCGGCCTCTTCAGGTCATTGTTTTCATTCGACAAGCCGCTTGGCTTGAGTCGACTTTATGGAGACACTCCAATGTTTCGGATTGCAAGATTCAACCCTAGATCGCGCGGCCATCGTGATGTCGAGCAGGGTTTGACGGGCCGACGGCGTGGCATGCGGCGGCTGTCAGCCGGTCTCATGATGTTAGGCGCCTCGGGGCTCGTAGCTCTGCCGGCGGAACGGTCGAATGCCGCGGACCTCCCGATGAAGGCTGCTGTACCGACGGCCTACAATTGGGGCGGCTGTTACGCCGGCGGCAATGCCGGTCTTGGCATGATCTCGTCCGACTACAACACGACAGTCGACAATGGCACCCATCTGACGGGCGCCGACCCAGGCGTGGTCAACTTGGCCGGAACCGGAGGGTTCAACGGCGACAACTACCTCGTCGGTGGCCAGGTCGGCTGCAACCTGCAATCAGGCACGCTGGTCTATGGCCTGGAGGGAGATGCCGACTATTTTCACGGTAATAATCACCTCTTCAACAACACCAACACTCTGAGCGACGGCTTTACTGCTTTCACGCTCAACCAGTCGATCACGACCAATTATATCGCCACGGTGCGGCCACGCATCGGCATCGCCGCCGATCGCGACTTGGCCTACCTCACCGGTGGCGCCGCTTTCACCAGCGTGAACTACACTCAGACCTATTTCGATGTTCCCAACGTTCCGGCCGGAGGGACCATTGTTTCACCCGGCACGGGGCTCGCCACTGCCTCGAAAACGCTGATCGGCTGGGCTGCGGGCGCCGGATGGGAGCACGCCTGGACCGATCACGCCACCTTCCGGTTCGAGTACATCTATACGAGCTTCCCCACCACCACCGCGCTCGGCGCCATCACCGACCCGGCAGGCGGCGCCAACACCCTGCATGGCTCGGCAAATCTCACCATCCAGATCGCCCGCGTCGGCCTCAATTACAAGTTCTGACGATGTCACCCCAGTTCAAAACGGAATCCGACGCCAACCTTCGATCCGAATTGATCGGCGCGATCGTTGTCTGTCCTCAATCGCAAATGCAGGCGCGTCACTGCGATGCAGCGGCATCTTGCGCGAACCCCATTGGAGTTACCATGCCCAACCTTACCAAGAGCCGCTACTTGCCCATGCACCCCGTGGTGTGGCGGAGGCTCGCCGCGCTCCTCTTCGTCGCGCTGGCGCCGATGATCGCCCTGGTTCCTTCCACCGCCAATGCGTGCGCCTGCGGATGCAGCGTGTTCGATGTCGGCGCCGGTCTGCTGCCGCAGGAAGATGATCACGGCGGCCGGATTTTCGCGGAGTACGAGTTCTCGGATCAGACCCAGAACTACGTCGGCAGCTCGAAAGCCGCCGCCGCGCTCAACAGCGATAAGGAGATCAAGACTTCCTGGTACAACGTCGGCTTTACCTACAGTTTCAACCGCGATTGGGGCGTGATGGCGAGACTGCCGGTGGCCACCGATCGCAGCCTCACCACCGACACCGGGGGGCCGCTCGGGATACAGACCTACAATTCCAAGAGCATCGGCGATGTCGAAATCATGGGCATGTACACCGGTTTCTTCCCGGACATGTCGACCGGCATCATGTTCGGCGTAAAGCTTCCGACCGGCTCCTTTACCGCGCCGGGGATCGACCGCGATACCCAGGTCGGAACCGGCAGCACCGACCTGTTGTTGGGCGGTTATCATCGCGGTCTGCTCGCTCCCGACAACAGCTGGCAGTATTTCTCGAATATCCTGTTGCGGCAGCCGTTCCTTTATCAATCCGCGCCTGATCCGCAGGGCTTCTTCGACGGCAATGCAGGCGTGGTGCAGACCTATCACCCCGGCGCTCAGCTCGATGGCGCCGCCGGCATCCTCTACAACAACTGGTACAATGTGCTGGGCTTCGACAAGATCACTCCGTTGGGGCAGATCATCATCTCGCACCGCGACCACGACAGCGGTACCGGTTCCGATCCGCTTAATAGCGGTTTTGACCGCGTGATGCTCTCGCCGGGCGTGGAGTTCACCAAGGTGCTCGACGAGGTGAACAAGCGCGTCTTCAAGTTCTATATCGACGTCGAGGTCCCCGTGTACTACCGGGCCAATTCCGCCAACAACGCCGGAACCGATGGGCAGCTGGTCGCACCCTACCTGTTGAGGCTCGTGTCCAGCTACAATTTCTGACCGCCAAGCTCGCGAAGCGCAATTTCAATTTTACCGTGGGAGATCTCGATGAACAAAATCTCGCTTGGCGCAGCAGCGCTTTTTGCCGTGGGCGCAATTCCAGCGTTCGCGGCCGACCTGCCGGCGCGGACCGTCACCAAGGCGCCAGCGGTCGCCGCCGTCGCGTATGACTGGAGCGGCTTTTATGCCGGCGCCAACGGCGGCTGGGGTACAGGCGCCAACTGCTGGGACATCACGAACAACGTGCTGGCACCGGGCATAGCGGTCGGTCCGGTCGTGCCGGCTGCCGCGGAAGGCTGCAATAGCGGAAGCGGCGCCGTCGCCGGCGGTCAAGTCGGCTACCGCTGGCAGGCTGCGAATTACGTGTTCGGCCTGGAAGCCCAGGGCGACTGGTCGAACCTGACGGGATCGACCTTCAGTGCGGTTGCCGGTGGTCCCCTGGGTGCCCCCCCGAACGTCAACACGAGCACCGTCAACGCCTTCGGCCTGTTCACCGGCCAGGTAGGCTATGCCATCGATAACGCGCTTTTCTACCTGAAGGGTGGCGGCGCGGTGACCTTGAACAAGTACGTTGGTTTGTTGGCGCCGGGCGGCGCGGCCTATGATCAGGCGAGCGAAACGCGCTGGGGCGGCGCTGTGGGAGGGGGCTTCGAATATGGCTTTGCGCCCAGCTGGACGCTTGCGCTCGAATACGACCATCTGTTCATGGGCACCAACACCATCAACCTCAATTCGACCGGCGCGCTTGGGCCGGCCGGTACCCTGTCGCGGACCGACAGCATCGGCCAGAATGTCGATCTGATCACCGTTCGCGTGAACTACAGGTTTGGCGGCCCGATCGTCGCCAGGTACTGATCCGCCTTTAAATCGGTCGCGGACGAGGGGCTTTGGGAAATTCGAGGCGCGATCAAAATGGCTTCAAATAAAATGTCGTTGTCGATGCACCGTTTGCTATTTGCATCTCTTGCCGTGACGGCATGGTTTGTCCCTGCGGGCCAATGCGGCTCGGCTGCCGCCGAGGTCGCGGTCGACAAGACCGCGCCTTCGCTGGTGCTTACGGAATTGAACGGCGGCACCTTCGATCTCGCCAAGCTGCGCGGCAAGGTCGTCCTGGTAACCTATTGGGCGACCTGGTGCGCCCCATGCAGGAAGGAAATGCCGGTCATCGACGCCTTCTACCGCCGTTATCACGAACGCGGTCTGGAGGTGATCGGCATCAGCGCCGACCGGCCGCAGGATTTTGCCAAAATGCGCAAGATGAGCCGCGCGCTGGCTTATCCGACCGCGACCCTGGACCAGATCACCGATAACGGATTTGGCCCGCCCGAGGGTTTTCCCCTGACTTACGTCATCGATCCCAGCGGCACGATCCGCGACAAATTCATCGATGTCCGCGAGCCACTATTGCGCGACGTCGTTCTGCCATTATTGCCGAATTGAGATGAGGTCAGACATGAGGCGGGCAAGGCTTTCGCGGGCGGTGGGCGCAGCGGTTGGTACAGCCTTTTTTGCCTTCGCGTCGTGGCTGAGCTGTTCGGCTGCTGATGCGCAGTCGCAGGCCGGCGGCTTCGTTGGGGATGTTTTGAGCGGATGCAAAGTCTGGAATCCGCATCCGCAATCCAATGAGACCGTGAAGTGGAGCGGTGAGTGCCTCGACGGCCTGGCGCAGGGCCCTGGAAGTCTGCAATGGTTCAATAACAGCAAGCCTTACGAGAAGGATCAAGGCGAATGGAAGGATGGCCGGCAGTCCGGTCGTGGATCGCAGGATTGGACCACCGGACGCTATGACGGCGAACTTGTGAATGGCGAGCCGCAGGGGAAGGGCGTATTAACGCTGCAGAGTTCGCGTTATGAGGGCGAATTTCGTCATGGAAAGCCCAACGGATTTGGGATTGTGACCAGTCTTGAAGGCCTCTTCAAAGGCAACTGGAAGGATGGTTGCCTGGACGGCGACAAGAGGAAGATCGCGTTCGGCGTCTCGTCCTCGACCTGTCGATGAGAAAGGTCGCCGTCATCAGGCGAAGAGAGAGGAGATCAACGATGAGATTGTGTGCAGCGCTCGTCCTATCGATGCTTCTTATCACCATGAGCCCATCTTCAGCAGCGCCCCCCGCGGTTTCGCCGGAATCCAAAGGCAAGTCCTGCCGCATGGAACAGCAGTGTCATTGGGAGAATTTCAAGAAAATCTGCGTCTACGTCAGGGTATGTCGCTGATCCCCGGATTTTGAAAGTCGCATCCACCTGAGAAAGAACGAGTAATGAGTAAAATGCCTTTCCGCTTGATTCCAGTCATCGCCATCCTGTTCGGCTCCGCCGCTAGCGCCGAGCCGGCCGAAAACGATATCTCCGGCTTGCTGCATGGCATGTTCGACAAGCCCGGCGTGACGTTGAATGTCGCACCGGTCGTCGTCGCCGGCGATCATGCTATCGCAGACTGGTCTCAGGGCGAGATGGGCGGCCGCGCGCTGCTGCGGCGCAAGCAGCAGGCGTGGTCGTTGATCCTCTGTGCCGGCGACGGCATCAAATCGCAGGAGGCCCTGACCAAGGCCGGCGTGCCGGCCGGCGATGCCAGCCTCCTCGCCCAGCAATTGGCCACTGCGGAAGGCAAGCTTGCCTCGAACGAGGTGGCGATGTTTTCCAAATTCGAGGGCATCATGATGATGGATGGTTCGGCGGAGTCATCGCATGAACATCCTGATCACTCGAAATGAAGCCTTGAAAAATGGCGCGGAATGGTTTCGCGTCACTGACGTAAAGCAGATCACGGAGGTAACCATGATAGGAAATGCACGCTTGTTGGCATCTGCCGCTTTGCTTGTGGGCCTCCTCGTCGCGCCGGCGCGCGCCGAGGATGTCAAGGCCGGCGATCTCGTCATCAGCCAGGCCTGGAGCCGCGCCACGCCGGGCGGCGCGAAAATCGGCGGCGGCTATCTGACCATCGAGAACAAAGGTTCGACGCCCGACCGGCTGATCGGCGGTTCGGCCGACGTCGCCGGCAAGGTCGAGGTCCATGAAATGGCCATGAACAAGGGCGTGATGACGATGCGTCCGCTCGAGAACGGTCTGACCATCGAGCCCGGTAAAACCGTGAAGCTGGCGCCCGGCGGCTATCATCTGATGCTCGAAGATCTCAAGGGTCCGCTGAAGAAGGGCGAAAAGCTGCCGCTGACGCTGGAATTCGAAAAGGCCGGCAAGGTGACGGTCTCGTTGGATGTCGAGGGCGTCGGCGCCCAGGGCCCGGCGGGCGGCAGCTCGAGCGGTCATATGGACATGAAGATGGATCATTCCGGCATGAAGATGTGATGCGGATAACTGGTCATGCGTAGCGTATCGCCAGCTGCTTTAATTCCAATGCTGCTCTGGCTCGCGACCGGCGCAGCCAGCGCACACGCGGCGCTCGATCACGCCGAACCGGCCGCCGGAGCGACCGTTGCGGTGCCCCCGCAGGAGGTGACGCTGTCCTTCACGGAGAAGCTGGAACCTGCCTTCAGCAGCGTTACCGTCACCGACGCAGCCGGGGAGCGCGTCGATACCGGCGACACCCGCGTTGAGGGCAGCCAGATGTCGGTGTCCCTGCATCCGGGGGGCAGCGGCACCTACCATGTGACGTGGCGTGTGCTTTCGGTGGATACGCACAAGACCAATGGCAGTTTTACCTTCCAGGTCGGACAATAGGCATAAGGCCAACCAATGGACTGGTTCGCCGCGCGGATCGACGGACCCCTGGTCGCTGTCCGCGCGATACATTTCGCCGCGACCTCCGTGATGGCCGGCAGCCTGTTATTTCCTGTCGTGGTGGCTCCCGTTTGTCATTTAGACCAGGCGGCCTCCGGACTGCTGCGGACGCAACGTCTTCAGCTCGGCTGGATCGGTCTGGCCGTGACGCTTGCCTCCGGCTTGACTTGGCTGTTGTTGGAGGCGAGTTCGATGAGCGGCCTGCCGGTCCGCGAGGCCACAACATCGCAGGTGCTGCTGACGGTGGTGCAGCACACGCAATTTGGATGGATTTGTAAAATTCGTCTCGCCCTCGTGCTGGTTCTGGCGCTTTGCCTGACCTTGGAGCGGCTCGCGCCGTTTCGCTGGGCGGCCATCGTTGCAGCTCTCGCTTTGACCGCGGCCATCGCATGGACCGGCCATGCGGCATCGACCATGGGCAAATGGGGTCTGCTGCATCTGAGCGCGGACGTCCTGCACCTCGTCACTGGCGCGGCCTGGATCGGTGGCCTTGTTGCGCTCGTCCGGCTTTTGGCTGAAACGCGGCGCGAACCGGCGCTTATGCCCTTTGCGCGCAGTGCCATCCGACGCTTTTCGATGTTGGGTATCCTCTCGGTGGGCACGCTGCTGCTGAGCGGGACCGTCAATGCGTGGATGCTGGGGGGGTCGTTTCGCGCCATTGCCGTCACCGACTATGGCCGGCTTCTGCTGCTCAAAATTACTTTGTTCGCCGTCATGGTGGCGATCGCGGCCATCAACCGTCTGTGGCTCGCGCCAAAGCTCGAAGCCGATGCGCCGCGTGAGCCGCAACTGGGCATCCCCGTCCAGCTTGAACGCAATAGCCTGATCGAGATCGGCCTTGGCCTCATCATCTTCGCACTTGTGGGCGTGCTCGGTACGCTGCATCCTGCGATCCATTTTCCGTAATTTTGACAAGGGTTCCGGCCCGGGATCGGCTCAACGCAGGCTTACGCAGTCCCGCGGGGCAATGCCCGTCAGAGGGCCTTGGTCCGAAACAGATTGTGACCCCCCGTGCCTTATTCGCGCCGCGAATATCGCCTGCACCCAAGCGGAAATCGCCCTGGTGCGGCGACTTTCGCCGGTCCCGGCCTTGTGTTTTCGTACCTGATCCGGTTTCACTGGCAACTTCCCTTATCCCACCGATTCTCTGAGTGTCCCCATGCGATTGTCGCGGTTCTTTCTTCCCATCCTTAAAGAGAATCCGAAAGAGGCCGAGATCGTGTCACATCGGCTGATGCTACGCGCCGGCATGATGCGTCAGGAAGCGGCGGGCATCTACGCTTGGCTGCCTCTGGGCTATCGGGTGCTGAAAAAGATCGAGCAGATCGTGCGCGAGGAGCAGGACCGTGCCGGCGCACTGGAAGTCCTGATGCCAACGCTGCAACTGGCCGACCTATGGCGCGAAAGCGGACGCTATGATGCCTATGGCCCGGAAATGCTGCGCATCACCGACCGGCACAAGCGCGAATTGCTCTATGGGCCGACCAATGAGGAGATGATCACCGAGATCTTCCGCAGCTATGTGAAGTCCTACAAAAGCCTGCCGCTCAATCTCTATCATATCCAATGGAAATTCCGTGACGAGCAGCGGCCTCGTTTCGGCGTCATGCGCGGCCGCGAGTTCCTGATGAAGGACGCCTATTCGTTCGACATCGATGAGGCGGCGGCGCGGCGCGCCTACAACCGGATGTTCGTCGCCTATTTGCGGACCTTTGCGCGGATGGGGCTGAAGGCTATTCCCATGCGTGCGGAAACTGGGCCGATCGGCGGCGACCTCAGCCACGAATTCATCGTGCTCGCCGAGACCGGCGAGTCCGCGGTTTACTGCGACCGCGATGTGCTCGACCTGCCCGTGCCGGGGGAAGGGATCGACTACGACGGCGATCTCACGCCCATCATCCAGCAATGGACCTCGCTCTATGCCGCGACCGAAGACGTCCATGATGCCCAGCGGTTTGAGCGCGAGGTCCTCGCCGAGAAGCGGGTGCACACCCGGGGCATCGAGGTCGGCCAGATTTTCTATTTCGGCACCAAATATTCGGACAAGATGAAAGCCTTTGTCGCGGGTGCGGATGGCGCCGAGGTGGCTGTTCATGGCGGCTCGTACGGTGTCGGCGTCTCGCGCCTGGTCGGCGCCATCATCGAGGCCTGTCATGACGATGCCGGCATTAAATGGCCGGAGGCGGTCGCCCCGTTCAAGGCTGTGATCCTGAATTTGAAGCAGGGCGCTGATGACACGGACGCGGCCTGCGAACGGCTTTATCGCGAGCTCACGGCAAAAGGCGTCGAGGTCCTGTACGACGACACCGACCAGCGCGCCGGCGCCAAGTTTGCCGCCGCCGACCTGATCGGGATCCCCTGGCAGATCCTGGTTGGCCCCAAGGGCCTTGCCGAAGGCAAGCTGGAGATCAAGCGGCGCAGTGACGGCGCGCGGGAGAACCTCAGTCCGGCGGAGGTACTGGCGCGGCTGACGGCGTGAATTATCCACCGCGGCCGCTGGGCAGCTATGCTGGCGGGGCCACAATTGGCCCGAATCGTGTGAAAATCGAACGAGGAATGCAACCATGAGCGAGACAGTTCGAACCCGACCTTTCGCGCCATTCGAATGGCTGTTGTCGGGACGCTATCTGCGGGCGCGACGCAGGGAAGGTTTCATATCGGTCATCGCCGGCTTCTCCTTTCTCGGCATCATGCTCGGTGTCGCCACGCTGATCATCGTGATGGCCGTCATGAACGGCTTTCGCAAGGAACTGCTCGATAAGATTCTCGGGATGAACGGCCATCTCGTGGTGCAGCCGCTGGAATCGCCGCTGACCGACTGGAAGGATGTCGCTGAGCGCATCAGCCAGGTCCAGGGCGTCCGGGTGGCCGCCCCGGTGGTGGATGGACAGGCGCTGGGTTCCTCGCCCTACAATGCCGCCGGCGTATTCGTGCGCGGCATTCGGGCCAATGATCTCAACAATCTCACCTCGATTGCCAAGAACATCAAACAGGGCACGCTGGAGGGGTTCGACGACGGGCAGGGGGTGATTATCGGCCGGCGGCTTGCCGATACGCTGTCGCTGCACGCCGGCGATACGATCACGCTGGTATCCCCTAAAGGCGCGGCGACCCCGATGGGCACCATGCCGCGGGTCAAGCCATACCGGATTTCCGCGGTGTTCGAGGTCGGCATGTCCGAATATGATTCGATTTTCGTATTCATGCCGCTGCAGGAGGCCCAGAACTATTTCAATCGCCCAAACGACGTGACCGCGATCGAGGTGTTCACCAACGACCCCGACAAGATCGACGCCTTTCGCAAGTCGGTGACCGAGGCGGCTGGACGGCCGGTATTCCTGGTCGACTGGAGGCAGCGCAACGCGACGTTTTTCAACGCGCTTCAGGTCGAGCGCAACGTGATGTTTCTGATCCTCACCTTGATCGTGCTGGTGGCGGCGCTGAACATCATTTCCGGCCTGATCATGCTGGTCAAGGACAAGGGCAGCGATATCGCGATCCTGCGCACCATGGGTGCCTCGCAGGGCTCGATCATGCGGGTGTTCCTGATTACCGGTGCCTCGATCGGCGTGGTCGGGACCTTTGTCGGGTTTCTGGTCGGGATGTTGATCTGCTTCAACATCGAAACGATCCGGCAGTTTCTGTCCTGGCTCACCAACACGGAATTGTTCGATCCGACGCTCTATTTTCTCTCCAAGCTGCCCGCCGAGATCGATTTCGGCGAGACCAGCGCGGTTGTGATCATGGCGCTGACGCTGTCGTTCCTGGCCACTCTCTATCCATCCTGGCGTGCTGCCCGTCTCGATCCCGTCGACGCGCTGCGTTACGAGTGAGGGGCAGATGGAGCAGGGGACGGAAGATGTACCGGTCGTCTATCTCCACGAGATCAGACGCCAGTACATGCAGGGGACGACGACGCTGACGATCCTCAATGGTGCCAAGCTGGCGCTGTGGCCGGGTCAGTCGGTGGCGCTGGTGGCGCCCTCGGGCGCCGGCAAATCGACCCTGCTTCATATAGCCGGCCTGCTCGAAAGTCCCGACGCGGGCGAAGTCTATATCGGCGGAACCGCGACCTCCGCACTATCCGATATCGAGCGGACCCAAATTAGGCGTAGCGATATCGGCTTTGTCTATCAGTCGCACCGCCTGCTGCCGGAATTCACCGCGCTCGAAAACGTCATGTTGCCGCAGATGATACGCGGCCTCAGGCGGGCCGAGACCATCAAACGTTCCACCGAAATCCTGGCCTATCTGGGTCTTGGCGAGCGCATCAAGCACCGTCCGGCCGAATTGTCCGGCGGTGAGCAGCAACGGGTGGCGATTGCGCGCGCGGTCGCCAACGCGCCGCGGGTGTTACTGGCGGATGAACCGACCGGTAATCTCGACCCCCATACCGCCGATCATGTGTTTCACGCCTTGATGCAGCTGGTCAAGGCGACGCGGGTGGCGATGCTGATCGCGACCCACAACATGGAACTGGCTGGCCGGATGGACCGGCGGGTCTCGCTTGTCGACGGTCAGGTCCTCGAGCTGGATTGAAATCCGAACTTCTCCGGATCGGTCAATACGGCATCCACGATGGGGGCCGGATCAATAATCTCCACCTGCTTCAGGATCTTGAACATTGCATCCCGGTCGTGGGCGCGGGCGGCGGCGTCCCATTGGTCCATCAGGCCGACGAAACGGAGCCGCTCATTGACTGTCATGGCTGCCAGGCCGGGAGGTGTCCGCTCGGCCATGTGTGATTTCCATTGCTCTGGTTACAGGACGCAGATGGTTCAGGAGATGCGGCGAAGCCTGCGGTGCGGGCCGCCAACTGGCTGAGAGTACCCTTTGTCGAAGTAGGGATTGATCAGGCATTCTGCGGCACGGCCCGACGCCGACGCCTCGCATTGAGATAGCGAGCTATAACCACATTCGTTGTAGTTGGCCGGGCCATAGACCTGCAGGCAAACGGGATAAGCCGGATCATAGGTCTGGGCCCGGGCCGGTCCAGTTGCCGCAACAATCCCGATCGCCAGCGTCACCAAAGCCAGGTTGCGCATGACCTTCTCCCTCGGGATAACTCTCGCGTCCTCTGATTCAGGCCTCAGCCTGCAGTCCGCCCTCCAGCAGACCGCTCGCATCGCCCACAGTCAATTCACGTTCTCGCGCGGGAAGTATCGACTGTGCAATCCGGCCTGCCAGCGCTCTGGCTAGTAAGCGGGGTAGACCGGCCGCAATGGCCGGGCGCGATGGTGCATCGGACGGCCAACGCCGGGGGCGAAATAGGGATTGGCGATGCAATAGAGAAAACGCCCCGACGCGGTGGCCGCACACTGGTCGTAGCTCGCGTAAGTACAATCGCTCAGCGCGGGGTGATCGCGGCCCTGCATGCAAAAGGGATAGTGGGTGCCGACGGCCTGGGCGGGCGCCGAGGCGACGACCGCAAATCCACAGCTCCCTAACAACACCAGAACCATGTTACGCATGAAACACTCCCCCTCGGCCGAAGCCGCCGTGATCGTGACATCGAGACTGAGCACGCCTCATTCGATGGTGGCCTGATGTCGGGGATAAATTAAGGCCAGTCGTTCAGCCTGTGATGGTGGCGACATCCGGGCGTTCCGCCGGTGGCCCTGTTAGATGATGAACTACGAAATGGGATCGCGTCGTGGTCACGCCAATGCCCAACCACGCAGAAATCCAGACCAAAAGCCGCCGCAGACGTCCAGTCCAAACGGGTTCGTCAAGCGGGCTTATCGGTCGTGCCCCGTCAAACACGAATCCCTTAACCAAGCGATTTATCGCCCCACCGCCCGGACTTGACACTTCAGAACAAAAGGGGAATGATGTTCTTCTTATGTTCCAGGAGTGAGGGGGGAGTTCATGTTGAAGATTTTCATAGAAGAGGCGGCGGCTTTGGCCTCGATTGCTCTCTTCATCGGAATGATTGCGGTCTGGGCGCAGCTGATCCCACAGCTCTGAGGGTTGCTCCGAGCTCCGGGAGGTACCCCTTTTGGGTGGCTGGAAGGGATACGGCAGGCTGGGGAAAAGGGGGAGAGCCGGGGTGATTTGCGCCTTCCGCGTGGACACATCCCCTCCGAGGCATCACCATCGCAGAGGCGAGTCGGCCTATTCCGTTGGCTTTCGCTCCCTCAAGGCCTGATGACCCCCAAACGCCTATGACGCAAAAACCCCCGGTCGCCGTGTCTACAGCCGGATTTGTTCATCTCCATGTTCATTCCGCCTATTCTCTGCTGAAGGGGGCTATCAAGATCGGCAAGCTCGCCGAGCTGGCAAAGGCTGACCGGCAGCCGGCGCTGGCGCTGACCGACACCGACAACATGTTCGGGGCGCTGGAATTCTCCGACAAGATGGCCGGCTCCGGTATCCAGCCGATCATTGGCTGCGAGTTGGCGGTCGATTTCGGCGACCAAGACCCTAACGCGCGAAATGCTCTGGCGACGGCGCCGGCCCGGCTCGTGCTGCTGGCGGCAGATGAGCGCGGCTATCTCAGTCTGATGCGGCTGAACTCGCGGGCCTTTCTGGAGACGCCTACCCATCAATCGCCGCATATCAAGTTCGACTGGCTGCAACCAGATGATGCCGCCGGTCTGATCGCGTTGACCGGCGGCCCGGATGGGCCAATCTCGCTCGCGCTCGATGCCGATCAGGCCGACCTTGCGGCCATCAGATGCGATCGGCTGGCGCGTCTTTTCGGCGATCGACTTTATGTCGAATTGCAGCGCCACGGCGTTGAGAAGGAGCGCCGCGTCGAGGCCGCTTTGATTGATCTCGCCTATGCCAAGGGCTTGCCGGTGGTCGCGACCAACGAACCGTATTTTGCCACCGCGGACGACTACGAAGCCCATGACGCGCTGCTATGCATTGCCGGCGGTCGCCTGATTGCCGAAACCGACCGCGAGCAGCTGACGCCGGACCATCGCTTCAAGACCCGGGCGGAAATGGCGGTGCTGTTCGCTGATCTGACGGAGGCCCTGGCCTCCACCATCGAAATTGCCGAGCGATGTGCGTTCCGGCCGCTGACGCGCAAGCCGATCCTGCCGCGTTTCACGGTGGGGGCGGGGACTGATGCCTCGGAAGCGACCAGCGACGAGGCCGCCGAATTGCGCCGTCAGGCCGAGCAAGGATTGACGCATCGCCTCACGGTTCACGGCCTCGCCAGGGGCATGATCGAGGAAGATTATCGATCGAGGCTGGCGTTCGAGGTCGACGTCATCACCCGGATGAATTACGCCGGCTACTTCCTGATCGTCGCCGATTTCATCAAATGGGCCAAAGCCGCCGGCATTCCAGTTGGTCCCGGCCGCGGCTCCGGCGCCGGTTCGCTGGTCGCCTATGCTCTGACCATCACCGATCTCGATCCGATCCAGTTCGGGCTCTTGTTCGAGCGCTTTCTCAATCCGGAACGGGTGTCGATGCCCGACTTCGACATCGACTTCTGCCAGGACGGCCGCGACCAGGTGATCCGCTACGTGCAGCAGCGCTATGGGCGCGACCAGGTCGCCCAGATCATCACCTTCGGGACGCTGCAGGCGCGCGGCGTGCTGCGTGACGTCGGTCGCGTGCTGCAGATGCCCTACGGGCAGGTCGACAAACTGACGAAACTGGTACCGCAAAATCCGGTCAATCCGGTGACGCTGGCCGCCGCGATCGAAGGCGAGCCGAAACTGCAGGCTTTTCGCGACGAGGACCCGGTGGTGGCCCGCGCCTTCGATATCGCGCAGCGCCTCGAAGGCCTGACCCGGCACGCCTCGACCCATGCCGCCGGCATCGTGATCGGCGACAGGCCCCTGAGCCAACTGGTGCCGCTCTATCGCGATCCGAAATCCGATATGCCCGTGACCCAGTTCAACATGAAATGGGTCGAACCCGCCGGCCTCGTCAAATTCGACTTCCTCGGGCTGAAGACACTGACGGTGCTCGATCTCGCGGTCAAGCTCTTGAAGCGGCGCGGCATCGAGATCGATTTGGCGCGGCTGCCGCTCGACGATGCGCCAAGCTATGCCATGCTGGCGCGCGGCGATGTGGTCGGCGTGTTCCAGGTGGAAAGCCAGGGCATGCGCCGCGCGCTGGTCGACATGCGGCCCGACCGCTTCGAGGACATCATCGCGCTGGTGGCCTTGTATCGCCCCGGGCCGATGGCGAACATCCCGACCTATTGCGCCCGCAAGCACGGCGACGAAGAGCCGGAATATCTGCATCCGATGCTGGAGCCGATTCTGAAGGAGACCTTCGGCGTCATCATCTATCAGGAACAGGTGATGCAGATCGCGCAGGTACTGGCCGGCTATTCGCTCGGCGAAGCCGATCTGTTGCGCCGCGCGATGGGCAAGAAGATCCGCGCCGAGATGGAAAAGCAGCGCGAGCGTTTCGTCTCGGGTGCAAACACGCGCGGCGTCAATCCGGCGCAGGCCGACACCATCTTCGATCTGCTGGCCAAATTCGCCGACTACGGCTTCAACAAGAGCCATGCCGCGGCCTATGCGCTATTGTCCTATCAGACCGCCTATATGAAGGCGCATCATCCTGTCGAATTCCTCGCCGCCTCGATGACGCTCGACATCAACAACACCGACAAGCTCAGCGAATTTCGCGCCGAAGCGCAACGGCTCGGCATCAAGGTCGAGGCGCCCTCGGTCAATCGGTCGGGCGCCACCTTCGAAGTCGCCGATGGGACCATCTATTACGCGCTCGCGGCGCTGAAGGGGGTCGGCCCGCAAGCCATCGAACTGATCGTGGAGGCGCGCAACAACGCGCTGTTCACCTCGCTCGCCGATTTCGCCGCCAGGGTCAGTCCGCGCGCCATCAACAAGCGCGTGCTGGAGAGCCTGGCGGCAGCCGGAGCGTTCGACACACTGGATTCCAACCGCGCGCGGGTGTTCGCCGGCGTCGATGCGATCATGGCGGCGTGCCAGCGCAGCCACGAGGCCGCCACCATCGGGCAGAACGACATGTTCGGAGGCGCCCCCGACGCCCCGACCATCATGCTGCCTCAGGTCGAGCCATGGCTGCCGGCCGAGCGACTACGGCGCGAATACGATGCGGTGGGATTTTTCCTGTCCGGCCATCCGCTCGATGACTATGCCATCGCCCTGAAGCGCTTGCGGGTGCAGTCCTGGGCGGAATTTTCCCGCGCGGTCAAAACCGGCGCGACCGCCGGCAAGGTCGCCGCGACGGTGTTGTCGCGGATGGAGCGGCGCACCAAGACCGGCAACAAGATGGGCATCATCGCCCTGTCTGACCCGACCGGCCATTTCGAGGCCGTACTGTTTTCCGAAGGGCTTGCGCAATACCGCGAGGTGCTGGAGCCGGGCGCTGCTGTGCTGCTGCAGCTTGGGGCGGAGCTGCAGGGCGAAGACGTTCGCGCCCGCGTGCTGCATGCCGAGCCGCTCGATGACGCCGCCGCCAAAACCCAGAAGGGACTGCGCATTTTTGTCCGCGATACCAGGCCGCTGGATTCGATCGCCAAGCGGCTTCAGATGCCCGAAGCGGGGCAAAGCGGGCCAGCCCAAGGCGCTCCGGCAAAGCCTGCGCCCGCGGCCTTGGGCGGAGCCGATGGCGACGTGTCGCTGGTGATCATGCTCGACCTCGAAACCGAAGTCGAAATGAAGCTGCCCGGCCGTTTCAAGGTTTCTCCGCAGATCGCCGGCGCGATCAAGGCGGTGTCGGGCGTGGTCGATGTGCAGACTCTCTAAGACGTCGTTCGTCGATTACTCCGGGATATTGCCGCCCACCCGACCTCCGGCACGTGTCCTGCGTCCCTGCTCTGAGACATCCGTTCTAACGAGGGCCCTCAGGATCGCAACGCGATGCCGGATGTAGCGGCGCGTGACCAGGCTGCACATGTCCACATTCTTCATCTCCAGAGCCAGCAGGATTTGCTTCTGTTCCTCAACGGCCGTGCCCCATTCGGGCAGGGAGGTACCCGCCATAATGGGCAGTCGCAGCTGCGCATGGAGAACGCGGTAAAGCTCGGTCAGCTTGCCGTTGGCGGCGAGTTCGAAGATCGAGTCGCGCATCGCAGTGTCGGCATCCAGGTATGACGAGACGTCACTCACCTCAAAGGCATCGACGCAACGCTGGTGCAACATTCGCAGGCGCCTCAATCCATTGTCATCGATCCGCGCACACGCCAACTCACCGGCCAGCACCTCCAGCGCACTGAGAATGGGGATCAAATCGGCGATCCGTTCTGGGCTCGGCCTTGCTACAGTCGCGCTCCGGTTTGGCGACAGCACCACCAGGCCCTCGACGGCCAGCACCTTGATCGCCTCACGAAGTGGCGTCCGAGAAACACCGAACCGACGGCATAAGCCGGTGACGGAGATGCGGCTTCCGGCACGCAGTTGCCCGCTGCCGATCATTTCCCGCAGATGGCCGATGAGCTCGTCGGGCAGGGTCTTGCGGTCGATGGTATTGCTGGATGTTTTCCTGAAAGAAGAAGATCTGAAATCGGGAGTCATTTGCAGAATTCCTGTCATTGACCGCACGGCGCTGGTCGTGCCGGTGGCCGTCACGCCCGGGGGTCATTCATGACAGATTGATCAGAGAACATGCTCATGGCGTGGCGTAGGCAGGACCGCCGCTGGGCGTCGCTAGTTCACTACGCCGATTCTTGGATATGACATTAGCCTTTGCCTGAAATCGCATGCGGTATTAACTTTTTT
>Ga0182012_10002163_pt1 | contig 21397 bp, 15 predicted proteins | sample 612S2SmetaG_FD_120486 | JGI IMG/M metagenome (GOLD analysis project Ga0182012, IMG submission 120486) | Permafrost microbial communities from Stordalen Mire, Sweden - 612S2S metaG | ecosystem: Environmental > Terrestrial > Soil > Wetlands > Permafrost | place: Sweden: Stordalen | collected... | reverse complement strand
TCCCGCTGGCTCGTAAACTTCGTATAGCTAGCCGGCACCGGCATCGCCGCCACCATCTGCCCGCTCATCCCCGGCAGTTTCACCGCATTCAGATCGAGCGAAGCCACATCCGTCTTCCCCGGCTCCTGCGTCTGGCAATCCACCGTCTGCGCCGTCGGCGTTCCCGTCTTCTCGCCGTTCACCGAGCACCAAACCGGCTTGTCCGTGGTCGGCGCCGTCCACGCCATGTTGTAAATCTGGCTCACCGGCCGCAGATTCTTTGCCGGGTCGCGATGGCAATTCAAACACCATTCCATTTGCAATGTGTTCTGTTGGTACATCAGCGGCATCAAATCAACACGGCCATGACAGCTCGCGCAGCCCAGGCCCTTGTTCACGTGAATCGAATGGTTAAAATAAACGTAGTCCGGAAGGTCGTGCACCTTCGTCCACACGATCGACTCGTTCGTCGCCCAGCTATGCCGAACCGGCTCCAGCAGAGCGGCATTCGTCCAGATCTGTGCGTGACAGTTCATGCACGTCTTGGTCGGCGGAATCCCCGCATAGGAAGACTTCTCGACAGACACGTGACAGTACTGGCACTGCAACCCCAGGCCCTGCACATGATGCTTGTGGCTGAACGGCACCGGCTGATCCGGCCGCTGACCCTGTCGCGTCACCCACGGAGAGCGCTGCAGCGAGTCCAGCGTCACCCCCAGGGCAATCACGATCAACCCCGTCAGAATCAGGCTCATCCTCGCCAGCGAGTTCGAACTGCGGTCAAAAATCTGCGCCATGAATGCTTCCCTGCTTCCGGTTCTGTGTGTCCCTCAGGCTCGTTTCAGTCTTCGGTCACGGCGCGAACTTCACCCGTAGCCCGATAAATCCGTCAAGCCATTCCCGCCCAAGGTGCCCAGGTTCGTGAGAGGAAGTGTCCTGACTGGGACACCCCCGAAAAATCACTATAGCAGTGATTCCCTAGGTAACACACCAACCGAATCCCGCTATCTGAAAAAAAACTTCCCGAAACAATATCCCATAAGAGGTTGAAAACAAAGAAAGTTGCGAATACGGGAATTTGCCGCCATGGAACCCATCTTCCAAACCCCGCCCAAATCCCAAATGGTGAGAAGCGAGCCGAGGGAAGAAGGAACAGGGATCAGGGATTAGCCCGGCTGCCAGAAATCCAGCTTGCTCCCCACACTTCGCACTCCGCACTTCACACGATTCTCTAATCCCTATTCCCCAATCCCTGCCGTCACACCGGGCTTCCACAAACAGGTCCACCGTTTGTGGGGTGGTCACACTCCTGCCATCACCAGCATGCGCGGCTCCGTCATCTCCTCAATCGCCCACCGAACCCCCTCGCGGCCCAGACCTGAGTCCTTGATACCTCCATACGGCATCGAATCCATCCGCCACGTCGGCGTGTCGCCCACAATCACCGCGCCCACCTCAAGTTCGCGAAACGCCGTCATAATCCGCGCCGCATCCCGCGTATACAACCCCGTCTGCAATCCATACCGCGAATGATTCACCCGCGCCAGCGCCTCTTCAAAATCGTCATACGGCTCAACCAGCACCACCGGCCCAAAAATCTCCTCGTCATGCACCTTCATTCCCGGCTTGGTCCCGGTCAGGATCGTCGGTTCCACCATCGAACCGGTCCGCCCCCCGCCCAGCACCAACTTCGCGCCCGCCGCCAGCGCCTCCGCAACCCAGTTGAAGATCCGCTCCGCATCCGAAGCTCGAATCACCGGTCCGACCTCCGTCGCCTCCTCCAGCGGATTTCCCAGCACCAGCTTCTCCGCACGCGCCACCAGCTTCCACAGGAAAGTCTGAAAAATCGGCCGCTCCACAAACACCCGCTGCACTGAAATGCAACTCTGCCCCGCATACCCAAACGCCGCCAGCGCTACCCGATTCGCAATATCTTCCAGAGTCTGCTCCCGATCGGCATACTGGCCCCAGTCGGAATGCAAAATCATCGCTGCATTCCCACCCAGCTCCAGAGCAACTCGCTTTTTTCCCGATTTGGATTTCAGCGCCCAGCCCACCGCCGCAGACCCCGTAAAGCTCACCAGCTTCAGCCGGTCCTCGCGCTCCGCCAGCCACGCCGTATCCTCATTCGCAAGCGGCAGCACCGCCAGCGCCTCCTCCGGCCAGCCCGCCTTCAGCACCACCTCGCCCAGCGCCAGAGCCGTAAACGGCGTCTGCGGCGCCGGCTTCAGCACCACCGGACACCCCGCCGCAATCGCCGGAGCCAGCTTGTGCGCCACCAGCATCAGCGGAAAATTGAACGGCGTAATCGCCAGCACCGGCCCCACCGGAAACCGCTGCACCAACCCCCACCGACCCTCGTTCCCTTCGGTAAGGTCCAGCGGAATCGACTCACCTCCCAGCCGCACCGCCTCCTCGGCCGCCGTCTTGAACGTCAAAATCGCCCGCTCCACCTCAATCCGCGCCGATCGCAGCGGCTTTCCCGCCTCCGCCGCAATCAACTGCGCAAACCGCTCCTTCTGCTCAATCAGCGCCGCCGCAATATCCTCCAGAATTTCCTTCCGCTTCCACCGGGGCAGCGCCCGCGTCCGCCGCACCGACGCCACAGCGTGCGTCACCGCCTCCCGCGCATCCTTCCGCGTCGCAATCGTCACCTTCCCCAGCAGCCCCTGGTCAAACGGCGACCGCACCTCCATCGCCTCCCCATCCGTCCACTCTTTACCGCATAAAAGAAATCCCGTTTGAATCCCAGGCCGCATCTTCATCGCAATCACTCCAATCCCACCCATCCTACCGAACCCAACCGCACAGCCGAAAAAGTGCAAGGGACGAAACGGAAATTTTGACGCTAAATCTCTTGACTTCGAGAATGCCTCACTCTAAATTGCGTCCATGCCTCGCACGCCGCCACGAAAGTACCGCGGAGGAAACAGCAGCGCGCAGGCGCGGGTCGCGATTTCGACCGGTGGATCCGAAACGAAGCCAGACCCCAAGGCTCCGAGTCCTGAAACAGCCAGTGAATTCGCCAAGACCGAGTTCTTCGATTTCCTCGTTAGGCGCGAGGTGAACGAGTATCTTTCAGAACTCCGCAAGTACGCAGCCATCCTCTCAATTCTGGCTGCGCCAATCGCATTCTGCCTCGGCTATTTAGGCATCTCGTCGGCAAATGACCTGAGAACCCGAATTCATAACTTAAACGAAACCGAGCGCAATCTTAGTGAGGTCCAACACAGCTTAAGTAGACGAGATCTCGACCTGAAAAAGGAAGAAGAAAGCATTAAGGCAGACGCTAAGCTCCAAACCGCGGCGACGCAACAATCGCTCCTAACGCAAACTCAGATGCTGAAGGAAGAGGGGAGCCTCCTCCAGACGTCTCTGAGTCGCATGAGCGCAATAGAGGGGGAAATTCACGGATTCAAGACCGCCGCCCGGGACTCTGCGGACAGCGCGAATTCAAGCGCCAGGCAAGCGTCCCAATCAAACACAGTTTTAGACAGTGCCCGAACCAATCTTGAAGCAGCACAAGCCGCAAGCAAAAAAGCAACGGAAGACCTGAGACACAAAGATGCACAACTCGCCAAGGTAAGCGACGTCTACTACAACGAGACCAAAATGATCCTGGGAGCTCAACACGCCACCGTCGTACTCAACTCCAACGAAAAGCGCACCATAGAGCTCCTCGACACGGACCCAAAAAAGTTCGATCCGCTTCAAACTGCCGAAACGATATCCGAGGACAAGAGTGCGGAACCTTCCAAATACACGCTTACATTCCAGTCGGAACAAGCGGACAGGAAATCGCAATTTTACATATCGGTGCAAAAGAACGATAAGCTTCAGGGATGCGGCGTATACCCCATGTACGACCCTGAAAAGGACCCACCAAGGGCGGACGACGGGCAGATCATACCGACGGTGATCAATCAGGCTGACTCAAAATTCTCGTACACGATCGTGTTTCTGTACCATCGCAAAGGCGGCTCCCGGTTTGGGTCCCACCGCTTTTTCATCTTGAGCATCACGCCAAAAACAGCATCCGACAGGGACATCAAGCCGGACAAATGCGGGGCTCTCCCGAAACGAAAGTATTAGCCTCCGTCCGGCGCCGAATCCTCCGCGACCAGCCGGACCGCTGCGGCCGCCACTGCCGTTTATTCCGTATTCCAAAATCTTCTGACAATTGAATGACCCCCACGTGACAACTATCCCCAAGCCAGCCAGCTAGCCTCGCTGAGGCTCAACCTGCCGCTCCCCGCAAGCAGGATCGCCTTCCGGCCGCATGCTCTAGCTCAGTGCATGCGGCCTTCCGGATGGAAGCGGGGCCTCACCCTCTCAGGAGAATCGCGTATGTCGCACCAGATTCGTCTCGCCCTTGCCGTCATTCCACTCCTTTCCGCTGCCGTCGCCGCCCAAGCCCAGAACTACACCCAGACCAACCTCGTCGCCAACACCGCCTCCGCCGGCGCAGCCGTCGTCGACCCCAACCTGGTCAATCCCTGGGGACTCTCCCGCTCGGCCTCCAGCCCCTGGTGGGTCTCCGACGCCGGCACCGGCCTCAGCACCCTCTACAGCGGCGCCGGAGCCATTGAAAAGCTCACCGTCACCATCCCCCCGGCCTCCAGCAAATCCAAGACCGGCTCACCCTCCGGCGTCATCTTCAACGGTAACGCCAGCGACTTCCTCATCGCCACCGGTGACCCCGCCGCGTTCCTCTTCGACACCCTCGACGGCTCCATCGTAGCGTGGCCTTCCGCCACTGGCGCCGCGGTCACTGTCGCCAAAGGCGCCACCGGCTCCGTCTACACCGGCCTCACCTCCGCTACGTGGAACGGCGCAACCTACCTCTTCGCCGCCAACTTCGGCAAAGGCCGCATCGATATCTTCAACTCCAGATTCGCCCCCGTCACCGCCCCGCCAGTACCCAACGGCGACACCTTCAACCCCGGCACCTATCCCGCCTTCTTTGACGGCGACATACCCTCCACCTACGTCCCCTACAACGTCCAGGCCATCGGCAACGACATCGTCGTCACCTACGCTGCGAGTAACTTCGCCTCCGGCCACGGCCTCGGCTTCGTGGATATCTTCACCACCAACGGCCAGCTACTCCAGCGACTCCAGCGCACTCCCTGGATGAACGGACCCTGGGGTGTCGCCCTCGCGCCCAACGACTTCGGAACTTACAGTCACGACCTGCTCATCGGGCAGTTCGGAGGCGGTGGAACCACTGAAGGCGCAGGCACCATCTCCGCCTATGACCCCGTCTCCGGCAAGTTCCTCGGCGTCCTCGAAGACGCCTCCGGCAAACCCATCGTCATCGAAGGTCTCTGGGCCATCACCTTCGCCAACCCCGCCCCCAAAAACAGCACAGCCGGCACCGTCTCCTCCAACTACGACACCGCAGCAGCCCCCGCCGCGGAGTTATACTTCACCGCTGGCCCCAATCACCAGTCCGACGGCCTGTTAGGCTATCTCGCCCCGGTAGCATCAGAAAACATCCACGGCAACAACGACTAACTCTTCCTGAAAACTACTTTGGGGCTCTTTTCAAGAACTGGGGACGTATTTGCTTTGTAACAGGGCACGGCTTCAGTAGCGCCGATCAAGCCCCTGTGGTGAAAATCCCAAAGCCGTGGACGGAACAACTCGCCCTCCACGGCTTTTTCACATCCACCAAAATCATCCCCGCGAACGCAACCAAAACCGCCAACTCGCTAACTCGCCATGCGCAAAGCGCGCTAACTGGCTGAGAGCTAACCCGCTGCCTTCCCAAATCCGCACTCCAATCGATCCCAATCCCGCTCCCGGAAATATCCCGCACAAGAATCCCGTCTCAATCCAAAATCCGCACCGCACTCAGCTACCCTCAACCCATCCCGCATGTCCACCGCCATCCTCTCCCCACCCGACTTCCTCGAAACCGCCCGCCGCCACCACGCCCAGAACCACCTCCTGGAAGCCGCCCAGTCCTATCGTCAGACTCTCGATACCAACCCCCAATCCCAATCCGCACTACTCGGCCTAAGCCTCATCGCCCGCCAATCCAACCAGCTCTCGGCCGCTCTCCGCATGGCGCAAGCCGCCTTGGCCGCAGGTCCAAATCACGCCCTCGCCTGGGCCAACTATGGAGACCTGCTCCTCGCGGCTCACAACCCTCCAGCCGCTCAATCCGCCTACCGCCGCGCCCTCCAGCTCGATCCCGCCGTAGCGGTTGCCCACTACGGCCTCGCCAACACCCACGCGCTCGCCGAAAACTATCCCGCAGCCCTCCCGCATTTCGACGCCGCAGCCCAACTGAACCCCGCCATCCCCGAGTTCCACTTCGCCCACGCCTTCGCCCTCGGCAAACACGGCGAGCATTTGAAAGCCATAGCCGCCTACCGCCGCGCCGTCCAGCTACGCAGCAACTTCGCCTCCGCATGGCTCAACCTCGGCGTAGAGCTCATCGCCGACGGCCGCGACCACATCGCCGAACTCTGCTACACCCAGGCCCTCGCCTCGGCAGCCAATCCAGACACCAAAATCTCCACCCACCTCAACCATGGCCACCTCTTCCGCAGCCAAAAAAATTTCCCCGCCGCCCAACGCCACTACCAAACCTCCCTGACCCTCGCAACAGAGAAGTCCCCCAACCGCCTCGCCGAAGTTCACGTAGCCTTCACCTACCTCCATCTTGAGCAAGGACAAATCGCCCAGCAGCACTTCGAGTCCGCATGGCAGTCCCTCCAATCCGCTGAATCCGCTCAGCTGGCACACCACCCCAACCACCCTAACCCCGAAATCCCCAACGTCCGCGGCATCCTCCTCTTAGCCCAACACTCCGCCGCACTCTCCGAAGAGAATGCCTCCCTGAAAGGCTTTGTGAAAGGGCACGACTTCAGTCGTGCCAATAAAATCAATCAAATCGAAGGGGCTTCAGCCCCTGAGCAAGGCCACTTCATCCACCAGGCCATCGACGCCTTCCAGCAAGCCGAGCGACTAGGTCATAAAACCGCCCCATCCAACCGCGGCAACGCCCTCCTCCGCCTCGGCCTGGTCGAAGCAGCCGTCGAAGCCCACCAAGCCGCCCTCCAACTCGATCCCCACAACCCCGGCGTCCGCTACAACCTCGCCCTGACCCAGCTCCGCGCCGGAAACTTCCTCGAAGGCTGGCAAAACTACGAAATCCGCTGGCAGTTCCGCGAAGTTCACCCCCACCCCCGCCGCTTCCCCCAACCCCGCTGGCAAGGCCAGCCCCTACCACCCAACTCCCGCCTTTTCATCCACGCCGAGCAAGGCCTCGGCGACACGATCCAATTCCTTAGGTATCTGCCCAGCGTCCTGAAAAATGCGGGTGCCCCACCTCTCGCTTCTGAGATGTGGGAACTCCAGCGGACCCATCTAGTCCTCGAAGTCCAACCCCCACTAACCCGCCTGATCGCCCAATCCCTCACCCAATGGCCACAACTTTGTCATCCTGCGCGAAGCGAAGGATCTGCCTTTGTCCCACCCATCCAGGTCATCTCCCAAGGCGACCCCCTCCCACTCTTCACCCATCACATCCCTCTGATGAGCCTCCCTGCCCTCTTCCAAACCACCCCGGAAACCATCCCCACCTCCATCCCCTACCTGTTCTCTCCGGTAAATCAAACCAATTTGGGTGCCCCATCCTTGACCCAGCAGTCGAGTCAGGGGTGGGAGGAACAAATCCCTGCTCGGCAAGAGCAACCCCCTCGAATCGGCATCCACTGGGCCGGCAACGCCAACTACCGCGCCGACCGCGAACGCTCCACCACCCTCCAGACCTTCCTCCCAATCCTCCAGATCCCCAACATCCACTGGATTTCCCTCCAGAAAGGCCCCGCAGCCCTCGAAATCGCCCAACTCCCTCAAGAAATCCGCCCAGTCGACGCCTGCTCCCAGGACCGGGACCTGGCCGATACCGCCGCCGTCATCCAGTCGCTCGATCTCGTCCTCACCACCGACTCCTCCGTAGCCCACCTGGCCGCCGCCATGGCCAAGCCCGTCTGGCTGCTTCTCCCCTGGCAATCTGACTGGCGATGGATGCAGCACCGCCCCGACACTCCCTGGTACCCGCAGGTCCGCCTCTTACGCCAGCCCTCCCCCCACAACTGGCCCGAACTCATCCGCCGCGTCTCCGACGAACTCCACATCTGGCTTGCCGCCGTCTCCAGCCGGATCGGGACCCCTTAACTCCCGGCATCGCCCGCAACCGGCAAACGCCATTCCCCGGCGCTTTTTCCTCCCCGTAAAAAAACTTTTGCCGCCGTGAGGGAATCCGCGAAACCCTGTCGCTTAACAAGTCGACGGCAAATCAGCCGCGGTAGGCCGCCGGCTTCAGTCCAAAGCGGTCGCCAATCGCATCCTCCGGTCCACGCAGCCACCCAGGAACTTCAACAGCATCCCCCGCAGGGAATGCAGGAAAGGACTTCGCCATGAAAAACCTCGCAGTCGCCATCGCCTCCACCGTCTTCCTCGCCGGCTCCGTCTTTGCCACCGCACAGAGCCCCAAACTCCCCACCGGCGAAAAGCCCGACACCATCGCATCCGATGTCGCCGCCGTCACCTACACCTTCACCGAAGTCAACTACCCCAACGACACCTTTACCCAGTTGCTCGGCATCAACAACAACAACATCATTGCCGGCTACCACGGCAGCGGACTCGACCCCGCCAACCCCAACAAAGGATTCACGTACAATCCCTCCACCAACACCTTTACCGCCCAGAACTACCCTGGTTCCACTCAGACCCAGGTCATCGGCATCAACGACAGCAACAACACCTCCGGCTTCTGGGTCGACGCCAAGAACAACAACTACAGCTGGTACCAGGCCGGCGGCCTCTTCCGCAGCCCAACCTTCCCTGGCACCAACTTCAACCAGTTCCTCGGGTTCAATAACTTCGGCGAAGCCGCAGGTTACTCGCAGGACAGCGCAGGAAATTTCCATCCTTATGTCTGGAATCGCGCCGGGATCTACACCTCCTACCTGCTCCCCACCGCCGTCAGCGCCCAGGCCACCGGTAAGAACAACCTCGGCGCCCTCGTCGGATTCTTCATCGACGCCAAGACCAAAACCCACGGATTCCAGCTCTACAACGGCGTCTTCCACCAGTTCGACTTCCCCGGCGCCACCTCCACCTCGTGCCTCGGCACCAATGACAACAACGAAGTCGTCGGCACCTACACCGACGTCAGCAACAATGTCCACGGATTCTACTGGAAGGCCCAGGTCTACACCTCCCTCGACGATCCCAACGGCATCGGCTCCACCATCATCAACGGCATCAACAACGCCGGCACCCTCGTCGGCTTCTGGGGCAACACCGGAGCTGGCATCTCCCACGGCTTCATCGCCATCCCGTAGCTCCTCCCCCAAACGCGGGAAAGCCCCTGGCCTCAATCCGAGGCCTGGGGCTTTCTCATTTCTCCCCTAAATTTCTTTCCCTTCAGGAAATATCCTCTCCCCGCCCAATCTCCATCGGAAACAGTACTTCTTTCCTCCCCGCAGGCCATTCCTCCACCGAAGTGCAACTCTTTGTGATACAACGGGAATCGCTGCTCCTTTTCTGCGGAAACTATGCCTGATTACGTTACCAACTCAGAATTCGCGTCTTTTTCCGCACAGGATTCCGTGCTCGTCTTGGACGTAGGCGGCAGCCACATCTCTGCGGCCATCTGTTCCTCCCACAGCTACGCGCTCGTGGGATTGGCCCACGCCCCGCTCCCGCCTGAGGGATTCGCCCACCACACCGCATCCGGTTCCTCCGCCACACACAGCTTCCTCCGCTTCCTCCACGCCCTCGCCCAGCGCTCCGCCAACCTGGCCGGAGTGCCGCTCACCAGCCTGGCCGGAGCCGCACTCGCCATGCCCGGCCCCTTCGACTACCCCAACGGCATCAGTCACATGCAGCATAAGCTGCCATCGCTGCTCGGCATCGACCTCAAATCCGCCATAGCCCAGCGATTCGGCTGGCCACCCGCCCAGGTCCGCTTCGTCAACGACGCCGCCGCCTTCCTCCTCGGCGAAATCGGCGCCGGCGCGGCCAAAGGCTTTCAACGCTCCATCGGCATCACTCTCGGCACTGGCATCGGATGCGCCTTCGCCATAGGCAACCACATCGCCATGCCGCCAGACCCAGGCGTCCCGCCCGGCGGAGAAATCTGGAACCTTCCCTACAACGGCGCCACCGTCGAAGACTTCGTCTCCACCCGCTTCCTCCGCCATCAGTTCCAGAATCTTACCGGCCTCGAGGCCGAAGTTTCTTCCATCGCAGAAACCGCCAGCGGCAACCACCCCTGCCCACCCGAAGACCCGTCCGGAGCCTCCTCTCCCAGCCCGATCCCGGCCGACGACCCATACGCCGCCCACTGCCGCGCACGCCAGTCCTTCCAGGACTTCGGCCGCCACCTCGGACTCGCCCTCAATCAACACGCTCAGCCCTTCCACCCCGACATCATCGTCCTCGGCGGGGGCATCAGTCGCGCCAGCCATCTCTTCCTCCCCGCCACAAAAAAAGCCCTCACCCCAGGCTTCGCCCCAAAAATCGCCATCTCCTCCCTCATGGACCAAGCCCCCCTCACCGGCGCCGGCGTCCACTGGTTCACCGCCTCCGAATAAATCCGGACGCCCAACCTTTCGCCCTCCACCAGCCGAAGCCTTGTGACGCAACACCAGCCGCCCCCCGGCTTACTTTCTCTTTTCCCAAAGTTCTTCATGGCGATCGTCACGATATTGAATGCCCGTGACTCGGCCCTGGGGGTCATGCTCAAAGGTAAGTCTCGTGAGTGAGCCAGTTGGATAGAAAAAGGTGCTCGGAGTTTCCGGCTGGATCTCGTTCACATCCCCGGACGCGTTTTTGAGGAAGAGCTGCTCCCCTTGGCGCTGGATCGTAGCAGCAAGGATGTTGCTGGAGTCGTGATATTCGCCCACGTAGGTGTCGAGTAAAGTGACGGGCAGTTTGATCGCCGGGGGATGAAGCGGAACCGTGATTTGTTCGGCGAATGCGGGGAGCTGCGGTTCCGGGTGGGGCGGGTTGTCGTGGATAGGCACGCCCTGCGCGTTAAGGCGGTGTTCAAGGAACCAGCGCGGGAGCTCCGGTTCGTTGTAGGCCCGCGTCCAGCAGTCGTGGTGCAGTCCCTGGTACTCCCAGTAGCGGATATGGCCGCCTTCCGCCTTGAAGGCGTCGTACATGAGCTGGGACTGGCGCGGTACCACGGTCGAGTCTTCCGTGCCGTGAAAGAGCCAGATAGGAACTCGTCCAATCCGCCGGGCGTATTCGGCGGGCAGGGTAGCGGCCTCGCGCCAGCGATCCGGAGCGTACGACCAGAAAATACCTCCCGCGATGATGGCGACCGCGGCCCAGCGGTGAGGATAATCCTTGGCCAGTTCCCACGCGCCGTAGCCTCCCAGAGAGATACCCGTTAGGTAGGTGCGGTCGGGGTCGGCGTGGAACTCTTTCGTTTCCTGGTCGAGCGAGGCAAGGGCCATCTGGAGCATCTCAGGATCGGTCCAGAAGTGGCGCAGCGGGCACTGCGGCATCACCACGATGAACGGCCAGCGCTCCGGGTGGTCGCGGAGCTGCTGCGGCAAGCCCACCTGCGTCTGCCACATCCCTTCGCTGCCCCGTTCGCCGCGTCCGTGCAGGAAGAGAATGATCGGCGGGAGGGGTTCGGGCTTTTTGGCAGTGGGCTTGAGGTCCTCCGGTTCCAGCTTGTGGAAGTCTTCCGGAAGGTAGACCTGGAAATGGTAATTAATCCCGTGAACTTCGATCGTGCGATTGAGAAAGCCGGTTTCCTGCACGGGTTTAGGGGGCGCCACCGGATGCGGCTCATGCTGAGGGCGCGAGTTTGTGAGGGCGTTGGCGGTGCAACAAGACCAGATGAGGAGTGCCGTGAGCAGGATGCGCCGCAGTGCGGGTGCGCGCCAGCCTATGCGGCGGATTGTCGGCATGTCCCTATCCAAACACAGATACGAGGGCGGTGGGAAGGGATTTCCAGTAAGGGTGCGGAAACCTGCAGAGGGGGGTAAACTTGGTAGGTTTGAATCGATTCTCGGGAGGTTTGAGTGTCGGAAGTGGCTAAGCACACGCGGTGGGACGATTTGCCGGTGGAAGCGATGAACGCGCATATCGGTCGGCAGTTCGTGGTGGGAACCGGAACGATGCTGGCGCGCATCTTTCTGAAAGCCGGCGGCCTCGTTCCAAGGCACAGCCATGCCAACGAGCAGATCACCTATGTGCTGGAAGGAGCGCTGCGCTTCCGGCTTTGGGAGAATCCGGAAGCTGTGGATGGACCAGGCCGCGAAGTCATGGTACGCGCCGGGGAAGTCCTCTGCATTCCGCCGCACGTACCGCATGAAGCGCTGGCAATCGAGGACACAGTAGACCTGGATGTCTTCAATCCGCCGCGGCAGGATTGGATCGAGGGAACAGACGCGTATCTGCGCGGTGCAATAAGGTAATCTGCGCGGATTCATTCCCGCGTTGGTCGGGCTCAGAAAACCGGCTTTTGGGCTAGGCCCTTGATTTATCTCCGGCGAGGAGAGCAACCAAATCAAAAGGCCTCTACCGGCCGCGGAAAACCGCTTTCGGTACGGCTTTGTGAAAGGGCACGACTTGAGTCGTGCCGATAAAGCCAATCAAATCAACGAGCTTTCGTGTATGCGTGAGAACCTGCCTCTCCAACAATCTCTTGCGCTTTTTGGAGGGAGCAGCAGCCTTCAGGCTGCTGAAATGTCGCAAGAAATCGTGGCGGCTTGAGCCGCGGGCCTTTCGGAAACCGCCTGTTGCCCACTCCTACGAGTTCTCACGCGGACACTTTAGCCCCTGAGGACGCTGACTTTGTCAATTTCGCACGATCGCGGACCTTTTCAACAAGTTCCTGGACGAGGTTTTGCAAGCTGCAGGCAGCCTTCAGGATGTCGTCGTGATAGGTATACGTATAGGGCATCCTTCCGGCATAAAGTCCGCTTTGATTTGCTCGCCGGTCACTCCTGCACCGAATACTTATTCTCTTCGGGAAGGCTGAAATTGGGGATCGTCAGCACGGTGCGAAGGCGGCGGACCAGGCCGAAGCGGGTGAAGCTGATCAGGGTGCCGGGGCATAGATACTTCGTTTGGTAATAACTCCCCTCCGCCAGCGACACACCGGTGTTCCACACAGATGTCAATCCAAAATCTGCCGGATCATGCTCCAGCGACCCCACCCAGGCGGTCGCATGCATCCCCGCCGCATCCGGTCCCGGATCCGTCTCCGGCGTGCTTCCGTCATCTTGCGCCAGCGCCGCTTTCCCCCCGCAAGGCGTGCTCTCCAGATTCGCCTTCACGAAGGTCAGTGGAGGCCCATGCAGCGCCGTCCAGCATCCCAGGCTAGTCATCAGCGCACTCATCCCGTGAGCTCCCGCGCAATTCCCAAACCCCGGCACCGCAAAATCATGCGCCGGCAGCGCAATCCGGCTGACCGCTTCGGTCTTCGCCTCGGACAGCGCCAGAGAAAGTTTCAGTGTCAGCGGCTTCCCCTTCAACGCCTGATACTCGGCCCGCTTCATCTTCAGGTCTACGCTTGAGAGCCAGTCGCCGTGCAGGTAGTAGTGGTTATAAACGGCTATCCAGGGCAAAGGATGCGTGACTCCGCGCCCATCCGTGGCCAGACCCATAACGTCGTCCACGGTGACCACATGGCCGATCAGGACGCCGGTTGCTTCGAGAGGTATCTTGACCTCGACGCTATCGGATCTGGAATCCCCGCTCACTTCGACTTTGCTTTGGGAATCGGCATGCACCGCGAATTGGATCGGCACATCGGTCCGCGCAGCCATGTCGGCGCCCAGCGGATAGGCTGTCTCGACCATCCCCGCATTGGGCACAGAGAAGGCCACAACCGTGATGACCACCGGCACGGAAAACAGCAGCATCCGCGCAAACCAGACTTTGCGGCGCGCGTACATCAGCACAATGGCGCTGCCGCACATCACCAGCACCGCCGGAATCGAATAGCGATCGCCGTACGGTGTCGAGACTCCTCCGGCGCCGATATCCGAATTGGCCCCGATGAACACCACCCCCGCCAGCACCGCCGCCACTCCCAGGAGCGTGAGAACCATGCGCACCAGCGTCGAAGTCACCGTTGCCAGCGCCACCAGCGGCACGATCAGAATCCCGCTCAACAGCAGCAGATTGAAGAGCAACCCGGGCAAATAACTCAGCGGCTGGAATCCACCCTCCCCTAGCAACGCGCACTCCGCAGCGAGAAACGGCAAATAGAGGAACGCTGCAAGAAAGAGTGCTTTGGCCGCGAGTAGCTTTGGCCATTCATAGGGCCGCGTCACCCAGAACTGGCGCTCGCCAACTAATGCCTCCGCGTGAATCACACGCGCGATCAGAAGCCACCAGCTAGCCGGCAGCAGCCCTGCCAACGTATTGGCCAGGATCTGCATCTGGCTCGCGTACTGGAACAGCCCGCGGGAGTAGAACTGATCGTGCGGGAGCCAGTTGACCGGGTAAATCCTCGCAAACGCGGCTGTAATCGCCAGCGAGATCAGAATTTCAGGCCAGAAACGGCGCGCGTCCTTCCAGAAGATATGCAGAATCTGCCTCATGCAGCCCTGCCTTCGGCGCGCTTTTTCATACGCCCGGAGCGGGCCATGGCCAGGAAGATCGAGCGCAGCGGCATCGGCGCAAACCGGAGTGCCGCGCCGGGGAAGAGAGACCGCACTTCGGCTTCGCTGTCCGGGCCGCGGTACACCGAGTGAATCCAGCGGAAGCCCCCTTCGATCGGCTCAAGATTCAGCCATTCGGGAGGCAATGGCCTGGGCACGATTCCGCCGCTGACGGTAACCTCGCGAAAGCGCCCCATGAGCGTGGGGAGCGGCTCGGAAAAAAGCATTCGCCCTTCTTCGAGGAATCCAACGTGGCTGGCAAAACTCTCAATCTCCGCCAGATCGTGCGAAGAGAGAAAGACCGTCGTTCCCGCAGCCTGTTCGCGCAGGCTCTCGATCAGCTCATCGCGTACAAACGGGTCAAGCCCGGAGAGCGGTTCATCGAGCACCAGCATGCGCGGACGATAGGCAAGCGAGCTCACGAAAGCAGCCTTCATGCGCATGCCGCGCGAGAGATGCTTCAGCCTGCGCTTGAGGGGCAGATCGAACTGGCGGACCAGCCGCGACTCGAGTTCGCGGTCCCACGCAGGATAGAAAGGGCGGAAGTAGTCCAGCATCCCTCCGACAGTCGTCCAGTCCGCGAGATCCTGGTTCTCCGAAACATAACCGATCTCGCAAAAGCCTTTGCCGCTCAGATCTTCGGAGTTACCGCCAAGGACAAGCGCGCGGCCTTCCGTTGGCCGTGCGATATTCATCAGGATACGGATAAGCGTCGTCTTACCGGCTCCATTGGCGCCTACCAGTGCAAAGATAGCGCCCTCCGGAACGGCGAAGCTGACTTGATCGAGTGCGAGAGTTTTGCCAAACTGCTTGGAGAGGCGCTCGATCGCCAGGGCATTGTCCATCCGCATTTCCTCTACGCATTCGAAGGCGTAGCCAAAATTCTCGCACAACCATGCATTGGCACGGTTGAAGCTCGCCTATGGGCGCAGAGCTTTGTCCGCCTTGCGGGACTTAAGGAACCTCAGATGGAACCCGAATTGCGAAGGGTACAGGCTTCAGCCCGTACACAAGGCCCGGCAGAACCGGCGGCCTATACAGGTTGCGGAAATGTCCCTTTCGGAAAGGCCTTGTGAAAGGGCACGACTTCAGTCGTGCCGATAATGCCAATCCAATGCATAGGGCTTTAGCCCGTGGGAAGCCATGCCAAGCTTTTTTCAGAGATCACTTCGATATGCCTCACTCTTCCCGAAGCAGAATCATAGGATCGACAGCCAGCGCATGCCGTGCCGGAATCCACGCAGCCACCAGCCCTACGGCAAGCATCGTCAAAATGACGCCTCCCAGCACCACAGGATCCTTCGGTGTCGCCTGGTAAACGATAAAGGAGAGCACGCGCGTGGAAAGAATGCCCAGGATCAAGCCCGCCACAGAGCCGATGGCCAGCAGCCGGAACGCCGGTCCAAGCGCGGCATTCAGCACTTTACGCCGGTTAGCTCCCAGCGCCACGCGGATGCCCAGTTCGCGAAGGCGTTTGCTGACCGCGTAAGAGGCCATGCCAAAGATGCCGGTGATCGCCAGCATCGCGCCCAGCAGGCCCATAACGCCCAGGGCAACAGTGGCCACGCGCGCAGCGAAGAGAGCGGAATCCAATTCGCTGCTCCACGTTTTGATCGCGAACGGCATCGCCGGATCGAGGTTATGCAGAGAGCGCTGCAGTGCGGTAGCCAGCTCCTGCGTGTCGCGATTCGAGCGCACGACAATACGGGCGTCGTTCGAAGGCTCTTGCTGGAAGGAATAGAACATCGCCGGCTGGGTGTCTTCGGTCAGCGTCTGGTATTTGCCGTCCTCCACGAGACCGATAATTTCAACCCGCGTGCCGCCCCACACTTTGTAATGGCTGCCGACCGCATTCTCCACCCTCCCAAGAACCTTGCGTGCAAACTCGCGATTGACGACGGCCACCAGCGGCGCGTCTTTGACGTCGTGAATGGTGAAGGTGCGCCCATCCAGGAGCTTCGTTCCGGCGGCCCGGAAGTAATCCGGGGACACGTTAAACTGCTGCGCTTCGGCCACGGAGTTCGTCGGCCGGAAGTCAGTGGCGCTGTCCGGGAAGACCGAAGAGTCGTTACCGCCGATCGAAAGCGGCAGCCGGTCCGTGTACCCAGCCGCGGTAACGCCGGGAATGGCAGCCGCCGCGTCAATCATTTTGCGCTGCATCACGACGCGCTGGTCGCCGTCATAACCGGCCATGTGCAGATCGGTCTGGACCAGCAGCGCTCCTTGTGGCTGGAAGCCGTAGTCGCTCTTCAGCGAGCGAGCCAGGCCGCGCACCGCCACCAGCGAGCTGGTAACCAGAACCGCGCAGATGGCCACCTGCAAGGCCAGCAACACGTCCCGCAAAGTAATGCGGCGCGCACTGCCCGCTGCAGAGGAGCCGGTGCGGATGACCTGCCATGGATCGGAGCGAAGCACCTGGCGAACCGGAACCGAGCCGAAGAGCAATCCGCTCACCAGCGCCAGCACCAGCGCCAGGATGTAAGTATTGGCGTCCGGGTTCACAGGGACGTTGATCGGAATATCAGGGATAGGCTGCCACACGCTCAGCACGCGGAGAATGCCATAGGCGCCGGCCATACCCAGGATTCCACCCATCAGGGAAACCAGAATCGCTTCGGTGAAGAGCTGGCGCAGGATAAACTTGCGCGGCGATCCAAGAGCCATCCGCAGCGCGATCTCGCGTGAGCGGTCCGCGGCGCGAGCCGCAAAGAGACTCCCGAGGTTGGCGCAGGCAGCCAGCAGAATCAGGCCGGCCAGCAGCATCAGCCCAGCCATGAAGGCGCGCGCCGGGTCGCCAAGCGTATCGCCCACCAGGCCCGGCCGCGCCAGCTTGAATTTGAGACCGTCATCCTCTTTCGGATACGACTTGGCGAGAGTACTGGCAAGAGTGTTCAGCTCCGCCGTGGCCGCATCCGGCGTCACACCGCGCTTCAAATGGCCCACCACCCAGGTGAAATGATCGCCGCGCTGGTCCAGCGGATCCCATCCGCCGATTTGCGGTAGATCGACAATGGGAGCCCAGAGCTCGGGCGCGAAAAAGAGCTCAGTGCCGCGGAAATCGGATGGCGCCACGCCGGCAATGATGAACGGGTGCTTGTTGATCTGCACCGTGCGGCCCACAGCCGCGGGATCGCCATTGAAGTGGCTGCGCCAATACGCATAGCTCAGCACAATGTAGGGCGCGCTGTTCTTTCCATGCTCGTCGGAAGCGTGGAGGAGGCGGCCAAGATACGGCTGGATGCCGAGTGCGTGGAAGTAATTGCCGCTGACCATGTACGGCCACACAACCGAGGGAGTACCGCTGCCCGTGTCGAGTCCGACGGAGCCCGGAATATCGTAGGTGACCAGGGATTCAAAGCTGCGGCTGCGGTCCCGCAGATCGAGGTAATCCGGATAGGCCTCGGATGGCGCAGATCGCGTTCCAAAATAGCGCTCCACCATGAACAGGCTCTCGGGGTGCTGAACCTTCAGCGGCCTAAGCACCAGAGCGTTCAGTACACTGAAGACAACCGCATTGGCGCCAATGGCCAAAGCCAGCGTGAGCACAGCGGTCACGGAGAAACCGGGAGCTTTGCGCAGTTGGCGCAGGGCGAGTCGCAGGTCGGCGTTCATAGTTCTCCTCCTGGTCACAATCGGATGCGCACTCGGCATTCGGGCAGTGTGCCCCAAGCGTACTGCCGAAGATACGCCGCCTCATGTGCTCCGGTTCCGTAAAATTTGATGGGAATTAGGCCCCGAAAACGTCGCGCTTGGTGATACGCCAAAACAATCACAACCACTTCGCGACCCACAGCATCCAACTCACCGAACATCCAAACGAAACTGTTCGACAATCGAGGACGACATGAAACTTGACCGCATTGCACTTTCGCTTCTTGCCGCCGCGCTTCTGATTCCCGCTGCGCACACCGCATTTGCCCAGGACACCACCAAGCCAACCGCCAAACAGGACATCAAGAAAGCCGGCGCAGATACCAAGGACGCAACCAAAAAGACCGGCCACGCCATTGCCAAAGGAACCAAAACCGCCGCCAAAGACACCGAGAAGGGAACCAAGGTAGCGGCAAAAGACACGGCAAACGGCACCAAGACCGCAGCCAAAGATACCGCCAAGGGCGCCAAGACGGCCGCGAAGGACACCGCCAACGGCACCAAAACGGCAGCCAAAGCTACAGCAAGGGGGACGAAGAAAGTCGTCCACAGCGCTGCCAAAGGAACCGCCAAAACGGCCGACAAGGTGGAAAACAAGACCACCCCCCAGTAGCTCCTGAGCGGGGAATCGCAGGCGGCTGACTGCGATTCCGCAGGCGCGTTTCCGTTGTCGCGCTTCCGTTGCTGCTAACATGAGTGGTGCCTTTCTTAAGAAAGGTGCAGGGAGAATCACGTACACAATGGCCACTCCGGAAACCCGCCGCCAGCTTCTCGTAGCCGTCGCCGCCTGCGACGATAAAAAGGGCGAAGATACACGCATCCTCGAACTTGACCCCGTTGACTCCGGCCTTGCCGACTTCTTTCTCATCACCTCCGCAAGCAACGATCGCCAGGCAGTAGCCATCGCCGACGAGATCGAGTTCCGGCTCAAGAAGGACTTCGGCCTCTACGCGGCTTCTGTCGAAGGACGCCGCCAGGCGGAGTGGATCCTGCTCGACTATGTGGACATCGTGATCCACGAGTTCCTGGCGGAAAAGCGGGCGTTTTACGATATCGAGCGGCTGCGCAAGTCGGCCCGTAACCTATCCGCTTCCGAAGTCGAAGCGGAGCTCAAATCGGTTCTCGCCAAAAAGACGCTGGCCGTGCGAAAATCTGCGCCAGCGAAAGCTGCCAGTAAGTCCCCCGCTGTAACTCCGAAGAAATCCGCCAAAGGAGAACTCAACGTGACCGCTAAACCAGCCAAGAAGGCTGTCAAGAAAGCCGCCGTCAAGGCCGTGAAGGCCAAAACCACAGCCAGCAAGCCTGCCCCGGCCAAAGCCGCCGCGAAAAAAGCCCCTGCCAAAAAGGCCGCTCCGAAAGTAGTCGGCGTTGTCGCGCCTAACGATCCGGACGGCCGCGTTTCTTCAGGCGGATTTGGACTCAAAAGCCTAAAGGATGGAGTCGAAGCTCCCGCCGGCGCCGAGGCCCCAGTCAGCATGGCTGCCAGCGCCGCTCCAAATGCGGTGAAAAAGGCCGCCAAAAAAGCTGCAAAAAAAGCTGCCAAGAAAGCCGCCAAGAAGGGCAAAAAGTAAGCCGGTTGCTCAAGGGGGCCATTCGCGCCCCCTCGACGCTCCACTCTGGACTCGATGCAGCTTACCCTGGCACATATCGGTCCTAAGTCAGGCAAGTCCGGACCCAAGTCCAACTACGAAGCTCTGACTCGCCTCTATCTCGATCGCATCGCCCCTTGCCACCCAATTCAATCGGAAGCGTTCTCTTCGGAAGCGGCATTTCTCGCCTGGCTTGCGCAGCCGAAGCAGTCAGGCAAGGCAGCGCGCTTGCCGGCGCTTCCTGTGCTCCTCGACAGCCGCGGTCGGCAACTTGCGTCCACGGAGTTCGCGCAATGGATCGGCGCGCGTCGCGATCAGGGAACGCAGCACATCGTCTTCGCCATTGGACCGGCTGATGGCTGGTCGCAGGCAGCCCGCGCGCTTGCCCAGACGCCGCCCGCACTGCTGCTCTCGTTTGGTCCCATCACAATGGCTCATGAACTCGCCCGCCTGGTGCTGGCCGAACAGATCTATCGCGCCTGTACAATCCTCGCAGGCCACCCTTATCACAGCGGCCACTAGAGCAGAATCAGCACAACTGTACCCATCGGCAGAGATGCCAGCCTGGATTTTTTGCCAGGAAAAATCCAACCGCACAAATACCGGATCGGGGACACCTATGCTGATTCTGCTCTAACCCCGCTAACTTGCTAACCCGCTCAAGCGCAAAGCGCGCTAACTCGCCAAAAGAGGTCCCATGCCCGAGTCCCAATCCGAACCCCAGTCCCGCAAAGGCCTCATCCTCATCAACACCGGCCCCGGAAAAGGCAAAACCACCGCCGCCCTCGGCACCGCCTTCCGCGCCGTAGGATGCGGCATGCGCGTCCTCTTCCTCCAGTTCCTCAAAGGCTCCTGGCATTACGGCGAACTGGACGCCGTTCTTCCCCACGGCGATAACTTCGTCATCAAGCAGTTAGGTCGCGGCTTCGTCAAAGTGGGCGGAGCCGAAACCGATCCCGAAGACCAGCGCATGGTCGACGAAGCGTGGGCAGAATCGAAAGCCGCCATTCTTTCCGGCGAGTGGGACCTGGTTGTGCTCGATGAGATCAATTACGCCATCGGCTACGGCATGCTGGACCCCGAAGCCGTCGCCACAACACTGCTGGAGCGCCCGGAGATGGTGCACGTGATCCTGACCGGCCGCAACGCCCATCCAAAGCTCGTAGAGATCGCCGATACAGTGACAGAGATGCGCGAAGTAAAGCACGCCTATCAGAAGGGAATTCTCGCGCAGCGCGGCATCGAATTCTAGAGCACAATCAGCACAACTGTACCCATCGGCAGAGATGCCAGCCTGGATTTTTTGCCAGGAAAAATCCAACCGCACAAAGACCGGATCGGGGACGCCTATGCTGATTCTGCTCGAGGGAACCTCTGATTAAGTAGACGCTTGGAAAGGGCGTGGCTTCAGCCACGCCGTAAAGCCAAGCAAATCAACGCAGCTTTAGCCGCTGAGGGAATGTTGCGACTTGTTCAGCTTCCCTAGAAGCTGCTTCAGCCTTTCCCCATCAAGCCACC
>Ga0182012_10002162_pt1 | contig 21407 bp, 16 predicted proteins | sample 612S2SmetaG_FD_120486 | JGI IMG/M metagenome (GOLD analysis project Ga0182012, IMG submission 120486) | Permafrost microbial communities from Stordalen Mire, Sweden - 612S2S metaG | ecosystem: Environmental > Terrestrial > Soil > Wetlands > Permafrost | place: Sweden: Stordalen | collected... | reverse complement strand
GGGCACCCGGCATGCGTGCTGAAAGCGGTACAAGTAGCGTTCTCGCGCTCTTTGCAGTACCTTATGAGCAGGAGCCGAATCGATGGAAGTGCAACTTACATCCGACCAAAGAGCGTTCGCCCGCCGCGCCGTGGAGGCAGGACGGCTCGAAAGCGAAGAGGGCGCGGTGCGGGAAGCTCTTGCTCTGTGGGAAGAGCGTGAGCGGCGGCGCATCGAGTTTCGCGCAACCATCGATGAAGCGCGCGCTTCCGTGGCGCGTGGTGAAGGCCGCGTGATCACACAGGAATCCATGCGGGAACTGTCTGCCCAAGTGAGAGAGCGCGGACGGGCACGCCTCATCGCGGAATTGGCCCAGGCAAGTTAGTGGCCCACCGCGTTGCGACCCGGGCCGAGTCTGATTTGGACGACATCTGGCTCTACGTCGCGATGGAAAGCGGCAGTTTGGAAGTCGCCAGCCGCCTGGTTGACTCCATCACAGACAGATTCTGTTTCCTCGCGGGGTTCCCGCACGCAGGCCGATCCCGCGATCGCGATTTCGGCTCGGGACTACGGAGCTTTCCCGTGGGTGAGTATGTGATTGTCTATTCGGTCGAAGGACCGGACGTGTTTATTCTTCGCGTGGTGCATGGCAGGCGGGATTTCGAGGCTCTGTTCGAGCGTTGATTCGCCCTTGGCGAGAAGGCCGGGATTCATGTGAAGACCCTCCACCAGTTTTTCGGCCCAAAAGGCAATCCGACGGAGGCGAATCTGTTTAATGTTGCAGCTTGCTTGCAGGAGCATGAAGGGATGCGGTTGCAGGTGGTGGCGTGAGCGGTCTGCTATCCCAGGTCCCAGAAGCGGGACCTGGGGAACCCAGCAATGGAGTATCGCAATGAAGTTTGCTGTTCCTGTGAAGTGTGGATGCGGATGCGAGTTCTCGGTGCCTAGTTATGCCGAGGAATCGCTACAGTCTGCAAAATGCCCAGGCTGCCAAATGATAGGCATACTGTGCCAGCCGCTTTCAATAAGCGTCGTCGCCTACAAGTTGCTATATAGAAGCAAGACGGAGATAGACGGAGAAGATTACACGTTATCTATCATTTGCAGCGCAATCGCGGTCGAATGCGCACTAACTCAGGTATTTCTCAAATGGAAAGGGATTGACAGTCTAAAACTGACGGGCCACCTAGCGACAGATAGTGAGCGAAATCTTTGGGAGAAGGAATACCGCAAGGCAACTGAAAGAGGGGGATTCATGAAGTCAGCTAACTTCGTTTCCGAATTCCTCTGCGGCAAGAAGTTTGATGATTTTGTAGCAAATTTCGAGAACCAGAGCAGGAAATCAACGGTAGCGCACACCGGACCCACGATTGCATCAAGTCGGCCGGCGGCCTCGTATATTCAAGATGAACTGTTTCGGAGACGCAACCGAATAATGCACTGGGGAGATGTGGGCTATCAGCAGCCTGACGCCCGCCTGTGCCTGAACGCGGCGTCTGGATTTATCGGAACCCTTAAAACAATGGACAGAGAAAAATACGACGCGAGCGAGAAGGCATGGTGCGAAGCGCAATCCTAGCCCACGCCGGTTCATTCGTTTACTTCTTGAGCGGCTTTCGGGCAAAGTAATAGAGCGCGAATGCCAATGCCGCGAAAGCCGCTACGCTGACATAGTTGTTATCCAAAAAAGTATGCGGAAAGTTTAGTAAGTCGCCTTTGTCGAAGGTGGATTCGTATCCTTTTAGAGCTACTCCGACTAATCCGACTATGCCTCCCGCCGCGATAAGTCCTGATGCGAACAGCGACCCTGGAGAGATTTCGCTGTCGGCTTCGGCTGCGTCGCCGCCGGCTTTCTTCAATGCTTCGTCGACAAACCAGCGCACCATGCCGCCGACAAAAATTGCCAGCGTCGTTCCGATGGAAAGATAGGCTCCGACTGCGAAGGACAGCGAGCGAATGCCCAACAGCTCAACGGCGACGACCAGGAAGACTCCCAGCAGCACCAGGCCCCAGGGCAGTTTGCGGCTGAGAATGCCGTTGATGACCGTGGCCATGAGGCGGGCTTGCGGCGCGGCGGCCTTCTCGCTGCCGATGCCCTGGATCCACTGCACCTCGATCTGGTGGCTTGCAGGGGAGTAAAGGTATTTGCCATCCGCGAGTTCAGCCGACCCGAGCGCGTTGAGAATCGTGTATTCGCCCTTGTGATGAATGGTGGATGACTTGTCGGTGGCCACCACGCGAATCGATTCAGGCAGCCGCTGCGCGTCGTTTTGCACAGCGACGCCGGGATGGTTGGCGTTGATGTCCCAGGGCTGCGCGGCGGCGTGAAACTCCTGCAGGCCAGTGTTCATCAGGTTGAGAGTCAGTCCAATGGCGACGGTAGAAACAACCACGCCGATCATCAGCGCGATCTGCTGGAGGCGCGGCGTGGAGCCGACAATGTAGCCGGTCTTCAGGTCCTGCGAAGTATCTCCTGCATTGGCAGCTGCGATGCAGACAACGCCGCCGATCGTGATGGCCAATGCTCCAAACGCGGGGCTGGTCCAGCCCTTGACGAGAAAGATTGCGGAGGTGGCCATGAGCGTTGCGATGGTCATGCCGGAGATGGGGTTGGCGGAGCTGCCGATCAGCCCCACAATGCGCGAGCTGACCGTGACGAACAAGAATCCAAACACCACCACCAGCAGCGACGCCGCAAGATTGGCGGCCCAGCCCACATAAGCTCCTGGGACCGGCTTGAATTGAAGGAAGAAAAACATGCACGCGACGATGAGGATAGAGCCGACCACCACCACGCCCATCGGCAGATCGTCATCCGTTCGTTTGGGTTTGGCCTTTGCTGCGGCAGCGCCGGGTTTGAGGTTCTTGAATCCCGAAGCCAGCGCGCCAACGATTGTAGGCAGCGTCTTGATAAGTGTGATGAGGCCCGCGGCAGCCACGGCTCCCGCGCCCATGGGACGAATGTAAGTGGACCAAAGCTGGCTGGGCCCCATCTGCGCAATGGGAATGGTGCCGGGATAAACGGGATGGCCAAGCTCCTTGCCGAAGAAATAAATCAGCGGCATCAGCACCAGCCACGAGAAGACCCCACCGGCAAAAATGACTCCGGCGATGCGGGGACCGATGATGTAGCCCACGCCGAGGTACTCCGGCGTAGCGTCGGCCTTGATGGATGCGCCCTTGAGAATATGCTGCGGGCCGAAGTCGGGCTGAAACTCCGGCGTACCCGGCCACGCCTTGAACAGGTTCTCATTCTGGAAGAACGTGTAAAGCGCGCCCAGACCGAGGCCAAGGAAGACGCGACTGGCCAGTGATCCCCCGCGTTCTCCAGCGATGAGAACGTCCGCGCACGCCGTCCCTTCGGGATATTTCAGATTCTCGTGTTCCTCGACAATGAGCTGACGCCGCAGCGGAATCATGAAAAGCACGCCCAGCCATCCGCCGATGAGCGCGAGCAGAAAGATGCGCGAATACTCGAGGTCGAATCCCAGAAAAATCAACGCCGGCAGGGTGAAGATCACTCCGGCAGCGATCGATTGCCCGGCATTTCCCGTAGTCTGGACGATATTGTTTTCCAGAATCGAAGCCCGCCCGAACGCCCGCAGAATGCTGATGGACAATACAGATATGGGGATCGACGCAGCCACCGTGAGCCCGGCGCGCAGGCCTACATAGACCGTGACGCCGCCGAAGATAATGCCGAAAAGCGATCCCAGCAGAATCGCGCGAAACGTAAATTCAGGCCGGTTCTCGTCGGGCGAAACAAAAGGCTGAAAGTCTGGCATTGCGAGCCTCCAAAAACGGCGCAACAGGATTTAAATCATTTTCCCTGAAGGGGGAGTGTAACAGCGCAAGGGGTCACAATGACAGAAGCCTGCCAACCGCGGACAAACGGCCTCCACTTGCCATCGGCATTCGCCCAGAGGAGTAGCCTAAGAAATGCAGCGCGGTTTCCCCAACCCCGCCACACCCCCAGAAAGGACTAACCCAATGATCTTTGGCGCGCACACTGTCCTCTACAGCAAAGACGCCGAAGCCGATCGCCTTTTCCTCAAAGACGTCCTCGGCTTTCCCTCCGTCGATGCCGGCCACGGCTGGCTCATCTTCGCCCTCCCACCATCCGAAGCCGCCATTCATCCCGCCGAAGAGAACGATCGCCACGAGCTCTATCTCATGTGCGACGACCTGCCGTCGGAAATCGCCACTCTTGCCGCCAAGGGCGTCCAATGTTCTCTACCGCAGGAAGCCCGCTGGGGATCGCTCACCAAAGTCCCTCTCCCCGGCGGCGGCCACATCGGCCTCTACCAACCCCGCCATCCCATCGCCATCGCGCGCCCATAAATCCCTCTTGGCGAACCAGCCCCCAAGCGCGTAGGGTAATGGGCATGGCGCAACCCATCACCGCCCCCCGCCCCATCCCCATCGCAAATCCGGCATCCACCGCCACGCCCGTCCAGCGCCTGCTCTCGCTTGACGTACTGCGCGGCATCACCATCGCCTTCATGATCATGGTCAACAACAACGGCGGCCCCGGCTCCTGGCGCTTCATGAACCATGCCCAATGGAACGGCCTCACCCCCACCGACCTCGTCTTCCCCAACTTTGTCTTCGTCGTCGGCGCCTCCATCGTGTTCGCCTTTCATGCCCGCATCAAGCGCGGAGCAACGCGCGCCCAGCTCGCCCGCCACACCGTGCAGCGGGCCATCATCATCTTTGCGCTCGGCCTTATAGTTAACGGCTTTCCCTTCTTCGCGCTCGATCATTTCCGCGTCTACGGCGTCCTCCAGCGCATCGCCGTCTGCTATCTCGTCGTCGGCCTCTTCTACATATGGGACCAGCGCGCCAGCACCAAGATCGTCGCCGCCATCGTCGCCCTCGTTGGCTACTGGGTGCTCCTGCGCTACGTCCCCGTCCCCGGAGCGGGCATGCCCGGCCGCGACATTCCCTTCATGGATCAGCGCTTCAACCTGGTCTCGTGGCTAGACCGCCTGATCATGCCCCACCATCTCTATCTCGAATACGGCGGCCTCGATCCCCACAATCTCCGCGACCCTGAAGGCCTCCTCAGCAATCTCCCGGCAATCGGCACCGCTCTTCTCGGATTACTCACCGGCCTCTGGCTCCGTGGCCAGCGCGCCGCCAAATCGACCGCGGGCGGACTAGCCGTCGCGGCCACATCCTGCCTCGCCCTCGGCTATCTCTGGTCGCTCTCGTTCCCGCTCAACAAGAACCTGTGGACAAGTTCCTTTGTATTAGTAGCCGCCGGCTGGTCCCTAACTGTACTAACTCTGTCTTACTTAGTTATGGACGTCTGGGGCTGGGGCCGCGGCCAGAGTAAGTGGTTGGTCTATCCCTGGCTGGTATTAGGTTCCAACGCCATCACCGCCTACATGTTCAGCGAGATAGTTCCCGGCATCCTCGAGCGCATTAGCTTCACATCCAACGGCAAGCCGAGCAATGTGCTTGCATGGCTAGCGGACAATGTATTCATTCACATGCCCACCCCCGGCTGGGCAGCATTCGCGTTCTCGTTTTTCACGCTGGCCTACTGCTTCATCCCCGTGTGGATCATGTACAGAAAGAAGATTTTCGTAAAGGTGTAAAGCCGGGTCGCAGTTTGGACGATCAAACGCGTCTTCCTTGGATCACTCGATTTCTGTGGCAATGCAGAACCCGGAATCGTCAACAATCCATGAGTTGTCCGCCAGAGCAACGCTACGGCGTGTGCCAGGGCAATCGGGGCTGAGCGAAAGAAGCCGATGGATGACCACCAGCCTACGGTCGCTCGCGCGAAGTTGGGGACTGCATATAGCGGGACAGGTTTTCGGCCGGCAAGTGCGAAGTGTCCCAATGCGGTCGATGAATCTGTGCGGCAATGTTCAATCAGATGACTATGCACTTTACACAGATTAGGTATGCTTCTTGGGCGAGGGGCAAACGAGATGGTCAGGATCCCACCAAAGCAGGATCACGATATTGTGCTCCAAGATTCCCCAAATGCGCTGGATGCCAGTCAGACGAAGGGACAGCAGTTCCTCTATGTCATCCAGCTTCAGTTCCTTCAAGCGGTCCCGAGCATCTTTGCACAGTTTTCCGACAGAGACACGATGGTTGTTGCGATTGAGAATCTCGCCCAGTGTCATGCTCTCAAAGTTCTTGAGCTTTTCTCGAATCTCCGACAGCTCGGAACCTGTCAGCTGGTGCCATCCGAAAGGATCGCGCATCTCCATGGAGCCGACTCGCCAAGCCGGACTGAGCCGAGTTGGGTCCTCATCATATACCCGACGCGGAATCTTCGTTGGTTGAGGGCTAACCTTCGCCTTGGGTTTCTTGTCCGCCAAAACGTCGCTCCGCTAGAACGCATCTTTTGATTCTGGCCGAATTGGCTTCGGGCTTGCGACCCGGTACACCCCTGGCGCAGTCCGATCAAATAGTCCGCTGCGCTGAATTACGGAAAACAGAATGTTGTTGGCGTTCTTCGGGCTCTTGATGATTCCGGCCTGCAAGAAAATCCGCTTTGCATCGATGGTTCTGAATTCTCCTCCACTGTGTTCTGCCAACTTCTTGAGCGCCTCAATTTGGGTCATTCCCCGAAGGCTGGAAACGTCAATTACACCGTTAGCAGACGGGCGTGCGCCTATGGAAGCAGACACTGCCGAAGTTGGGTCCCCGTCATCCAGCATTGCCAACGTCATGCTGACGGATTCCAATTTCTTGCGGACGTCGTCAACTTGCCGCTGTAGTTGTTCATGTTGGCGATCAAGTCGGTCCCTTAACGAGATCAATTCGGTATAGGTTCCGTCATTGGTTCTCATAGAGGTGGTTTTCTCCTTTTCTGTCGTCAATAGAGTTGACATGTTTATCTGCCAACATGCGACCATGTTTGAGAGATGGCGGAAGCAGGGGGAATCAAACCCCGCTTTGTGTTACCGCAGCTAACTGCTAATAAGGCAGCACCTACGCTCAACGAGTTGCGTCTTCCACCGTTTCAACGAGTCCGGTGCCGGGATCGAACCGGTGTGTCACACCTTTCCAGGATGTGCGCCTAACACTCGGCTAGCCGGGCCTGCTTGTACGGTACCAAACAATTGTGTTTGGTACAAGTGTATTTCGAATGTTGGCAACATCGGGAGGGGATAAATGGGAAAAGCGAGTGTGCATGATGTTGCATCCGCTATCCTCAAGATACTAGGCCCAATGACGGCCATGAAGTTGGAGAAGCTCGTCTACTACTGCCAAGCATGGTCGCTTGTGTGGGATGAAGAGCCAATGTTCCAAGAGAGGATAGAAGCGTGGGCGGGCGGTCCAGTGGTACCGGCGCTGTACTATCGGCATCGTGGACAGTTCCAGATCGACAACTGGGAAGGGAACTCGGACATTCTGACGCCCAAACAGCGCGAAACAATTGATGGCGTTCTGAACTACTACGGGAATAAGCCCTCGCAGTGGTTGAGCGATTTGACGCACAAAGAGGATCCATGGCTCCGTGCTCGAGCTGGCCTTGCGCCCTTGGAGCGCGGCAACCGTGAGATTACTCTTGCGTCGATGGCTGAGTATTATGGGGGTCTGTGACCATGCATGATTCTTCGCGTCGAGAAAGATCGATCTATCAACATCGCCTGCTTTAGTTTTTTCGACAACAATTCGTGCTCCGGACGGTTCCCCGTCATAGCAATGGTGCGTTGAAACTCTTCGCGAGCTTCGGCATTTCGTCCCAGGCGGGTGGCCCTCCTCTCAAAAGGCGGATTGATGAATCTGGGTGCCCCAGAGCCTGCCCTGACCTTGTCGAAGGGGCTCGATTTTGAGACCTGGGAAAGCCCGGATTCTCCAGTCGGGAAAGACTGCTCCCCAAATGTTGGCTACTCGCAAGTCATTTCGATGGCTATGCCAAATTTCAGTCGATTCACCACCAAACCGAAGACCGCCCCGCCGCCCTTGTACCTTCGCCAGAACCCACCAGAATCCAGCCCCAAAGTTTCTTTTCCCGTTTTGCGGTTTATTGCGCCGAAAAGGGCACACTTGAATCATGACCGCCATGCCGTTGCAGCAAGCCTCCAGCTTCCATCCGTCAGGCACCTGACCACCTGTCTGGTCGGTACCAATAACACCACGTACCCCCACCCCACACGTGGTTTCGTCGACAGCAAAAGACTTAGAGTGCGTCCAATTTATCGACCCAACAAAACAAAGCACTTACATGGGACCCAGAAGCGGAAAACAGCCCAAAATCCCCATTTTTGAGCGGAAAAAAGCAGCCTTCCCCGTTGTCGAGGGTGAGCGGATCAGGTTAGCTTGCCTCAGTCCGCAAGCGCAGCCGGTTGCTTCACCGGCCGGAACAGCCAAAGATTCAGCAGCGTAAACAGCATTCCGCCGACCGTAAACTTCAGCCAGACCGGCGCCTGCGACGGCGAGAAGAATCCTTCGAGGCATCCCGCGATTACCAGCAGCGGAATGATCCCCGAGACTAGCCGAGTCGCTTCCAGGCCTCCCTGCGCTACCGAATCCTTCCACCGCAGCGCGCCTGGAAACAACATTGCGTAGCCGAGCCGAAATCCCGCCGCGCCGGAGAGAATAATTGAAGGTAACTCCAGCGATCCGTGACCTACAACAAAACTCCAAAGCATCAGCGACATTCCGTATTGGTGACATGCGGCGCCGACAACTCCGAGTAACATCCCATTGAAGAACAAGTAATAGAAAGTCCCCAGCCCAAACGTGATTCCCGCCGCGAAAGTTACAAAGCAGACAGTCAGGTTATTGGTCATGATATGGCTGGTCTCGCGCGGAGCCACACTGACGATGGACTCCGTCCACATCTGGTGCCGCTCCATCGTAGCGATCATGTCCGGCCCGACAAAATGCCGCATGAACTCCGGCCGCGCGCTGGTCAGCACCGCTCCCAGAATCCCGAATGCCACCGACACCGCCAGCGACGCCAGCACAAACCCGATCTGCCGCTGAAACACCGCCGGATACTCGTCCCGCAGAAACAGGAACAGCGTGCGCAGATTCGTCTTCCTGCCGGAATAGATGATATGGTGAGCGCGAGCCAGTAACTGATTCACGTGTACCGTATAAGTGCGGGCAGTGGAGTCCTGCCGCAGCACCGACAGGTCCGCAGCCACCTGGCGGTAGAGCAGTGCCATCTCCTGCAACTCGGCACGGGAAAGCTGCGCGAGGCCGCTCGAGTCGGCTTGAGCCAGAAGGGACGCCAGCCGGTCCCAGTGCGGCCTGCGCTTCGCGATCCACTGGTTGGAGAGGATTTGTGCCATGGACTTGAGTCGGGACCTGAGTTCTGACCAGCTTAGCATCGACACCCCGGAGTTGGTGGCCATTGAGCTACCGCTAGCCGGCATCGGCAGCCGTTTCATCGCGCTGCTGGTCGATTACCTGATCTGGAGCGCGGGCCTGGTGCTCCTGATTATTGTTGCCGTCGCAGTCTTGCCCGCCATGCACGCTTTCAACGTTAAGTCGGCGCAATGGGCTGAAGCGATCGTCATATTCATCGTCTTCCTCTTCAACTGGGGCTACTTTACGCTGTTCGAAGCATTCTGGAACGGCCGCACCCCTGGCAAGCGGGTAGCCAGGATTCGCGTCATCCAGCGTTCCGGCCGCTCCATCGGCTTGCTTGAGTCCATGGCCCGCAATCTCGTGCGCTACGTAGATCAGCTTCCCTTCTTCTACGCGGTAGGTGTAATCACCATGTTTGTAACCCGCCAGCATCAGCGCCTGGGCGACCTGGCCGCCGGTACCCTTGTTGTGCGCGACCGTGAACCTGAGACTCCCCTCTGGGGCGATACCGGCTCGCGGATCTTTACGGCACAGCTGTTCAAAGCCAATACGCCCATTCCGGAGCCCCACACCGCCCTCACCCTGCCGGCCACCGGAATCGCCAAACTCACATCGTCAGACCTCGAAGTGCTGGAAGGCTTCTTCTCGCGCCGTCTGGATATGACCATGGCGACCCGGCAGGCGCTCGCTGGCCGAATCGGAGCCGCGATCCAGGCCAAGTCCGGGTTGGAGGTGCCTGAGGGCTCCAGCGTGGAGACATTTCTGGAGGCTACGGCGCGCCAATTACGAGACCAGGGTAGAATGCAATAGGGCGATTAGTTCATTAGGGAATATCCGAAGACCACTTTTCCTCAATTCAAGGGAACGACTGCTCATCGAGAAAAACCAATCGGGAAAAAATGACCTCGGGAAGGCCATTTTTGAAGGAATGCTGCGGTTGTGGTTAAAACCGCCTGTCGCGCGGTCCTGAACCGGCGCTGGTTGCCAAGAAAGTATCCGGCCAGTAACTGTCTTTTTATCTTATGCTTCCATAGGTAAATCGCGTTACCTCCGGTAGCTTTTACGATCTCTGGGAAAAATCAATCGAAAGTTGGACTTGACAATCGTTCCTGTGGAGGGCTTAAATGTCTCCCGGCTCAGTGGTAGGTGTCTTGCGCTCAAGCTGCTTAAACGTTTGAGTTTACGGATTCCAAAAAATGGAGAATGGCGTTTTTCATCTTCCATACCACGGAGAAAATGGGTCGTTTTTTCGAAGTCCGTCCAGGAGCATTTCCGGCCTGGCAAACGGCCCGGAGCCGACGGATTGCCGGAACTGTTGAGGAGCACTCCGGCAGGTGCAAGTAAACCTAATCCCGCGAACCGGCACAAGAATGCCGGCGGCAAACCCAGAGAAATCGATGGGGTGCTGAAAGAGACGGGTCGAGCGGATGGGGGATTGGTTAGTAAATGGATTTTCTACTTGACAATTCTCAATCCGCGCGCATTAAATGGCTCGGTCGCAAATCCAAGCTCTCAGGTAAATCGGTGTATTCGAGCAAATCTGTTCCAGAACGCTCTGAGCCTTCGCGGTCGTCCGTGCAAACGGAATGCGTCGTGAGGGCAGCGCTGCGTCCGGGATTGTGCAGCCCGATGGGAAGACAAGACCATCGGGCGAAGTGCAACGATCGTCGGTTTTTCGTTGAGCCCGGTTTCCATTGTGACGGCTTCACTCCGAATTGATGGAAAAGCGGCTGAAGAACCAACCACCAGTAACAACTTTGAAAAGGAAGGTCACATGAGACAAGCGAGATACATGATCGTGCTGGTTCTCTTATTGTTCGCTGGCTTGGCATTAAAAGCACAGCAGAACTCTGAGATTGTCGGCACAGTTACTGACCAGACCGGTGCAGCCGTGCCAGGAGCGATTCTGACACTGACGCAAAAAGAAACCGGTTTTGTATACAACGGCACCACAAACGGCACAGGCGGATTCGTATTTGCCGGCTTGAACGTCGGCACCTTCAGCCTGAAAGCCACGGCGAAGGGGTTTGAGGCCTACCAGGCAAACGGAATTGCCTTGAACGTATCGCAAACGCTCGCAACCGACATCAAGCTGACGGTTGGAGCCGAGACAATGGAAGTCACCGTCAATGCGGATGCGCTCACGGTACAAACAGAATCCAACGATGTCAGCACGCTGATCAGCGGCGAGCAGGTAACGTCGATCGCCACGGAGAACCGCAACTTTACCGCACTCGCGGCTCTCGGCCTTGGCGTCAGTTCCAACCTGCCCAACAACAACCCTCCATCCGCTTCGGCTTCGAGCGCAAGCATCAGCGTCAACGGCCTTCGCCAGAGCCATAACATCTGGCTGCTGGATGGTGCGGAAGCCGATGACCGCGGCGGCGCCGGCGGCATGAGCGTTATGCCCTCCATGGACTCGATCGCGCAGTTCCAGGTATTGGCCAGCAACTATCCTCCGGATTACGGTATTGCTTCCGGAGCCACGTTCAGTCTTGCTCTGAAGAGCGGTTCGCAGAAGTTCCACGGCGAAGGTTGGGAGTTCCTCCGCAACGACGACCTGGACGCGAATGACTTCTTCAACAAGTATCAGCATGCTGCTGGGAGTTTCCAACCAGTTCCAAAATTGAGACAGAACATTTTCGGGTTCAACATTGGCGGACCAGCGTTTATTCCGCATGTGTTCAACTCGAGCAAGAAGAAGACCTTTTTCTTCTACAACCAGGAGTGGCGCCGCGTCATTCAAACCAGTTCACCAAACACCTCCACCACGATTCCCGATGCCGACCGTCCCACAGCGGGTACTAATCTGCATTATGTGTCTCCCGCTTATGCAACGAGCCAGGCCATTTATGTTCCCACGGTAGGCCAGGTGCCCGACCCTGCTTTTGACGCCAAACTGCAGGCAAATGGTATTCCCGAGTCGTTGCGTTCAGGCAACACTTATGCGCTTGACAAAAATTGCCCGAAACCCGACGCCAGCGGCAACCAGCCAGCGTGCGGTTTTCCGTTCCCGAACCAGGTTATTCCATCGGGGCTTTTCGATCCGGATGCGTTGTTGTATTTCCAGTCAAGCCTCCTTCCGCATGTGACTACTTCTGGAGACAAGGCAACAACTGAAATCGCCACGCCCACAACGGTAACCGAAGAAGTTGTCCGTATCGATCATGCAATCAATGACAAATGGCAGATCCTCGGCCACTACCTGCATGACGCTCAGGCCACAGGCGTAGCCGGCGCCGATCTAAGCTGGAACTGGACTACGTACGACACCATCTCCAGCGTGGAAAGCAACCCTGCGAACAGCGCAGCGGTCAAGCTGAGCGGAGAAATCTCCCCCAGCCTGCTGCTTGAAGCGTCGATGAACTATGACGGCAACGTCATCAACATCACAAACTCGCCTAATTCTCTTCACCCCAGCAACTGGACTCCGGACACATTCTTCGCAAACTCCGGTTCGAACCAATACCCCGGAGCAAACTGGTGCGGCAATGGTGTTTGCGCCTCGCTTGCGACCGGCTATGGAGCATGGCACAACGCTGCTCAAGACTATGAGCCCCGCGTTGATCTTTCCTACACTCGCGGAAAGCATGCAATGAAGTTCGGGTTCAGCTACAACCGTTACACCAAGAACCAGCAATTGCAGGCCGATGCCGCAGGTGACTACGGATTCGGCGGGGGCCCGACGGCCACTCCTGCTGGCGGAAACTCCGGCGATCCTTTCATGAGTAATCTCCTTGGCCTGGCGGGCAGCTACTCTCAGCCGCAATCCATGGCCATCCGGCACTATGTGAACCAGACGACGTCAGGGTATATCAACGACAACTGGAAGGTAAGCCCTCGGCTTAGCCTGCAAATCGGTTTGCGTTACGATGCACTGCCGCACGCTTGGGAACGCAACAACGCGTTGGAGAACTTCGATCCATCGCAATACAGGCAGATTCCCGTTCTCTGGTCGACCACGGTTTCGGGCGCAATCGACCCGGCCAGCCCCGGAGTTGAGACGCCGTGCCCAACTCTCGCTGGCTGCCCATTCGGGCTCGCGGGAGCTGTTGGAACCCCCTATTACCTCAATGGCATGGTTACCCCAGGGACAGACGGTGTGCCCCACGGTGCGGTAACCAACGACTACAACACCATTCAGCCTCGCGTCGGGTTCGCGGAAGATCTCTTCGGCAACGGCAAAACCGTTCTCCGTGGCGGCTTCGGAACCTTCTACGAGCGCCTGCAGGGGAACGACATCTATGGCGTTTCGAACAGCAACCTGCCCTATGAATACACACCGAATGCGGGCAGCGTTTACTACAGCACACCAACCTGCTCGTGGGAATCGAATGCATCTACGGCCAATCCCGCGAACTGCGGTAGTCCCTCGTCTCTTCCCATCTATCCGGCGGGCCTGACCTCGCTGGCGACAACCTACAAGGCGCCAGGCGCTGCAATGTATAGCCTTGGCATCCAACATGAATTGAAGCCGTCCATGATTATGGTCGTCCAGTATGTGGGCAACCTTGCGTGGCATCAGAACATCGACGTCCCGTTCAACAATTTCCCGCTTACTACGCCGGACAGCATCAGGTCGGAAGTGGCCTCCGGTACGTTGCCGAGCTCGATCTATCCTGCTGGAAGCAATCAACTGCGCACCTACCAGGGATATGCCGGGATTAGCCAGGAAGAGAACACAACGAACAACACCTACAACGGTCTGCAATCCAGCCTGCGTCTCCAGAACAAGTGGGGCCTCAGCGGAGAACTGGACTACACCTACTCCCATAACATCGACTTAACCGACACCGATCTACAGACGATTGCCAATCCGTGGAATCTGAAGTATGAGAAGGGCAACAGCGGTTATGATCGTCGTCAAATCTTCGGTGGGAACTACATCTACAGCCTCCCCATCTTCAACAAGTCCCAGGGTCTGGCACACTCACTGCTGGGTGGCTGGCAGCTTGCGGGCACGTTCGTCAAACAGACGGGCCTGCCTTCTGCATCCGGCTTTGGCGGCGTGAACGATCCAATCGCACTGGGCGGCGGCTACACCAACTACGCCAACATCGTCAACCCAATTCACTACCACCACAAGGTGGGCGACTGGTTCGATACCGTTGCCAATCAGGGAGTTTCGGCCGCTGGCGATCCGCAAGCGCCACCGACCCCTGGCTATGAGGGTGGTCCTAACCTCGGCTTCGGCAACGGCAGAAAAGACAGCTTCGTCGGCCCGGGCCGTACCGATTTCACAACCTCACTCTACAAGAACTTTGCGATCACCGAAGCGGCTCACTTCGAGTTCCGCGCGGAATCGTACAACACCTTCAACCACACCGAGCTCAACGCGATCAATTCATCCTATTCGACGGGCGGAACCTATGGAACCGCAACCGGCGATTGGGGCCCACGCGTATTGCAGCTTGGCGCCAAGATCGTATTCTAACCACGCGTAGGAAACAATCGGCGCCGCAAGAGGAAACTCTTGCGGCGCCCTTTTAGTTTAGGTTCCCGTCTCCGCCAAAAATGCTCCGTGCCCCGTCTTTGCGACTTTTTTCTGTCGCAAAGGCGGGAAACCTCAACCCTCGATCTGTCCATATTTCCCACTTTTCATGACTGGACAGCGCATCCGCGGGCCTGCGATAGTTTGTTCGAAGATGCTCCCCATTCGCCTTCTCATCCTGGCCATTCTTGTGCTCGCCTCTGGATCGGGCTGTGCATTTGGCCAGCGTGCGCCAACGCGAACCGCCGACACGCCATCTGCCACCGCGAAAGCTCCTAACCAGGACGCCTATGTGGGCTCCGCCGCCTGCGCCCACTGCCATCGGAGCATCGCCGCGTCCTTTGCCATGACCAGCATGGGCCGCTCGCTCACCCCCATCAAGCCGGAGTTTCTCCAGACTCTGCCTCCCGGTTCGATGGAGACAGCCAGCCTGCTTGACGCCAAGTCAAACCACCGCTTCGAAGTCCACGCCGAGAACGGAAAACTTATCCAGAGCGAGTCCGAAACCGCAGCAAGCGGCCAGGAAGTCTTCCGCAGTACACATGAAATCGGCTGGATCGTCGGCACCGGCGAGAACGGCTTTGGCGCGCTGCTGCGCCGTGGCGATTATCTCTTCCAGGCGCCGCTCTCCCATTACACGCAGACCGCGCGCTGGGATCTTTCGCCCGGCTATGAGAACCAGGACGACGGCTTCAACCGCATCATCCAGCCTGGCTGTATCTATTGCCACAGCGGCCGCCCTCAGCCCATCGCCGGCCACGACGGAAGCTACCGCGACCCGGCCTTCACGCAGACCCCCATTGGCTGCGAAAACTGTCACGGTCCAGGCGCTGCACATGTCGAAGCCATGCGCAAAGCCAAGATCCCGCAGAACGGTCCAGACCCAACCATCGTTAACCCGGATCGTCTGGGCAGCCAGCTCGCCAACGACATCTGCATCTCCTGTCATCAGGCCGGGGACGCACGCGTCCTGCAACCCGGAAAGACATATCAGGATTTCCGCCCCGGTGAGCCCCTCGAACGTACCGTCGCCATCTTTCAGATTCCACCAACGCGCGACAACCCGCCCAACGAGGATCACGTCCAGCACTACTACTCCATGAGCTTGAGCAAATGCTTCCTCGCCACGCGGAATCTCCGTCCGGAAAAGCAGCTCCGTTGCATCAGCTGTCACGATCCGCACGTCGAACCCGCCGGGGACGAAGTACCGGCTCATTTCAACTCCGCGTGCCTCACTTGTCACACCAAGGCCAGTTGTACAGCGCCGCGGGCTGCGCGTCAGGCCACGACGCCAAGCGACAACTGCATTGGATGCCACATGCCCCGCCGCAGCATTCACGTCATCTCGCACTCCAGCGCCACCAACCATCGCATCGTGCGCACTCCCGACGAACCATTCCCCGACCAGACATTCAATCAGACGACAGCCACCATGCCCGACCTGATCGAGCTGAACCCTGCAGGCGAGCGTGGCGCGGGAGCTTTGGCTCCGACTGCGCTGATTCGTTTGCAAGCCTACGCGCTGTTCAAAGCCGAGGGCAAACTGCAGTTTGTCCAACCGTGGCTGAAGACGCTGGCAGAGTTGGAGACGTCCAACCCGGAAAACGCAATTGTCCAGGCTTCCCTGGGCCAACGCGATCTGGACGACCACAGATACGATGAAGCTATCTCTCATCTGCAGCACTCTCTGCGGCTCGATCCGCTGCAGCCTTTGGTCTATGTCGATCTGTCCGCGGCCCAGGACCAAAGCGGCAAGCGCTCCGAGGCAATCCAGTCGGCCAGGATGGCCGTCGCTCTCGAGCCCTTCAACCCCGGCATTTGGAAGACGCTGATCTACCAGCTCATCCAGGACAAACTATATGACCAAGTGGAAGCGGAAATGGAAAAGTACTTGCAGGTGTTTCCAGAAGACGACCGCATGCGCCAGATGCTTGCCATCGCCAGGCAATGATTCACCGCGTTTGCTCTTGCGAACTCTCGAGAGCGAAAATAGTCTAAGACACTCTGCAGGTCGCGCCGCCGAGGCCGCCTGCGAGAACAGACGGCAGAAAGGCCATTCCGTGATTGCAGTGCTGCGCATCGTGTTGTGGGCAGGACTCCTGACCGTCGCCGGTTCCTGTGTGGCCCAAGTCAAGGCTGCGCCGGATCCGAGTCGTCAGCAGGCTCTGACTCTTGAGCAGCAGGGCAAGAACGTCGACGCTGAGTCTGCGTGGCGTGTCTATCTAAAGGCTCACCCTACCAGCCCCGAACCCTATGCGCACCTGGGCCTTTTGGAAGCCCGTCAGGAGCACTATAAGGAGGCGGTGCAGCTTTACCGCAAGGCGTTGAAGCTGGGCCCCGACGTTCCCGGTTTGCGACTAAACCTGGGACTCGCGTTGTTCAAGGCCGGTGATCTCAAGCAGGCAATTCTCGAGTTTGAACCGCTCCTCAAGACCAACCCCGGAAACCAGCAAGTAACGACCCTGGTCGGTATGGCCCACTACGGTCTCGGCGAGTACAAGGAGGCCGTGCCCTACCTCCAGACCGCAGCCGCCAACGACAAACAAAGCCTGTCCCTGCGCCTGGCCCTCGCGCACAGTTGCCTGTGGACCACGCAGACGCGGTGCGTGCAAGATACGTCTCGCGAAATCCTGGCGTTGAATCCAGACTCGGCCGAGGCCGACATGCTGGTCGGCGAAGCCCTCGATGAAATGAAGGACAATGCCGGCGCCCTTGCTCAGTTTCGCGCCGCGGTGAAGGCCAACCCCAAAGCGCCGAATGCCCACTTCGGGCTGGGCTACCTGTTATGGTCCCAGAAAAAGTATCCCGAGGCCGTTGAACAATTCAAGGCTGAGCTCGCCAACGACCCGCTCCATATTCAGTCAATGCTGTACCTGGCGGACACGGATATCCAATTGAACCAGGTGGAAGACGCCCGGCCGCTGCTTGAAAAAGTGGAAAAGATGAGCCCTGCGATTTCGTTGGTCCACCTGGACCTGGGCATTGTTTATACCGAGGCCGATAGCAAAGAGGATGCGCTGCGCGAACTCAATATTGCGGCCAAGTCCAACCCCGACGACGTGAATGTGCATTGGCGGCTGGCGCGGCTCTACCGGGCCATGGGCAAGAAGGACCTGGCCAAGGCGGAGTTCGATAAGGCCAGCTCGCTCAATCAGAAAGTCGACGAGGACCTCTTCAAGAAGATCTCGGAGGGCGGTCTCAAGCACGGGCCGCCGCCAGTCCCTTCGCCTCCTGCTGACCATTAGCCGCAAACGCCGGTGCGGGTTGACCCGGTTGAAACGGCGTGGCCTCTGCTCCATGGAACCTTCACTCGACAATCAATTCTTTGCCTTGGAAATCCTTGGATTTGTGTATCCCGGCGCGAGATCATTGGAGTAATATAGCGGCCAAAGTCCCAAGAGGATTCGCAGTTGGCCGCTCGTATGCCCATGTTCGTTATGGCTATGGCGCTGTATGTGCTTGAGCCGCTGTGTGCCCAGGCGCCGGTCGAGTCCAGCATGGCCAACGGCGGACTACACGAGGCCGAGTACGACGCTGAAGGAAAGCCGATCACTGCGGGTGGGCTTGTCGATTCCGGTCCTGTGGTCTTTCAGGATGTGACCAAATCCGCCGGCTTGAGCGGATGGCGTCATGTGATGGGTGGGCCTGAGAAGACCTTTATCCTTGAATCGAACGGCTCCGGCGTCGGATTGATCGATTTCGACAACGACGGCTGGCTCGATATTTATTTCGTCAACGGCTCCACATTCAAAGCCCTCGATGGCAAGGAAACCCCGCCCCACGCCGCGCTCTTTCACAACAATCGCGACGGGACCTTTACCGATGTGACCGAGAAGGCCGGCGTGGCCAATGACCGCTGGGGCTTTGGCGTAACCGTCGGCGACTTCGACAACGATGGCTGGCCCGACATCTTTGTTGCGAATTACGGCAAGAACCGGCTCTATCGCAATAACCACGACGGTACGTTTACCGATGTGGCCGAGAAGGCCGGCGTGACTCTCGGCAATTGGTCCGACGGAGCCGCATGGGGCGATTACGACGGGGATGGGCGCCTCGACCTGTTCGTGTCCGGCTATGTGCATTTCGACCTCGACAACCTTCCCTATCCGCACAGCAAAGTGGTGGATTATGCCGATTGCGCCTTCCGGGGGATGGGCGGCTTGACCTGCGGCCCGCGCGGCCTGGTGGGAGAACCGGACCACCTCTTCCACAACAACGGCGACGGCACCTTTACCGACGTGAGCGTAAAAGCTGGAGTGGCCGACAAGAGCAAGTACTACGGAATGACCTCCATGTTTATCGACATCGACGGCAACGGCAAGCCTGACTTGCTTGTAGCCAACGATTCCACTCCTAACTATTTCTACCGCAACAAGGGCGACGGGACGTTCGAAGACCAGAGTTATTTTTCAGGGTTTGCACTGAATAAGGATGGCCGCGAAGTGGCTGGAATGGGCGTGGCTGCAGGAGACTACCTGAACAATGGCCGTGTCGATTTTCTGGTAACGGACTTTGCAGACGACGAAAAGGTGCTCTATCGAAACGACGGCGACGCCAATTTTACCGATGTGAGCAACCACGCCGGTATCGGCAAAATGATCATTCCGTTTCTAAGCTGGGGCGACGCCTTCCTCGATTACGACAACGACGGCTGGAAGGACATTTTCATCGTCAATGGTCATGTATTCCCGCGGGCCGACAAATCCAATTGGGGTTCCACCTATGCGCAGCGCCCGCTCCTGTTTCACAACGCGCAAAACGGCAAGTTTGAATATGTACCGCCGGTGAAGAACACGGGCCTGGCTGTGTTGACATGTGCGCGCGGAGCCGCTTTCGGCGACCTGTTCAACGACGGCAAGATCGACGTAGTAGTCAGCCCCATCGACGGCCCGCCTGTGCTGTTGCGCAATGTGAATCCGGATCGTCATCACTGGGTGGAATTGAAGCTTACCGGTGGGCCCAGGAGCCCGCGGGATGCGATCGGCGCTACAGTTTTCCTCAAAGCGAACGGCATGCGCCAGCGCGAGGATGTGTTGAGTTCGGGCAGCTACATCTCGTCCAATGACCAGCGGCCGCACTTCGGGCTCGGCGATGCAACCGATGCTGGAACGGCCGAGATTCATTGGCCCTCGGGGACGAAAGAAATGGTGCGCCTTCCCGCGGTCGACCGGATCTATTCCATCACGGAAGGCAAGGGAATTACCGGCGCTCTATGTGGAGGACGCGCGTGCCCTGCGGCCAAAAGGCCGGTGGTGCGGCGGAAATGATTGCATCGGACCAATGCGAGAATCCAATGGGACGGCAACGGGCTGACGCAGACCATTGGGATGCCCTGCGGCAACTGATGGCGGGGAATTAAGAGCTGCTAATTCACCGTTGCCTTTGTGCACTGGCATTTCTCATGGGCCAGCAACTCGGCCAACGCTTTTTCCGGACAGATGTGCCGTTTTTCAACTCGATTCATCTCCTCCTCCGATTCGACGCAGGAGGCGATGGTGAAGAAGCAGTCGAGGCAACGGGTGTTGTAGCTGCCGTTTTCGTTTTGGGTGCGGCTATACATTTCGGTGCGAAACTCCAAGAGAATGCCTGATCCTAGCGTTTCTCTGAGTCAGCACGACGTGTTTTACATCACTCATTGGTGTGACCGCGGTCGAACGCGGACGTTTCCTATAGAAAATTCCTAAAAAGTAGTTGTCTGGTTTGGATTGCGACGAAGCCGCCAGCAGGCGCTTTGGCCGCCCTGGGGAAACAGAGATACAGAGCAAGGTTCGTCGGCCGTGCCAACGTAGTCGTATTCGATCTTGTTCCCCTTGAGCGGCACCGTCATGAACCTGCTCACTGAAACAGTAGAGGTAGGCGACCCGCGCAGCTTGTAGACGGCCAAATCTCCGAGGTACGTCGCGACAAAGCCTGCAACCAGGACAATCACCACGCGCCCGATCCAACGCTTGATCCTCACTCAACCCTCTTTAAGCCTGTGAGCTTCGTCTTTCAACGCCACCCCGGTCAACTGCCTGCGACGCGCCTCTGTCAGATAGTAGCCCAACTGGGAGGTGGCTTGTGCGTAGCTCAGCCCCTCCGCGCGAATATTTGAAATGCAGTTGCGCTCTGCGTCGGTGCGTCCCGGCCGCGGCTGCCACGTGATGTAGGCGCCAAGAGAATCGGGCGAACTCAATCCCGGCCGCTCGCCAATCAGAACGACAGAAATCAGCGCCCCAAGAGCCTGTCCAATCTCGTCCCCAATCGCCACCCGTCCCTGCTCCACAACGCATAATGGTGCCAGCAACCAGCCATCCAGTCGCGGCATCAGCTCAGCAAGCAGCGGTCCCGCGTGACGCTCTACAGCCAATGCAGAAAGCCCATCCGCCACGATTAACGCCAGCCTGCATGTGCTAGCTTGCGTGTCGCCGGAGCCGGAATCCACATCGCGTTCAACAAGCAGTCTTCGGCTCGAATCATCGAGTCTGCGTCCCAGATCAGGCCGTTGCAGATAAGTTGCACGATCGGCCGCGGCAGAATGAAGCCGAAGCACGTCCATTCCAGAAATCTCCGCCAACGCCGCGGCCAGCGTCGCAGCCTCAATGCGGCTGTGAACGGCATCGCGGGCCTGTGCGTGGCAGCGCTGAAAATCGAGCAACGCGCTCGT
>Ga0182012_10002161_pt1 | contig 21416 bp, 16 predicted proteins | sample 612S2SmetaG_FD_120486 | JGI IMG/M metagenome (GOLD analysis project Ga0182012, IMG submission 120486) | Permafrost microbial communities from Stordalen Mire, Sweden - 612S2S metaG | ecosystem: Environmental > Terrestrial > Soil > Wetlands > Permafrost | place: Sweden: Stordalen | collected... | reverse complement strand
GACGCTCACGCCGCCTTTGCTCGCGAGCGAAATCTTCTGGCCGAGTTCGTCGAGGGTCAGCACGTAACCGTTGGGCGTCGAAAGCGTGATCTTGTTCCCTGCCGGGTCGTCGTCGAAGAGCAACTGATGACCCAAAACCGTCATGATGCCGCGCTGCTTCTGCTTCGCGCTGAAGGGCGGCTGGTCGGCGCCGCTCCAGCAATAGCCCACGACGTAGGCGTGCGAGATGTCGCCATGATCGAACGACACCAGTACCTCGTCGCTGACCTCGGGCATGAAGAACGCGCCGCGCTTGCCCCCGGCCATCGGCGCCGCGACGCGGGCCCAATAGCTCGTCGGCGCACCGTCCATCCAGTCGAACTGCACCTGGATGCGGCCGAGGCTCGCCGGGTCGTCGACGGAACTCACGATCCCCGAGACCACGCCCGGAAGCCGGCTCATGCGTAGTTCTCCCGGCGCGCGGTGAACGAGGTCCGGTACCCGGAGTCGTCGATCGTGTGCGTCGACGAGGTGACGAAGTACGGGCCCGAAAAGCGCGAGCCGACGTCGGTGATCTCGACCATCGTGCCGGCGCGAATTCCCGGCAGCCCCGGACAGTTGACGGTCGCGGTCAGCATCTGCTCCATGATGTTGCGCATGACCTCGCGGGCCAATTGCTGCGCCTGCCCGTTGACCTGCAACGGCATGTTGCTGACCGTCTTGGTCTGCGCGCGGATCGTATCGGTGACGAAGCTCTCGAGGTCTTGGTTGAGCCCGATGTCGGCGCGCGTCGCTTGCCCGGTGAAGGTCGCCTTGGAGAGCTGATCGCGCGCCGTCACCTTGACGGTTCCGACCTGGTTGCTCATCGTAAAATGCGGAGAGAAGTCGATCATCGAGCGGTGGAAGCCCAATTTGTAGGTGATCGCACCGCCGCCGTCGCCGGGCGTCGAGGGCCCAAAATAGAGCGTCCCGTCGTCCTGCAGCCAGATCTCGTAGCCGATGCGCCGCGCGCGTTGCATCAGGAAGACGATGTCGTACTGGTTTTGCTGAAAGACGTAAGGCTGCGGGCCGTCGTCGTCGTTCTTGTGCGTGGAAAGCGCGATCGGTAGATTGTGTGAGCGCGCGATCGTCTGGGCGATGTCGGCCGTGGAAACGTTGGTCCAGGTCTTGGTGTTTTGCTGGTCCTTGAGCAGCTTGAGCCGGTTGACCAGACGGACGGCGAGGCTCGGCGCGCCGTCGGCCGGGTAATGCGGTTCGAGGCTCTCGAGCGTTCCGGCCAGCATCGGCACGAGCCCGGCCTCTTCGTAGCCCATGTCGACTTCGTAGATGGTGTCTTGGTCGAAGGTCCACAGGTCGGCATACGGCGCGGAGTCGTCCACGGCGTAGATGAAGTTCGTCGGCGCGGTGCTCGCGTCGTCCCAGTTGTTGAGCACGAGATCGACCGTGTCCAAGGCATCGAGGCTATCCTTGTAGCTGACCGAGATCACGTCGCGGGCGACGATCTCGGGCAGGTCGGTCGAGCGGATGCGCACGGCGAACGCCGGCGCGTAAAAGTCGTTGCCCTGGTAGATCGGGATCGTGGCATTCATCAGCTCACCGCCGGTAAGGAGAGCACGGCCCCGGCCGTCAGTTCGGTCGGGTCGAGGATCGCGTTGGCGTCCGCGATGATGCGCCAGACCGTCGGGTCGGCATAGGCCTGATAGGCGATCTTGGGCAGCGTGTCGCCGCTCTGGACCACGTACGATTTGGTCACGTCGGCGGACTGCAGGTTCAACTGCGCGACCTGCTGCTCGATCGTCTTGTATTCGCGCAAAACGATGCTCAGTTTGGCTCGCAGCGGCGTGCCGCTGGGCGAGAAGAGCGTGAAGTGCTGCGTGCACGACTCGACGACGCAGCGGAAATCGCTGCGCTGCTGCTTGGTGTCGTCGATGTTGCCGCCCGGGAACTCCGCGCCCCAGCTGAACGCCAGCCGCGGCGGAGCGTGCGTGTCGCTATCGATCTTGAGCAATTCGTAGAACGGATCCGTCAGCAGCGTGACGCTCTTGGCGTTCTCGTCCATGCCCGTGTCGGTGGTGTCGAAGAACAGCTCCAGGTTCAGCTTCTCGTCCTGCAGCCGTACGAATTGCAAGAGCGGCGAGTCGAGGCCCGGGATCGCGATCTCGGCGATCTGCGCGCCCTTCTGAAATTGCATCTCGGTCGGATTGAATTGCGCGTAGAGCGGCGGCTCGAGGGGGTTGAGCGAGGCGTCGAGCCGGCGGAAGGCGCAGCGCTGAAAGGCCATCAGCCGTAATCCTCGATGTCGCTCGGGTCGGGAGATTCTATCGCGCGGTCCTTCTTAGCGCGTTCTTCGTGGCGCTTTTTTTGCTCGAGCATCGCCAGGACGCGGCGGACGATGCGCTGGACCAGCGCCTCGTCACCCGGGTGCTGCCCGGAGTCGACGACGGTCGTTTCGATCGAACCGATGCGGACGTCCATCAGTGCGAGACCCCAATACGGACGTCCATCAGAGCGAGATCCCGACGGAGATCGAGACCGAGCCGGTCGCGGCGCTGGCCAGCGACGAGGGCGAGGTCAGCGTGATGCCCTCGTGGATGATCTCGATCGATTCGATCGCGACCTCGCTCGTCTTGGCGTTGAAGGCGGGTCCGGTCCAACGGATCGGCAGGCCGCGCGTGAAGTGCCACTGCTTGAGCGGATTGTGCTGGTCGTCTTCGAGCGTGATGATGCCGTCGCGGCGCACGCCCGTCCCGGTCATGTAGGCGGCGTGCCAGTTCCACAGGTCGTCGCTGAGCCCGATGCCGCGCTTGAGCACGATGTTCGTCCAGGTGACGCGCGAGGGAAACTTGCGGATGCGGTCGTTGAGACCGCCTTCTTTGTAATCTTCGACCTCGAGCGAGGTGTCGAGGCCCGTGCACTCCTGAAACCCGCCGGCGACGCCCGTGCCGGCCGCCGCCGAGACGCCGCCGCCGATGCTGACGCTTCCGCCGATGCTCAAACTGCCGCCGACGCTGAGGCCCCCGCCGATGCTCGCGCTTCCGCCGATGCTCGCGCTGCCGCCTATGCTCCCGCCGATGCTGCCGCCGAAGCTCGCGCTGACGCTCGCGACCGGGCTGACCACGGCCGCCACGCTCAGGCCCGAGGGCGCGCTGTCGGTCGACGACAGCAGATTGTTCGGATCGACCACCGTGTTGGTGCTGGTCATCAGCGCGATGCTGAAGTTGTAGGCCATCACGCTCATGCGGCCGCGCCCTCGAAGACTTCCAACACGCCCTGTTGCTGGCCGACGCGGAAGATGATGTATTCGGCCGGACGCACCGGTGCCAGCGCGATGTCGACGCGCAACTGGCCCAGGGCTTGAGAGGCCGGCGGGTTGTTCGTGCCGTCGCAGATCACTTGATAGGCCTGACCGGCCGAGGTTCCCGCGAATGCGCCGCGCTCCCAGAGCAATTGCAGCAGCGTGCTGCACGAGCGCCGTACCAGCGCGCGCGTGGTCGCGTTGTTCGGCTCGAACACGGCCCACTGCATCGACGAGAGGATCGCGCTCTCGACCATCGAGACCAAGCGCCGCACCGGAATATAGAGCCAGTTCGCATCGCTCGAGAGCGTCCGCGCGCCGAAGATGCGCAGGCCGCGATTGGGCAGTGCGCGGATGCAGTTGACCTGCGCGTCGTTGTAGACGGCGGCGGTTGCCGCGTCGAGATCGCTCGCCAGCGAGACGATCCATTCGAGTTGCGTATTGGCCGCCGAGCGGAACGCGCCGACCGCGAGATCCATGCCGGCGAACGCGCCCGCGACGTGGCCGCTCGGGGGCACGAAACGCACCTGACCCTGCGTACCGAGCGGATCGTACACGCCGGCCCAAGGCCAGTGAATCGCCGCGCGGCCCGCGTCGAAGAGTTGCCGGAAGCCGACCGGGTCGACGCCGTTCGGTACGTCGACCAACGCGAAGCGGAAACTCGGGTGCGGCGGGTACGCGTTGTCGGGCACCAGGCCTTGCTCGCAAAAAGCAACGAGGCCCTGCGCGATCAACGCGGTCGCACTTTCATCGAAGCCGGGGCCGCCTTCGGTTGCGGACGGCGGCAATGGCGGGGCGGCCGGCGTGACGGCGTGCGCGGGCGGACAGAGCCACTGCGGATCAGTACACGGCACGGGCGGCGCGGATGGCTGAATTGCCGGAAGGCTCGCCGCGGCGGGCGCGCAGGCATCGGGAATCGCCACCAGCGTCGGTTCGCGAATCTGGGCCAGCGTCGCCAGCGCGCCGAGCAGGTCCGCCGGCGCCAGCATGCGCGTGCCGTCGGTGCCGCCCCACAGCAATTGCGCGTCGACGTCCGCGGGCCACGCAGTCGGATCGAGGGAGGGCGTCGGGACGCTCCCGGGCACGATTGCGATGCGGCTGAAATTCGTAGCGAGTTGCGCGTTCCAGCCGTCGATGTCGAGCGGCGAACACTGCGGGTAGGTCTCGACGACATTCCCGGACTCGAGCACCGCGACGTCGAGTGCGAGCGCCTCGACCGTGATCGGCGGCGCCGCCGGAGCATACGAGAACGCGCTCGAGAGCGGCGTGCTCAGCGCCGGGCCGAGCGAACGTCCCGGATCGGTCGAGTCCAGAATCAGCGTCCGGTTCACCGGGTCGGTATCGCAGACCGTGTGGTACTCTTCGTACGCGCCCTGACGCACGCGCACGAAGGTGCCGCGCGTGAAGCGCGCGACCGAGCTCACCGGAAGTTGCTGCCCCGCGTACAGCGCGGCGCCGGTCGCGGCCGTCTGCGCGAAGGTCTGGCGCTGAACGCGGACCGCGACCGCATTCGCCCAACTCCCCGGCGACGACGCGACGACGGCCGCGGCCAGGTTACCGTTCTGCGCTACGAGATTCGTTTGCGCGGCCGCCCCGCCGGTCGAAAGGTTCACGGGTTGCGCCGTGTCGATCGGCGGCGTTTCGGCGGCATCCACGCCGGCGAGCGCGGCGTCGACGTCGATCCACATGCCCGCCGGATCGGCGTCGACCACGTGACGCATCACTACCGCCGTGGCTTGCGCCGGCGCCGGCTGTTCCAAAGCCACGACGGTTCCCGGCAATAAGGGTAACGCGCTCGCAAGGTTCAAGCGCTGACCGCTGATGCTCGTGACCTGCGTGCCGGCGGGCGGCGCAGTCGCGCGGACGATCCACGCCGCGATGCCCCCGTTTTCGAAGAACGCTTTGACGGCATACGCGAGGTAACCCGACTCGAGAAACGTGCCGAAGGTGCGTTGGTACTCGGCGAAGGAAGTGACGCGCGTCGGCGTCGCGACCGGGCCGCACTCGGCGATGCCTACGAAGGCGGCCACGTCGGTGCGCGCGGGGGCCAGCGCGCGCACCTGCGGGTTCGCGGCTTGAATGTAGACGCCGGGCGCGAGGTTCGAGTACATGCTTCGCGGCCGGCGCTAACTCTCGACGTCCAGGCCGCCGTCGTAGACGATCTCGATGGCCTCGACCGCGACGTCGTTGTTCTTGGCGTTGAACGTGGGCGCGTCGTACTTGACCGGCCAGCCTTTATAGAACTTGAAGTACATGACCGGATTCTGCTGCTCGTCGACCAGCGTGATCGTGCCGTTGCGCACGTCGGGCGTGCCGTCGAGGACGTTTTTGCGCCAGTTCCAGAGGTCGAGCTGATTGGCCCCCGAGGTCACGCCCCGCTTGAGCGTGATGTGCGCGTGCTTGCGCAACCCGGTCAACTTGCGCGTCCAGAGGCTCTTGTCGGTTCCCTCGCGATACTCGACGATGTCGCCGTCGGTGCTCAACCCCGTGCATTCCGAGAAGCCGATCGAGCCGCTCATGCCGTCGATGCTGAGGATGAAGTTGAACGCTTTGTACGGATCGATGCGTGTGGCCATCGTTTAGCTCCCCTGCGCGCTGCCGGTCCACTGCGAGATTTGGAAGATGACGAACTCGGCCGGGAACACCGGCGCGATGCCGATCTCGCAGATCAGCCGGCCGTTTTCCAGATCGCTTTGGCTCATCGTGTCCGGCACGTCGCAAAGCACGTAGAACGCCTCGGACGGCTTGCTGCCCATCAGCGCGCCGCTGCGCCAGGTGTCGGTGAGAAAATCGGAGACCGATTGGCGGACCCGCGCCCACGTCAGCGCGTTGTTGGGTTCGAAGACGACCCACTGCGTGCCGTACTCGATCGAGGCCTCGACGTACTGGAAGAGCCTCCTGATATTGAGGTACTTCCACTGCCCGTTGCTCGAGATCGTCCGCGCGCCCCAGGTGCGCAGGCCGTAGTTCTCAGCCCTGAAATCCCGGAAGCAGTTGATGCCCAAAGGATTGAGCACGTCCTGCGTACCTTGGTCGACGACGTGCGAGAAGGCGAGGGCCGTCTGCACGATCTCGTTGGCCGGCGCCTTGTAGACGCCGCGGTTGATGTCGACGCGCGCCGTGATGCCCATCTGGAAGCCGCTGGGCGAGAGGTTGACGTACCCCACGTTGTTGGGGTTGGGCGGCGTCGGATCTTCGATGCAGACCCAGGGATAGTAGAGCGCGCCGTACTCCGAGTCGTAGTTGCCGCGCTGCGTGATGATGTCGCTGGTCGAAGCGTCTAGCGCGTGCCAGTCGCCCGGATCGATCGTAGGATTGGGGTCGAGGTAGGCGACCTTGTAGCCGTCGTTCTGGCACAGCGCCAACAGATCGGCTTGAACTCCGGGATCGGTATTGCCCGGCATCGCGATCATCAGCATGCCCCGAATGTTTTGAAAGGCGTAGATGCCTCCGCGCGTCGCGGGATCGTCGGTATCCAAGCTCGGGTCGTTGAAGAGCGCGTTATACGCCGCGGTCGTCAGCGTCGAGATTCCGTCGTCGCCTAAGGTTCCGATGTAGACGACGTAACCGGCTGCGCCGGGCGACGCAGTCCAACTCAAGGTGACTTGACCGTCGCCCGCATTCGCGCTCAACCCGTTCGGCGCCGCCGGACCGTTGCTCGAAGCCACCGGCGTCGCGCTCGTTTCGGTCGAGGCGGCCCCGGTGCCCACGGTGTTGACCGCTTCGATCGTGAAGTAATACGCCGTCCCGTTGGTCAGGCCCGCGATCGTGGCCGAGGTGGTGGCGATGCCGCTCTGCACGGGCACCGCGCCTTCGCCGCCCGGGGTCGTGCCCTGATAGACGTTGTAGCTTGCGGCGGTGGGTGCGGCCGTCCAGGTCAACGCGACCTGCGCGTTGCCGGCGGTTGCGATCACTCCGGCCGGCGCCGGCGGAACTGCGGTCGGCGCCTCGGGCGTCGCGCTCGTCTCGGCGGAAACCGGCCCGGTGCCGATCGCGTTAACGGCGGCAATCGTAAAATAATAGGTCGTGCCGTTGGTCAGGCCAGTAATTGTCGCGGTCGTGCCGGTGAGCCCGCTCTGCACCGGCGCGGCGCCTTCGCCGCCCGGCGTGGTGCCCTCGTAGACGTCGTACGAGGTCGCGCCCGGCGCGGCGCTCCAACTGAGCGTTATCGCTTCGTCGCCCGCGATTGCGGCCGGGTCGGCGGGCGCGGCGGGCACGGCGGTAGCCGCCACCGGCGTTGCGCTGACCTCGGCGGAGTCGGGCCCCGCGATGCCTGCGGCGTTGATCGCGGCCACGCTGAAGTCGTAGGTCGTCGTATCGGTCAGTCCGGTGATGGTCACCGACGTGCCGGTGATGCCGGTTTGCGATGGCGGCACTTGCGCCGGGGAGCCCGGCGCGACGACGTAAGCGGCGTTCGCGGTGAAGTCGATTGCTCCCGAGAGCCCGGCGCGAATCAAGTTGGAGCCGCCCGTGCTGCTGCCCAGCGCCCCCAGGATCGTGCCGATAAAGTTCGGCGTGTTTGAGTTGAGGTTGAGATGATGCCACGTCTCGCTCTGCGCGACCTGACCGCCCTGCAAGAATTTGATCGTGAGCGTGAACTCGAGCAGCGTCAGTGTTGACGCGGCGGCGGGTGCGCTGCTGAACGGAACGTTGGCCAGCGTGACCGAGTTGTCGCTGAGCCCGCTGACCACGCCGTAGAGATAGGTGCCGGCCGACGGACTCCAGGCCACGACCGCGCCGATGTACAGCCCGACAGTAGAGGAGACGTTGACCGTGCTCACCGTGCTGCCCGCTTGCACCGTGTACGGCATGTTTGATTCGGGCGCGAACGAGAAGCTGAGCCCGTCGGTCTGTTGATAGCGCCCGTACAGCACTCCGAACTGCGCGTTGCCCCACGAGCCCGCATCGCCGGCTTGAAGCTCCAGGCTCACGCCGTCGGCGTTCTGCAGCGCGAACTGCTCCGAGAAATAGGTCGCGGTCGAAGGCGCGACGCGAATCGCATAGAGCATCGTGCCGCCGTTGGCGAAAAAGCCTGCGACGCCGTAGGCGACGCCGTTGAAATTGCCGGCGAGCGGCGTCCCGGCGTTCGCGTTCCACGGAATCGGCCCGCCGAAGGTCGAGGTGAATTGCCCCAGGCTCGTGATGAGCGTCGGCGTGTTGATCGGACCTCGCTGACAAAGTCCGATGATGCCGCCGGTCGAGGTGGCGACGCCCTGGATCGGGACGGGACCGAAGTCGACTTCCTCGATGTAGACGCCGGGTGCGAGATACTGGGACATATCCGTTCCTCGTTTCGCTAGAGTGCGCGTTCAGTTTGAGCGTGCGCGCTTCAAGTCAGGACCAAATTCACGGTGACGACCGAGCCGGGGTAGTCGAGGGGAATCGTTTGCAGGGCTGCGCCGCCGCTGCCGGCGGCGCTGATCGTAATGCTCTGCGCGGCCGGCACCGAGGCGATCGCGTACATCCCGTTGGCGTCGGTCGTCGTCGCCGCGGGCAGCGCTGCGGGCGGCGGCGACTCGGCCGTGATCTGCACGCTCGCGCCTGCAACGGCGCCGCTCGCGGCGCTGACCTGACCTTGGACCGCGATGGGGTTCGGCTGCAAAACGTAGGCTGCCGGCACGATGGGCAGCGCGTCGTTGTTGCACGAGTACAACGCCGGCAAGTCAGCGTAGCCCTCGGCCGAGAGCGTGAAGTGCACGTCGAACGCGCCGGCGAGGTGCTTGGGTGACGGGCCGCTCGAACTAGGACCGTCGACGGCGACGTCGTTCGATTCGAAGGCGAGTACGAAGGCGCCGCCCGCGAAAGCACGCGCGCTGATCGCGTCGCTGGGTACCGGCGGCGTGCCGATGCCGTCGAAGTTCACCGAGATGGGCGTGCGCGGCGGCTGCGGCGTAAACGGCGCCGGGACCGTCGTTGCGTCGACGACCGTGCCGACCAGGAGCGCGAAGGCGCTGCGTTCTTCCATGCTTACGATCCGATCGTGACGTACTGGTCGTAGCGTTCGACGATACGCGCGGCGCGTTGCGGCGGCCGGAGCGAATCGATCGACACGTGACGCGCCACGAACACCGACGAGAGCGCGTACGGAATGTCCAGCGCGCTCCAGAGGCGGAAGAGTTCGTCGGCCCCGGGCGTTTCGAAGGTGATGATCGGGGTGTCGCTGCCGAGCGCAATCGGTCCCACATCGTAGAGATACTGCAGCGTTTTCTCGAGCAGGAGCTGGTCTGAGTCGCCGCTGCCGGTCATGGGCGTGACCAAATACCAGATGTCGACCTTCAGCGAGGGAATGCCGAGCAGCGCCGTGCCGATGGGCACGAGGGAAGGGTTGCTGAGAAATTCGTCGCGTTCGACCCGATAGGGCCAGAAGGACATGCCGGTCTTCGCGCCGCCGGCCCCCGTGGCCGCGGGCGAATCCGTGAAGATCGTGCCCGCGAACGGTGCGGTGAGCGGATCGTCGCCGAAGGCCGCGTTCAATCCGAAGACGATCGCGTCCGTGAGGTGCTTGATGACCCCGAAGGCACTCACGCTCCATGCGCCCCGCGTAACATGTGCCGAGCCTACAGGCTACGGTTCCCGGTTTGGTTTCGGCCCGGGGCTCCGGCGCCTCGCCAACGCCTTCCGCATCGCTCTATGCGCGCTCTCCACCGGCTATCCACTCGGCCGAAGCTTGCGTCAAGGCCGCAAGAAGAGATGACGTTCTTTAATTTTAATGCGGATCCCGTCAGGGAAGCCTGGGGCTGTGGCGACAGGAGGGATAACGTGCTTCAATTCAGCACGAACCTGCGACGCGCATTCTCAATGGGGCAATCGAGGAGGAGACCGGGCGTGCCCAATCAGTTACCGGCCATTAACCACATCGTCCAATTGATGCTGGAGAATCGGTCGTTCGACCAGATGCTGGGTTTTCTGTACGACGGGAACAGGACGGCCACGGGTCAGGCGTACGACGGCCTCACGGGCACGGAGTCGAACCTCGACGACACCGGCCGCACCTTCACGGTCTACAAAATCGACGCGAGCCTTCCGCATCCGTATTTCATGCCCGGCGCGGATCCGGGCGAAGGTTTTCAGAATACGAACTTTCAGTTGTTCGGCACCGACGACCCCGCCGCAAATGCGTCGCCGGCCAATAGCGGATTCGTGCTAAACTTCAAGGCCTCGATCGCCTCCGACCAGGCCAGGGGTTACACCGATAGCCTGCCCGACACCGTGCCCTCGGACATCATGGCCATGTACACACCCGAGATGTTGCCGATCATATCGGGTTTGGCCAAGGGCTTTGCGGTCTGCGACCGCTGGTTCGCCTCGGCTCCGACGGAAACGATCCCGAATCGCGCCTTCGCTGCCGCGGCGACGTCGCAAGGGCACTTGGACAATAACGTCAAGACGTTTACCTGTCCGAGCATCTTCGGCCGGCTGTCGAGCGAGAACCTCGACTGGGCGATCTTCGGCTACAACCGCGATCCCTTGACCAGGCTCGATTTTCCCGACACGCAAAACGCCGCGGAGAGCCACTTCGGCCACTTCCGCGATTTCCAGGCGCTGGCCGCAGCGGGAACGCTGCCCGCCTACACGTTTCTCGAACCCGACTTCAGCGCCGGCGGCAACAGTCAGCATCCCAATTACGACGTGGCCCTCGGCGAGCAGTTGATTCACGACGTCTATTATGCGCTGCGCAACGGCCCGGGCTGGAACTCCACGCTCTTGATCATCACCTACGACGAGCACGGCGGAAACTACGACCACGTCGCGCCGCCGTCCGGAGCTGCGACGCCGGACGCTTCGGTCGGTGAGTTCGACTTCGACTTCACGCGCTTCGGCGTGCGCGTGCCGGCGGTGCTGGTCTCGCCGCTGATCGCCGCGGGCACGGTGTTTCGCGCGCAGACGGGCACGATCGATCACACCTCGGTGCTCAAGACGATCGAAGAGCGTTGGGGCCTCGCTCCGCTCACGGCGCGCGACGCCGCAGCGCCGAGTTTGGGCGACGTCCTAACGCTCGCGGCGCCGCGCACGGATGACCCGCTGTTAGGCACGGTCATCCCCGTATCGTCCGCCGCGCATCCCAGCCTCTGGGAGCCGTCGCTGCTCGAACAGATCCACGCGCTCCGCGTCTCGCAATTGCCCCTGCGCAACGACCGCGGCACCTACGAACGCCAGGAAACGCCCGACCTCTCGACGAGTGCCGCCGTCGGCGAATACATCCAAGCCCGCACCGCCGCCTGGACCCAGCACGTCGCCCGAACCCGTCGCCGGCGAAGCGCCAACAAGACCTGACCGCCGTGCCCTTCCGGTCATCATCTTGACGCACACATGTTTACGTGTTACACGTATTTACGTGAAGCAGAACGTGACGCTCAGTCTCGACCGCGAGACGGTTCGCAAGGCCAAGATCTTAGCCGCCCGCCGGTCGACTTCGATCAGCGGTCTGCTCGCCGAACACATTGAGGCCCTGGTCGACGCAGACGACGCCTACGAGCAAGCGAAACACGTGGCCCTAGCGCTTCTAGACAAGGGCTTTCATCTTGGTGGTTCCCGCGGCGTAGCCCGCGAGGAACTCCATGAGCGATAAGACCTTCGTCGACACAAACGTCCTCATTTACGCTCATGACGTAGATACACGCTCGAAACGCGAGACCGCCCGAGCGTCCTTGCGCGAACTCTGGAACGCCGGAACGGGCGTGCTGAGCCCGCAAGTCCTACAAGAGTTTTACGTCAACGTCACCCGTAAGATCACGACGCCTCTAGCTAAGGCAAGGGCGCGTCTGATAGTCAGTACCTACAGCCTCTGGTGCGTTGATATGACGGCTGCTGACGTCGGGGCGGCATTTCGTATAGAAGATGAGGCCAGAATTAGCTTCTGGGATGCACTCATCATTGCTTCCGCCGCGAAGGCGGGCGCCGTTAGGCTTCTTTCCGAAGATCTAAATGCAGGTCAGGTTATCGCCGGGGTTAGGATCGAGAATCCGTTTTCCGCGCAATAGGCGGCCGTTCAGAAGACGCGCATGCCGTCGCTGCACAGGTCGGCCAGAAGTCTGAAGTTTCGTTCGACGAGTCGCTCGTGGGCGAGGCTGTCGAAGCTGAAATAGAAGTACTTGTAGCCCGCGTCGCTGCGCTTCACGAAGCCCTGGGTCTGGACGATCAGCGTGGGAAGCAACGGACGGATCGAGCCGCCGTTAAAACCGCGCTGGTCGAAGAAGATGGACTCCAACTCGGTGAGGTCCGCCGCTTCGCGTTCGCGGGAGATGACCCGCCCCGAGGCCCGGTGGACGTAGACCTTTTCGAATTCGAGCCTGCACGCCGAGAGGCTAAAGTATGGCACGGAGTAGTTGAAGCTCACCTGCGGCATGCTGACGTTCGAGAGTCTGGGCATATTCGTGTTCAGCCAGCCTTCGATCGAGGCGATGCACAGTTCGCGCTGCTTGCCGCAGGCCGCCCACGCGTCGGTCAATCGGTCGCTGGTGATGCTTTGCTCGAAGAGCCTCTGAGCCGACGCCCTGTTTGCACCCTGCGCGACGGTGAAACCCCAGCCGGTCAACGCGAGCGCCGCGAGTCCGACCAGCAGGGCGGCCGTGCGGGCCGTGCGGGCCTGGCGGGAGAGCCGCTTGCGGTCGATTTCGACCGTCTCGCGTTCGCGCTCGACGAGTTCGGCGCGCGCGCTCGAGGCATTGAGAAAAGCGTTCAAGTCCGGCGAGAGAAGGCGTCCGGCCTTCTGCAGCGCGCGCGCCTCGGCCAGCGGCTTCCCCAGCGCCAGGAGAAAGTCGTCGTCGCAACCCCGGTCCCGCCAAAGCCTTTCCGCGTTGCGCACGCCCGCCAGCGCGCGCAGGTCCGCCGCTTCACGATCGATCAACTCGACCGCCACGCGCCAGTGCGTCAGCAAGGCCTCATGAGCGAGCCGGTAGGTGCGGCTTGTAGGCCCGCCGGAGGCGACGATCAACCGCGCCTCGACCAGCCGGTCGAGGACTGCCCGGAGCGGAGCCGTCGTGAACTCGTCGCTCGGCGCGGTTCGCGCCGTCGGCGCCTCACCGGCGCGAAGCGTGATCAGCGAAAGCAAGACGGTCTCAACGTCGCTTCGCTCGAGGTCGGCGCACTGTAGCCGCGCTCGCTCGGCGATGGCGCCGGCGAGCCCGCCCAGGGCCGCGTACGTTGCGAAGCTGAGACTCCGCCCGCCGTTGCGCTGGATGTCCGCCAGATAGAGTTCGTCGAGCGCGAATTCCAGCAGCGGCAGACGGCCCGGGCCCTCGGCGTCGCGGCGTATGACTTCATCGAGACCGATTCCGGTACGGGGATCGACTTCAAAAGCGATCCCCGCGCAGGCGGCGGGGCCGCGGATCACCTGCCCCACGTGCTCTTCACGCAGGGCCGAGAGCAGATAGGTGCTGTCCGATTCCGCGAGCGCGCGCAACGTGGGAAACTCGCTCACGTAATGATAGAAGTCCGAGCGCATCGCCAGGATCAACCACGCCCCGGCGTTAGCGGCGGCGCGCTCCAACGTTTCGAGAAAGACTGCGATCTCAGCTTGGGGCGTGCCGACGAAGAGCTGCTCGAGCTGATCGAGGACGATGAGCCGCCGAACCCCGCGCTCCTCGCGCGCCGCTGACAGACCGGCGAGCACGGTCCCATCGGCGGGCGTGAGGAAGAGCGTGCGCCACTCGCGGGGCTCGTCTCCCGACGGCGCTTTGGTGAGCGCGGGAATGACGCCCGCGCGCACGATGGACGACTTACCCGTGCCGCTCGCGCCGAGCACGAGCACGTACGGGCGGCCACGCTCGGCGCCACGCTGAAGCTTCTCGAGGATGGCATCGCGCTCCTCAGCCCGGCCGAAGAAGACCGGCGTGTCCTCGACTTCGAACGCGCGCAGACCGCAATAGGGCGAGCCGCGTTCCCACGCTGCGCCCTGCTCGGCGGGCGCGACCTGCGCGCTTGCGCCGCCGCCGGGCATCTCCGAGATCCGAGCATAGGTCGCCGTGGTCTGGGGAAGCGGGTCGACCCCGAGTTCGTCACGGACCCGTTGCCGGAAGGCGAGATACTGCGCGACTGCGCCGGCGCGATCGCCCCGCGCGGTGCGCAAACGCATAACGTCGCAGAGTGAGTCCTCGCGCCAGGGATCGAGGCGGTGAGCCCGTTCGGCGTAATCGAGCGCCCGCGCGCTGTCCCCCGCCGCCCGATAACGCGCGATCAAGCCGTCGAGCACCTCGAATTGCCGGTCGCGGAGCTGCCCGCGATAGGCGGACGCCCACTCGTTCTCGCTGGCCAGGGCAAAATCGCCCGTGTAGCAAGCCACGGCCTCTTCGAACCGGGCCGGATCGGCCGCTGCATCTTCGAAGCGCGTCGTATCGACGGAGCATCGGTCGTCGGCGCACCAGCGCACCCAGAGCCGTCCCTTCTCCAAGTAGCGATGTGGAGCGGGTGGGAGCGCGCCTTCAAGCAGGAGCAGGTGCCGCCGGAGGTTGGCCAGCGCCGTCGCTTCGCTATCGTCCGGCCACAGTGCGAAGGCCGCGGACTTGCGTGACACTTCGCCGCGGGCGGCGATCAGATAAGCCAGGAGCAGCATCGCCCGCGGCGGAGCGCGGAACGCAAAGGGCTCGCCGTCGACCGAGAGACGCGGTGCGCCGAAGAAACGGATGTCGAGAGCGAGTGGTCCGGCCGTCGTCGTTTTGAGGCTCCAGAGAGGGGACGTGACGATTCTCAAAGCCTCGGAGCGCTCCCTTGCGAACGAACGACGGCCGGCCACCGTCGACTAACCTACTGCGGTGGTGAACACGTGTAGGCTGCGAGCCGGCCCGTCACGGGGTCGACGTAATAACCGGAATGGGGATTCTTGTAAACGGCGATCGGCGCCACGGTGTGCAATGATAACAGCTTGGATGCGCCTCCGCCGGCGGCCGGAGTGTCGGGAAGCTCCACCAGCCCATTGCTCTCGGCGATCTGATCGGCGGGGGTCAAGCCGCCGCCGTTCTGCGGCGTGAAAGCCCATTTGAACAGGGCGTGGAGCTTATTGATCTGCTCGAAATCTCGAAACGCCGTACACTGGTAGAAGTAGCCGAAATCGTAGCTGACCAGCGCGGCCGCGTTGGGATCGCTCGGCAGCGGCAGATAACCATCCTTGACGAAGGGATATCCGGGCGGAATTTCGGACGTTTCCGAAAACTTGACCCACGGACCGCTCGCGGCGGCGGCCTTGATCGCAGCGATCGTCGCTTGTTCGAAGTTGCCCGCCGTATTCTGTATATAGGCCTCGTTGCCGCCCGCGCGGCTGACGAAGGCCGTGCCCACATACCCGATCCCGCCGGCGGTGCTGGCGATGTCTCCGGCTTGCGTGCTCGCGCCTTTGGCCGCGATCGAGCCTGCCGGCCAGACCACGGTATTGCTCGGATAAGGCATCTGCTGCGGTGCGTTGAGGGATAGCGTACCGACGCCGGCCTGCCAGGCGTTGGAAGGTGATACGTTTGACTGCGCGCAGATCACGTAGAGGTTGTAACTGAGGATGAAGGTGGTCCCGGCGCCGTCGGAGCGGTGCACGACCGTGATCGGCTGGTTGCCGATTACGCTTCCGCCGTTGTCGGTGGTGATCGACGGGTCGTTCCAGTTAACGATGAGTCCCTGCATGATGCCGCACAGCGAACTGCGCGAGAGGCGAACGCCCGACGGCGGTATCGTGAGGTTCGACGCGTTGAAGGCGATGGAGATGCCGTTGACCAGCAGGGGAGTCTGCACCAGCGGGCCCCGGTTCAGGTTATATCCGTCCGGCATGTTGTCCGAGCTATTGTAGGCCGCCAGGGCGGCGAGGGTGAACGGCGCGCCGTCGCCCCAGTAAATGGAGTCCGGCGTCGTCGAACTGCCGGCGGCCGTCGTGCCGTTGCGCACCTCGAGTTGCTTGCCCGCAGTCGGCCCGTAGCCGCAGGTCGCAATATTATATTGGTTCGGGGTCGGGCACGAGGTAAGGTAGGTCTCGGCCAGGCCGCCGTAGACCGGCGAGCCGTTGTAATTCGGCGGCGAGCCCGGCACGGTATCGTACCAGCCGCTCTGCTGGTTGGCGACGTCGCTTTGCGCCGCAGCCGCCGCCACCGCCGCAAACAAATATTGGGCTGCCGGATCGAGGGGGATCCCGCCGGGTCCGAGTTGCGAGTCGCCGGGAACGGCAACACCGTAGTAATCCATCCAGGCGCGATAGACGAGCGAGACGGCCTGTCCGCCCTCGGCCGGAAGCGAGATTAAGCCGCCCGAGGCGGGCGGGCGGGCGGCGCGCCACGCCTGGGGAGCGTGAATAACCGTAGCCGCCGACGCGGCTGCAGCCGAGCCGATGAGGATCACGAGCACGGCCGCAGTTCTAAATAAACGAGATTTGAACATCTGCGATGCCTCCGAGGCGAGTAGTGAAAACGGTGGACAAAAACTGTCCCAGCCGGCTCGAATCATAAGCGTCGTTCCGTCCGACCAGCGTCCGATGAATCGCCTGGAGCGTCGCCAAGCTGTCCGAAGCCGCCGTCGACACGGAGGAGTAAGCCGATGCCGACGCTCGCGCTTGGTAGCTAGGCCGCGTTGAAGGCTTCGCTGAACGCCGGGCGAGATGCGTCGGACGTTGTGTGCGCTCGTCATCTATGGATTGCTTGCAAGTATGTGCGGTAAGCAAGTAGCTTTCGCCGCGCTCAGGGGCCACATGGACTTGGGTCCTCGGCAGCCGGCCGCCGCCACGACCGTGGTCGTCGTCCTGGCCCACCGCAATCAAGGGCAATTGGATACGCTGCTGAGCGAAATCGCGTCCGGGCGCGCCAAGCCGATCTCGCACTCGGAGTTCATCCGGAAGTACGCCCCCGCGGCGCAGAGCGTCCGGCGCGTGACGGCCTTTCTTCAGTCCAGGGGATTCCAGATCGTCCACACCGGCGCTGCGACGATCCTAGCCGTGGCCTCAACGCGCGTGGTCGAGCGAACCTTCGCGACCGGCGTGCATAACGTGCGAGAGGCCTCGAGCGGCGATTGGTACGAGTCGATCAGCCGGCCGATCCCGCCCGCGACGATCGCTCCGTTCTTGCGAACCGTCGTCATCTCGAGCATCCCGATGCACGCGGGAAAATAACGTGCGGCCGTCCTCCGCGGGTAGCGCGACCGCCGTCGCATTCGCCGCGGTTCTGACGCTCGTTGCGTGCGCCGGCCACGAAGCCCCCGGAGCGCCGCCCATCGTGGGACCGACGAAGACTCCGCCCTCACCGACGCCCGGGCCGACGGTGTCGCCGACTGCGACCCCGACGCCGGGAAGCGGCCCGGTCGCGCCGACGCCGATTCCGCCCGGACCCACGCCGACCGGTTCGCCCTTGCTCGTCGGTTACTCTTACGTGTCGTTCGGGGGCGCGACCGGCGGCTGGCTATCGACTGCGCTCGCGAACGCCTTCGCATACCCCGTGCAGTCCGGCTTCGGCGGAACGGGTCAGACGATCGCGATCATCGGCGCCGCCTATCCCGCGCGTTCCGACCTCACCTCGTTCTGGTCGATTAGCAAGATCCCGGCGGCGACGGTCAACTTCTTGGCGTTCGATGGGGGCAACGGTTCGCCCAACAAAGGTGAGATCGATGAAGCCACGCTCGACGCCGAGACGATCAGCGGCCTCGCGCCCTACGCCGTCACCGACGTGATCGCCATGCCCGGCTTGAACGACCAATACGTCGCACCCGCCATCGAATACGCCGTCGACCAACTCGGCGCGAGCGTCGTCAGCATGTCCTTCGGCGGCTGTGAAACCGACGACGAGCAGTCCGATGCGGCGATCGACGGCGTCGCCGAAGAGGCCGCCGCAACCGGAGTCACGCTCGTGGCCTCAGCCGGCGACTCGGGAACGACCTGCGATCTGGGCGTACAGACCGGCGTTCAAGAACCCGCCTCGGATCCGTATGTCGTCGGCGTCGGAGGCACGGAGTCGCTCTTCAACGTCGGCAACAACGCGACGCAGCAGCAGATCGACGCCGACCTGCAAAACCCGGCGCCGTGGAACGAAACCACCTCCGGCGATTCACCCCGCGGCGCGGGCGGCGGCGGCATCAGCCAAATCTGGGCCATCCCTTCGTATCAATACGCCCCGGGCGCGTTATCGAGTACGCAACGCAACGTGCCCGACATCGCCTTTCCCGCCTCGGTCCTCAATGGCCCTGCTGCGGTGTATTTGAACGGGGCCTGGTCCCTCATCGGCGGAACCTCGTGGTCTGCGCCGCAGTTCGCCGCCATGCAAGCCGAGATCAACCAAGTCTGCGGGCACAATCGCTGGGGTTTGCCGGATCTGTATCGCGTGGCGTACCAGTTCCCGGCTGCCTTCGTCGACGTCACGACGGGCGAGATCAGTTGGCCGGGCTTCAGCCTTGAGTACTACGCCGGAACCGGATACGATAACGCCTCGGGTCTCGGCATGCCGCTCGGCCTCGAGATCGCGATCTACGACGGCTGCTGAGCGTAGCGCGCGGCGCGAGAACGCTCGGCCCAATCCGCCAAGAACCGAGCGTTCCACGGAACCGCCGCATACGCGGAAGCGCCCTTCGGCCCTATTGCTTCGAGACGCGCGTCGTAGAGGCTCTGCGCGGCACGCATAGCCACTTCAGCCCGCGCCTCGTCGCCCAGCAATTCCGCAACCCGCGAGCGTGCCCACAGCATCAGATGAGGGAACTCCTCGCCCCTCAACAACTCGTCGGGCAGACCTCCCAGTTCCGCATCGAGTGCGGAGGCGCGGTCGTTTTCTCCGGCGTCGAGCGCCGCCAACGCCGCGAAGGCCAGCGTCACCGCGAATAGGCGTCCGGCCGGTTTCGAGCGATGGATCGCAAGCGCCGCTTCGAATTCCCCGCGCGCCGTGCCGGCGTTACCTCGCTCGGCCGCGATCAGCGCCAAGCAGAGGTGCGCGTTGGCTTCGTCCAGGGTTCCCATTCCGCGGCACCGCGGCGCAACTCGCTCGACGATAGTCTCGGCTCGGGCCAAGTTGCCCGTATAGATATCGATCAGAGCTAAACCCACGCTGAGGCCGACCTTGGGAAGCGCGTTATCGTCCTCCTTAAAGCGTAGACACCGGCTGTAGAGCATCCGTGCTTCGTCGTAGTCGCCCATCCAAGCGGCCAGGTTCGCCGCGTTGAGTTCGACGCCGTCCAGTTCGCGTCTACCCAAGCGCCGGTACGCCTCGCTGCCGGCGGCGAAGTGCTCGCGCGCTTCCACGAAGCGCTGCTCGGCCATCGCGAGATGCCCGAGGCGATTGTGAGCCTCGGCCTCGGAATGCTGATCGCCGGCGCGGCGCGCCTCGAGCAAGAGCCGTCGGGCCGCTGCGGCCACATCGCTACCGGTCGCACCACGCTGCTGCGCGAGATACGTCTGCGCGCGCATGAGGCGTAGCCGCGCCGCGTCGTCGTCCGCGGGCAGCGCGCGCTCCGCGCGTTCGAGGTGTGCCTCGGCTTCGCGGAACCGATCGCTCGTAATCGCAATCGTGCTCAGCTCGATGTGCGCTTGGACGATGCCGGCCTCGTCGCGGACGGTCAACGCCGCTTGCAGTGAGCGTTGGGCCGCGGCGCGGGCGTCGTCCATGCGTTCGTCGAACGTGGCGTCGATGGCGCGCAGGCGCTCGATTTTAGGCAGCTGTTGCGCCGTGGATTCGAGCATCGCGAGTTCTCGGACCGCATCCTTGCGCAGCGCCGGCCGGCCCGTGTAAATGGAAACCCAGACTCTAAGCATCTGCAAGTCGACCGCGAGTTCCGGTTCGACTCCGAGTTCGAGCGCTCGTTCCGCGTGTCCGAGCGCCTCGTCGCCGGCGTAGAGTTCGAGAGCATGCGCCGCCGCGGCCGCATAGGCTCGGGCGGCCTGCGGCGCGTCGCCGGCCCGATCGTAGTGCAGGGCGATCTCGCCCGCGCGGTCGGGACGGTCGGGATAGAGCGAGGTCGATGCGTGGGCGGCCAGCGCGTGCCGGCGCCGGCGGTCGGCCTCAGTGATGCTCGCGTAGACCGCTGCGTGAACCAGATGATGTGAGAACGCGTAGTCGCCGAAACTGCGTCGCCGCCCCTGGCGCACGAAACGGGCTTCGACGAGTTCGTCGAGCGTGCGCAATATCTCGGGCTCGTCCCAACCTGCGACTTCGCATAAGAGTTCGACCGTGAACCCGGCGCCTAAAACGGCGGCGCTCTCGAGCAAGGTGCGAGCGGGCTCTGCGAGCCGCGCGATGCGGGCCGGAACGTTGAGCCGCGGACCCGCGGGCGAACGCTCGCGGGCATGAACTCCCTCGTCGAGAAACAGCGGAACGCCTTCGCTATACGCGTAGAGTTCCTCGGCCAGCGTTTCGAGATCGGTCCGGTCGGCGAAGACGCGCCGCACGATCTCGCTCACGGCCGTTTTATCGAAGCGGGACAGCACGATCCGTTCGAGCGTTCCTTCGCGTTCGAGCCGGCGGCGCAAGCCGCGCAACGGATGCGTGCGGCCGACTTCCTCATCGCGGCACGTAGCCACGATGAGCACGGGCAGCGTCGCGCTGCGTCGCGCCAAATACTCCACCAGCGCCGCGCTCGAAGCGGTGGCCCAATGCAGGTCTTCGAGAACGACCAGCACCGGGTGCCGGCGCGATAGCGTGACCAGCGCGCCGCAGATCGCCTCGAAGAGGCGCATGCGTTCCGCCTCGGGGCTTACGGCTTGCGCTTCGACGATTGGCGCCCGGGCCGCGATTTCGGGAAGCACGCGCGCCAGCACGCCGAGCTCGGCCGGCGAGTGCGCGGGAACGACGAGCGGCAACACGCTACGCAACGCGTCGACGGCGGCCTCGTAGGGTCGGGCTTCGCCCGGCGTCGTCGTACCGAGAAGCACGAGTCCGCCTTGACCCTCGGCGTGCAACGCCAACTCTTGTCCCAGCCGCGATTTGCCGGCGCCGGCCTCCCCTGAGAGGAGCACCATCGAGCCTTTGCCGTGTGCCGCGGAGGCCCACGCACGGGAGAGCGCGTCGAATTCGGCCTGCCTTCCGACGAAGGGTAGGGCGATGGGTTCTCGCATGGTGGCCGCAGCCGCGCGCGTCGCACCGGCGGTTTCGTCGGCCGGAGCATCGCCCCGGGCCAAGAGATCGAACGCGGCTTGCGTTTCGGGCGTCGGTTCCACGTCGAGTTCGGCGCGCAGGCGCGCCGCGAAGCCGCGGTAGGCCGCAAG
>Ga0182012_10002160_pt1 | contig 21417 bp, 17 predicted proteins | sample 612S2SmetaG_FD_120486 | JGI IMG/M metagenome (GOLD analysis project Ga0182012, IMG submission 120486) | Permafrost microbial communities from Stordalen Mire, Sweden - 612S2S metaG | ecosystem: Environmental > Terrestrial > Soil > Wetlands > Permafrost | place: Sweden: Stordalen | collected... | reverse complement strand
CGCGGCAGTGCGCGTCAACTACAAAGCAGTTGGCTACTACGATTTCAACGATGGGTACATTCCTGCTTTGGCGAATGATATGGTCATTTTCCGTACACAGGAGCAGAACGATGACCTGGTGATCGCAGAGATTAGCCCTGCGTCTCCGCACGTGTCGCCTCGCACGGCACTGGAGTGGGTGACTGCGCGCATGAATGACACGGACACCACCGAGGTGGAGCGCGCACACCTGAAGGACGCCATCACAGAGTTGAGCAAACTTGTACCAAAGGCAAAGGCTGCCCAGTAGCCAGAAAGAAAAACAGAAGCGACGAATTGCCGGGTACTCTGTCCGGCAGTATCCAAGGCCTGGCGTTGATCATCTAAGAGTGCAGCAAACAATAAATCGAGGTTGTGGAATGAAACGCGCGACAATTGGTGTCCTGTGCGTAGCAGTATGTTTGCTCACGTTGCTTGAGGGTAAACGTACCCGACGGGCACTGAGCACCCTCGCGCTGGAACAGGTGGAACGCGTATTCAACGCGGTGGAACACGCCGTCCATCCAGCGTGAGTTGCGAAAGCTATATTGACGGAAACGATCAAGGAGAAAGATTGAGCCGAACTGAAAGCGTGTTCAGCACCAAACGCCGGGAACTTGAACTCCATGAACTGCAGATGGGAAGCTCGCGCGGACGGCTGGCCGTGGCTTTGGATTCGCTGACCGACGCGATGATCATGGTGGGGCAACATGGCGTGTACTGCCAGAGCAATCGCCAACCTGGACTGCCCGCGATGGATTTGCAGATCGTCATGCAATCGCTGAATGAAGCGAAAGAACTGGTGAGCAGCGTGATGGACGAGTTGCGAGCAGAGCGCGACGCGAGTTCGTCATAGCACAAGAAAATCGCCCCGAAGATCCGAATCAAATACAAAGATCAACTACCCCACACAAGCCAACAGAAGGCTTGTATGGGCCACCCTGTCGGCGTCATACGAGAATTGAGTTCAATAGAAATGGGCGAGGCCGGGAGCCTCGCCCATTTTGTTCTTAACACTTTCTACAACGCGTACTTCCCTGCTTCGATGACGCGGGCGGCGATTTTTTCGCGTGCGGCAATCACGTTCACCGGGTCGGCTTTGACCAAACGGCGTAGAACGGTCATCTGGGTACGCAGCATGTCTCCATCGGCAACGTCAGCCAGCACTTTTTTCGCAGCGCATTCCACGCGCGAGAAGGCCTGGTAGAGATAAACGTCGCTGATGGCGATGGGGACGGCAGAAGCGGCTTCGCCCTGGCTCTCAATCAACTTGAGAGTGCGCGCGAGTACCGAATCCATGGCGTAGACTTCGATGACGATGTCGGCGATTGCGCCCATGACCTCCTGATGATCGGCGATCTGCTGCATGTACTTCTGCGATGCAGCACCGGCCACCATGAGTCCTATTTTGCGGGCGTTCTCGATCATCTTGCGCTGAGGGGCGAGTTTACGTTCGTCCTCTTCGGCGAAGGTGGGACCGGCCATGATTTCGTCCATCAACTTCTTGATTGCCGGAAGCAGCGGAAGTTGCCCGCTCATGGCGCGCTTCAGAAGCCATCCGGTGATGATGAGGCGGTTGATTTCATTTGTGCCTTCGAAAATGCGATTCACGCGGGAGTCACGATAGGCACGCTCGGCAGGATACTCCTCTACGAAGCCGTAGCCGCCGTAGATCTGCACCTGATTGTCCACCACATCGTTGAACATTTCCGAGGCCCAGACCTTGATGATGGAGCACTCGACTGCATACTCCTCGATGGCTTTGCGAATGAGCTTGGATTCATCGGGCGAGCCTTTGGGGATGTCGGCGGTGGCGGCGTCCATCATGCCGACGGTGCGATAGACGAGCGCTTCTCCGGCGTAGATGCCGATGGCGATGTCGGCGAGCATTTCGCGAACCATGCCGAAGTCGGCGATGGGCTTGTTGAAGGCCTTGCGCTCCTTGGCCCACTTGAGCGAACTGGCGAGACAGGTGCGGGCTCCGCCGATGGCCGCGGCGCCGAGCTTGAAGCGGCCCACGTTGAGAATGTTGAAGGCGATGGTTGCGCCTTTGCCGATTTCTCCGAGAACGTTTTCTACGGGAACCTGGCAGTCATTGAGAATCAACGGGCAGGTAGAGGAGCCACGAATGCCAAGCTTGTGTTCCTCGTTGCCTACGCTGAAACCGGGGAAGGTGCGCTCGACGAGGAAGGCAGTGAACTTTTCACCATCGACCTTGGCGAAGACCACGAAGATGTCGGCGAAGGACGCATTGGTGATCCACATTTTTTCGCCGTTGAGCAGGTAGTGCTTGCCATCGGCGGAGAGCACGGCCTTGGTGCGGGCGTTCATGGCGTCTGAGCCAGAGCTGCTCTCCGACAGCGCGTAGGCGCCGACCCACTCGCCGTTGGCGAGGCGCGGGAGATATTTCTTCTTCTGCTCGGCAGTGCCGAACCAGATGATGGGCAGGGTGCCGATGCCGACGTGAGCGCTGAAGGTGACGGCAAAGGAGCCCTGCTTGGCAATGCGGTCTGCGATGATGGCGGAAGAGACTTTGTCCATCTCAGCGCCGCCGTACTCTTCTGGTATATCGACACTTGTCAATCCAAGATCAGCGGCTTTCTTGATGAGCTCGCGGCTGAAGGCGAAGTCCTTGCGCTCGATGCGGTCTGCGTTGGGCAGAATCTCCTGCATGGCGAAGTCTTCTGTGGTCTGTTCGATGAGCTTGTGCTGGTCGTTGAAATCTTCCGGGGTGAAAACGTCCTGCGGGTTGGTCTCCTCAATGAGGAAGTTACCGCCTACGATTTTGCGCTGCGCAGGTGTGACGGTTGTTGCCATGATCTTTCTCCTCCAAAAGTCTTGCGTGCGTGCGTCCTGCATCGGCAGGGCGCGGATTCGTTGGTTGCTGCCGGTGGTTTTCCTACCCCACTCAAGCCAAAAACGGGCTTGAATGGGCCACCCGTGCTTACTGGTTACGCGACGTTTTCGAAGATTCCGGCTGCGCCCATGCCGCCGCCTACGCACATGGTGACGATTCCGTAGCGATGGTTGTTGCGCTTCATTTCTCGCAGCAAAGTTGCGGTGAGCTTGGCTCCGGTGCATCCGAGAGGATGGCCTAGAGCGATGGCTCCGCCGTTGGGATTGAGTCTTGCGGGATCGATGCCGAGCTCCTTGATGACCGCAAGGGATTGCACGGCGAAGGCTTCATTGCCTTCGATGACGCCGATCTGGTCTAGCGTGAGGCCCGCCATCTTGAGGGCTTTGGGAACGGCGAACGCGGGGCCGAGTCCCATCTCCTCCGGCTTATACCCCGCGGTGGCAAAGGCTACGAAGCGCGCGAGAGGCTTGAGGCCGAGGGCTTTTGCGCGCTCGGCAGACATGACTACAGCGGCGGCAGCACCATCGCTCATTTGCGATGAGTTTCCTGCGGTGACCGTGCCTTTGATGTGGAAGGCAGGCTTGAGTGCGGCCAAGGCTTCCATGGTGGTGTCTGCGCGTGGACCTTCGTCCACCTTGAATTCGATGGTTTCTACCGCGAGCTTCACGGCTGCGCCTCCGCGTGTGGCCTGTGGAGCGGGAGCGCGGAAGGTGACATGGACGGGCACGATTTCATCCTCGAAGGCTCCGGACTGGATAGCCTTCGAGGCCTTCTGATGACTGTGATAGCTGAACTCGTCGGCCTGCTCGCGGGTGATGCCGAAGCGGGTGGCAAGACGCTCGGCGGTGAGACCCATGGAGAGATAGACGTCTGGATAACTCTGCACGAGCGATGGATTGCAGGAGACTTTGTGTCCGCCCATGGGGATCATGGTCATGGACTCGGTGCCTCCGGCGATGATTACGTCGGCGCCGCCCATGGCAATACGGTCTGCGGCGAGAGCGATGGATTGCAGGCCCGACGAGCAGAAACGGTTGATGGTCATGGCCGAGGTTTCGACGGGCAAGCCCGCACGGAGAGCGGCGATGCGGGCTACGTTCATTCCCTGCTCTGCCTCAGGCATGGCGCAGCCGAGGATGACATCCTCGATCTCGCGGACGTCGAGTTGCGGTACACGGTCGAGCGCGCCACGGATGGCGAATGCGCCCAGATCGTCTGGACGGGTAGAACGGAGAGTTCCTTTATTGGCTTTGCCAACCGCGGTGCGGACGGCACTGACGATGACAACTTCTCGCATGGTTCAAATCTCCTCGTCCTGTGGAGGACGATGTCAATCAATGATGATGATGTCGCCCCCGGAACTACTCGACAGAAATGGCCTTGGCACAACGCAGCCTATTCGAGTCTTCAGGGGTCCTTCGCTTCGCTCAGGATGACACCCAAAATCTTTACCTCAGTTGCGCAACGGTTTGCCGGTTTTTAGCGTGAACTGAATGCGCTCCTGCGTTTTGCGTTCGCCGCAGAGGCTCTTGAAAGCCTCGCGCTCCAGGTCGAGCAAGTACTGCTCGCTGATGGGAGCGCCGGGAGTGATCGCGCCGCCGCAGAGAACCTCGGCTACCTTGGTTGCGATTTTTACTTCGTGGTCGCTGATGAAATCACCCTGACGCATGAGATGCACGCCGAGTTTGAGCGTTGCGAGAATGTTCTCGCCGGGCGCAGGAAGATCGGTGCGTAGCACGGGAGCACGATAGCCTCCACGGGCAAGTTCAAGGGCGCGGGCTTTGGCATCGCTGAGCACGCGCTCGCGGTTCATGGTGATCTGATCGCCGCGACCGAGGAAGCCGAGTCCACGCGCTTCGAAGGCTGATGTGGAGACCTTGGCCATGGCAACGGTTTCGAAGGCCTTCTTCATTGCCTCCATCATTTCTACGGATTCACCACGACCTTCGGGACGGATGGACTGGGCGGCATCGATGGCGCGGACGGTCATCTCTTTGCAGCCTCCACCACCGGGGAGCAGACCGACGCCAACCTCGACGAGTCCCATGTAAAGTTCGGCGTGAGGTTGACGGGCGGCAGCGTGCAGGGAGACTTCGCAACCACCACCGAGGCTCATGCCAAAGGGCGCGGCGACGACTGGCTTGGGCGAGAACTTGATGAGCTGCGTCATGTTCTGGAACTGACGGATCATCATGTCCACGTCATCCCACTCTTCATCTTGAACGGCCATGAGGAGCAGCATGATGTTTGCGCCTACCGAGAAGTTCGACGCGTCATTGCTGATGACAAAGGCGTCAAAGTTTTCGCCGAGGCCGCCAGGCTTGAGAACCTGCGAGGTGAGCTGAATGATGTCCGCACCGAGCGAGTTCATCTTGGAGTGGAACTCGATGCAGCCTACACCATCGCCAAGATCGACGAGCGATGCTCCGGAGTTGGACTTGACCACGCCGTTCGACTTCTTCGCCACCGTTACGCTCCAGACGCCGGGAGCTACGCGCTCTTCGCGAGTGGATGAGGTTGCCAGGTCGAAATAAGCCCGACCGCTGGCCGTGTTGGCGGCGTCGGTGTACCAGCTCTTCTGTCCTGAGGCGAGGAGCTTTTCGACGTTGGCGGCGACGGGCTTGCCTTCCTTCTTCATGCGAGCGACGGTGGCTTCAACGCCGATGGCATCCCAGAGCTCGAAGGGTCCCAGTTCCCAGTTGAAGCCCATGCGCATACCGCGATCAATCTCGACAACGTTGTCGCTGATCTCGGGAATGCGATTGGCTGCGTAGGTGAAGACCTCTGAGAGCGCGGTCCAGAGAAACTCTCCGGCTTTGTCCGGCTTCTGGCCACCGAAACCGGTGAGCATGCGGACGCGTTCGCCGAGCGACTCGACGGTCTTCGCCATCTCCAGCGAGGGGAATTTGGGACGGGTGGCGGGGCGATATTCGAGCGTCTTCCAATCGAGGGCAAAGCGCTTTTCGCCTTCGGGAGTGCGCTCCTTCTTGTAGAAGCCAGCGCGGGTTTTGTCGCCGAGCAGTTTGCGCTCGACCATCTGGTCATAGAACGGAGGCAGGTCGAGATCGCCGCGCTCATCGAGCATGGCTGCCTCGGATGGGCCCCCAGCGGTGGCGAGCACGGGCGCCATGCGCTTGGCGTTGCGCACGACGTGGCCGAGGACATCGAGTCCGACCATATCAATGGTGCGGAAGGTGGCCGACTTGGGGAAGCCGATGGCGGAGCCGGTGAGGGCGTCCACGTCTTCGATGGAGAAGTCGAACTCCTGCATGAGCCGGACGATGTTGACGACCGAGAAACAGCCGATGCGGTTGGCAATGAAGTTTGGCGTGTCCTTGGCGTAGACGATTCCCTTGCCGAGACGCACGGAGCAGAACTCGGCAATGGCGTCGATGGCAGCCTGATCGGTCTGCGGAGTAGGGATGATCTCCAGCAGGCGCATGTAGCGCGGCGGATTGAAGAAGTGAGTGCCGAACCAGTGGCGGCGGAATTCGTCGCTGAAACCTTCGGCTATGGAGTGGATGGGCAGTCCGCTGGTATTGGTGGTGACGATGGTTCCCGGCTTGCGCACGGCTTCCACTTTTTTCAGCAGAGCGCGCTTGAGGTCGAGATTTTCGACGACGGCTTCGATGATCCAGTCACATTCGGCAAGCAGGCCGAGATGGTCTTCGAAGTTTCCGGTGATGACGAGGCGGGATAAGCCGGGCTCCATGAAGGCGGCTGGCTTGGATTTACGCGCAGCCTCCAGGCCGGAGTCGGCGATTCGGTTGCGCGACGCTGGCGCGGCATCTGCGGCTATACCCGTTGGGACGATGTCCAACAGGTAAGAACGCACCCCTGCATTGGCCAGGTGCGCAGCGATGCGGGAGCCCATGGTTCCCGCGCCGAGGACGGCGACTTTCTCAATTGTTTTCAGCATTGGTGAGACATCTCCGAACGAGCGACAGCTATGATTGCGGCCCGAGAAACATTGCTGACATCATGCAGGTTTGGCGCGGAACTATGCGGCGCGGTCTGCGAAATTAGATGACGACAGGAGTTCTGATGCGGAGAAACGGAGAATGAATCACAATTCATTAGAAACGGATCTGACATTTGATTCGATTTGGCACCCATTGGCGCTTCCAAAATCAATTTGCCTATAAATAAAAAAAAGACCCGCAAAAAGAGGCGGCGCGCGTCGAGAATGTGGGGTGAGGATGGCAACGACGCGCGCCTTATTAAGTTGAAACAATCCTACTGAATGAATTGCCATTCAGTCAAGACATATTTTTGTTAAATATCAAAAAACAATAGAGATATATTTTCTGGAGGATAGAAACCAGTTGGAGATACAAGGGCACGAATCACGGATGATTGTGATCTATGGGCGAACGGGGCGGCTGCCTGGGCGCGAGCCGGAGCTGGAGTGCGAACGCTCGGGTGAGGTCTCCGCGCGACGATGCTGCTGAGGGCCACGCGGCGACTGCTGGTTCCTCTGCTGAGAGCCGCGCGGCTGATTACGTTGCGACTGCGGACCGCGGAAAGGCTGAGGGTCGCGCTGAGGGCTTGGCGGCGAAAGAATGGCGCGCTGCTGGGCTACGGGTCGCTGCACGGCGGGACCGGTGGTGAGCTGGACGGGCGCGGGAGGTGTGAGTCGCTCAGGATGTTCGCGAACGATCTTTTGCGCCATCTTCAGAACCTCGCGCTCGCCACGGTAGGTGAGTTTGCGATGCGCTTTGTCCAGCGGAAACCAGAAGGCTTTGCGAACTTCATCGCGCATGTCCGGGCGGATCTGGCCGAGGCGTCCGGAGGCGTAGAGATAAAGATAGAAGCTGACGGACTTGGAGACCTGTTCGCGGCCTCCCCATGAGCGCACGTAAACGTAACGAATGGTGGTGAGGCGAAAAAGGCGCAGTCCATGGACGCCGGTTTCTTCAAAAACCTCGCGGTCGGCGCTTTGTTCGGGAGTTTCACCCTCGTCTACCCCACCCTTGGGCAATGCAAATACGGTGCCTTCAGGACGAGCCTTGGCGCGGCGGGTGATGGTGTCCGCGTTGATGATATTGGGCTCGATGATAGCGACCTGCCATGAGCCGCGGATGTGGCGCAGAACAACCCCGCCGGACGAGGTCTCATACACCATTTTTTTTGAGGATAGAGACAGGTCTGCTTCCGCTGGTCCGGTGAGGTCGTGCGCTCTTTTCTTTGGACCCGACAAATTCGACACAGTGGACAGACCTTAACCAGACGTTAATGCTCCATGTTCGCAAACAATGAGCCGGGGAGCAAGGGTTTGCTCCAAACGAGTTCGCGATTCGCTGATTGACGGACGAAATAGGGAGCACTTGCCAGCCGGGAGCAGGGCGCCGCAAACTGAAAGCGCGATGCGACGACCGCTTTTCTGCTGCGACCACCAGGAAATCGAACTGCCCGAGGGACACCGCTTCCCGATGGCAAAGTACCGGTTGCTGCGGCTGGCGCTTGAACGCGACGGACAATATGCGATGGTGCAGCCCAGGCCAGCTACCCGGGAAGAGATTGAGTGGGTACACGACGCGGCATACGTGGAAGCCTTTCTGCACGGCACACTGAGCGCACAGGCGATTCGGCGGATCGGGTTTCCCTGGTCGGAGTCGCTGGTGAAGCGCACGCTTTGCAGCGTGGGCGGCACGCTGGCTGCGGCGCGAGAGGCGCTGGAGACTAGCTATGGCGGAGTACTGGCCGGAGGTACGCATCACGCTTTCCGCGCCGAGGGCTCGGGATTTTGCGTGTTCAACGACATCGCGGTAGCGGCAAAGTGGATGCTGGATCCAAAGCACGGCGGGTTGGAGCGCGTGGCGGTAGTGGACTGCGATGTGCATCAGGGCGATGGAACGGCCCAGATTTTCGAAGACGATGCGCGGGTGTTTACGCTCTCGCTGCACGGGAGGAAGAATTTCCCATTTCGCAAGCAACGCTCACGAATGGACATCGAGTTGGAGGATGGAACGGAGGATGAGGAATACCTGTCCGACCTTGGTGCCGCAATGGACGCGGCGCTCACGTGGAAGCCGCAGGCGATTTTCTTCCAGAGTGGAGTGGATGGGTTGGCTTGCGACACGCTTGGGCGGCTGGCACTGACGCACGACGGATTGCGACGGCGCGACCGGATGGTGCTCTCGGCCTGCCGCGAACATGGGATTCCTGCGGTGGTGACGCTTGGCGGCGGGTATGGACGACCTTTGGAGGCTACGGTGGAGGCACATGCGAACACGTTTCGAACAGCTCTGGATATCTTTGGAGAAGAGCGGTAAGATCGCCCCAATGAGAGTGCAACTTGGGCACGCATTCGCGAATCCAAGAGACTCCCGGCGCGCGAGTTCACGATACTTCGCGGCCGGATAGAGGTTGAAAGAAAATGGGGACCAGTATGAAGCAGCTTTCCGGGATTTCGCGTTCGATCCAGGTTTTCTTCCGCCAGTTGAGCGGCACGCCGAAGACCGAGGCCGCACCTGCGCGGCGCACGCTTGGCGTGGCGCTGGGCGGCGGCTTTGCGCGCGGCATGGTCCATATTGGCGTAATGAAGGTGCTGGAGGAGGCTGGGATTCCGATAGCGGCTGTTTCCGGCACGAGTTCTGGCGCGATTATGGCAGCCGGTTATTGCAGCGGACTTTCAGCAGCACAGATGGCAGAGATTGGGAGGCGGCTGCGCTTCAAGGATTTTGCGCGATGGACGCTGGAGCGCGGCGGCTTTTGCAGCAATGATCGCCTGGGTGAGTTCATCACGCGCACGTTGCCATGCAAAGACTTTTCAGAAATGCATACGCCGCTGGTGGTGGTGGCGACCGAACTGCTTAGCGGCAAGCCGGCGATCTTCCGCCAGGGACCAATTTGCGAGGCGGTACGCGCGAGTTGCGCTTATCCGGGAATGTTTACTCCGGTGTCGATCAATGGATTGCTGTATGTGGATGGAATGCTGAGCTATGAGGTTCCGACGACGCCGCTGAAGGAGATGGGAATTGACTGCGTGCTGGGAGTGCACTTGCAGTCGAATTGGAATCCTTCAAAAAAGCCGCAACATTTCTTTGACGTGATCGGCCAATGCTTCGCCATTGCGCAGACTCGAATGAGCCTGCGATGGGAAAAAGATGCCGACCTGCTGCTGCATCCGAACGTGGACGATTTTGCGTTTGATGATTTTGAACGCGGCGCGGAGTTGATTGCGATCGGCGAAGAGTCCATGCGCGCGGCGCTGCCTGCACTGAAAAAGATGATGGGGATTGAGGACGTGAAGGAAGCTCCGGCGAAGATTGTGACGGCGCGGGCGGTGAAGGCTTCAGAGGCGGGTACGGTGGCGTAAAGCGCTAGGAATTACCCACTCAACGAAAAGCGCGTTGAATGGGCCACCTGTCGAACGACCCCACTCAAGCCAACAGATGACTTGAATGGGCCACTGACTGTTATAGCGCGGCCAGTTCCGGACTTCGTTGGTAGATCACCGAGTTGATGATGATGGCGGCAATGGCCATGGCAGCGATGGAGATGGGAGCGGTGAAGGTTCCGGCGAGGGAGCCTGCCATCAGGCTGCCTAGAGGGGCAAAGCCGAGGAATGCGGTGGCGTAGATGCTCATGACCCGGCCACGCATCTTGTCTTCCGAGAGGTGCTGGAGAGTTACGTTTACGGTTGCGATCATGAGGATCATGAAATATCCGGTGCCTACGAGCATGAGCGCGCTTAGCCACTCGTGACGCGAGACGGCGAACAGGGCTACGAATGCGTAGAAGGCGATGGAGGCACGGAAGACGAGGCGTCCCCGATGCTTTACGTTGTGCGTGAAAGCCATGGTCAGCGCGGCGAGGAACGCTCCTGCGCCATTGGCCGCCATCAGGAGTCCGAAGCCACGCTCCTCAAGGTGGAGGATTTGTTTGGCGAAGAGCGGAACGAAAGTGATGTAAGGGATCACGAGGACGCTGGCTACAGCCGTCATCGCCAGCAGGGTGAAGAGGTCTTTGCGCTGGAAGACGTAGAGCAGTCCTTCTTTCAGGTCCTCCCACATGGTGTTGCGCTCGGCGGGATAGAGTGGCGGATAGCTGATTTGCGTTAGCGCTATGAGTACAGCCACGAAGCTGAGGGCGTTAAGCAGAAAGTTCCCCTGCACGCCAAACCATGCCATGGCGAAGCCTCCGAGGGTGGGGCCCACGATGCGCGACATATTGAACTGCGCGGCGTTGAGCGCGATGGCGTTGGCTAGATCCTCACGCGGGACGAGTTGCGGCACCAGCGCCTGGTAGCTGGGATTGTTGAGAGCCATGGCAATGCCTGTGGTGAATGAGATCAGGACGAGCAGCGGAAGCGTCATCCAATGCAGCGCGGTGAGGCCCCAGAGGATGAAGGCCAGCAGCATCATGGCCGTTTGCGTTACGAGCATCAGTTTGCGACGGTCGATGCGGTCGGCTATGACTCCGCCGAGCAGCGAAAAGGCGAGCATGGGGGCACTGGAGGCAAAGCCAATCACGCCCAGCCAGAAGGCTCCGTTGCTGGTGGCGAGTTGCAGAACCAGCCAGCCCATGGCTACGTTCTGCATCCACGTGCCGATGTTGGAAAGAAAGTTGCCACCCCAGAACCAGCGGAAATCGCGATTGCGCAGAGCCCGGATGGCGTGCGGCATATCTCCGCTAGTGCTGCCCAACTGCGGGGCAAGCGGCTCGCCGGCGGCGACGGACTCCAACGGCTCGGCGCTAAGTTCCTCGGCTTCGCGCTCTTGAGTTTCGCGGGCTTCGGTTTCGCGCCCGCTGGTCCAACCCTTGTTCTGATCCATCACTCTCTCTAAGTACGGACGAAGAAAAGAGCAGGAGGGTTGCTCCTGCCCGGAAGGTTCGAAATGGCGGTGGCTACTTTACGTGCGCCAAGCTGCTGGGAATTTCGGCCTCACGCAGGAACTTTGCGCTCTCCTCAGGCGGCGTGGGGTTGATGTAAAAGCCCGTGCCCCACTCGAAGCCCGCGGTGTTGGTGAGTTTGGGAATGAACTCGATGTGCCAGTGATAGTATTCGAGCGAATTTTCCTGCACCGGTGCGGTGTGCAGCGCCAGGTTGTAGGCAGGGCTGTCGAGCGCGACCTCGCATTTGAGGAGCAACTGCTTCAAGGCCGCCGCGAGATTGATCATCTGGTGCGAGGAGAGATTTTCAAAGGCCGACTCGTGACGCTTAGGGAATATCCAAGTCTCAAACGGGAAGCGCGGCGCAAACGGCGCGAAGCAGAGGAAGTCCTCGTTTTCACTGACGACGCGCACGGGATTCTCCATCTCCTGACGCAGAATGTCGCAGAATATGCAGCGCTCTTTGATGGTGAAATACTGTTTGGCCCCTTCGAGTTCTTCGCCAACATGCTTGGGCACGATAGGCAGAGCGATGAGTTGCGCGTGCGGGTGTTCGAGAGTGGCTCCGGCAGCCTCACCGTGATTCTTGAAGATCATAATGTACTTGAAGCGACGATCCTGCTTGAGGTCCACGATGCGATCCCGCCAGGCCCAGAGCACGCTTTCAATGTTCTTCTGAGGTAACAGACCGAGGTGCGAACTGTGCTCAGGCGTTTCAATGATGACCTCATGCGCGCCCAGACCGTTCATCTTGTCAAACATTCCCTCGGCCTGACGGTTCAGAGTGCCTTCAATACCGAGCGCTGGAAACTTGTTGGGCACAACTCGGACGGTCCAGCCAGAGCCGTTTTTTTGCCCGCTGCCATTGGCGTTTGGTCGGTAGGCTAAGACCTCAGAGGGCGTTTTGGACTCATTGCCGGGACAGAGCGGGCAGAATCCACCCTTCTGCACGACCTTGTTGCGAATGAAGTCGCTGGGCCGCTTGGCGCGGTCCGTGGAAATGATGACCCAACGTCCTACGACAGGATCTTTTCTCAGTTCAGGCACACACATTCCCCTTGCGCCGGGTTGAGTTATCGGCGGCGCTTCTCACTCATAGTACGCCAAGAAAAGGCATCCTTGAAAAGGTCAATTTGCGGCTCGGTTCCCGGAACGAGGTAAATACTGACCACGTCAAAACGGGACTGCGGCGCTGGATGCTGGTTGCGGAGGAAGAGCGAAGCCATGCCGCGCAATTCCACCTGCTTGGCACGGTCTACGGCTGATTCAGCGGTGGCCACGGCGTGACTGCGACGAGTCTTCACCTCAATGAAACAGAGCGTCTTGCCGTCCCAGCCGATGAGATCGACCTCTCCTTTGCGTCCCTTGCAGCGCCAGTTGCGCGCGACAATCGTGTAGCCCTGGCGGCGCAGAAAGTAGTAGGCCATGTCCTCACCCTTGCGGCCCGTGTGCAGGTGCTCCGGCCCGCCGGGTTGGCGGCGGAAGAGCCGCGCGATGCGCTCCAAGGCTGCCGTAATGAGCTCGGGAATTCGACCACTGGACATTGCGCCTGAGTGTACCGCAGAAGCCGTCAAGCGCCGAGGGATTCAGGCGGCATGGTGTACAGAAAGATTGATTTAGAATCAGGGAGGCAGAGGTGAACGTGAAGAAGCTGATTGTATTTGATCTGGATGGCACGCTGGCGGAAAGCAAGTCCGCACTGGACTCAGAGATGGCAGGACTGCTGGCAGAGCTGCTGACAGTTGCAAAGGTCGCGGTGATTTCCGGCGGCGATTGGCCGCAGTTCGAGAAGCAACTTGTTTCGAATCTGCCTCCAGGGCAGCGGATGGAAAACCTCTTGCTGCTGCCGACATGCGGCACCAAGTTCTTCCAGTTCGACGGAGCGTGGAAGAAGCTTTACTCGGAGGACTTCACCGCCGGGGAGAAAGCCAAGATTATCGCCAGCATGAATCGCGCGCTGGAAACGGCCGGATTCAAGCCGTCCCAAACATGGGGCGAGATTGTGGAAGATCGCGGCAGCCAGATCACGTTTTCCGCGCTTGGCCAGCAGGCCCCGCTGGTGGAGAAAGAGAAGTGGGACCCGGATTTCGCCAAGCGAAAGAAGATCACGGAAATTCTCGATACGCTGATTCCTGAGTTCTCGGTGCGAATGGGCGGGACTACTTCGATTGACATCACCAAGCCCGGCATCGACAAAGCTTACGGCATTGGCAAGCTGCGCGACATTCTCGGCATCACCATCGAAGAGATGATCTTCATCGGCGACGCAATCTTCCCCGGCGGAAATGACTATCCGCCAAAAGAAATGGGCGTGGACTCGATCTGCGTGCGCGACGTGCACGAGTGCAAGAGGGTGATTGAGGCGATCATCTTGTGTCTGCGGAAGTAGATTGCGGGTAGATATGAGACTGCTGTGAATGTTGATATCGCTTCAACCCATAAGGCATGGCCGGAAGTATAAATCAGACTGTAAAGACCCACATCTGCTAACGACGGCAGATGTGGGGCACCGTCCACTCGTCGCCCTTAAGCGAGCAGCGCTGTTACCTTAGGCATCCACTCGCTGATTGGAATTTTCTGCGGACATTTTTCTTCGCACTCGTGGCACTCGATACAGGAGCCGGAGCGCGCATCTGCGGCGAGGAAAACTGAGTACTTGAATTTCCCGCCCGGCACATCGTCAAACAAATGCGCATAGTTGAAGTAGTCGAAGTTGCCGGGAATGTCCACGCCATTCGGACAAGGCATGCAGTATCCGCAGCGGGTGCAGGGGACAACTGTGCGCGCCGTGTAGAGGCGGCGGGCTTCGGCGATGAGTGCATGATCGGCTTCGGTAAAGGAACCAATGCGCGAGGCGGAGGCAGTGACAAGGTTCTGCTCGACTTGCTCCAAGGTGCTCATACCGCTGAGCACAACGGAAACCTCGGGCTGATCCCATAACCACTGCAAGGCCCACTCGGCTGGCGAGCGGTGCACGGGATGGGCTTCCATGGCGGCGACGATTTCCTTCGGTGGATCGACGAGACGGCCTCCGAGTAACGGTTCCATGATGACCACGGCGAGGCCCTTGCTGGCTGCGAGTTTGAGGCCGCGCGTGCCTGCCTGATTTTCGATGTCCATGTAGTTGTACTGAATCTGGCAGAAATCCCAGAGGTCGCTGCCATTTACGATCTCCGCGAACGTCTCGTAGTCATCATGCATGGAGAATCCGAGATGGCGGATGCGTCCGTCGGCGAGGGCCTTTGCGGCTTCAGCCAGGAGATTGTGCTTGAGGACGATGTCGCGCCAGCGGCTCTTGTTCAGCGAGTGGATGAGATAGAAGTCGATGCGATCGGTCTGCAGCTTCTTGAGTTGCTCGTTGAGAAACTTGTCGAAGTCGGCGGGGCTTTCCATCATCCATGTGGGCAGTTTGGTGGCGACTTTCACCTTGTCGCGATAGCCGTTGAGCAGGGCTTTGCCGAGCACAACTTCACTCTGGCCGCTGTGATAGGGATAGGCGGTATCGAGGTAATTCACGCCGCCGTCGATGGCGCAACGAATCATGCGAATGGCTTCGTCTTCGAGGATGTTAGGGCTCAAGCGATCCCCGTCGCTCACGGGTAAGCGCATGCAGCCGAACCCTAACGCTGAGACTTTGAAATCGAGTTTACCAAAATTGCGGTATTGCATATCAACCTCCCTTACAAAGCTAGATGGTGCCTTCGAGGACTTCCTCGGCGGTGCACACATCCACCATGCCTCGGCAGCCGTAGATGACGGGAAGAACCTTTTCCGGCGCATACTTTCTGCGCCACTCGGCAACCTTGTCGGTGCCCGCGCGATAGGCTGGGAGATACATGCGTCCGAGCAAAGGATGGCGTCCCCACGCGTTGCTTAGTTTGTCAGCACGCTCATCGCTGACGAGATAATCATTGCGCAAAACCTTTGCAACTTCGGGCTGTGGACGTCCTTCGCCCCAGGTGAGAAAGCTGGATTGATTCTTGGCATCGTCTTGCAGAAGGGCGAGCAGTGCGCCGATCTGCATGTCTTCATCAGGAAGTTGATCAAGTTCGGTTGCGCCGTGGGCAATGAGGATGGCGTTGTTGGCGATGCCTTCGAAGAGCGCGGCGGCGCGTGTGTTCATGGTCAACACCGTAGCCTCGAACCCAGCCTGCTTGCGCACGTAGAGATTTTGCAGATAGGCGAAGGTGGTGACGTGTCCGGGAACGACCTCGTGACTGATGAGCTGATAGAACTCCGGCACGGAAATTTGCAGCGAGGCGTTGATCTCATAAGTCGCCTCGTACTGCGGCGATCCATCGGCGTTGCGGGCGCGGCCCACGTAGTTCATGGAGCCGGAGAACCAGGCGTCCTTGATGGCCATGAAGTCGATGTTGGCGCGCGGGACGGAGGCGAGTTCCTTTGGCAGGTGCGGCGCAAGATGCTGGGCGCTGAGTGCGTCGAAGTAAGCGTTGACCGCCGAGCTGAGCGTGCGCACAGAGGCCATGGGAGTTACGCGGGCGGCGCGCCAGGCATCAACGGCGGTGAGCAGCGAGGTGCCATCGTGCGAAGGGTGTCCTGCACGGGAGAGCAGTTCTGCTGCGCGCTCGCGCTTGGCCGTTGGAGAAGACGCTTCGGGCGGACGTCCGGTGGATGCCATGACGCAACGCTCGTAGGGAACGGCGGGACCTTGGCCTAACATCTCCAGCGCGAGCTCCCACATGACCTGCATGGAGACCGCAAGTCCCGCGAGATATTTACCGCGCAGCGCGCCATCCTTGAGCGCGTTAATCTTTAGCACTTCGGCCTTGAGGCCTTCGATGGCGGCAGGGAGATCGACTTCCTTCAGATAGGCAATGATTGCGACGTGGTCGATTTGTTTGGCGCCGACTCCGCCCGATTCACGCACCTTAGCCGCGGAGGGCGCGGTGTAGGCGAGCGGCAGCGGATCGTCACTGAACCATGAGTCGGCGATGAAGCGTCCGGTGCCAGAGGGGCACATCACGTCGCCGCCCCAGAGTGTGTCAATGCCTATGATCGCGTTGGCGATGAACTGATTTTCTGTGCTCATGAAGCTCCTATGTCGCTGCACCCGGTTTCTACAAATTGCCGACTCTTTCATTATTCGCTCTTCTGCTTCTGAATGGAACCGAACCAAACGTATGCGCACAGGGCCACGAACATCAGCGCGGAGACCGATTCGGAGATCGAGAGATTGTCGTAGAACGGCAGTTTCACGAGGTCTTCGCGATACCACGGGAACAGTCGCAACGCTGCACCGAAGACTCCGCCGAGTGCGCCTCCGGCCATGAGGCCTGAGGCAATGATGACGCCACGCTCGCGGATGGTGCGTCCTGCTTCCCCGCCCTGCTTTTCAGAGCGCTTGGTGAGCAGGTGCGAGAGGAATCCGCCTACCAGCGCGGGGGTGTTCAACTCCAGCGGCAGGTACATGCCGAGGGCGAAGATGAGCGAGGGCTGGCCGAGCATTTCCATGAAAATGGTGATCATGGCGCCGACGCCGAAGAGCACGTATGCCACAGGTTGGTGGCTCATGAAGCCTTCGACCAAGGCCTTCATGATGGAGGCTTGCGGCGATGCGAGGACGGGGCGAAGGTCTCCGATGGCGGCTTCGCCGAATTGGAAGGTGCGCGCCAGCATGACGATGGTGAGTCCGGCGGCGATTGCTGCGGCGATCACGCCGAGAAACTTCACCTTCTCCTGTGACGCTGGAGTGGAACCGATCCAGTATCCGGCCTTGAGGTCGGTGATGGTTTGTCCGCTAACGGAGAGCGCGGTGCAGACCATTCCGGCAATGGCCATGACGAAGAACATTCCGGTGGTGCCGGAGAGTCCGAAGCGCAGGAGCACCACGGACGAAATGATGATCGTCAGCATGGTCATGCCACTAACGGGATTGCGCGCCGTGGTGGCAATGGCGTTGGCCGCGACGGAGGCGAAGAAGAAGGAGAAGATCAGGGTCAGCACAAGTCCGAGGGCGAGGACGGCCCATGAGACTTTGAGGCTGCCGAGCAGCAGGGCCACGCCGATGGCACTGACGACCACTCCAACGAGGATGGAGATCATGGGAATGTCGCGGTCCGTGCGGGCGGTGTCTTTATCCTCGCCGCGCGTGAAGGTTTTGAGCGCGATGGTGAATGAGGCGGCAACAATCTTGAGGCTCTTCACGATGCCAAAGATTCCGGCTGTGGCGATGGCACCTACGCCCATGAAGCGCACGTAGCTGCGATAAATCTGCACGGCAGACATATCGTGAATGGGGAGCACGCCGGGATAGACGGTGCCAACCACGTGCTGTCCGACGAAGAAGACCAGCGGGACGAGAACAAGGTTGGCCATGACTCCGCCCGCGCAGAGAATCATGGAGCTGCGCAGCCCCATCACATAGCCGAGACCGAGGATGAAGCTGACGGCATCGAAGCTGACAACGATGCGCGCCTTCACGCCGAGAGTCTTTACCAGCGGAACCCACTGGAAGCCCACGAATTCCTTCCATACCTGGAAGGTGGTGACAAAGAAATCGTAGACGCCTGAGATGAATACTGCCTGCAGAAGTAACTTGGCCTGCGAGCCGCCCTTTTCGCCGGTGACAAGGACTTCGGTGATGGCCGTGGCTTCCGGATATGGCAGCACACCGTGCATGTCCCGAACGAAGTAGCGGCGCAGCGGGATGAGGAAGAGTACGCCGAGACATCCTCCGGCAACGCAGATGAAGATGGTCTGCACGGGGCGTGGATCGAGTTTGAGGATGTAGAGCGCGGGCAGGGTGAAGATGGCTCCGGCGACCACCGCTCCAGCGCAACCGCCGATGGCGGTGATGATGACGTTCTCCAGCACAGAGGAGCGGCGGGCGTAAACGCGGGCCAAGCCGATGGCGAGAATGGAGATGGGGATCGCCGCTTCCATTACCTGGCCGACTTTGAGCCCGGAGTAGGCGGAGGCGATGGTGAAGATGACGCAGAGGAAGGTTCCCCAGAGGATCGAGCGCCAGGTCAGCTCCGGCTCATTTGCTGCAGGCGGAACAATAGGACAGTAGGTCTCGTTCTCCGCAAGAGGCTTGTAGGCGTTTGCGGGGAGCGACTTGAATTCAACTTCGGTGGCCATGGGTGGAACCTTTCCTCATAGAGGCTAAATCTCGAATACCGCGCCTGTATCCGCGCTGGTGACGTGCTGGAGGTAGCGCGCCAACCAGCCGCGCTTCACCTTGGGCTCAAACTTTGGTAGAGCCGCGAGGCGCTCTGCCAGCTCCTCGTCACTCACCTTCAATTCCATGCGGCAGGTCTTGGCGTTGATGTAGATGCGATCACCCTCGCGAACTGCGGCGATAGGGCCTCCGGCAGCAGCTTCGGGCGAAACGTGGCCAATGCACAAACCGCGCGTGCCGCCTGAAAAACGGCCATCTGTGATGAGCGCAGCGCGGACGCCCGCACCAACCAAGGCTGCGGTGGGCGAGAGCATCTCCTGCATACCGGGGCCACCGCGCGGACCTTCGTAGCGGATCACGACGACATCGCCATCCTTAACCTCGCCGACGAGAATGCCCGTGAGCGCAGCCTCCTGCGACTCGTAGATTTTCGCGTGACCTTCAAACTCCATCATGTCTGCCACTACGCCTGCAACCTTGACAACTGCACCCTTCGGAGCGAGATTGCCGAACAGGACAACGAGGCCTCCAGTTTGAGAGAAGGCTTTTTCCACCGTGCGAATGACATTGCCATCGGCGGCGGGCGCGGCGTTTACCGCATCGGAAAGTTTGCCCGTGACGGTGGGCACATCAAGCTTCAACTCGCATTGGTGGGCGCGGCTTACTTCTTTAAGGATCGCCGGAATGCCACCAACACGATGCACATCTTCGATATGAACCTCAGGACGGCTGGGCGACACCTTGCAGACGTTCGGCGTGGTGGACGAGATCTCATTGAGGCGCGAGAGCGGGAACGGGATTTGCGCTGAGTAGGCCAGAGCCAAGGTGTGCAGAATGGTGTTCGTGGAGCCGCCCATCGCCATGTCGAGCACGAAGGCGTTCGTAAGCGATTCGGCGGTGATGATGTCCAGCGGACGAATGTTGTTTTCGAGACAATGCTTGAGCGCGTGCGCCGCTTTCTTTGAGAGCTCGATGCGCGCTGGATTGGGCTCGGTCTGGGTGAATGTATTGTCCGTCCAGCGCTCGGCCGGGATGGTTCCGGTGCCGGGAACAGAGAGACCAATAGCTTCGCCAAGGCAGTTCATGGAATTGGCGGTGAACATTCCGGCGCAGCTTCCGCAACCGGGACAGGCCTTTTCGGCCAGTGAGCGCAACTGCACTTCACTCATCTTGCCGACGCTGTGTTTGCCCACGGCCTCAAAGACTGTGATGAGGTCGGTGCCTCCGGGACCGGCCAGCATGGGGCCTCCGCTGAGGTACACGGCTGGAATATTGACGCGCGCCATGGCGTTATACATGGCAGGTACGATCTTGTCGCAATTGGCAATGCCGATCCAGGCGTCGCAGGGATGCGCTCCAAGAATGGTTTCAATCTGGTCGGTGATGAGCTCGCGCGAGGGCAGCGAGTACTTCATGCCGAAGTGCCCCATCGCGATGCCATCGCAGACGGCTCCGCCGACGTTGGCGTACCAGACGTTGAAGCCCAGGGCTTTCAACTCGTCGCGGACGATCTGGCCGATCTTATCGAGATGCGCGTGGCCCGGAATCTGCGTGGTGTAGGAGTTGATGACCGTGACGAACGGCTTCTTCAGGTCGTCGAGCGAGTCGAGCAGGCCCTCGGCCATCATCAAAGAGGCTGCGGGCAGCATGTGAGCGCCTTCGGCAATGATTCGGCTGCCGCGTTTGCGAATGTCTTCGATTCCGGAGTTCATGCATTCCAGTTTACTTGACAGAGCGGGTTGGGCGCATCGGGGAGCGCCACCCTGCTAAATTTCAGAGATTCCTTGTGTCGCCGGGGTCGCCGCCGCATCAGTTCTATTGAGCGGGCGTAGCTACTCCGCCCTGCTATTGGAATCTAATCGGATGATTATCCAGGGAGAGAATACGATGACCGTTTCCACCAACGACTCGCAAACCACTGGCGTCAACACTTTGCTGACGCCCGGGACCAAGGCTCCGGATTTCACTTTGCCCAAGGCGCCGCACGAGCCGTTCTCGTTGAGTGAGTTGCGCGGCAAGCCGGTGATTCTGGCCTTCTATCCTGCGGACTGGAGCCCGACTTGCGGCGACCAGATTGGGCTGTACAACGAGATTTTGCCCGAGTTTCAGAAGTTTGGTGCCGAGTTGCTGGGTATCTCGGTGGACGGCGCTTGGTGCCACAAGGCTTTCATCGAGAATCGCAAGCTGAGGTTTAAGTTGCTGGCGGACTTTGAGCCCAAGGGCTTGGTTGCGCGTGAGTACGGAGCTTACCGCAGCGCTGACGGCATCAGCGAGCGCGCGCTGTTTGTCATCGACCAGAATGGCATCATCACCTGGAGCTATCTCTCGCCGATCCGCGTGAACCCCGGGGCAGACGGCATTCTGGAAGCCCTTGAGAAGCTGCCTAAATAGGAGATGCGATGACCAAACTTAAGATTCCTATCTCAGCCGATGACCATGCGGAAGGCCCGGAAAGCGCGCCCGTGACGCTGGTGGAGTATGGCGACTACGAGTGTCCTCACTGCGGACGCGCCTTTGCGATCGTAAAGCGAATCCAGAAACATTTTGGCAAAAACCTGCGGTT
>Ga0182012_10002159_pt1 | contig 21423 bp, 18 predicted proteins | sample 612S2SmetaG_FD_120486 | JGI IMG/M metagenome (GOLD analysis project Ga0182012, IMG submission 120486) | Permafrost microbial communities from Stordalen Mire, Sweden - 612S2S metaG | ecosystem: Environmental > Terrestrial > Soil > Wetlands > Permafrost | place: Sweden: Stordalen | collected... | reverse complement strand
TGAGGCCGTCCCATGCCGCCTGCGATAAAGAGCGCGGTGAGTTCTCCGAAGGTCATCTCTGGTTTGAGTTGCGGCAGCCGGTGGCGGCGTTCGTTCAACTTTTCGCGGAACTGCCGCAGGATCCCGGCATGGCCGTATACACCCGTTATGCCAAGGTGCTTGACGCCGAGGGCAATCCTCTCACTGTCAAGCAGGCTTTAGCGTTGATCAACGAGAAACTCGACACTGTGCTGGCCGAGCAGGAAGGCGACTTCGATGCCGATACCCGTTGGGCACTGGCCTGGTTTGAACAGGCTGGGTTCAGCGACGGCGAGTATGGCCTTGCTGAAACGCTCTCCAAAGCAAAGAACACAAGTGTTCAGGGCATGGTTGATGCGGGCGCTGTGAAGTCAGGGGCAGGCAAGGTACGCCTGCTGCGGCCCGAAGAATTAACCGCAAACTGGAGCCCGGACACCAATGCACGCCTGACCGAGTGGGAGATTGTGCATCAACTCATCCGCGCGCTAAGCAGCGGCGGCGAGACTGGAGCGGCCGAGTTGGTGGCGAAGCTGGGTAGTCGTGCCGACACCGCCCGCGAATTGGCCTATAGGCTTTATGTTTTGTGCGAGCGCAAAAAGCGCGCCCAGGAAGCCTTGACCTACAACGCACTCGTCCAGAGCTGGCCTGAGATTCAACGGCTGGCCAGCGAGCGCGAGACAAAACCGGCGGAGCCAACCCAGACAACAATGTTCAGCTAAAACCGACGAGAGTGCGAGAAGATGGCAATCACAAATCACGAACGTGTTGGCAAGGCGTTGGAATTGCTTAAAGACGGGCTAGCGCCTTTTGTGACGCGCGAGCTGAAGAATCAGCATAAACAGATGTGGCTGCAGGTGGCGCGCGAGTCTGTTGCCGATACCCAGACCCATCTCTTCAAAGCCAACATAGAGCCCGAATGGGATGCAGCTTCCCTGCTCTCCATTATGTGGAATCAGTGGAACAACACCTTCCGCAACCCTCTGGGAGCTGCCGAACGCTCTCTCGTCAGCGAGTTGCGCGATGTTCGGAACAGGTGGGCCCATCAGAAGCCGTTTTCAAGCGACGACGCATACCGCGCTCTCGATTCCGTGGGCCGCCTCCTTTCCGCCGTTGTTGCGCCTGCTCAGGTCGAAGAGATCGAAAAACTGAAAACGGAGCTGTTGCGTGTTCGCTTCGATGAGCAGGTGCGCTCAGAAAAGCGCAGAACCGCGGAAACAGCCATTGAGAGCCAGAGCGACACAAGTCTGAAGCCGTGGCGCGAAGTTGTGAGCCCGCACAAGGACGTTCAGAGCGGCAACTACAATCAGGCTGAGTTTGCAGCGGATCTTTGGCAGGTCTATTTGGGCGAAGGCTCCGATGAGTACCGAAAGCCGGAGGAGTTCTTCCGCAGAACGTATCTAACTGTGAGCCTGAAGGAACTGTTGGTTGGAGCCGTGCGGCGATTGGCGGGGCAGAACGGCGATCCTGTGGTGCAATTGCAGACCAACTTCGGTGGCGGCAAAACGCACTCGATGCTGGCACTCTTCCATCTCTTTTCGGATGTGCCAGCGCAGGGACTCTTGGGCATCGACGAAGTGTTGACGGAAGCTGGCGTCTCCAAGCCACTCAAGGTGAATCGCGTGGTCCTGGTGGGCAACAAGATTTCGCCGGGAAACCCGGTGACCAAATCTGACGGCACCGTTGTACGGACGCTGTGGGGCGAGCTGGCATGGCAGTTGGGTTTTGGGCGCGGAGGCGTCAAGGAAGCGAAGAAGGCGTTCTCGCGGATCGCAGCCGACGATGAGCTTGCCACAAGTCCCGGCGACGTTCTTCGCGAACTGATGAACGAGTATGGGCCATCGTTGATTCTGATTGATGAATGGGTTGCGTACGCCCGACAACTGCACGACAACAGAGACTTGCCTGGCGGGGACTTCGAGACCCACTTTTCATTCGCTCAGGCGCTGACGGAATCAGCCAAATCAGCGAAGCAGTGTCTGCTTGTCATCAGCTTGCCTGCATCGGATACCACCGGCTCGCCCCACGCAATTGCAGACGATGTGGAAGTGGGGGGTACTCGCGGACGTCAGGCGCTTGATCGACTGCGAAATGCTGTTGGGCGCGTAGAAGCGTCGTGGCGGCCGGCGAGCGCCGAGGAAGGGTTTGAAATCGTCCGTCGTCGGCTCTTTGAGCCTCTTTCAACGGACAGCTACGTCGCCCGCGATACGGTGGCGCGGGCTTTCGTTGAGATGTACAGGAAGGAGAAGTCGGAGTTTCCGCCGGAGTGCAGCGAGGGTGATTACGAGAAGCGGCTGAAGGCTGCATACCCCATCCACCCGGAAATCTTCGATCGGCTCTATTCCGATTGGTCCACGCTGGTAAAATTCCAGCGCACCCGCGGTGTGTTGCGGCTGATGGCCGCTGTGATTCATTCGCTGTGGGAGCAGGGAGACCGGAGCGCGCTGATTTTGCCGGCAAGTATTCCCATCAACGACCGCCGCGTACAGTTCGAGTTGACGCGGTACCTGTCGGATCAGTGGGTGCCGGTCATCGAGAAAGATGTTGATGGGGGCAACTCACTCCCTCTGCGGATCGACGGCGAGATTGCGAATTTAGGAAAGTATTCGGCGACGAGGCGTGTTGCGCGCGCCATCTATTTAGGATCCGCTCCGATTGATAAAGCTGCCAACAAAGGAATTGAGGACCGGCGCATTAAACTCGGCAGCGTGTTTCCCGGTGAAACTCCAGCTGTCTTTGGGGACGCCTTGCGACGGCTCGCATCGCGTGCAACCTACCTTTATCAAGACGGTCCCCGCTATTGGTATTCAACGCAGCCAACCGTGACAAAGCTGGCTGAAGATCGAGCAGAACAACTCAAACGCGACCAGGACAAGATCGTCGCCGAACTTGACGCTCGCCTTCGCGGCAATCTGGCTAAGGTTGGGGATTTCTATCGCGTTCACCGCTTGCCGGCGACGAGTGGAGATGTTCCAGACAATCTGGAGGCCAGCCTTGTCGTTCTCAGCATCGACCAAGCGTACAGCAAGGAAGCAAACAATCCAGCTGAGCTTGCAGCGCGGTCGATTTTTGAGAATCGAGGCAATGCACCTCGTCTATATCGCAACTCGCTTGTTTTCCTTGCAGCTGACAAGAGCCGAGTCCAGGACATCGAAGAAGCAATCTGTAAATTCCTGGCATGGGAGTCAATTCTGAAGGAAAGCGAAGAATTGAACCTCACACAACACCAAATCACTCAGGCCAAGACCCAAAGACAAGCCGCAGATGGTGTCGTGCATGCGCGTTTGCCCGAAATGTACCAATGGCTCATCGTGCCGACACAAGAGAATCCCCAGGCTCAAATTGTATGGCAGGCTCTGAAATTGAGCGGAACAGACGCTCTGGCAGATCGTGCAAGCAAGAAGCTCAAGCCCGACTTCCTCGTATCAAGCCTTGCGCCCACAATACTGCGAATGGAATTGGACCGAGTCCCGTTGTGGCGCGGCGGAAACCATGTGGCGATTCGACAGCTCGTGGAGGATTTCGGTCGCTATCTTTATTTGCCTCGTCTTCGAGATGGCGCGGTCCTGCTGAATGCGATTCGATCCGGTCTAAGCCTGTTGACTTGGGAAAAAGATTCGTTTGCCTACGCTGACTCCTTCGATGAAGAAGCTGGACGATACCGGGGATTGAGGCAAAGCGCTATCATCCCGGTGACGCAGGATGATGCTGGGCTTCTGGTCAAGCCCGAGGCTGCGCGCCTGCAAATTGAGCATGAGACAAAGCCCGAAGTACCTGCTCAACCCAAGACCGCATCAGGGCAAAAGGAGGATGAAAAGTCAGCCGATCCTAAGCCGAAACCGTCTGACGATGCCGAGCAAAAGCATCCGAAGCGCTATCACGGTACCGTTAAGCTGGACTCAACCCGCGTAGGCCGGGACGCTGGAAGAATCGCCGATGAGATCATCAGTCACCTCGTTGGCCTTGTGGGCTCGAACGTTTCCGTCACGCTTGAAATCGATGCCCAAATGCCACAGGGCACTCCCGACCACGTTGTTCGGACCGTGACGGAGAATGGTCGCACATTGAAGTTTCAGCCCAACAGCGGCTTTGAAGCCGACTGACTCAATCCAAATTGGCTGTTACTGGAACAAGCGTTATCGCTGTGGGGGAGGCCGCGTTCAATCGCGGCCTCCGGCGTTTTCACAACAACCCGGGGCTGGTTCTGGGTACTTTAGTGACGCGAAATCAAGTCTATCTAGATCTCGGATGTATCTGATTACAAAGCCACTAAAGATAAGAACCGAGGTGATGCATGGAGCAAGCCACGGTTCAAGAACATTCCGAATTACAAGGCACAGTTAACGTAACGAACACAGAGGCAAACCGCAAGGAAGATAGCGAGCAGACAGAAGACGATCGAGCCAGCGAACCTCGTCCAACAGCCAAAGTTGTAGCCGGTCTTACCGCAACCGAACGGATTGAATTGCGATGGCTGGAATTAGGACAGATTGAAGATGTGGGCGAGGTCAATGACCCAAGAGTCGAACAAGTACGATCGGCTTACACGACGTATCTGCGCCAACTACCAGACGACTGCCTTACGAATACAGGCTTGAAAGTCCTGTCCTGTTACTTTCCGCTTCACGTGGTGCGCAAAAAGAAGTCCACCATCTACTGTTGCGTAGGTGGACTTCGCCTCTTCAGACTGCTGAAGAAAAGGCTCGGACCTGCCGATAAGGTAATGGCCGCCATCCATCGCGATAGCAATGATGAGATCAAGCTCCTTGCGACCATTGACCTCTTCATTGTTCCCGCGCTTTTGGGATTGCACCACAACGACCGCCGGCCCCTTGCCTCTGTCTGGGACAAAGCCGAGGAACTGGGCTTTGAAGCAATGCTCACAAGACGCCGGCATCATGCGCTGAATCACATGCTCGGTTGCGACATCCGACCAGCAAACAAACCGGTCAAGCAAGATGAAGCCGATCTCGCCCCTGAATAGTCCTGAATACGAAGCACTCGTGCAATTGGCGGCCAGTGCGCAGCTAGGTGAAGAAGTACGCTCCTTTTTATGCGAGATCGATGCGCCAAGCAACCTTACCGCCCTCCTTCTGGTGTGCAGAAACGTTCGCGAAGCGCTCGACGAAGCTCGATCCGCATGGGACCAGTCAACAGACATCATCGCTCTTGACTCGTGGATTAAGCCTCTCAACTGGCTTTTGTCGGATTCAGAAATCAACGATTTGAGATCGCGATGCCCTCGAATGTGGGCGAACTTCAAAAATGGTCGCCATCCGCTTTGGGGATGGGGCTTCGGCAGGCATCCAGTATTCTCCGCCCTTTGCTGCTCACCAAGCGACAGTGCAAGGCCAACCGACTATCGCCTGTTGCAGGCGCACCTTATGTTTGCAAACGCCTTACTCATGCGCAGGCACGCCCCGGTCGATGTGTATGAGTGCTACGAAGGCGATGGAGAGATTCTCAAAAAGTCCGCACAGTCAAATTCAGCTGCATTTGCAGTTCGGCTCGTAGGTCTGAAACCTGACCATCTGGATACAGTGAACCCCCAAAAGCCTCCACAAGATTTCGCAGATTACTGCCGCGATCTTGGCACTGAGCATGATGTGGATATCGAGGTCGAGAAAGCATGGGGGCCAATTAGCTCATCCCATACTTTTCGTGTTTTGGACTTAGCGGTGTTCTTTGAGAAGGCTCTCGAAGAGAGAGAACAGTGGACCATCAACTCTTCTGCTCACTATGGTCCCGGTAATCGCTTATGGGTAAATGGAGGGATTTCCGACTTTGATTTCCTCGTCCTTCGATCCGGCGAGGAGATTTTCGATCACTCTGCACAAGGACAGAAGCACACGTCGCGCAAGCGATTCTCGGTCAATCGACCATCAGCCGATGAGCTCTTATCGCTGGACGACGATCCGCTCGAAGACGAAGACCACGAGGAAGCGGATGACACGGATCTGGGTGAACTATGGAGAAATCAAGAGCCGGGCGACTACCAGGAGATTTCCACTTCCTGGTCTAACCACGTCGAAATGGCTAACCAGCAGTTCTCATGGACATTTGGAAGCTTGGTGCCCGAGGAACTAAGCGATTTGCTTCTCCTCCAGCCCGCCGAGCTGTTGTCTGTCGTCGAAACCCAAGAGCTGACCCGCGGGCAACGGGCACTCCTTGAGCTTCTGGCATTCATCCAAGTCATGTTTTGGACAGGCAGTTCTGTCGAGCGCACGAGAAATCTCAGAGTAGTCGATGCTTTCACCAAGGACCAGGACGACGAACTCCTGTTGAAGCTCGCGACCGAGTCAGATTGTGCGTGGTGGCGAATCCGAGCGCCTCTTCCTGACTACAGACAAACGCAGGACAAGCCCGCGAAAGGTATGGACCGCGATAGGACGCCTTACTTGGAGCTTCCTGATGTGGCAGGCGGAAGTGAGCTGGTGTCCGCGTTGCTAGGACTTAAACAGTCTGAGGAGGCAAACGCGCAATTCTCAGGAGCAAGCGATCGAAATCGGGTGTTTCGCTTGAAATACCGGCAGTATCACACCGCCGTAAACAGTGTCTGTAGAGAAAACGGACCCAGCTCTCGATTGAATGCAGAGAGACTCTCAAAATGCATGGTGCAAAAAGTACTACAGGTGTCAAAGGGCGACTATTCGTCAACAGCCATCGTGACTGGCAACGATCTTAACCTTGCGACCGTCCGTCTTTTTTACGCGTGCCGGTCCGCTCAACTGCTTCAAAGTCTATATAAGAAGTCCGCGCTCAGCTTGCACGGGGAACTCAAGCGTACCCTGAGGCCGGATCTCCGCCAAAGGTTTAGAGCCAAAGAAGATTTTGTCCCGGCCAAGCCAACTCTCTATATCGGGAATCGAATATGTCCGACTCTAGAATCACTGAAGGGAGCAGTCAATAGCCTTATTGATGATATCCACGCATGCGAGAAGCGGGAGCACGCGAGCGATGTCGTGAATCATCATAACTGGTTCACGCTTTATACAATCTGGTTCTTCTCCTATACCACTGGGATTCGCGGGATAAGAACGCCATATCTGCCGATTGCGGAAATCGATCGTGAAAGTGGAATTGCGACCATTACCGATAAGGACTCGGGTCTTGGCTATCGAACAAAGCTGACGTGGATCTCGCCTGACCTGATCGAGCAAATGGACTCCTATCAAGATTTCCTCAGCCGTAGCCTCCGCTCTCCGAAAGAGGATTTAGAGCCGATCGTCAGGCGCAGCGTCCGAATAGAGAAGAGAAATACCTGGCCATGCTTCTTCGTGGACGATCAGATGAACCCTGTCGAAGTCAGTCCGAAGACGTTGGGGCCCATCATGAATAAATTCTTGTCGTTTCCAGTCAATATTCACAGGCGAGTCGTCTCATCGGAGTTACTCGATCGCGGCTGCCCGCCGGAGGTTGTCAGTGCCTGGATGGGCCATTGGCATCGGGGTGAGGAACCTTGGGCGAGGTTTTCAACCTTTGCGTTTTCGGAGTATCGGAGCTGTCTCGAGAAGTATCTCACTCGCTTGCTGAGCGAGAAGTTGGGGTTTCGCGTAGTCAGAACGAATTGATGGAAGGACACGAACGGGAGCGTAGCAAATGCCGTCTACCTGGGCTGATTCAGGAATAGGATTTTCTAAAGCACAGTTGAATCGAGTTGATGACTTTCGCGCATGGCTCCGCAAGAGTTCTCTGAAACTTGCCCGTGAGTTGGCCGACCCCCCGGCCGCCTTTACCGTGACGACAGTTACCCCGAAGGCCCGGAGAGACATGAGGCGTCTCGAGAAGGCTTTGATTCTCGATCGCTCTTCCACCTCTGCGGCTCATATTGACAGCCAGATTTTGCTCAAATTCATTGCTTACCAAAACAAACAATTCGATGCGAAGCTGCCGCCCCCCCGCATGTCAGCTCTCTTCACTTTGCCCTCGAACCCCTTCTTCAGCGCTCCACCTTCGTTCGGCGATGTCACACGGGCGCGACAGCACATTCAAAAGTGGAGAGAATTCGAGCGCAGTTGGATTAAGGAGTCAGAGTCCAAACCGTCCTTAGCGCTCATCATATTCTCTGCAATTCTCCATGGTGGCCTTCTTCACAAAAACTGCATCTCGGCATTCGCCCGGGCGCTACTTGAACCTACGGACAAGATCGGATATGCAGGGCACCAAATCACCGTGGCATTGGAACTGGCATGGAACGGCCTTCCCCGTATGGAGTTCCGCTCCTGGCAACCAGATATCTTGACCGCATGTGCGATCCTTCCGCCGGAGCAATTGTCGAACTTGTCATCACAAAGCGTGGACGACCTTCGCGCCTGTAGCAACGAACAACTTTGCCGTACGATCTTCAGACAGATAGTCGATCGGATGAAAATCCTGAAGGTATCGAAAGAAGTTCGTCCAAGGAATTTGAAACATTTGATCGATCTGATCGCGCTGGGTGCTCGCACCGAGGTTCCGGGAATCCTTGTAGACTATGCCACACGGCAAATTGTCTCCCATTCCGTCAGGCCCGACGTTCTGCGGCGAATCTATGCCCAGCCGGGTCCGCTCAACAACAGACAGGCGAACCTGCCAGGGGAAACAGATCCTGGAAGCAACGATCGCGGGCAGGAAACGACAATTCGACTTTCTTCAAGCGAAGGCGAGAATCCAGACGATCAAGAGCCAATTGGTCTGAAGCGACTCCGAAATGCACTGAATGCGAAGACGACAGCAGAGGCTTTAAAACAACTTCATTCACTTCTTTACGGAATCGAAAAGCCGGAGAGGCGGAAGACAGCGTGGAACCTTATCACTGATTTCGCCGAATACCTTCTGTCCCGTCGCCAGGTCGTGCGACCAGGAGTCTTCTCCAAACGCAACCTAGCGCTCTCCACCGTGAGAGCATACGCCGTCAATCTTGTTGGCAGACGTTTTGGGAGGCTTCTTGAGGGAAAGGGTCCGCTTGATCTAAAAGCTGCAAGATTTGAGGACTACTATACCCAGACAATTGAGAACTCTCTCGGAGTTGAGGCCACGAATCGCCAGAAGCGTGCATTGATCTCTGCGCTGAGGGAGTTCCATGATTTTTTGGTCCAGGAACATGGCGCTTCACCTATCCGCGACCCGGATCTCTTCGGCGTCGTCCGCGGGCTACTGCCCGTCGATGCGACGATCATCACTCTCGATGAATACAACAAAGCGCGTAGACTGATCCGATCGGATAATGGTCGGATGCCAGACTTACGCGAGCGTCAGATGGCAGAGGCTCTGCTGATAATTGGGTTCAAGTGCGGAGCCAGGCGCATGGAGGCATTAAATCTTCAAATCTCGGATCTTCTCATCAAAGGTGAACCATGGCTGCTCATTCGCCCGTGGGATCATCATGCTTTGAAGACGATCAATGCCAAGCGACAAATCCCACTGCGGAGCTTTCTGGACAGGAGCGAATTCAAGGTTCTGCGGCGTTGCCTCAACGGGGCAAAGACATTATCGAAGGACAACAAATATCTGTTCGGAATTTCTGACAACAATCAAAGATGTCGCGTTATCCCGGAAGACAGAATTATGCCCATCGTCCATCGGGCGTTACGCGAGGCAACAAACGACAGTCGCATAAGGTTCCATCACTGCCGCCACAGCTTCGCGACCTGGACGCTGCTTCGGCTGATGCTTTCCGACCTCAAAGCGATCCCAGATCTGTTCCCGCATCTTTCAGAAACGCGTGCCTGGTTGCAGGGCTCGAAGCGTTTCCGACGTGCATTTTATTCGGGAGATAGCAATCAAACTAGACGACACGCTCGCGCGGTAGCCTCTTTGCTCGGGCACTCTGGGCCCTTGACAAGCCTCGAACATTACATCCATTCTCTCAGCTGGTTACTGCCACATTTTCTTGCGTCGAGTAAATTGCTCGGGAATACCGATGCACGAGACGTAGCCATCCTCGCTCATCGGGCGGCAAGCGGCGTATACAGCGCGACGGCCGACCCGAAAAAGCGGTTGAAGAAGAAAAAAGCTCATGCTAAGCAACAGTCGAAAAGCCTAAAAGTTCCTCAACAGCGGCGGTTCAGCTTCCCAGTGCGGGTTTTTCGAGCAAGATTCCCGGGATCTGCGCCTTCATACGAGACCAATGTCTATCAAGCGACAAAGCAGGACGATTCTGGCGCACCTTCTATTCTGGATCTCTGGTCGGTTTTGTTCCTCCGGCAGACCACCAAGGAGCCCATTCATAGCATTGCCGAGCGTTTCGGTATTGAACCGGAAGAAGCAGATGCAGTGATCCACCGTGTCCAGACTCTTCATAGAATTGTGGCGCCTAGAGGAAAGAAAACAAAACGGCATAAGAAGCTATTTCAGTTGCCAGAGAAAAACACGAAGAATTCAAAGCCGGGACTGCTCTATCCGAAACGTTCCCTTTCGAAACGGTCTGAGGCTTTCATCAGAACGTTTGAAGTTCCCCTTATGGCCTGTGCTCAGAAGCATCCCTCGCTGGTAAGGTCGGTGCTCACGTACTACGTTCATAACATCTGGAGCTCGGAGAATGTCCTTGTGTTTCGCGATCCAGCTGAACCGCAGAGCGCAATAGAATATCTCACATTCCTGAAAGAACTTGAATTTGGGAAACCAGGGAACGCACCAATCCTTTTCATCACTTTCGATAAAGGTCAGGATCTCGGGACAAGAAACTACTGGCAAGAAGCTCTCGGGATGACGGATTCGGAATGGGCAAGTGTTGAAAAGCGAGACCCGGTGTTTGAATCCTGCGAAGCGAACAGGAAGTGGCTTTCGATTGCCCCCCGCCTTGGCGCAAAGGAAGAAGACGCCTATCGTTTTCTGATGATCATGGCGGCAATCGCCTTCGGATTTTCGGAGCCTGCGGAAGAACCGACTGAGGCTCGACCCGGCGCCTAAAAGGATGCGGTGCATTTCCGTGAATCTTAGTCACGATTGCGCCGGTTCGATGTGACTGTTATGGGGCTGCATCTCCTTCAGCAGTGTGGGCATCCTTCTCCAGATTCGCGATCAATCGACGGAGTTCGGCGAGGTTCTCACCGTTGAGGAGTTCGTCTGTGAATATCCACTCCCGTTCTCGGTACGATTCGGAGCCCAGCAATCCGCCAAACCAACTTGTGATATCGAGCCAAAGGTCCTCAGCTTTGGTTTCGTAGGATGAAATCCAACACTCGAGGTTCAGAAGTCGGTCGGCCTCTTCGGATGGCACGTCCCAGAGGGTCACCTGCATGGGAGTCCTCTTAACAAATTTCATTTCCCCCGAATCCCCGTACCAGAGCACGGTAAAGTCGGCCTGATCCGGGACAAGCCTCGCTTCCTTCTCCGGAGATAGGTTTGCAGCTCTTCGGGCGTTCAGAATCTCCCTCTCTAGCAATCCGAACATTTCTCTCCTCCCACCGTCGTCCTATCGGCAAATCAGCTACAGATGTTGACTTCCCGCCCACGCCCGGCCTGCACCAAGCCAGCGGCAAGGCGGTGCGTTTACCCCTGCTTCAACCTCTTCTCAATTCCTCCCCCTCCCGTCACCCTCCAGTGCTTGACGTGAACAGGCACAGACGCGCCCGCGGGCGAACCAAACACGCGCGGGCGCGTCTTTTGCTTTCTGCCGGGACACGACTCGACACGACTCAACCAGGCATTCAACCAGGAGAACTTTTATGGACGAATCTCTCCCCGTTTTCAATCCCTTTTCTCTTCTTCCACCGGCGGCGTGCTTGTCCGGTCCGGCCTCAGTGGCGGCGCTCAGAACGATGCTCACCAATTCTGTTCCGTCAGGGCACACGCGACGGGCATACGCGAAGGCCTTCGACGATCTTCTCGCTCTGACCGTGCGCACCGGCCAGCCGATCAGCCGGCAGCTCTTCCAGCAGTACCGGGCGGAGATGGTCGATGCCGGCCTGGGCGGCTCGACGATCAATGTTCGCCTGTCGGGCGTGCGGAAGCTGGTCAACGAAGCCCGCGAGAATGGCCTGGTCGATCCCGCCGAAGCCGGGCGCATTGTCTCGGTGTCAAATGTTCCCGCTCAGGGCGTGCGCCTGGGCCACTGGCTAACCGTCGAGCAGACCAGGGACCTGCTCGACGTTCCGGACCGGAGCCGTCTCAAAGGCAAACGCGATCATGCGATCCTCTCCGTCCTTCTCCAATCTGCCCTCCGTCGCGAGGAGGCGTCGCGTCTCGATATGAGCCATATCCAGCTGCGAGAGGGCCGCTGGGTACTGGCCGTCCGCGGAAAGCGCGGCCGGTTAAGGACCGTGGCCTTGCCTGTCAGTGTCAAGGAAGCGATCGACGAATGGGCCCTGGCGGCGGGCATCATATCCGGGCCCGTGTTCCGAGGGCTAACGAAAAGTGGCCGCGTTCTTCCTGGGGAGGGCCTCGGCGTCTGGGGGATCTGGGACGCCGTCGTCACCAGCGCCAAAGCTATCGGGATTGATGGCTTCGGCCCGCATGACGCCCGCCGCAGCTGCGCGAAACTTTGCCGCGAGAAAGGAGGCGCACTGGAACAGATTCAGTTCATGCTCGGCCACGAATCGATTGAGACGACCGCGCTTTACACCGCATGCGAGCAGGAGATCGCCGTAGCGGTCAACGACAACCTGGGCCTCTAACCCCGGCCAAGGAGCCCGACCATATATATGGATGGGCCCTCCGTCGCTTTGAAGGTTTTGGACAACATCTTCACAGAGATCCCCTATTATCGTTGGGAATATCCCTGCCCAATTTTTTCCGTCCTCTCCTCCTCCACCCCCCAAGTCCTCACCCGAAAACTAACTAGCACCTTCCGACCCGCGCCCCAACCTGCGCGCAGGCCGTCGTGTGCCTCCACCCCTAAAAGGAAAAGTCCATGTTCCACTTCATCACGCTTTTCGCCGTAGCCCCCGAGGCCGAGGAGGCCTTTGCCCGTCGGCTCGGCACCGGCGGACCCTGGCTTGAGCAGGCTCGCCGCGCCGCTCCCGCCCTGGTGGCCGCCGATCTGTTACGCCACCAATCGAAGTCCTTGTTCCTCTCTCACGACATCTGGACCACGCCCGAGTCCTACTCGCGCGCGCGTGGCAGCGAAGATGTTCAACAACTTCTCAGCGCCAGAAAGCAGATGGCCGTCGCATCCTTCGAGATCGGCGCATTCGCCTTTCCGGCGTTCAAAGGGACCACAGGGCCCAGCAACGCCTGCCTAACACAGGGCGAAACGCTCACTCCGGCCGACTGGTTGCCGACACCGCAATTGGAAGCCGAGTTGTTCGATGCGGCACTTGAGGAGACGATGAGCAACCCGAAGCCTGGGGCTGCCGCGCTCGCCCAAATCGACGCCTACTTCGCACAGGATGGCGACGTTGGCGAGACGCAGCATCGGCAATCTCTGCTCCGGCTGCTCGGGCTTCTGCGGCCAAATCTGGCCGAGCTATTCGGGGAGGCGTCATCGCTGGGATAGCGGAGCTACCAAACAACAACTGTCTCCTGGCGGCGAGGCCGAAGGCCGGCACGGCCGCCGCCAGCCGACAGTCAAAAACGGGCGCTAGCCCGGCCACTAAGCAGGGGAAGACGACGATGCAGTTTGACAACCTCTGCAACAGCGGCAAAGAGGAGATCTGAATGAAAGACGAAGGTAAAACTTTGACGGGATGGCGGGCCGTGCGCATGTTCCTCATGCTGGCTCTTAACCAATCGCTTGCAGCGCTCGTCCTGTCATCACCAATTGCATGGCTGATCAACCATGTGTTCGCGAGTGGCGCAATCAACGCAATTTTCGGAGTTGAGCATCTCGGCTATTGGAAGGTCGTGGGATTATTCGCGATACGGTTCGCAGCTCAAGGGAAGATCGAGTTCCAGGGGCCCCGAACATGAGGACCATGAGTTCCTTTGACTCAAGGGCGCTCAGGGGCCCAACGGCGCACAGTGGCGAGGATGGCGGGCGATTCGAAGTCACCACACTCGGCTGGATTGAGTTTGCTGGCCGGGGCGATGGCGGCGCCGGATGCCGCCCCCCCCAAGATCACTTCAAGAAATTCGATTCGAAATGCCTTTGGCATCTCGATGAGTAGCATCTGGGCCGACCGCGAATGAAACCGGAAAGATGCAATTCGGTTTTCTAAGAGCAGACCGCTGGTTGAGGCTTAAAAGTCTCGAGTGAAAGAGCTTAAGCACCACATTCTTTTGCGATTAAATGGCAATCACAGGAACCAGCACCGCTTGGAAATGTCTCGAATTTCGCCTGGAGAGGAGCGTAGCACATCGTTTCGGATTAATCTCTTGGCGAAGGTGAGCCGATGAGCCATTTGTGACTGGCATCTCGGCCTGCCGGGATTGCTAGTTGATGGCCGCTAGGGGGTGGTGGCCCCCTAGCTGCCGGCTTGATCTGCGATCTCGGGGCGACGCCGCTCAACGGTCTGCTTCACATCTCCGGACGCTTCCAATGTAAAACAGCGCAGGAACGGAAAAGCATCCACGATCGCCGGTTAGATCGAAATAGATTTGCACTGCTTCCCACAGTGGCAACTCTCGGGCTGTTCGGCTTCCGGCAAATGGCAGTCGGCCTTTGGCGCGACAGCCTTCGATAGATCTTCTTGCCGGGCTAATCAAACCGCTCGTCTCCGAGAAATGGATCAGGCGGTCGATGCTCCTGCCTTTGTCGCAGTCCGGTACCCTATCTGCTGTAACCTCCCATTCACTTGAGCGGGGACCGGCATCCGCCGTCACTACTCGTGCTTTTTGCGTGTAAGGACGCTTGTGCCGAAGGGAAAGATGCGTTTGTCTATTCCAGAACCGGGCGCCTAACCCACGCCTATAGGAGCGCAGCAACCTCCGAACGAATTATCACTATCTTATTGAATGTGCGTAGGTTATGCCATTAAATCAACTCTAAAGGATTGTCGTGATTCCGGGCCTGAGAGGGAGCAAGGGGATGACGGCAGCGGGGTTAATGGGGTGAGGTCAACTGGAGAGGTAGGATAGGCCGGATCACGGCTGGCGGCTGACTCGCTTGTACTCTTGGAGGCTTAATCGTCGCTGAAATCCAGGTCATCCGGATCGATTCCCCGGGATTTCAGAAACCAGCCGTAGAGCACAATCGGCCAGAGAATGAGCAGTGTCGGCGCAGCCAGCAGAGCGAGGAATCTCGTTTCCGGACGCCAGCGCAAGAAGAAGCAATCCCGCCGCGGCGCAGCCAGAGGCATCACAAATAGGCAAGTCGAGCAAGCGACAAAGCAAACGACGGCCGCCTGTCCACTGATTGGCAATTGAAGAAATAGGTCGATATCGTTCATCGGCACTCCTTCGTGAAGTTGACTTCAACGGATACTGAGCCTTTAGGGTGGGCAGATTTGAGACGGTAGTCACGGGCAAGTGTTCGGCCAGACGGAACAGAAGCCAGGCCACAAGTCGCCCTGTCACGTTCATTTCTGTCTCGTATATTCGACCTGGCCGAAGAACCCCGGCCCCACAATGGTGTCTGTGCGCTTGATGTAGGTGAGCTCCGTGGACAGGAGCGCACCCTTAACCTCAAGAGCTCCATCCTTGTAGATAGCTCCCACTCCCGGCTTCTGATCCGGACTGACAATGAGGTATTCGTCTCCGTTCCGTGTGACCTGAAACGTATCGTTCGGATTCTTGGTATTGACCCATTTGCCGAGGAATTCAGATCCTCGGGAAGCGCATCCTATGAGGGCGACGGCACTGAGCAGGTAGATAGATATGCTACGAAGGATCAAAGGTTTCATTAACGGTCTCCTTTGGTTGTTTTCGAAGTGAGTGCCTTGCGGGGGGCAGAACCACCGGCTGCAGACGCCTTCGAGGCTGGCGCCCCATACCGTGCCTTCCTGCCCGGCCCGCTTCGACGTCGCGGTGTGCGGACCTACATGATGAAGCAGTTCTCAAAGATCAACTCCATCTCGCCAGGCGGCAAAGTTTCTTCGTCTGGGTCATATAGTTCAGGATCACGGTATTCGTATGATTCGTCTTCGAGATCCGCTTCGAAGTCTTCCGAGAGATGAACACCCTTCGAAAGATAAGCACTTCCCTCGTCTAGCATCTCGTTGTAGCGCCTGGCCCCCTCATCGCTCCAGAAGTCAAATGCCAGGTCGCCACCCTCCTCTCTGGCCTCTTCATCCGGCGTATTGTCGCTGTTCGTTCCCATTCGATCAATCCCTTCCAGGCCGCGAATTCTGTCGAATCGGGCCGCTTTTCCGATTGTCAGAAAGAAACGCTGGTCTGGAATGCGAGTGGGTACTTTGGAATGTTCCTGCTAGGCACACTTCGGGAAGAAGCGCATTCACGGCTATCCCCGGCGTCTTGATGTTGACCTTCTCGGAGGCCTCGACTCCTCGAATCGTAGGATCACGGCGGTCAGCCCCAAGGACTGAATGAGCGGCAAGAGTTTGCTCAAGGGCAGAAGCGCAAGCCCGGATTCTGCTTTCGATAGGTAACTGCGGTCGATTCCTGCGGCCATCTTTGCCAGCTGTGACTGACAAACGCCGCGGCGATTGCGCAGGCTCAGAAGGAGTTCGCCGATCCAGCGTGCAAGTTGTTTGTGATAATTCTCCGAACGAGGATCGAGCGGAACACCGATTTCGAAAGTCACGTATTCAATGCCGAGCTTGCAATGGCAGCGAACACAGCTATTCTTCGGGTACTGCCGCAGGTTACAGCGATGACAGGTAATTGCTTCGCTGTCGCGAATCGAGGGGAGAAATTCAAGAGTAGGCATGGCTCTCCTTTGAACATACGAAAGACAAAATTTTCGGAGTGAGAGGTGGAATTGGTCGGAGGTGGTCGGATTGGAAGTAGCGTGTGGTGCTGTCCCAGCGAGCGTCAGGCCTATCGCTCAGAATGAGGCGCGGATTTCGCAGCTGGGCGATGGTTAGGGGATCGTGGACATCGAGATTAGAACAGTTGTCAGTTCGATGGGAGTACACCGCGCTCTTCGAGAACGGCTTCCAGATCAAAGTCACCGGCATCGGGGACACGAGCAAGCCGGGACGCTACGCAAGTAAAAATTGTCGGTGACAGATACGGCCGATAGTTCCCAAATCGGATCGACTCGGGACTGTGGATTCGATACCCACCAACCCACAGTCGATCGCTGTTAGCGATCGCGTATCCGAACGTGGCCAGCTCGGCCTCGATCTCATCATTGATGGATCCCGGGGGCACATCGGCATAGCCGTATTCACTTCGCTCGACTGTCGCGATTAATGCGATGATTGCACGTTTCATTTCGTTCCTTTTTGCGGATTTCCGACCGGTTGACAAAGGCTGCGCTGAGGTCTGCTCCAGCGGCCCGGCGCACCGCCTCAACACCCTCGAGACTAGTCGGGCCGCCAGTTGAAAGACGTGTGGCGTTTGCTAGCCCCCTCGATTGGGTTGGGAGTCACTAAAGGTGGATGCATCTGACCTTCGATTTCACGCGGAAGAAGCGTACCCTCACCGCTGAGGCGAGGGCAGGAGACTTCCTCGCCAAAACCTTATGATTTCTACACTCGGTGAATTTAAGGAGCCAGCGACGTGAAAGTAGTCCAACTCAAGATCGACAACTACCGCGGCATACTGTTCGCAGATTTGAAGTTCGATGGCCATGCCTTGTTGGTCGGATCGAATAATGTTGGCAAGAGCACAATTTGCGAAGCCTTCGATTTAGTACTCGGACCAGACCGCCTGAATCGTTTTCCGCCCGTTGAAGAGTACGACTTCTACAACGGGAAGTATTTGAAACCAGCGAATATTGAGGGAGAAGATCCTTCGCCAGTAAAGATTCGGGTTGAAGTGCTCCTGGTCGATTTAAGTCCTGAGGTGGAGAAGCGCTGCGCAAAGCATCTGGAGTTCTGGCATGTCGCGGAAAAGCGCATCCTGACCCAGGGCGAGATTGCAGCCGCGACTCTCGGCACTTCCATTCCTTGCCTGCGTCTGGAAACGATCGGTGAATACGACACGAGCGAAGATGAATTCACCGCAACTACTTTCTATACTCACAGCCCTGATGCCGTGGAGGGTGAAAAGCAGGAAGTTTCCCGTCCAATAAAGCGGCTGTTCGGATTCCTGTATCTGCGGGCGTTGCGGACAGGAACACGCGCTTTGAGTCTGGAGCGCGGCTCCTTGCTCGATATACTGCTTCGTTTGCAGAAAGTGCGCACAGGGCTTTGGGAACAGACCATCGCAAGGTTGAAGGTTCTGGACATCGAGCAGGACGCAGCGGAGCTGGAGCCAGTGCTGAAAGCGATCGAGGAAAAGCTATCGAGCTATGTCGCGGCAACCAATCCAGGCAGAAAAACCAAGATGTTCATCTCGCAGCTCACGCGTGAGCATCTGCGGAAAACGATGGCATTCTTCTTAGCTCTCCGCGATGACCAGGAGCCTGTTCCATTCCAGCAGGCCGGGACAGGAACGCTCAATACACTGGTATTGGCGCTGCTAACCTTCATCGCGGAATTGAAGCCCGACTCCGTGATCTTTGCGATGGAAGAGCCTGAGATCGCCGTGCAGCCTCATACGCAACGACGTATCGCGGATTATTTGCTCACCCATACTACGCAGGCCTTCGTCACGTCGCATTCGCCATACGTCATTGAGCGTTTCGCAGCGGAGAATACCTTTCTTTTAACCCGTACCGGCGGTACGGGTTTGCAGGCCACATGCGTCGCAGATGCTGCCGGGCTCAAGGAGAACGACTACAAACGCTACGCGCGCCGGGGCCTGGCCGAGTGCATGTTGGGCAAGGGTGTCATTCTTGTAGAGGGAGTGACCGAGTCCCACGCCTTGCCAGCGTTGGCCCGGCACCTAGAGAGCCAAGATGCGTCTCTCAACCCTCTGGACCTCGCAGGCGTGACCATTTTTGACGCGGAGAGTGACGGCCAGATTCCGAAATTCGCGAAGTTCTTTCAGGCGCTGGGCCTGAAGACCTTTGGCTTCTACGACAAAAAGAATCGGGATGCGGCAGAAGTGGCAAAGTTCACCAGTTCACTCGATGTGAACGAAGAGCATCCCTATAAGGGTTTTGAACAACTGCTGGCCACCGAGGTTCCAGTCGCCCGGCTGCGCGCATTTCTGCAAGTCCTGCTGGACAATGGGCTCGATGCCGCACAGTATAAGATTCCAGCCACATTACCAACGGACGATAATGCGATTCCTAAACTGGTGGTCAGCTTGCTCTCTTCTGCAAAAGGGGCTGGATGGGCGATGCGTCTGTTGGAGCAATGTCAGCCGAATGAGTTGCCGACCACGGCGGTCGAATTCCTTAAGAAGATTTACGCATACTTTCCGCCACCAGTAATCACTCCGCCTGCTCCGGCGCCTACGGCGCAACCATGAAAATATGTGCGGAGCGTCAGAAGCTTCTCGATTGCGATGGTCACGCAATCGTCACCGGCGGACCAGGCAGCGGCAAAACGACGATTGCACTAAAGAAGGCCCTCGTTCGAATCGAGAAGGGGCTCAAGCCCGGTCAATCTGTATTATTTCTGAGCTTTTCGCGCGCGGCAGTCGCCCGCATTGTTCAAGCATCTCGCCTTCAGTTGAGCAAGGAGGGGCGGACGCTGCTAAATGTCCAAACCTTTCATTCCTTCTTTTGGGACTTACTTAAAACACACTCCTATCTACTCGGCACGCCACGTCCAATCCATATTCTGATGCCGCAAGATGAGCGTGTGCGGAGCGAAGGAATCAAGGCAGACAAAGAACCGGAAAAATGGGCAGAGTGGCTACAGACGCGGGAGCAGCTTTGTACAGCGAAAGGGTTGATTGCATTTGATCTCTTTGCGCCGAAGGCTGCGCAGCTTGTTGAGCAGAGTCCACTGATCCGGAGCCTCATCGCAGAGCGTTTTCCATTGATCATCGTCGATGAAGCACAGGATACGGGGCCGGATGCCTGGCGCTGCATCGAGCTTCTCGCGACGGAAACGCAGATCATTTGTCTTGCGGACCTTGAACAACAAATCTTTGATCATTTGCCGGGTATTGGACCGGAACGGATCGAAGCAATCAAATCAGCTCTGCATCCGCTGGAAATTGGCCTCGGCTCCGAGAATATGCGCAGTCCTGGCTCCGAGATCGCCGAATTCGGGCGAGACATCCTCTCCGGCAACGTACGGACTGGGGGATACAAAGGAGTCTCGACGCTCTCGTACAATCCAAGCTCAGATCTTGGCCCAACAATGCGCCGTGCTCTTGGTTGCCTCAAACCCTCGGTGATCAGGTTAAATCCGGCCATACGTGATCGGGTTAAAAGCGGCCATAGAGAGTGGCCGAAGACGTGATTGTTTTACCTTGCCGAGATGTATCTTTGCAAGGCGGCCAGTAGCGCGTTGATGTTCAGACCCTTTGATTCCGTGGTAGTGTTGTACTCGCTCCGCCGGGGTCGCGCCTTGCGGAGTGATCCAGGGCCGATGACACGGGGCTGGCTCCGAAGGAATCGGTAATCGAGACCCTCTGCGGTTGGCCCGATGGGTTGGCCAGTGGAGGGTTTCGTGTTTCTGCAGAGATTCCTATGGTGAGGCTCCGTCGTGGGAGGCTTCTGGATCACGAATCGCGACGCCGCCGGGCGTTCTTTGCCCGGCATCCTTATCGCATTTGCCTTTGCTCTCGCTTTTGTCATTGCACATCTCCCGTACTGCCGGTTTTGGTGCGCCAACTGCGCGGGCCGCACTTGAGAACGTGTCCGTGATGCAGCAGGCGATCCAACATGGCGGTGACTGCAGCGCTGTCGCCCAGCAGTTTGCCCCAGTCCTCAACGGGTCTGTTGGACGTCAGCAGTGTGCTCGCACGTTCGTAGCGGCGCATGATGATTTCCAGTAGTTCCTCTGCTGCAGTCAACGGCAACCTGCGCATTCCCAGGTCGTCGATGATCAGCAGCGGCACGGTGGTCAGCAGTTCCATGAACTCCTTGCGTTTGCCATCGAGCGTGGCATCAGCCATTTCTTCCAGCAGCCTGTGTGCTTCGCGATACAACACACGGTAGCCCTGCTGGATGACAGCGTGTCCGATGGCCTGTGCGCAGTGACTTTTGCCGCTGCCAGGCGGACCAAGGAACAAGGCATCCTCGCGCTTTCCGACCCAGTTCGCAGTGGCCAGTTCGAAGACCAGGTTTCGATTCATCCGGGCATTGAACTGGAAGTCGAAGTTGTCCAGGCGCTTGTCGGCATCGCGGAACTGCGCCTGTTTGTGGCGCCGCTCCAGAAGCCGTTTGCTGCGGCAGGCCAGCTCATCGGAGACCAGTGTTGAGATCAGGTCGATGGGCGCCATGTTTTCCGACTGCGCTTGCAGAAGGCGCGTTTCCAGTACTGCGGCCATGCCGCTCAGGCGCAGTTGTACCAGCGAGCGATTGAGTTCTATCAGGTTCATGAATTGGGTTCCTCGAAGTTGATGCGTTGTTGGATCAGGTCGCGATACTGGCTCAGTTCGCGGATGAGCGGATCGACCTGCCGCAGAGTGAGAGGC
>Ga0182012_10002158_pt1 | contig 21426 bp, 16 predicted proteins | sample 612S2SmetaG_FD_120486 | JGI IMG/M metagenome (GOLD analysis project Ga0182012, IMG submission 120486) | Permafrost microbial communities from Stordalen Mire, Sweden - 612S2S metaG | ecosystem: Environmental > Terrestrial > Soil > Wetlands > Permafrost | place: Sweden: Stordalen | collected... | reverse complement strand
CAACTGCGAACAGACTAGATGCACCGTGTGCGATCGATGTGCGATCGATGTGCGGCATTTACATGGCCGCTTGACGCTCCTCGCGGTCTATAAGGGTGTTGCTGACCGCGTCGAGCATCCGAGCCGCCCAGGGCGGCGACTACTCCCGGTACCTGGAGTCGAAGACCGTTGCCCCCGAACGCGGCGACTACTACCTGACCCCGAGCGGAGAGCCAACCCAGGCCCCCGGCCGGTGGCTCGCGTCCTCCCAGGCCCTTGCCCGGCTGGGCATTGAGGGCCGCACGGTCGAGGGCGCCGACTTCATCGCCCTGATGGAGGGCCGGCACCCGCGGACCGACGAGTGGCTTCGTGCTGCGGGCGCGACCGGCGCGCGCGGAGGCGGCATCGACCTCACGTTCAGCGCGCCGAAGTCGGTGTCTGCAGTGTGGGCGCTCGGGAGCTCGGCCCAGCGACGCGATATGACCGACGCGCATGCCGCTGCGGTCAGCGAGGCGATGAGGTATCTGCTCGAGACTGTGCCGACGGTCCGCCGCCGCGTCGGCAAGGAGGTCCGTGAGGAGCACGCCAAGTCCCTGGTCGCGGCTGAGTACCGGCACACGACGGCGCGCGGCGTGCTGGCCGGCGACGCGCCGGACCCGCAGATCCACAGCCATGTGGTCGTGACCTGTGCGATCAGGGACGACGACAAGATCGTCGCCTTCGCCTCGCGCCCGGTGTTTCGCGCCACCCGGGAGCTTGGCGCGGCCTACCGGTCCGCGCTCGCGCATGAGCTCTCACGGCGTGGGTATGCGATCGATGCCTGCACCGGCAATCAGGGGCGCTACTTCGAGATCGCAGGCGTTCCCCGCGCTGTCACGCAGGCGTTCTCGGCTCGCACCCGCGAGGTGACCAGGGCGGCCGAGCGCTTTCACGCGGAATTTGGTCGCGAGCCCAAACGCGGAGAGCTGCGACGCCTGAAGCTCGAGAATCGCAAGGACAAGGTGCTTGTCACACGCGTCGACCTGCAGGAGGCGTGGAACGAGACGGGCGCACGGTTCGGGTTGATCGGCGGTGCCCTCGCCGACGCGCTCGCGGGAGCCGAGGCCTCTCGTTCCGAGCTGGTGCTGGAGGATCGCGTCGCCGGGCGCCTCACCGAGCGCGCGGCGACGTTTGAGGCCCGCGAGTTCCGAGCGGTGCTGTTGGAGCAGGCGGTCGGAGAGCTCCCGCCGCGCGAGGCGATGGCATTCGCGGAGAGGATGCTCGCCGATCGCCATGTGCTTCGACTCGAGGCCGGGCTGATGACGACGCAGAAGGTGCGCGGCCGCGAGAGGGGTATCGAGGCGCGTTTTGGCGAGATGGCCCTGCCGGGCGTGTGCGATGTCGGGGACAGGGCTCGCGCCGACGCGAGCGATCGGGTCGCCGAGCGCATCGGCGCGCGCCTGAGCGAGGAGCAGATGGATGCCCTGAGGGTGATAACCGGACCGGAGCGTGCCGCTGTCTTGATCGGTCCTGCCGGAACGGGAAAGGGTGTCGTCATCGACGCGGCGGCCCGCGCCGAGCAGATCGCGGAGTCCGACACGCTCGGCATCGCGGTATCGGGCTCCACGGCGCAGCGGCTCGGGCGCGACAGCCCCGCGCTGCAGGACCGCACACTCACGCTGGACGCGCTCATCGCCCGCGTTGACGCTGGCCGGCTCGCCGTGGATGAGGACACGACGATCTACCTTGACGAGGCTGGCATGGTTGACACGGCGAGGCTGGAGCGCTTGGCCGAGATGGTCGAGCGCGCGGGCGCGAAGCTCGTCGTGATCGGCGACGGCCAGCAGCTGCCATCGATCGGCGCCGGCGGGATGTTCGACAGGCTCGCTGACATCGCCCCGTGCGCTGAGCTGAAGACGGTGCACCGCACACGTGACCGGGAGGAGCAGAAGGCCTGGCGAGATCTCCGCTCTGGTCGCACAGACCGGGCGATCGCGCACTACCTCGCCAACGGTCGCCTGCACATCGCCGACACGCGCGGTGAGGCGATCGAGCACGCGGTCGAAAACTGGGCGACGCTCACCCAGACGCATGCGATCGAGGAGGTGCTGCTCATATCTGACGCGTCGAACAAGGAGATCGCGCGTCTGAACGCTCGCGCTCAGCACTACCGGGCCGAGCGCGGGGAACTCGGTGACCTGGAGATCGACGTGCCGGGTGTTCACTACGGGATTCGCCAGGGCGATCGGGTGGCGATGATCGGCCAGCACCACGAGCCGGGTGAGCAGCGCGTGGAGAATGGCAGCCTTGGCGAGATACTCGAGATCAGGCCCGGCGGCGAGGTGCTGATCGAGTTCGATGTCACGGGCCAGCGGCGCACCCTGGTCGGAGAGGACCTCGCGCGGGTGCGACTCGGGTACGCTCAGCATATCCACCGTGCGCAGGGCGCCACGGTGACCCGCACCCTCGTGGTGACCGGCGGCTGGCAGACGAGCAAGGAGCCGGCGTACGTGGAGGCATCGCGCGCCCGTCAGGGCACTGACTGGTATGTGAATCGCCACGAGCTCGGCGAGGAGGGCCACGACACCGAGCGCATCGAGCGTTTCGCCGCAAAGATGCGTCGTAGCAAGCGCCAGACCCCGTCCTTGGAGCACCGAGAGCTTCCTGATTTGGCGCCGGACATCACGCTGGGTCGCGGGCGTCGGCGGGTCTCTCGAGAGCCGGGCCTTCTGCGTGATCTGCCTCGGCCGGCTGAGGGCACGCACGGGAGGGAACGGTGAGCCACCGGATGCAGGTCGTGGTCCCCGACCCCGTTGCGAGCCAGCTGCGCGAGTTCGCGGCGGCAGCCGGAGAAGCACCGTCCACGTTCGCGGCGCAGATGATCCGACGCGGTGTCGCTTTCGCCGCTGGCGAGGGAACGGGCCGGCCGCTCGCGGGGCGGCGCGAGGGGGAGCGAGCCCGCTGGCTTGAGCCCTACGGTGGCGATCGGAGCTGGCGCGTGGAGATGTGGGGTGCCGTTGTCGCCCTGCACGGCCGTTATCCCCGGCTCCTGGACTCGCTCAAAGACGGCTGGTGGACGGACGACGCGCATACGGAGACGCTCTGCGCTCTGGCTGTCTGGCGCGGCGAGATCGACGACGCCGGGCAGGGCCCCCGCGAGGAGATTGCCTTTCAGACGCAGCTCGCCGACTTCTCGCAGACGCTTCGCCAGCAGGGTGGAGGCGTCTCGAAGGCGTGGAAGCCGGGGGCACCACCCCCGGAGTGGTTCGGGGGCGGTTAGCCGCTCGCGGGGTTGGCCCGCCCATTCTCGCACGCTTGGCGTGCGCGGGGCAGGGACCAACCCCGCATCGGGCGGGTGGGAGATGAGGAGAGCAACATGATTGCCGGCGTCGTAAACGGCCGTTTTGACCCGCTCGCGGTCAGTAGTGTCATGCCCATGCAGCGTCCCCAGCCGCGCCTGCTGCTCAGCAAGCGCGAGGCGGCCAGCTCGTTGGGCATGAGCGTCCGACATTTCGAGCGTCACGTCCAGCCGCACCTGCGCTGCGTCCGCAGCGGCCAGCTCACCCTCTACCCGTTGCGCGATCTGGAACGGTGGGCTGAGGAGGAAGCGACCGTCAACGGGCGTGCTGCATGATGTCCGGCGACTAGCGATGCCAGGGCGCGACACACGAACTCGTTGGCAGGGAGTCTTCGCCCGTCACCGCGAAGGCTGTGCCGTCGAGCGACTTCCCTCAGGGGTGCCCCTCGCCGACGTGGCTCGGGCGTGTGACTGCGAGCCGTCCTACTACGGCAAGGTGTATGACCGCGGGAGGCGGCGCCACACGGCGACGAAGCGCTTCGGGAGTATCGCGGCTGCGCGCGGTGCTCGTAAGAGCCTGCTCGACATGATCCAGCGCGGGGAGCTCCCGCACGACCCTTCCGAACGCGTGCGAGACGCGCACAAGCGTTTCATCGCAGCCGCGAGAGAGGGTCGAGCTCTCAACAAGCACGGGCGTCGCTACAAGCAGTCGGCATGGGAGGACATCGACGAGTGCCTGGCCAAGCACGTCATACCGACGCTCGGGCCGCGGCGCCTGAGCGACGTTAAACGCGCCGATGTGCAGCGGCTCGTCGATGATCTGACCCCGAAGCTGAGCGGCAGTCGGGTTCGCTCGATCGTGAATGCGATCCGCTCGCTGTACAGGTGGGCGCAGGACCGTGAGCTCGTCGCGCACGACCCGGCGGCGCTGGTGCGGCTACCTGCCATGAACGCCACCGCCCGCGACCGCGTCGCGACTCCGCGGGAATTCCAGGCGCTCCTCGGGGCACTCAATATCGAGGACGCCGTTCCGTATGCGCTCGCCGGATATGCGATGGGTCGCCGGGCGCAGATCCAGCGGCTCAGGTGGCGCGATGTCGATCTGAAGGTCGGCGTGATCGAGTGGGGGGTGGAGCAGGAGGCGCGCAAGTCGGCCGCTGCGCGCCGAGTCGTGCCGACCGTGAAGCCCCTGCTCACGCTTCTGAAGCGCGCCTGGATCGCCGCGGGCCGTCCGTCTGGAGATGAGCTGGTCTGTCCGCCGCGCCGCGCCGCCGTGGAGGGGCTGCTTCACACCGGCGGTCTGACGGTGCGAGCCAACGCCGCGTGGAAGAAGAGCAAGCTCCAGCCGATTGGCTTGCACGAGTGTCGTCATACCGCCGCTACGTGGCTGGACGCGGCCGGCATCTCGCCCAAGGTGGCGTCGGTCCTCATGGGTCATGCCGCGCCCGACCGGCAGTTGGGTGCTGCACCGATCACGCTGGCGCGTTACACGCACGTGATGCCCGACGCCATGGAGACGGCAAGGACACAAATGGACGCATGGCTGACGGCGCAGCTGTTCGTGATTGCCACGACCGCCTGATCATGCTCCACGGCCGGTGGTTCTCGCGAACCTCAACAGACATGTCGAGCGCTCGACGGGGCTACGGCGTGGAGATGCGCTTCTCGAAGTCATCGACCAGCCCGAGCAGCTCGGTGCACTCCCAGACCCGGCCCCATCTGCCCTGGCTGAGCTTCTTCAGGATCCCGGCCTCCTCCAGTTGGATGAGGGCGTTTCCGACGGCGACGTGGGACTTGCCGGTCAGCTGCTGCGCCGCGGGTACGTCGATCACGGGCTGGGCGGGAAGTGCGCTGATGACTTCACGGATGGCCGCGTCGCGGCGTGGCTCGCCGAGGCGCTCGAGCCATTCGCTCTGGACCGCTTCGATTTGCTCGGCAAGGCGCTCCGCTTCGCTCGCCGCGCGCGCGGTGGCGTGTGCGAATCGCCCGCACCACGTGCTGAGCTTGCCCTGGCTGTAGGCGCCCAGGCCACCGACGTAGTTCTTTGGTTCGCCTACGAGCACGAGGCTTATCGGTGGGATGTAGTTTGTGATCTCGCCGCGACGTCGAAGCACGGTGTAGATGAGGGCGCGCCCTGCGCGGCCGTTGCCGTCGGCGAAGGGATGGATGTTCTCGAACTGCGCGTGTGCGATCGCCGCCTGTGCGACGGCGGCGATGTCCTCGCGGCTGATGAACCGACAGAGGTCCTCCATGAGCTCGGGGACCTGCTCATGGAGGGGACCGACGTATGTTGCGCCGATCGGGTGGTAGTCGTTGCCGCCGATCCAGCTCTGCTTGGTGCGCAGCACGCCTGCTATGTCCCGGTCCTCGGTGAACCGCAGCAGTGTGCGATGGATGTCTTGGATGTCGGCGACTGAGAACGGCTCGGCGCTCGTGCCCAGCTCGATCGCGCGTTCCATCGCTTCGACGTTCCCGAGGACTTCGGCCGCACGGTTGTCGCCACGTCGGCTTCGGCTGCGGGCGTATGCGGCGCGCGCCAGCCGCCGGTGTGAGATCTTCACGCCCTCGATGCGCGAGGATGCCGCGCTCTCGGTGCGCAGCAGGTTGCGGGCCAGCCCTGCCAAGGAGGTCAGCTCCGGGCGTGTGTCGTTGAGCTGCCCCAGCGCCTTTGTCGCTTCCACGACGGCTGCGATCGCCTCCCCGTCCAGGTTGAACTCGCGGCGAGCTATCGCGTCCGGAACGAACACGTTGAAGGCGCCGCCGCGCTGCCCGCCAGGGGGGCTGTCGGGTCGGCGGGCCAGTAGCGCGCCTCGACATGGCCGAGAGGCGTCCTCGTCGTATGCTCGGTGGGCGGCACCGTGGCGTTCCTTTCGGAGTTGCCCATCATTTGTAAGGTTAGCGTATTATCATTACAAAGCTGGTTCGGTTCCGAAAGGTTGCTGCGACCGCTCGAGCCACTGCTCGCCGGATCGAGCCAAGGACTCGACTACCTCCTGTGGGCCCTCCCGGACGGGGCACTGACCGTGGGTTCCCGAGCGAAACGGCCGACAAGTTCGTTCCCCCAGCCGTTCCCCCGAGCCCCAGCAAGGTCGCCGACAAGGCGTCGATCCCAGTATCAGAGCCAAAAACATGGGGATCGGCCCTGCCAGTGCGGCGGTCTCGAAAACCGTTGTGCGTCTTATTGGCGTACCGAGAGTTCGAATCTCTCCCCCTCCGTTGTAGGGCCAGATCCCCCGCTGACACGGGGGATCTGCTCGTTCTGGGGTAGGCAGGCACGCCCCTCGATCTCCGCCTGGGAGGGCTGCGCGGGGCTATGGACGGGCGCTCGCCACCCCGTTCCTATCTGCACCAGTCCCTGGAGCTGAGGAGCTGAACGCGCGCGCTTACATGCCGACCAGCATGATACGATGCTTCTTGGCATGGGCATTATGCTGCAGATCAAGGACGTCCCCGAGGACGTCCATCGTGTGCTGAAGGCGCGTGCTGCGCTCGCCGGCGTGTCGCTCACGGAGTACGCGCGGAACACGCTCGAGCAGGCGGCTCGGAGGCCCTCGCGAGAGGAGCTGCGCGCAGAGCTGTCACAGATCGAGCCGGTAGACGTCGGCGAGTCGGCAGAGCGGGCGCTCGCGCACATTCGCAACGACCTGGAATGACAGTCGTCGACGCGAGCGCGATCATCGACCTGCTCGCGCCTCCGGATCGCGCGCGGCGCGAGTTCGTGATCGCGCAGCTTCCCGAGCCGGGTGAGCCGTGGCTAGCGCCCGACGTCCTGCCGTTCGAGGTGTTCGCGGTCATCCGCCGACATCTGCTGCGCGGAGTGCTCGCCTCCAATCTCGCCACGGTCGCCTTGAGGCGGCTTCGGATGCTGCCCGTCGAGCTGGTGCCCACCCTCAGCCTTCTGGATCAGGCGTGGTCTCTGCGGGAGCGGTTCTCAGCCGGTGACGCGCTGTATGCGGCGCTCGCTCTCCGCGCCGGCGAGCCGCTGCTGACCAGCGACCTGCGGCTCGCCGCCGCCGCGAGTGACACCGGCATCGACGTCCACCGGCCCTAGAGGCCGGTCGCCTGGAACGTCGCCCCGTGGTATCTCGGGTCGGACACCAAAGATCCGGCAGGTCTCTCCCCTTCCGTTGCATGGCCGGGTTCGCGCTCGCGCACGCAGAGCGCCGATTGGCGATCATGTCCGCCGCCGGGCGCAGGCGGGCAACGATCGAAAGGACGGGCGATGGAGCACGAGCACACGCCCGATCCCGACAGGGTGTTCGCGGCGCTGTCCGATGTGGGCAACCTCCCGCGCTACGTGCCGCAGGTCACAGCGGCTGAGCGCGGCGAGGGCGAGAGCGTCACGATCGAGGCCCGCTACGAGGGCCACACCCAGCGCGGCGAGGGCTGGTTTCGCAGCGACAACGCGGCCAGGAAGATCGAATGGGGCGCTGAGCATGGCGGATACCACGGCTGGCTGCAGGTGAGCCCGGAGTCGGAGGGCTCCCGCCTTACGCTGTTCCTGGCCACGGCGCGGGGTAACGCTCCCGACGGCGAGGTGATGGGCACGCTGGACGCGATCAGACGGCCGGTGGAGGCCGACAACTAGGGGCGGGCCGCCCGCGAGCGCCGTCGTCGTACGCGTAGAGCCCGAGGGCGCCGTGGGGGCACGGGGGGCGTCCCCCACGGCATCCCCCAGACGGATGAGACCCTACGGGGGGGTCAACTGGGCAGCTGCGCCCAGTGATGTGAAGTTCAACCTGGCGTCAGGGCTTCCTGCATCTGGAACAACGGCTTACCACGCGCAAGTTCCGCAGGAGCCGTCTATTCGGCTTATCGGAACCACCCTGCGCGCCGATTAGCGAAGTACGTATATGTGCGCAGTTCGGAGAGATCGACGGGCGTTCGTGCCGGCGGGTGTGCCGGCACGGCGGCCGCGTGCGCCGGCGACGCCACAGGTGGCCGGCGCACGACGCTACGCAGCACGCGTGCGGATCGCACTGGCTGTGACCGGCGGGGTGATCCTGGTCATGGAACCGCGCATGCAGGCCCACCCCCTTGCCGCGGCGATCGGATGCGCCGTGATCGGCGCGACGGGCGTCTTTGAGCTGTTCTCCTCCGGTGAGGCGTGGCTGGGGATCGAGGAAGCGCTGTCGTGCATGGCTGCAATCGGCATAGTGGCCTTCGGCGAAGGCAGGGTCACCGCCATCACGCTGGTCTGGCTCACCGCTGCCGCCGTCGGCGTGCTCGCGCGAGGTGGCCGCGCCGGGGGCCTCGCACGGCTGCTGGTCACCGGGGCGCTGCTCGCGCCGGTGGTGCTCCAGGGCAGGCTCACCGGGCAGGATCTCGGCCTGATCGTCAGCGCGCTCGCGCTGCTGCTGGCCGTGGGCCGGGTCTCGCGCGAGACGGCCGGGCTGTTGCGCGATCCGCTCACCGAGGCAGTATCGCGTGGCGCCTTCCGCGCCCAGGTCGACCGGATGGGCGCGCGTGCTCGCGAGCAGAGGCCCGTGGCGCTGATCATGGTCGACTTTGACGACTTCGGCACGATCAACAAGCAGCGCGGATACGCCGCCGGCGACGCGCTGCTGAAAACGGCGGCGTGTGCGATGCAGAGCGCGCTGCATCCCGGTGACGTGCTGGGACGGATGGGTGGCGACGAGTTCGCGGTGCTGACCGCCGAGCGGAACCCCGAGGCGACCGCGGCCCGCATCGCGGGCGGCGCCGCCGGTGCGGGGATCAGCGCCTGTGCTGGTGTCGCCCGTGCGCCCGCCGACGGACGCAGCGCAGAGGAGCTGATGAGCGCCGCGGACTTCGCGCTGCGCATGGCAAAGCGCGCGGGCAAGGGCAGGGTCGTGACCTATGACGGAGCATCGCTCGCGGGCGAGGACCCGGCGGGCGCGCGCAGGCACCTGCAGGAGCTGTGCGCCGGTGAGCATCTGGCGCTGGTGCTCCAGCCGGTCGTGGACCTGCGCGAGCGCGACGTGGTCGCCTACGAGGCGCTGCCGGCACTCGGCGCGGGCGGACACGATGACCCTGTCCTCTGGTTCACGCTCGCCGACACTCTGGGCATGCGCGCGGCGCTCGAACAGGCGTGCCTGCGCGAGGCCATGTCGCTGATGGATGGCCGTCCGCACGTGGAGATGCTCGGGCTGAAACTCTCCGCCTCCACGCTCACGCGGCGCGAGGTACAGGCGTCGCTGCTCGAATGCCGTCAGCTCCAGCGTCTGATGCTCGAGCTCACCCAGGAGCCGATGCTCGACGGTGACGCAGAGCTTCAGGGCTTTCTGGCCGAGATTCGCAGGCGGGGCGCGCGCGTGGCGGTGGACGGTGTGGGCGCGGGGCACGCGGACCTCGGGCAGCTGGCCCTGATCGCACCGGACTACCTCAGGCTGGACCGCAGCGCCCTGCGCGGATGCGATCGCGAGAGCTCGCGGTCGGACTTCCTGCGGGCGATCGCCGCGCACGCCCGGCGCTCGGGCCGGAGCGTGGTCGCGGACGGCATCGAGACGGAGGCCGAGCTGCTGGCGCTCCTGGCCGCGGGCGTGGTGCTCGGCCAGGGCCCACTGTTCGCCTCCGAGGGGCTGCTCGGCCCCCCGCCCGCGATCGCGCCGGTGCCCGTGTGCAGCTGCGCCGCACACGCGCCGGCGTCGGGGTGCGGCTGCGAGGAGCGGCCCGCTGCCGAGCCCGCGCGCCGCCGAGCGCGGGCCGCGGCCGTCTCGCCCGGCGGCTGAGCCTCGCGGCGCTGTGCGCCCTGGCAGAATCCGGGCGTGGCCAAGAGCTATGTCAACCCGGGCCCGATCAGCTTCACGGGGACCATCCAGCGCAATGACCAGGTTGCCAACTCCAGCGCCTGGATCAGGTTCCCGCATGACCTCAAGGAGACCTTCGGTGTGGGCAACCTCGTGCCCGTTCGCGCCACCTTCGACGGTCAGGTGACCTATCACGGAAGCCTTTCCAAGATGCGCGGGCCCGGTGCCATGATCCTGATGCGGGGGGACGTGCGCGCCCAGCTCGGCAAGGGACCGGGCGACTCCGTGGAGGTGCTGGTGGAGCTCGACGATCAGCCCCGCCGGATCGAGATCCCGCAGGATCTCGCTCAGGCGCTGCGCTCGCGCGGGGTGGCGGAGCTGTTCGGGGCGCTTGCTCCGAGCCACCGCCGGGAGTTCGTCAGATGGGTCGAGGAGGCCAAGCGCCCCGAGACGCGCGAGCGGCGCATCGCAAAGACCTGCGAGATGGTCTCCGCCGGCCGGCGGCGAGACTGACGAGCGAGCGGATGCGCCAACAGACGCAGTCGCCGCCTGGCGGGCTCCGGGACCTTCCGATGCCGATCACGCCTGCCCGCCGGGCGCCGGTGAGCGTCGCGTTGCTCGCAGCACCGCCGCCAGGCGCGCAAGGCGCGCAAGGCGCGGTGCGCAGGGAGGCATACCCGCTCGACGCGGTCGCAGCGCTGGAGCGGCAGGGATTCGCGGCAGCGCTGGCCGAGCAGGGACCGACGCCCGGTTTCGCCGCGCCGCTGGTGCGTGAGGTTCTGGGACGCGCCGAGCGGCGCTGTCCGGAGCTCCCGGGGCTGGGCCTGGCGCTCGCCAACCGTCGGCTGCTGTGCGACTCGGACGTGACGCTTGCGATCTCCGAGGATGCAGGCGCCTTCGCGGCTCTCGCCCGGGGACTGCGCCTGGGCGCGCTCGCGCCGCGCAGGCTCGCGCTGATGGTTTGCCGGATGGCCGAGTGGGCCGGGCACGCCGAGCGCCGCACGCTGCTCGGCTATCGGCGCGTCCTTGCAGGCGCGGATCTCGTTGTGTGCTTCTCCGCCAACCAGGAGCAGGTGTTCCAGCGGACGCTCGGGGTCGACCCTGCGCGGCTGCTGTGCGTGCCCCTCGGAGTCGACCAGCACCTGTTCGCCCCCCGGCCCGAGCTGCAGTCCCCACCGCAGGAGCGCTACGTGCTGGCCGTGGGCGAGGATCCCTACAGCGACCACCAGCTGCTGCTCGAGGCCGTGCGCAACACTCGGATCCCGGTGCGCATCCACGCGCCCCGGCCGGCCTCCGGCGATCTGCCGCCCAACGTGACCTGGGTATCCGATCCGCTCGACGGCGAGGCCTACAGGCGCGCGATCGCCGGCGCGGCGCTCGTGGCGGTGCCCACCAGGCCCGCCCAGCACCCGGCGGGGAGCACGCTCCTGCTGGCGGCCATGGCGTCGGGCATCCCGGTCGTGGCCACCAGGTCCCAGGCGATGCGCGACTACGTCAGCCACGGCGTCAACGGCCTGCTGGTGCCCCCCGGCGACGCGGTGGCGCTGGCGCGCGCCGTCCAGCGCCTGCTGGCCGACCCGCAGCTCAGCGACTCGCTCGCCCGTGAAGGCCGGCTCTCGGTCGAGCGGCGCTTCAACCAGGAGGCGATGTGGTCGCAGATCGCGGCGCGGCTGCGCCAGCTGGCGGCGCAGCCGCCGCGGGCGCGGGAGCGGGAGCGCCGAAGGACCCGCGCAAGCGCCTGAAGGCCCGTCGCCCAGAGCGCTGCCGCCGGCACGCGGCTCAGAGGTCGCGGCCGCCCATGCCGCGGCGCATGCGGTGCACTTCGCGCAGCTCGCGCACCGCCTCATCCAGGCCGCCCAGCGCAGAGGGCGGTGCACCGAGCAGCTCAGGCTCCAGTCGATGGCGCACCAGCTCGCCTGCGATCGCGTCGACGCGTTGCGCGCCCGCCCCTGGCCGCGAGCTCACGATGCGCTCCAGGCGAAGCCCGCGGAACAGCAGTCCCACCCCATCGTCCACCGCCCAGCCTCCCGGGATGGAGCCGTCGCGCACGTTCTCCAGCCACACCGGCAGGCGCTCTGGCTCGCCGTCGGCGTGCACCGTCAGCGAGCCTTCGAGCAGGCCCAGGCCGCGTATCACCGAGGGCGGCCCGCTGGAGCGCGTGACGCCCGCTTCAAACCAGCACATCGCCCCGGCGCTGAGGCCGGCGAGCACGACGCCGCTGCGCCACGCCTCCACCAACAGGCTGTCCAGTCCATGCGCCTGCCAGATCGCCAGCAGGTTGCGCATCGATCCGCCGCCCACATACACCACGTCCTGCTCGAGCACCGTCTCGCGCAGGCTGCGCCGCGTGTCGCTCAGGCGGAACAGCGAAAGCTGTTCGGGCACGCATGGGCGCCCCACGAAGCGCTCCCTGAACGCGTTGATCTGCGCAGTGGTGTCTCCGGAGGCCGTCGGCAGGAACAGGATGCGTGGCTCATCGCTGCGTGCAAGCGACAGCACGTAGTCGTCCAGCAGCGGGTTGGCGGGCTCCATCGTGAAGCCTCCCCCGCCCATCGCCAGGATCAGCCGCTCGTCGTGGCGTGCGCTCCCGGGGCTGCTCATGCCGCGACCCGCACCGAGCCCGAGGCGCCGGGGGCGGGTCCGGAGGGCGCCAGCGGTTGCGCCGGCGCGGGCGCCGCTCCCGGCTCGCCGTGCGCCGGGATGACGCGCGAGCCCAGGTAGCTCACCTCCAGGCGCGTCTCCACCACCCGCTCGCCGGCCTGGTCGAGCTCGACGCGGTAGGCGTTGCCGTCGGGCCGGGAGCTGACCACGCGCTCCAGCAGGTTGCCGCGGAAGTGAAGGCCCACACCGTCGTCGGCGGCGAAGCCTGGAGGCATCCCGTCGGCCACAGCCCGGTGATACTCCGCGCGCCTGGCGGGCTCCGCGTCGTAGTGGACGCAGTTGGAGTAGGGCAGCAGGCCCAGGCCCCGCACCGGCCGCGGGCCTCCGTGGAAGGCGCTGAGAGCTCGCTCGAACCAGCACAGCGACCCCGCCGAGGGCCCGCACAGCACGATCCCGCGACGCCACGCCTTACGCAGGGTGCCGTCCAGCCCGTGCGCGCGCCATGCGCCCAGCATGCTGACGACGTTGCCTCCACCCACGTAGATCAGGTCCTGCGCCAGCAGGTGCGATGCGAGATCGTCCTCCACGCCATCGGTCCCCTGGTCGCGGCGGAACAGCGATACGTGGCTGGCATCGCAGTCGGCGCTGAAGCGGCGGTAGAAGCGCACCACGTAATGGTCCGCGTCGCCGGACGCGGTGGGCAGGAAGCAGACGCGCGGGCGCGCGCTGCCGGTCAGCGACAGCGCGTACTCGTCGAGCAGCGACCCGTCGCGCTCCATCGAAAAGCCACCCCCTCCCAGGGCAAGAATCTGGGGAGCTTTTCTTGGCATCTCTCTCCTCGGTCTCTGCGCGTGCGCGCACACGTCCGTCAGTCTGCTGCGCAAGCATCGCCGCGCCCGCCGAGCGGCGATATGGACCGGCGTCGGAGATGCGCGCCCTCGCGCATCGACATCCGCCCATACGCCATGTTTCTTACGCAATCCACAGGGTTCGCACAGGTCGCTCATAGCGTGCGCCTTCACCCTTTCCTGCCATGAGATCCCTGCGCCAGCCCGCAGTCCATGCCGCCGCGTCGCCCGCCGGGTCCCTCGGCGCCCGCGCCGGCCGGGGGGGATGGCGCGAGCGCGCCGGCGAGCGCGTGCGCGCTCTGCCCGCGCGCAGTCCCGAGATGGTGCTGCTGGCCGGCATCGCCGCGCTGCTGAATCTGTGGGCTCTCGGCCGCAATGGCTGGGCGAACGAATACTACGCAGCCGCCGTTCGCTCGATGAGCACCAGCTGGCACGATTTCCTCTTCGCCTCACTCGATCACAGCGGCGTGATGACGGTTGACAAGCCGCCGCTCGCACTGTGGGTGGAGGCGCTGTCGGTGCGGGTGTTCGGCTACCACCCGCTCAGCATGCTGGTGCCCGAGGCGCTGATGGGCGTCGCGAGCGTGCTGCTGCTGTATGACCTCGTGCGACGTGTGTTCGGGCGCTTCGCCGGTGTCATCGCCGGCCTCGCACTGGCCCTCACGCCGATCACGGTGGCCATCTCGCGTCACAACAACCCCGACGCGCTGCTGGTGCTCTGCTGTGTGGCGGCGCTCTGGTTCGCCGTCCGCGCGCTTCAGGACGGCCGCACGCGCTGGCTGCTGCTCGCGGGCGTCGCGGTGGGCCTTGGCTTCGAGACCAAGATGGGGGTGGCCCTCACCGTGGTGCCCGGCATCGCGCTGGCCTGGCTGTGGGTCGCGCCCGCGGGCCGCGGCCGCCTGCACGCGCTGCGCCAGCTGATCGGAGCGGGCGCCGTGATGACGCTGGTGGCGGGAGCGTGGCCGGCGCTGGTGGAACTGACACCGGCGGCCGACAGGCCATGGATCTCGGGCACCGCGGACAACCGCATCCTGTCGCTGATCTTCGAATACAACGGGCTCGGGCGAGTGGATGGCCAGGCCGGAGGCCCGGGCGGCGCCGGCGGCAACATGTTCGGTGGAACGCCCGGACCGCTGCGGCTGCTCAACTCGGCGCTCGGAGGGCAGGCCGGCTGGCTGCTTGGCTTCGCGCTGGTGGCAGGGCTCGGGATCCTGGTCTCGAGCCGCCTGCGCCCCAGCGACAGTCGCAGCGGCTGGCTGATCGCGGTCGGCGGAGCGTTCCTTGCCACCGCCGTGCTGTTCAGCGCGGCAAGCGGCATCTTCCACCCCTACTACGTCTCGCTGCTCGCTCCCTTCGCCGCCGCGCTCACCGGCGCGGGCGCCGCCCAGCTCGCCTCCCGGCGCGTCTCGGCGCGCTTCCTGGCCCCGGCCGCCATCGCAGCCGGCGTGGTGGTCGAGCTCGTGGTGCGCAGCCGCTATCCCGGCCAGCTCACTTGGCTGGCGCCCGTCCTGATCGCGGTGGGCACGATCGCCGCGCTGGCGCTGATCCTCCTGCGCTCACAGCGCGCGCGCCTGATCGCTGTCGCAGGCGCCGCAGGCGCGTTGATGCTGGCACCGTCCGTCTGGGCGATCGACACGCTCGGCCACGCCACCTCCGGCACGTTCCCCGCGGGCGGCCCGGCCTCCGCAGAGTCCTTCGGCGGAGGTGGCGCCGGCGGGATTCCATCGTTCATCCGCCGCGCGGGAGCCGGTGCAGGGGCGGGCGCCCCTTCGGGCGGCGGAGCGCCGGCGCTGTTCGGCGGAGCGGCGGGCGCTGCCGCGGGCCCGACCGGCACCGAAGCGGCACCGCAGTCAGCCCAGGGCCTCTTCGGAGCTGCGGGCGCCTCTGCCGGCGTTGGCGCCGCGCGATCCGGCGGCGGCGCGGCCGGCGCGGGCCTCGGTGGCGTGCCCGGACCCTCAGGAGCCGGAGGGGGCGGCGGGTTCGGCAACGACGCTGCGCTCAAAGAAGTGCTCGGCTACGTGCAGCGCCACGGCGGTGGCACCGTCGCGGTCTCCAGCCAGTCCAGCGCAGCCGGCGCCATCATCAGCGACGGCGCAGATGTCGCAGGCATCGGCGGCTTCTCGGGCCAGGAGAGCGATGTGAGCGTCTCCTGGCTCGCCGATGAGGTGCGCGCCGGGAAGATCCGATGGGTACTCACAGAATCGGGCGGCCTGGGCTCGGGATCCGCCGGTGGCGGCCCAGGCCTCGGCGGTGCGGGCTCAGGGTTCTCCGGTGCAGGCGCGGGCCTCGCCGGTGGCGGCTCGGGATCCGCCGGTGCGGGCGCGGCCCCGCGGAGCTTCGGAGGGGCGGCGGGCGCGGCGCCCGGCGCCGGCGGATCGGGCGGCAGGCCCGGCGGCTCGCGGCCCGGCTCCAAGAAGGCGATGGCCGCCGTCGAGCGGGCCTGCCTGAAGGTGTCGGTGCCGGGTCAGAGCTCCTCGGCGGGCGCCACGCTGTATGACTGCGCGGGGCGCGCCGGTGCGCTGGCTGCGCTGGACGAGCGCGAAGCCTCGCTCTGAAGCTGGCGCGAGCTCCCGCGGGCGACCCGCGCGCATCCGCTCCAAAAGGGCCGCCGCCCTACCTTCTGCCAGGCGTGCAGGACAAGTGCGCCGGACGTCTAATACGCAGGTGAAAGTCCGCAACTTCGGGTTTCCCGAGGGGTGGGTGCGGGGTAGATTGGGGTAGGTTCTTCGAGGGAGGAAAATGGGATGAGGATGCACGCTCGGTCTTGGCTGATGGCTCTGTCCTTGGGCGTGCTCCTGGTCGCCTTTGCGGCTCCGGCGGCCGCGCAGGCGGCGGGCATCGAAAGCTTCTTCGCCTCCAACTGCAAGGTCAGCACCTGCAAAAAAGTCCCGCCGGCCGAAGAACTCGAAAAGGCCGAACTCGAAGGCTATACGCAGGCGGGCGGGCATCCGAACTTCGGTATCACGGACTTCACCGTCGACACCACCGGAACGTTCCCCACCGCGGTTCCCACCGGTGTGGTGACGCACATCCGCACCGACGTGGCGCCCGGGGTGGCCACCAACCCGCAGTCGCCCACCAAGTGCAGCTTCGAAGAATTCGAAGGCACGGTGCTGCCGGGCACCACCTTCTACTCCGCGCCCGCGTGCGAAGCGAGCTCGGAAATCGGCGAAAACAAAGTCGTGGTTTACGCCGGCGGGGACGTGCCGATCGAAGGCAAGGTCTACAACCTGGTCCAGCCCACGGGTCTGGCCTCGGACTTCGGCGTGGCGCTCAAACTGCCCAAAGAACTGACCGAAGAGATCCTCAGCGGCACCCCCTACAAAGGCACTCCCGCCGAAACGGCTCAGTACTACGCCCACACCTTCATCGAAGGGAACGTCGAATGGGGGGCCGAAGCGGCGGGTACAGGCAAGGCCGACTACCACGACTACTTCGAAATCAAAGTGTCTCCCGCGCTGCCGCTTATCAGCTCGCGCCTGGTCTTCAAAGGGCGCGCCGGGGCCGGCGACTTCCTCACCAATCCCACGTCCTGCACCGGGGTTGGCCCGCAGACCACGACCAAGCTGGCGCTGACCTTCGAAGGCGGCCAGGTCGCCGAAGAAAAGTACTCGCCGCCGATCGGCACATCCAACTGCGGCATCGTCCCCTTCGAACCGGGCTTCGTGCTGACGCAGGGCACCACGGCCTCGGAAGCCCCGGACGGCATCACCACCGAATTCACGCTCAAACACAACACCGGACCCGGCGAAGTGGACGACTCGCAGGTCAAGACAGCCTCGGTCACGCTACCCGAAGGGATCACGCTCGACCCCTCCGCAGCGGCGGGTCTCGAAGACTGCACGCCCGAACAGATCGGAATCGGCACCAAGAACCCCGTGACCTGCCCCGAAGGATCGCGTGTGGGCACGGTCGGCCTCGAGGTCCCCGGTCTGCCCGAAGGCTCTCTGAAGGGCTACGCGTACCTCGGCGGGCCCGCCGGCGCGCCGATCAGCCAGCCCCCCTACATCCTCTACGTGGCCGCCGAATCCGAACGCTACGGCGTGATCGTGCGCCTCAAAGGGCTTGTCACACCCAACGAAAGCACCGGCCAGCTGACCACCACGTTCGCCGAAAACCCCGAACAGCCGTTCACCAAGCTCACCATCAAACTCAAGAGCGGTCCCCTGGCGCCGTTGGCCAACAGCCTGAAGTGCGAAGCCAGCAGCGCCGGCACAGTGTTCACTCCGTTCACCAACACGATGGCGGTGTCGCTGCTGCAGAGCTTCGAAGTGACCGGCTGCCCCTCCGCCCTCCCGTTCGCGCTCACCCAGAGCGCCACCGGCGAAACACCCACAGCGGGTGGCAGCACCGCCTATGACTTCAGCCTCGCGCGGCCCGCGGGAAACCAGTACCTGCAGAAGATCACCACCACGCTGCCCTCCGGGCTGGTGGGACGTATCCCCTATGTGACGCTCTGCGGCGAACCGCAGGCGGCCGAAGGAACCTGCGGCGCGGCCAGCCAGATCGGCACGGCAACGGTGACGGCGGGCGCGGGGAACTTCCCGTTCACGTTCACCGGGCCCGTCTACATGACAGGTCCCTACGGCAGCGCCCCATTTGGGCTCTCGATCGCGGTGCCCGCGGTGGCGGGCCCGTTCAACCTGGGCACCGTGGTGACGCGCTCGGCGATCCGGATCAACGAAACCACCGCGCGCGTCACCGCCGAAACGACGCTGCCCACGATCGTCAAGGGCGTGCCTCTGCGCATCCGCACGCTCAGCGTGAACGTCAACCGGCAGGGCTTCCTGCTGAACCCCACCAGCTGCGCCGCCGAGGCCACCGAAACGACGCTCACGTCCACATTCGGCGCGGCCCAGGAAGGTCTGAGCTCGCCGTTCCAGCTCACCGAATGCGGTGCGCTCGCCTTCAAGCCAACGTTCACTGCGACCACCAGCGCCCATACCTCGCGGCAGTTCGGCGCAAGCCTTGAAACCACGCTCAACGAGGTGCCCGGCCAGGCCAACGTGAAGTCCGTGCTCGTGACGCTTCCGCGGCAGCTGCCCTCGAGGCTCACCACGCTGCAGAAAGCCTGCCCGGAAGCCACGTTCGCAGCCAACCCCTACAGCTGCCCCGAAGCCTCGATGGTGGGCACCGCGCGGGCCAACACGCCCACGCTGCGAGCAAAACTCACCGGCCCGGCGTATCTGGTCTCCCACGGCGGCGCCCAGTTCCCGGACCTCGACCTGGTGCTCGCCGCCGAAGGCGTCAAAGTGATCCTCACGGGCAACACCGACATCAAAAACAGCATCACCACCACCAACTTCGCCTCCACGCCCGACGTGCCCGTGTCGAGCATCACGCTGGTGCTGCCCACCGGGCTGCACTCGGCGCTGGCCGCTTACACGCCCAAGGGCACAAGCCTGTGCAGCTCGCCGCTGTACATGCCCACCGTGATAACCGGGCAGAACGGCGTCCGCTTCACCCAGAACACCCGCATCCACGTCGGCGGCTGCGGTGTGGAAGTGGTCGGTCACAAGGTGGTGGGCAACACCGCCTACATCACCGTCAGGACCTACGCCGCCGGACGCATCAGCGGCACCGGCAGCGACCTGTCCAGCAGGTATCGCACGCTGCGCAGCGCCGCCCGAGCGGTGTCGCTGAAGATCCCGCTGGCGGCCCGCGGCTACTCGCGCCGACGCCCCTTCCACGTCAGGCTGCGCGTGGGATTCGTGCCGCGCAACCACTCGCTCGGCAACTCCGTCGCATACGCCACGCTCACCTTCAGGTAGCAACCAGATCCGGGGGTGGCGCAGAGGCCACCCCCGGGCGCTACCCGAGAGATGCCGCTCCCGGCGACCGCGTCTCGCCGCAGCGCCCGCAGCGGAGCGCCGCTCGCCGAAGGGGCCGCGCGATCACCCAGGCGGCGCTGGCCAGATCGCCCGCGATGCCCTAGATTGGATGCATGGATGTTGTCAGGGGTACGGATACTCAGGCACACTCCGCGGGGATCGAAGGGCTGCTGGGGGGCATCCGGCGCCTGACCGCCCTTGCGGACACCGCCGCCGACGCGCAGGTCATCTTCCGCGCGCTCGCCGCGGAGCTGCTGGCCGAGCCCGGCGCGGAGGAGGTTCACATCCATCACCTCGCCTCCGGAGATGGCCAGGAGGACCTGGTTGCGGTCTACATGTTCGATGGGCATGGGCGCCTCAGCTATGAGCTGCCCGCCGCGGAGCGTCCGCCCGGCGTCAGCTGGGTGGCGGGCACCGGGCGCAGCCTGCTCGCATGCGACGCCGAGGAGCTCGCCGGCAGCGTGCCGCGCCTGGCCGCCACCGGCAGCCTCAGCTGCGCGCTGCTGCTGCCGCTGAGCGACCGCTCCGAGGTGCACGCTGTGGTGACGCTCGTGCGCCGCGTGGCCGACGCGTACGGGCCGCAGCAGGTCGAGGCGGCGACCGCGCTGGTGGACCAGGGCGCAACGGCGCTCGCGCTGCTGAGCGCCCGCGCGGAGGCCGGCACGGACCCGGTCACCGGCTGTCTGAACCACCGCGCCATGCGCCGCCGGCTCAACGAGGAGATCGGTCGCGCCATGCGCACCGGCGGCCCGCTGTCATGCCTGCTGATGGACCTTGACGACTTCAAGCTCGTCAACGACCGCTACGGCCATCAGGCCGGCGACGCGATGCTGCGCGAGGTGGTGCACGCGCTCGCCGGGGAGTTCCGGGCCTTCGACCGCGTTGCGCGCTACGGCGGCGACGAGTTCGTGGTGATCCTTCCCAACGCCGAGCTGTCCGCGGCCGCCGCCGCCGCCGCGAGAGCGCTCGAACGCCTGCAGGCACTGGGCGCGAGCGCCGGCGGGGTGCCGGGGGGAGTGTCGGCCTCGATCGGCGTGGCACAGTGGCGCGAGCCGATGGCCACCGACGACCTGCTCGAGGCCTGCGACAGCGCGCTGCTGCGCTCCAAGCGCCAGGGCAAGGGACGCGTCACGCGCGCCTCTGAGCCCGTCGCCTGAGCGACACTGAGCCGTCGCCTGGGCGACACGGCGCACATCGGCGCGGGGTGATGGGGGAGACTCTGCGAGACTGCAAAGGGTCCCTGCCGAGCCCCTGGATGACCGGGAGATGCCGATGTCGCAGAACAGCTTTGGCGCCAAGGACACCCTTGCGGTGGGCGCCCGCACCTACGAGATCTTCCGCCTCGACGCGCTGCAGCAGCGCTTTGACGTGGCGCGGCTGCCGTTCTCGCTGAAGGTCCTGCTGGAGAACCTGCTTCGCACGGAGGGCAACGGGTCGGTGAGCGCCGCCGATATCGAAGCCCTCGCCACGTGGGATGCGCGCGCCGAGCCCGCCACGGAGATCGCGTTCACGCCCGCGCGCGTGCTGATGCAGGACTTCACCGGCGTGCCCGCGGTGGTGGACCTGGCCGCGATGCGCGACGCCATCGCGGAGATGGGCGGCGATGAGGCACGCATCAACCCGCTGGTGCCGGCGGAGCTCGTGATCGACCACTCCGTGCAGGTGGACGCTTTCGGCAGTCGCGAGGCGTTCAGCTTCAACGCCGAGCGCGAGTTCGAGCGCAACCAGGAGCGATACTCGTTCCTGCGCTGGGGGCAGGGCGCGTTCGACGACTTCTCCGTGGTCCCGCCCGACACCGGCATCGTGCACCAGGTCAACCTCGAGTACCTGGCGCGCGTCGTGTTCGAGCGGCCCGGCAGAGGCTCTGAGCCGGTGCAGGCCTACCCGGACACGCTCGTGGGGACCGATTCACACACCACCATGATCAACGGGCTGGGCGTGCTCGGCTGGGGCGTGGGCGGCATCGAGGCGGAGGCCGCCATGCTCGGCCAGCCGATGTCGATGCTGATACCGCAGGTGCTCGGCGTGCGCCTGCACGGCTCGCTGCCGGAGGGCACCACGGCCACAGACCTGGTGCTCACGGTCACCGAGATGCTGCGGGGCCGTGGCGTGGTGGGCATGTTCGTCGAGTTCTACGGTCCCGGTGTGGCGGCCCTGCCGAT
>Ga0182012_10002155_pt1 | contig 21437 bp, 18 predicted proteins | sample 612S2SmetaG_FD_120486 | JGI IMG/M metagenome (GOLD analysis project Ga0182012, IMG submission 120486) | Permafrost microbial communities from Stordalen Mire, Sweden - 612S2S metaG | ecosystem: Environmental > Terrestrial > Soil > Wetlands > Permafrost | place: Sweden: Stordalen | collected... | reverse complement strand
GCAGGATGGTCGCGCGCGGGCCGGCCATGGGCTTTTCCTGCTGCTTGTCTTTTTTCTGGCCGACGGCGTGGGCGGAGATGGAGGCTGCGATCAGGAAGGCGATTGCGGCGGAGGTGAAGAGGCTGCGGTTCGCCGGGTTGGTTCTCATGGTCCAAATCATAATCGAAGGACGCTCGGGCGGGTGTTCGGTCAACGGCTTGTAGAGGATCAACTCTGGGATTAGACTTCCTTTCATGAACCTCGACGGTACTGCCGCGATGGCGCAAAGAGTTGCCCGAATCGGGGTGTGCCTGCTTTTCGTAGCCGTTACAACGGCAATCGGAATGATGTTTGCCGACAACCCTTTCTATGCCTGGTCCGAACTTCGAGATATATATCGGGAATGCGACTGGAATCTAATTTTCGGCTAGAGGATTTCTAACTCAGCGCAGCAAGATTGCGCCCTTCACCTTTCCGGCGAGTGTTTGGTCAAACGTCACGAGTGTCAACCCAGCAGCTTCGGCGAATGCCGCGAGGTAAGCGTCGGCCCAGGCCTTTGGAGAGGGAGAACTTATCTGAGTACTTGCCCGGAGAGCGGATTCTATCCCTGGTGGCTCTTGCGCGAACACCGCTTGATCCGATTCGATCCAACGATCAAAAATCTGCCAGCACTGAGGCTGATTCAATACGTCGGCCTGCATAACTGCAGCTGTGCTTAACAAACGAAACAGGCTTAGTTGTGTGTGACGGCAAAAAACAAGCGATAAGCGTGGTCCCTGCGCGGAGTACCACTGACTCGCGGTTGAACTGTGGATGTGGGGGCCGTAATTCAGGGCCAGCCAAACGTTCACATCAGGGAAAATCGATAATCTGATAGATTTTTTCGCTGTCGATGTCTAGCTTATCTGTCCTCTTAGACCGGATTACCGGCAGCTCCAATCGCTTCGCAGGTGTACGGCTGGTCCGTTCCGCCATGAGTAGTGTCAGGGCGTCCACAACCATTTGCCTCAGAGTCGTGCCATCTTCAATCGCACGTGTCCGTGCGTACTTGTAGAGTTCATCGGGAAGGTCGATTGTCGTCCGCATGAAGGCATATTAGCATATTTATGCCTTCATGGCTGAATCAGTCCTTTTCAGTCAAAATCTCCGCCAGCATCTCCGGCGCGACGTTGCCGCCGCTTACGATTGCGACTGCCTGCCGGTATTCCGGCAGCTCATGCGCGTGGAAGAGCAGCGCGGCGGTGGTGACGGCGCCGCTGGGCTCGGGAACGAGGCGCGTGACGGCGACGATGGCTCGCATGGCGGCGCGAATCTCCGCTTCGGTCACGGTGATAATGCGGTCGACATACGCCTGGATGTGAGCGAAGTTGCGTACGCCGACGCTTTGCGTGCGCAGGCCGTCGGCAATGGTGCGGCTGGTGAGTTCGGCTGGCCAGGTGACAATTTTGCCGCTGCGGAAGCTCTCGGTAGCGTCGGCGGCCAGCTCCGGTTCGACGCCGACCACGAGTGCCTTGGAATTAAGCTGGCGGACTGCCGTCGCTACCCCACTTAGCAGTCCTCCGCCGCTGACCGGGCTGAGGACGAGATCAACTTCCGGCAGATCTTCGACGATTTCGAGACCGCAGGTGGCCTGGCCCGCGATGATGGCTTCATCGTCGTAGGGAGGGATCGTCACATAGCCGTAGCGTGCGACCAGTTCGTCCGATTTGGCCAACCGCTCGCTGGAGGCGACGCCGACTTCGACGATCTCCGCGCCAAGGGCCAGCGTGGCGGCGCGCTTGATGGCCGGCGCATTCGAAGGCATCACGATCACCGCTTTGGCGCCGACTTCGCGGGCAGCGTAGGCCACGCCCTGCGCGTGGTTACCGCTCGAATAGGTGATCACGCCACGGGAGATTTCGTCGGCCGTAAGCTGCAGAATCTTGTTGGCTGCGCCGCGCAGCTTGAAGCTGCCGATCGGCTGCAGGCTTTCTGCCTTGAGCCAGATTTGTTTGCCGCTGCCGCGATGGGCGATGCCGGGAAACGGCGCTTGAACCAGCGGCGTACGCACGGCCACGCCTGAGATTCGCGCGGCGGCCGCGCGGATGGTATCGAGGGAGATGAGAGTAGGCGTCGCGAGAGATGTACCCATGATTGCACCGTCCAACGGATAGTTTAGCCGACCATGCGAGCCGTCAAGTCTTTGGCGGGGCAGCCAGGGCAACCGACAGAAGCTAAGGAGCCTCGTTTGTGTTCTGCGCAATCTGGCTCAGTCCGAGTCCAGTTGTAGCAGAGACGTAACTGGTATGCACCACGACCGTTCCAGCGATGAGATCGTGAAAGGCTCGACGCTTCTTGTTCAGGAACATGGTTGTGATTTCCAGCAGAAACCATATTCCATTCGCAAATTCCAAAATTTCAAGAAATACGCTGGGAGACTGTAGCTCAGCTGCGTACCGATGCGCCACAATCAAATAAATAGTAAAGAGCATAAGCAGGGAGGATGAAACGATTGTCCCAATGTCTCTTAAAACGGCCTGGCGAAGGGTCGGAATTCGTCCCTCGGTCAAGTCTAAGACTTGAATTTCAGCGACCCGCTTGCCTACAGTCTGCCCTCGCTTTGCGATCATCGCGACGCTATAAATCCAATAGGCAGAACAAGAGATAACGGTCCATGTGATCAGAAGGCTCGATCCTCTGTTGGGAGAGGAAAGGTAGCTGTCGAGCAACGAAAGCGGGCAGAGTACAAAGCCGTCGACGATTCCAGCCCAGAACCTGGCCCAGAATGTGGAGTATTTGCTCAATGTATGCTCCAGAGTTGAAACATTGCTGTTGGCTTGATGCTGACGGTAACTATCTTTTCGCCCAAGGACAATCGCGGGTTTGATTTTTATCTTTGCAGAATGAGTCGAAACTTCACGGCAGATATTCCGGAGGGATCTTCTCCTCCGGCGTTTCGGCTTCCCAGACGATCTCCTGGATCTTCCAGCTTTTGCCGTCGTTCACCGCCTGGATGCTGTTGATCCCTTTCACCTGGGACTGGACTTTTCCGTCCACCTCAACGCGTGTCTCGTAGGTGCTCCAGAGATGCGCCAGATGCCCATAGACTTCGGTCGAAACTTTGATCTGATGTTCGACGAGGGAAGCGTTGCCGCGCTTGCGCACCGCTTCGATCCAGCCGTCGACGGTGAGAATATGCGGTGAAAAGCCACCATCCGCGTTCTTGCCGAGCGGGACCAGCCGCGCCTCCGGCAAGAACATTGCGCGGAAGCAGGTCCGGTCCCTATCCGCCGGACCTGTCACTGCGGAGTCGATGGCTTTGACCAGATCGTCCAGCGTGGCGGTAGATGGGCAGGCTGTTGGCGGGGCAACCGTCTGCGCACGAAGCTGCGGCGCAAGCCAGGCAACGGCGAGGATCAAGAAAAGTTGCGACTTTTGCATAGCGCGATTTTACCGAATCGGCGCGCTTAGCTTGAGGGATTCTTTCAGGGATGCTTTGGGTTAGGAAGATAGCGGCGCGGAATCGGATGGCCCGGGGATGCATCCTGCCAGAGCATCGCAAAGACTCTCCACTCAGAATGGTCGCCGGTGGATCTCTCTCGTATGAGTTCAAAATCCTCGATGCCCGTCGAGGTGACGGGACTGGTTGGCGAGGAGCGCACTTCGTACGTTCGAGTTACACGGGCGACATTGTCGCAGACCTCGACGGAAGAGTGGAGGGTCCGCTCCCAGAAGGTTTCGTTGGGCCGTTTCTCATACCAGCTAACAAACTCCTGAGGCGTCTCGACAATGCGAGTCGATCTACCGTCCTTGTCGAGTACAACGCCAGTGATGCGGGCATCTGGTGTGAGCAGTTGCAGCGTGCAGACGTGGCTGCGGCTGCCGGGACCGATGACCGCATCGTTCCAGACCTGCACGAACTCACGGATATCCCGGACTGTTCGGCAGGATTTTTCGGTGGGCGTCTGAGCCGATGTGAAGCAAGCAGACAAGACAAAGGCCCAGCCCAGCAGGAGAACTTTCCTGCCGGGCTGGGCCGATCCCGCGATCGCGGTTAACACTCAGATCTCCATCACCACAGGCATCACCATGGGCCGGCGGCCGGTGGTTTTCTGGATGTAGCGTTTCAGTTCCACGCGGATCTTTTCTTTCACCATGCCGTAGTCGGCCTTTTCTTCTGTGCTCAGGGCTTCCACAGCGCGCAGCATTACGTCGCGTGCGCCGTTGGTGATGTCCTGTCCGCCGAAGCCGCGCATGATCACTTCCGGCTGCTGCTCGACCTGGCCGGTGCGCTTGTTCAGCGCGATTACGGCGAGGACGATGCCGTCTTCGGAAAGAGTGCGGCGGTCCTTGATGACCAGGTCTTCGACCACGTCGGTGCTGGAGCCGGAGTCGATGAGAATGCGCCCCGCTGTGACCTTGCCGTTCTTGCGCGCCTGGGTCTTGTCGAGTTCCAGCACATCGCCATCTTCGATGACGATGGCCGTGCCGACGGCTCCCGTATCGATGGCGACCTGGGCATGCTTCTTGAGGTAGCGATAGTCGCCGTGGACGGGGATGAAGAACTGCGGGCGGACGAGGTTGATCAGCAGGCGCATCTCTTCCTGGCTGCCGTGACCGCTCACGTGGATGAGGCCCTGCGAGCCGTCGTCGTAGATCACGTTGGCGTCGCGGCGGGTAAGGTGGTCGATGACGCGGAAGATGCCTTTTTCGTTGCCGGGGATGACGCGCGAACTGAGGATGACCGTATCGCCGGACTCAATGTGCGCCTGCTTGTGCGTGTTGACAGCGGCGCGGCTCAGGGCGGACATCGGTTCACCCTGCGTGCCGCTGATCATGATGAGCAGCTTTTCGGGTGCGAAATCCTTGATCTGGCCGGGATGGATGACCAGGCCGGGAGGAATCTCCAGATATCCGAGATCTTGCGCGATTTCCGTGCTCTCGTTCATGGAGCGGCCGATCACGGCAACCTTGCGGCCGTGGGAACGCGCCAGTTCCAGGGCAATGCGGATGCGGTAAATGGAGCTCGAAAAGCAGCTGAAGAAGAGCTTTTTCTTGGTCCGGGAAAAGATTTCGTCAAGCCGCGGCTTTACCGCCCATTCGCTTGGGGTGTAGCCGGGCCGCTCTACGTTGGTCGAGTCCTGTAGTAGGGCCAGGACGCCGCGCTTGCCGTATTCGGCAAAGGTGTGAAGATCAAAGGCTTTGCCATCCGGCGGCGAAAGGTCGATCTTGAAGTCGCCGGTGTGAATGACGACGCCTACCGGAGTTTCGATTGCGAATGCGACGCAATCCACAAGAGAATGCGTCACGCGGATCGGCTCAATGGTGAACGGCCCAATGGTGAATTTGACCTTGGGCTCGATCTCGATCAGCTCGACCAGATCGGTCAGCTTATGCTCTTCGAGTTTGCCGTCTACGTAGGCCAGGGTGAACTCAGTCGCGTAAACCGGGACCCGGATCTCCTGCAACATCCAAGGCAGGCCGCCAATATGGTCCTCGTGGCCGTGCGTGAGCAGGATGGCGCGTACATGCGCCTTGTTTTCAACCAGATAGGTGAGATCGGGGACGACAATATCCACGCCCAGAAGCTCAGACTCAGGGAACATGAGCCCGGCATCAATGACAATAATATCGTCTTCCCAACGCAGCGCCAGGCAGTTCATACCGAACTCACCCAATCCGCCCAGGGGGATTATTTTCAGTTTTTTGGTTTGCATCACTCGTCTCTCCTATGCTAACACTCGCGACGGTAACGCAAAGCTCTCGAATTATTCCGCTCGCAACGCCTGTACAGGATTGACTCCAGCCGCACGGCGGGCGGGAAGGTAACTTGCCAGCATCGCGGCTCCGCCGAGAACAAGAGCCACGCAGGCCAGCGTTCCTGCGTCCCACACGGCAGTGCCGAAGAGCAGTTTGCGCATCAGCGTCGCCGCGCCGACTGAGCTCACCAGCCCCAGTGCGATGCCGATGCCGGCGAGCCAGCCCGCTTCTTTCAAGACCAATGCATAGACTGATCCCCGCGGAGCGCCGAGGGCCATGCGCACGCCGATTTCACGCGTTCGCTGTGCGACCGAGTAGGCGACGACGCCATAGAGGCCGACCACGCCGAGCAGCAGGGCCACGCAGGCGAATCCGCCCGCCAGCCACGCGGAAGACTGGTGCAGGTACGCTGTCGGTGAGCTGCGCATGTAGTCTTCCATGGTTGAAGGGTCAACGATGCCGAGTCCGGGGTCGACGGAGTGTATTGTGCTGGCCAGAGTGGGCAGCAGAGAAGATTCGGACTGCGAAGTGCGCGCGATGAGCACGAATAAGTGGTCGTCATTCTGGTAGATCGGGTAATAGACCGCGGGCATCATCTCGGAGTCGAGCGCGCCTTCCTTGATGTTGTCCACTCCGCCAATCACTTCCTTGATCGAATCCGGCGAAAGGCCGTCGTCGCCGAAATGCTGGCCAATTGGGTTTTGGTCGGGGTAGTAGATGTCGGCCAGTTTCTGGTTGATGATGACGAGTTTGTGGCCTTTCAGGCTTTCAGCGTCAGTGAAGAGCCGTCCACGCAGCAGCCGCGCCTGCAGCGTTGGAATGAAGTCGCCGCTCACGTCGCGTTCATTCACTTCATTGTGCTCGCCGTTATAGGGCCTGCCCACGAAACGGATCCAGTCGGTATTGCCGTTGTAGCTGAGGGGCGCAACAGTCGTCATGCCGGCGGATTGCACGCCCGGGAGGGCCCGAACCCGCTCCAGGATCTGTTGCTGAACGGTGATCAGGCTTTGGTCGGTGGGATAAAGTTGCCTGGGCAAGAACACACGAACCATCGCCAGGTGATCGGGATGGAAGTTGACTTCAACGTGCAAGAGCCGGTGGAAGCTCTTACCGAGCAGGCCCGCGCCGGAGAGCAAGACTACGGCGACGGCCAGCTCTACGATGACCAGATTGGCGCCAAGCCGCCGCCATAGCCTGCCCGCTGAGCCGTGGCCACCTTCGTTGAGCCCCTCGCGCATCGAAATCGACGGAAGGCGCAGCATCGGGGTCATAGCGAACAAACAGAGCGCGACCGCCGCGACAACAGCGGCAAACGCAAGCACATGAGGATTCAGTCCAACGCCGCGCAGGAAAGGCATGCGCCAGGCCATGTTGATTGGCACCAGGCCGCGCAGCAACTTCATGCCAGCGTAGGCCGCGGCAACTCCCAGCAGGGTTCCAAGGCCGGTCACCAAGGCGCCCTCAGCAACAAACTGGCGGATCAACCGCGTATGGGTAGCTCCCAGAGCGCCTCGCAAGGCAAATTCGCGTCGCCTGCTTTCCGAGCGCACCAACAGCAGGCTGGCGACGTTGATGCAGGCGATGGCCAGCAGCAGTCCGGCTCCGGCCAGCAGCGTGAGCAGGATGGAACGGTAATCGCCGACGATCCCTTCCGCGAGCGATTCGACAAACGCTCCCTGGCCGCGATTGGATCCTGGAAACTCGCGCTCCAGTTGCGAGGCGATCGATTGCATTTCGGCGAGCGCCGTGGGTAAGGCGACGCCGTTCCTGAGCCGGGCAATGCCGTTCAGGTTGTGGCAGGCACGATTGAGATCGCAGCCCTGTTGCGCGTGAAACGGCGCCCAGAACTGCGCTCCTCCCGTTGGGGCAAAGTCGAAGCTCTCGGGGAGTACGCCGATGATGGTGTTGGGAGTGCCGTTGAGCGTGACTTTGGTTCCGATCACGTCACGGCGGCCGCCGAAAAACTTCTGCCATCCCCGGTAACTCAGTATCACGATGTCTGCTGTGCCGGGCAGGTCTTCGCCGGGACGGAAATCGCGGCCAAGGAGGGGATTTACGCCAAGCGTCTTGAAAAAGCCGTCGCTGACGCGCACGCCTGACATGGGCTTTGGACCATCCGGGGTGCTCATCAGGAAGCCGTTTCCGTTGTAAATATCGAGCGAGTCGAAAACGGTGTTTCTGCGCTTCCAGTCGAGGTAATCCGGATACGAGAGGTTCGCGCGCACATCGTAGGACTGGATCGACTCGGTCACATCCATCAGCCGCGCTGGATCGCGATAGGGCAGCGGTTGGATCAGCGCCGCGTCGACAAACGCGAAGATGGCCACGCTGGCGCCGATGCCGAGCGCCAGAATGAAGATGGCCGTGGCCGCGAAGCCGGGGTTCCGGCGGAGTTGCCGCAACGCAAAGCGCAAATCCTGAAAGACGATTTCGAAGCGGAAACCGATTGCTTCGGTGCTGCGCTCTTTCAGTTGCTCCAGGTTGCCGAACTCGCGGGCTGCGGCTCTGTGCGCTTGCTTCGGAGTCATGCCCTCGGCTTCCAGTTCCTGCTCGCGCTCGATGCGATGAAAGGCCATTTCCTCGCCCAGTTCGCTGCGAAAGCGGTCGCGGCGAATCAATAGCAGGAGTTTGCGGAAGAATCCGCGCGAGTTACCGGCGATTCCCATGAGAACCTCCTTGAGAGTTATTCGGTGCGCAAAGCTTCCATGGGATCGACGGAGGCTGCCTTGAGCGCCGGCCGCAAACTAGCTGCGAAGACCGGCGCAAGCAGCAAAAGTGTTGCAATCAAAAAAGTCGCTGGATCGTTGGGCTGGACGCCATATAACTGGCTTCTCAGCAGACGAGTGAGGAGCAATGTGGCCACTCCGCCGCACGCCAGTCCGATGAAGGCCGAAGTGAGGGTGCGCTTCAGGAAAAGTGAAGTGATTTCACGGCGCGAGGCTCCAAGCGCCATGCGCACGCCAATCTCCTGCCGTCGCTGAGCCACGGAATACGCCACTACGCCATAGATGCCGCCGCAGGCGAGCGCCAGCGCGATGGCTGCGAAAGAGACCAGCAGCGCCATATTCAGGCGCGGCTGAGCCGTGTCAACGCTGAGTAAATCGTCCAGTGTCTCGGCTTTGCCCATCGCTTGCTGAGGATCGACTTGCCGCACCACGTTGACGATCAGGGGCAGCAACTGTTGTGCCGGCAGTTGCGAGCGAATAGCGAAATAGCGCTGGCCGATGCCTGCGGCCGGCCAGTACACCTCCGGCTGCACCGGTTCGGCGATCGAGCCTGCGGTCCCACGGACATTGCCAATGACGCCGACAATGGTCACGGTGTGGTCGCTGATTAAGTGCATGCCCACGGGATTTCCGTTGGGGAAGTATTGACGCGCAAACTCCTGGTTGATTAGGACCTGGGAGCCGTCGCCGGGACGAAGTGCCCGCCCTGCCAGCAGCGGAATCCGCATGGCCTCAAGGTAGTTGCCGGCGATGCTGCGGTTCTCCGCGGAAACCGCATCGCGATTGACGGTCCGCGGCGCCCAGTCTACGTCGTAGTTGCTGCGCAGGTGCCAGTTCACGGTAGGCAGGGCGCTGATCTGGCCCGCCGCAGTCACACCCGGCAGAGCTTCCAGGCGGCGCTGCACCTCGTTGTAGAAGAGGTCGACCGGAGCGGTGTTGCCGTTCAGCACCCAGAGCGAGGTCGAAAAGGTCAGCACATGGTCGGGCTGAAAGCCGAGTGGCGAACGGATCAGTTTCCACAGCGACTGCGTCAGCAGGCAGGCGCTTACGAGCAGAATCAACGAGAGTCCGACTTGCAGAGCGACGAAAGCGCCGCGAATGCGGCCTCCGCTGCGGCTGGCGGCGCGCGCTTCGCCGACTTTCAGGCTGCCATTCAGATTGCCTCCGCGGTTGGAAAAGACTGGAGCAAGCCCAAAGAGTACTCCGGCAGCGATGGAAACCAACAGCGCAAGGAGCACCACCGGCCAGTCGAGCGTGATGCCTCCTTGCGTGGCTTGCCCCGGCGCCACGCTGGCGCGCAGGACTCCTGGAAGCTTCGTGCCCGCCAGACGGACCAGCGTTGCCGCGGCTCCCAGTCCGGTAACGCCGCCGAGGATGGCCAGTAGCAGGCTCTCGGTCAGCAATTGGCGCACAATCCGCAGCCTCGACGCGCCCAGCGCCTGCCGCAGGGCAACTTCGCGCTGGCGGCTTGTGGCCCGCGACAGCAGCAGATTGGCGACATTGAGGCATGCAATCAGCAACAGCACCGCTGAGGCCGCCAGCAGCACCAGAAGCGCCGGGCGCAGATCCCCGTACATGTATTCGCGCAACGTCTCGCCCTCAAAGCGCCAGGGTGCGTCGGTGTCGGGATGTTCCGTGGCCAGTTGCGAGGCAATGACCCGCATCTCGTTCTTTGCCGCGGTGAGGGTCACATCCGGCTTGAGAAGGCCGAAGGTGTTGACGAAGCGCACGCCGTCGCCTCGATAGCTCTTCCAGTCCGCAGGTTGGAAATGCGATGGCCTGTAAATGTCGACGCCGCGCGGGTAATTGAAGGCGGCCGGCATCACGCCGATAATGGTTGTCGTTTGCTTATCCAGGAGGATCGCCCTGCCGACTACGCTGGGATCTCCGGCAAAGAGGCGCTGCCAGGCCGCGTAGCTCAAGACAGCTACAGCTCCCGCATGGGGATGGCTCGTATCCTCTTCGAACCCATGACCCAGCATAGGCTGGACGCCAAAAACCCGCCAGAATGGCCCGGTAACACCGATGGCGCTGAGATTTTCGGGCGTGTGCGTGCCGGCGATCATGGTGGGGTTTTCGAAGTAGAAGCAGGTCAGCTTGTCGAAGGACCGACTTCGCGCTTCGAGGTCGTAGAAACGCGGCACCCCCATCAGGCCGCCAGTCGAAACGCCCTGAATGCGCTTGTCCTGGATGCCGACGATACGATCGGCGTCTGGATAAGGCAGCGGACGCAGCAGCGTGGCGTGGACCACGGAGAAAATTGCCGTGTTGGCGCCGATGCCGAGAGCCAGCGTCAGAACGACTGCCAAAGTGAAACCAGGTGCGCGCAGCATCTGACGCACGGCATAGCGAATGTCCTGCCAGACTGTTTCCATGCGGAAAGCCACAGCTTCGTGGCTCTGTTCGCGCAGCCGAATTTCATTGCCGAACTGGCTTGCCGCCGCGCGGCGGGCCTGTTTAGGCGTCATTCCGCCCTCCTGAAGGTGCCGTTCCGCCTCGGCGCGATGGAAGGCCATTTCTTCGTCCAGTTCGATTCGGAAGCGGTTTCGGCGGAGAAGCAATGCCAGTCTGCGAAGGAGTTTGGACATTTCAGGCCTCCTGGGGGTCTTGCAGAACGCGGCCGATCGCGGCGATCATGCGCTCGAATTCCGACATTTCCAGGCCAAGTTGTTTACGCCCCTCGTCGGTGAGCGTGTAGTAGCGGGCGCGGCGGTTGGTTTCCGTCAATTTCCACTCCGCCTTGACCCAACCCTGCACGAGAAGCCGTTGCAGGGCCGGATAGAGCGAGCCTTCTTCGACGGTGAGGACTTCGTCCGAGATTCGCTTGATGGAAAGCGCTATGCCGTAGCCATGCAACGGCGCCCGCGTCAGCGTCTTCAGGATCAGCATGTCGAGGGTGCCGGGGAGCAGGTCAGGTTTCTTTGCCATTGCCTATACATAGATTATCCATGGATAGAAAGTCAATGGGCTATTTGGAAAATTCTAAGGAGTGCTCGCGGGGTGCTGAACCCGGCTTTGCACAGGTTAATCCTGGCCCGCTTCGTCGTTTCCGCTCTCTTCCGGCTGCAATTCATCCAGCAGGAGGTGGTTTCCGAAGGGGTCGAGAAGTTTTAACTGGAGAGCGCCGTAGAAAGTCTTTTGCACTCCGGGGCGGTAGTAGCCGTAGTTTTTTGCCGTCAGCTCCGCATGCAGTTCGCGCACCCCTTCCACGTGGACCGTAACCGCGGCGCCGGGCGAGCCGTCACCGTAATGCCCAGAGAGGCGCAGCGTCAGGCCGCCACGGGAAACCTGCATGAACAGCGGTGCGCGCTCATCGAAGCGATGCTCGAAGTCGACCTGAAAGCCGAGGTAATCGAGATAAAACTCGCGCGCCTTTTCGACAGAAAAGATGCGGAAGACGGGCATGACTTTCACGGTACGGAAGCTCATGCCCGAAATCTTACCGCAACAGATCCTCGAGAGCCGTGGAAAGGTCTGTCTTTTCGTCGCGATACTTCACGATAACCGGCGCGTAGAGGCTCAAACCCCACTCCGCTCCTTTGCCGCGGGTAACCGCTCGCGAACCCGGCACAACGACTGCGCCTTCCGGAATGATCAGCGGCATTTCAGGCGTCGCCTTGAGCACGTCGCCCTTGACCAGATCGTAAACCGGCGTGCCGCGCGTCAGGATCGTTCCGGCTGCGAGGACTGCGCCTTTGCGGACGATGGTGCCCTCGTAGACGCCGGTATTACCCCCGACCAGCACATCGTCTTCGATGATGACCGGGCTGGCATTGACCGGCTCCAACACGCCGCCGATCTGGGCGGCGGCGCTCAGATGGACGCGTTTGCCGATCTGGGCGCAGGAGCCTACCAGGGCGTGCGAATCGACCAGCGAACCTTCATCCACATAAGCGCCGGTATTCACATACATCGGCGGAACGCAGATGACTCCGCGGGCCAGGTAAGCACCGGCTCGCACGCTTGAACCGCCGGCCACGATGCGTATCCCGTCGTCAGGTGTAAAGCGGCGTAATGGATAGGTGTTTTTGTCGACGAGAGAGAGGGTCTCGCCAGGCAATTCTGTCAACACGCCGAGGCGGAAGCCGAGCAGGATGCCCTGTTTGACCCAGGTGTTTACCCGCCAGCCGGTGGGGCTGGCGAAGTCCGGTTCGGCCGAACGCAATTCGCCCTTCTCAAGTGCGGTGCGCAAGGCAAAAAAGGCCTCAAGCGCCTTCGCCTGAACGGTGAAATCGGTGGCGGCTTCCGGATGGGAGAAATAGTGCTCAATTGCTCGCTGCAAAGGGTGGAGGGATTGTACGGTCATCACTCTTCAGTCTAGCAATTTGACGCCGATTCGGCTTGTGTCCCAGGTCGCGCCGGCGCCGGTCGAGCAGTTCGGTGGCGGCGACAACAGGAGCGAAGTAAGCCGGTGTGGGCGGCCCTGTGAGGGCGTAGTCGGCGTTGTCCCGGGGAACGGATTCGACGCCGATTTGAACCTTGAATGCAAATTCGCCGCACGGAATCATGGTGACCGGGGCCTCATGACTTCCGAGTTTGCCGCTGTTGCGCTTGGATTCAAGCCAACAACTCAGCCGTGTATCGTGAATTTCCGGATTGCCCTGCCAGAAGGATGGATCGAGTGAGCAGGCGATCTGCAAATGATCCAACTCCAACTCGACGGTCGACACGTTGGGAGGGAAATATTGCTGAACATTCTCCGCCCCTACGTGCAACCCCATTGCGCCGCGGTGGCCGGGGCGCCTGTTTTGCGTCTTGACTACCATCTTCCACCTCCGGAGGGGGCTTGAGTTGGAGTTTATTGAGTTAATGGAACGAAAGTTGCTTCGAGCAAGAATAGACCGGGACAACCGGTGCCAGTTAGGGAAATTCACTTATCCATACCGAAACGGTAAACGGGGAATAGTACCGGTACCGTGTACTGTACGTTACATCTTGAAAAAAAATCAAACGCAGAGGCGGATTCGTATGCCCCTGCGTTAATCTTTCATTCAATTCTGTTTTCCTGGGATCAAATCGGCGTTGATAACAACGGACCGATCAGTCGGAAAAGCCGACGGGATAGTGAGTTTTACGCTCTTCAATGTGATCGATTGGCTGCAACCGAAAGGTGTGTTCCCCTGCCGGGATCATGGCTACGGGAGCCGGCCTCGATGCTAGTTTTCCATTTGCCTTTTTCGATTCGAGCCAGGAGATCAGCCGTTCATCGTGAATTTCCGGGTCGCCATCCCAGAACTCGGGCTTCAAGGTACAGACAATCCGTAAATGATCCAGTTCTAACTCAACTACTGGCACATCGGGCGGGAAAAGCCGCTGCACATTGCCGTCTCCGACATGCAGCCCCGTCATCCCCAGGCGTCTACTTTCATTGCGTACTACCATACTTCACCCCTGCCTTGGGAGGCTCGTTCTCTTGTTGCTCTGAGTACGATGCGGTTAGGGCGTGGGTACGTTTCCTGAGATTGTGCGATTGAGCACAATTTTTCGGAAGATATGCAGGTAAAGGTTTCCATCGGGGATTTTGAGGAAAAGTGGTTCTACCGGAGCCGGTTTGGGGGCGCAGCTAGAACATGCGCATGTCACCTTCGGGGAGTGGCGCTTCGCGAAGCAGGCCGAGTTCGCCGGCGAGGCGTTCGAGTTTCTGGCGCATGGCGCGGTCGGGCTGGACGAGCGGAAGGCGGAGAGTCGGGTTGCAACGGCCCATGAGGCTAAGGATGGTTTTGGCTGGGCCAGGATTCGATTCCCAGAAGTTGGCTTCGAAGAGCCGGGCGTATTTGCGCTCGATTTCGCGAGCTACGTGCCAGTGATTGGCGAGTGCGGCGCGGACCATTTTGGCGAGTTCGGCCGGGGCTTCGTTGGAGGCGACGCTGATGAGGCCGCTGGCGCCGATGGCAATGGCGGCGAGGGCCAGGTTGTCGTCTCCGGAGAAGACTTTGAAGCTGTGCGGCAGGGCGTGGACGAGCGCGGCGATTTGAGTTAATTTGCCGCTGGCTTCCTTGATGGCGGCGATGTTTTCCTGGGAGTTGGCCAGACGGATTACGGTTTCAGGATCGAGATTGACGGCGGTGCGGCCGGGGACGTTGTAGAGGACGACGGGCAGCGGATCGACGGCTTGGGCGAGTGCAAGGAAGTGCTGAAACTGGCCTTCCTGTGAGGGCTTGTTGTAGTAGGGGTTGGCAGAGAGGATGGCGTCTACGCCGCGGATGCGGGCGAGTTTTTCGGCCTGACGGAGGAGGGTGCGGGTGGAGTTATGAGTGCATCCGGCCCAGACGGGGACGCGGCCGGCGGCGGCTTCGACGACGATCTGGATGGCGGCGAGCCATTCTTCTTCGTCCAGCGTGGCTGCTTCGCCGGTTGAGCCGCAGGCTACGAGGAAGTCGATTCCCGAGTTGATCTGCCAGTTGACGAGGGCGTGAAGGGCTGATTCGTCGAGTGATCCATCTCCCTTGAAGGGAGTAATGAGTGCCGTGCCGCAACCTGTGGTTTCCATGACTGTCTATTCCGTCTGCGGCTTTGCCGCCATGGGAGAGTTTACAACGTTGGGGCGGGACCGTGAATGGGACAGGCGTGCCATGCCGGCCGATTGCAGGAGCAAAACGCCGGATTGTTCTCCCTCAATTCGAAAACAAGGCCGGAAGAACCCGGGACTACTGCCGTCTTGACTTGTATCGCCAACGGAATGAAGAGTATAACGGCAAAGACAAGCGCGATCCTATGCGCATTCAGCCGGCCCTCGGCACTTCTGCTGGCGCGGATTTCTAGTGGCTCACGCGTGGGGCGCATGAGCAGGTGGTTCCTGGATTTCCACCATTGCTCCAATATGCGCCAACTGGAAATAATTCAATGCAACCTCGCGTTTTTCTCTCGACGATGTCGAATTCGCCATTTCTCGTTCGACTTACTGCCAGAACAGGCAAGAGGAGGCCTGGAAACCATGCAATACATTCTGCTGATCTATGACAACGAGACCGAGCTGCAAGGCAAAGGTGAAGCCTACATCACGAAGATGTACCGGGACTACGGTGCATTCTCCAACGAAGTCATCCAGAGCGGGCATTTTAAGGCGGGAAGTGAGTTGCAGCCGGTTTCGACGGCAACCACGATCCGCGTTCGCGACGGCAAGCGCCTGGTCACCGATGGACCATTCGCAGAAACCAAGGAACAGCTAGGCGGTTATTACCTGATCGAGGCCGCCGATCTGGACGAGGCCACGGCCATCGCGGCTCGCATCCCGTCCGCGCAGACTGGCTCGATCGAAGTCCGGCCGCTCGTCGTCCGGCAAGGAATGTAGCGTTAAGCGGTGGCGGCAAGGGAACGGCTTCCGCGTCCGCCCTTGCCGCGATTTGAGAGGCGGCGCAGTGGCCAAGGGCCGCCGAGTCGGCTACTCTTTGCCTGAGGCCATGAGCGAAAGCCTGATCGAGCAGATTTACCGAAAGGAATGGAGCCGGATTCTGGCCATCCTTATTCGGCTGGTTGGCAGCTTCGAGCTCGCCGAGGATGCGGTGCAGGCGGCTTTTTCCGCCGCCGTGGAGCAATGGCCCCGGCAGGGCATGCCCGGCAATCCGCGGGCCTGGCTGATTTCGACGGCGCGTCACAAGGCCATCGACGCACTGCGCCGTCAATCCCACCTGCTTGACTCCGCGGAGTCGGAAACGGTCCTTGAAGCGCTTCAGCAGACCTTTTCCTGCGGTATCGAGGATCCGTCGATGCTTGACGACGACCGTCTGCGATTGATCTTCACCTGCTGCCATCCGGCTTTGAGCAGGGAAGCTCAGGTTGCGCTTACGCTGCGCACGCTCTGCGGCCTGACCACCGAACAAATCGCCGACGCGTTCCTGGTGCCGCTCGTCACGATGAGGCAGCGCCTAGTCCGCGCCAAGCAGAAAATCCACGATGCCGGCATCCCGTACCGCACTCCGTCGAGAGCCGACCTGGACGAGCGGCTGGCCTCGGTGCTGCTGGTCGTTTACCTTGTTTTCAATGAGGGCTACAGCGATCCTGGGCGGCGCATCGGACTGTGTGAGGAAGCCATTCGTCTCGGCCATCTGCTTGAGGAGCTCCTGCCGCAGCAGGCCGAAGTTCGCGGCATTCTCGCCCTGATGGTCCTGCATCACAGCCGGCGCGCCGCGCGGCTTGGCGACAATGGCGACTTTATCCTGCTCGAAGACCAGGACCGGAGCCTCTGGCACAGGGGAGAGATGCGGCAGGGGCTGGAACTTGCCGCGTCCGCCATGCGCGACGGGCCGGGGCCGTATTCCATCCAGGCGGCGATCGTATCCATTCACGTGCGCGCCAGACACGCCTCAGAAACGGACTGGGCGCAAATTGTCACCCTATACGACGCCTTGCTGCGCTTGAACCCCTCACCGGTGATCGAGTTGAACCGTGCCGTTGCAGTCGCCATGGCGAAAGGCTGCCAGGCAGGACTTGGGCTGCTCGACGACCTCGACTCTCGCGCGGAGCTAAGCAATTACGCGCTTCTGCCTGCGGCGCGCGGCGCCCTGTTGCTTCGGCTCAGGCAATGGGAGCCGGCGGCGAAGGCATATCGCAAGGCGCTCGCCCTCGCAAGCCCCGATCCCGCCGACCCCGAACGGCGCTTTCTCGCACAGCGCCTCGCCGAGGCTGAAACGAATCATGGCGGCGCGACCGGAGACGCTCCGGACTGAATTGATCCAGCTTTGCCGCTGGTGATTTTAAGACGTTGAGAGGATGGTGGGACTTGACAAGAATTGAGGGATTACCGAACAGCAGCGAATATACGCGTTTTGTGTCGTGAATTGCGGGGCGCTCTTTCTGATCGAAAAGCGAAAATTAGGCGAATTCGGATCGGCGTTTCGCGTCAATTTTCTTGTAAGTTATTTATAATCAATAACTTATAGCGATACTTCGAGGCTCTAAGGGGCGCTTTTCCCGGCAAAATGGGCGCTTTCGGGCGCTTTACAACGCCGATTTCGGTTCGGCGGGTAGTGCCATGGTGCGTCTGAAAATTAGCGATAAGTCCATGTCACCAAAATCGGAAATAATTCAATGCAATTTATCGCGAACTATTTTGGGGGAACAAAGTTGGCGGAGGCGGTGTCTACTGAGGGAATGACTCGCTCATTTCGTTGGCGCAGAATGCTGCGGTTTGCTGGAATTATTATGGGTGCGCTAGTGATTGCCTTGTTGGCGCTGATTGCCATTCGGCAGCATATTTTGCGGTGGCGGGCGGAGCGGTTGCTGGCGGATATTCGCGCATTGGAGTTGGGGAAGAGCACGTGGGCGCATGCGCAGAGGATTATGAAGCGCTGGGGTGCCTGGGGCCACTATGAGGGCTCATGTAGCGAACAAAGATGTAGTTACCAGATCAAGTTGACTGGATTTGAGTGCTCTTTCTGCGCCCATCTTCCGATCGCGGTGGTTTCTTTGCTGGCGCCTCGATGGGCTTACGTTGAGGGGGACATGGAAGTGATCAACGGCGTTGTCTGGAGGAAGAACTTCTTCGTCGAAATAAGCGTCTCCGGAAACATCTTCAAGGGTGATTACTATGGGTACGGTTTACTCGCATCGGCGGGTAGCGTGTGGAGGACGGCCGAATTTAATCGCTATTACTCTGCGAGCCATCCTGACTATGCGGTCGGTCGTCCGGGCGCCTGTGAGGACTGCAAGTCGGTTTACACCAAATTCACTCCCTTTGCCGACACTGTGGTTGTTCGCGGTTTGATGGACTTCAATCTCGATTGCCTGACGCGATTATTCCAGTGTGAGGATCAGATCGACATCATGCCGTCCGTCTGGAGGCAAGTGCTAGCCGAGGATGTGGCGCTTAAAGCCGCCAGAAACGCGAATCCGAGATCGGTCTACCCGTCCGCTGCCTCGCCGGAGTTTCTCGGTCGTGACAGGGATAATGTCGTGGTTGCGGTGGTCGTTTCTACGCGGATAGATGAGCGGGGGGAGGAGCCGCGTACGATTGCGACTTTTCGACTTGATCGGCGGCTAAAACGGGCTGATTTCTGGGATGCGAAAAACCTCGCGGAGCAGTATTCGCCAAGAGTTATCACGTCGGTGGGTGAGATCGACAAGGGAAGGCTGATTTCACCCGGGCGGAAGGTGATCTTAGCTTTTGATACGCCTTATCAGGTCGTGCCGGATCATCTGCTCGATCTCGACGACTATGCGGTGCTCCCCTACAATGACGAGAATCTTGCAGCGGTGCGCAGGGGCATGAGTCTGGATATCTTCCCGCCGAAAACGTACCATTTCCCCTGATTCCAAAGCTTGCGAGTGGGTGCAAGCTGTTCTTCAGTGGCTGAAGCCAGTTTGAGATTTGAGGTTTTATCGGCACGACTGAAGTCGTGCCCTTTCACAAAGCCCTTTCCGGCGGAGCTTTTTTGCGAATTCTTTGAAGGCCGCATTGAATTGTTCTCGTTTCTGCCGGGGATGAGTCCCCGGCCAACAGCAGTCAGGACTACGCGGCGGTCCATGGGCGGATGCGCAGAGGATCAAGACTCGCGGGGGCTTCGAGTCATCCTTGTTCCGTGGTCGCCGGCCGGGTGGCACAATGAGGTGTCTCTCCCCATTTTTGCGCTTATCAGATCATGAAGCTCTGCCCACAGTGCGAGACCGGCTACGCCGACAGCCATGTCACCTGTCCCACGCATGGCGTAATGCTGGGGGAGATTCGCGATCTGCGCCCTGGAATGCTGATTCGCAACACGTATCGCGTGGTGCGCAAACTGGGCCAGGGCGGCATGGGCGCGGTCTACCTTTGCGAGCACACGCTGATGGAGGAGCGCCAGGCGCTCAAGTTCCTGTCGCCGGAACTGAGCCGGGATGAAGCCTTTGCCAGCCGCTTCCGCCGCGAGGTGCGGACGCTGCGCCAGGTGCGGCACAAGAACGTCGTGGACGCGGGCAATCTGGAGCCAGCCGAGGACGGGACGCTCTTCTTTTCGATGGAGTTTGTGGATGGTCCGGATTTGCGGGATTTTCTGAACGGGACTCCAAAACCATTGGATGTGGGTCTGGCCCTGGCTATTACTCGGGGGATTGCCGAGGGGCTGGGCGCGGCGCACGCGCAGGGCATGGTCCACCGGGATATCAAGCCGGAAAACATTCTGATGGCTTGGAACGGAGTTGGGTGGACGCCGAAGATCGCGGACTTCGGCATTGTGGCGACCAAGGAGAACAGCAGCCTGTACACGCGGACCGGTGGCACGATGCTGACCATGGCCTATGCCGCGCCGGAGCAGTGGCGCGGCGTTCGGGCGGCGGACCTGGATGGCCGCACCGATCTTTATGCGCTGGGTGGCGTGCTTTACGAAATGCTGACTGGGCGGACCGTTTTCAATGCGGAGAGTTATGAGGGGTGGGCTGAGGAGCATCGGAATATTGTTCCTAAACCACCCAGCAGCTTGCGGCCGGAGCTGGCGAATTGGCAGGGGCTGGATGGGCTGGTGCTGCGGCTGCTGGCTAAGGACCGCGAACAGCGGCCCGGGGATGCTGCCGAGGTGGTTGGCCTGCTGGACGCGATTCGCTTCGTTGCGCCTGGGGCGGCTCGGGTCACCGAGGTCGAGCGCGTCAAGCCCCTCCAGCGCGTTCCGACCGAAGTGGAGCGAGTTACGGAACTCAAGCCTGCTCAAACGAGCAAACGCCCGGGCGGGACGTCTCGGAGAGTTGCTCTTTGGTCTTGGGTGACGGCAAGTGTCGTGGTACTGGCCGTCGGGTTCTCTATAGTGCGAGGTTACCGGAATGAGCAGCCCGGCAATGTCGCGCATAGTACCGAGAGCCAGTCGCAGCCCGACCCGCCCCGGCCGGAAACACAGGCCGATCCTCAGCAGGCAAGGACGAAACCAGCCCATGCACCAACGTCGCAGGCCCCGCGGAACGTGGAGGCTGGGACGGTCTGGACGGACCCGGCGACAGGGCTGATGTGGCCGAAGAAGGACAATGGCAGCGATGTGGATTGGCAGCAGGCACAGTCTTATTGCCGGAATCTGCGACTGGCCGGACACAGCGACTGGCGCCTGGCGCGGCTGGACGAGTTGAAGGGGATCTTCGATCCAAACATCAGCACTCCTGGACATTGCTGTAAGAGCCACGAACCGGTTACCTGGCATGTGAAGGGCAACCTCCAGCTAACCGCGGGGACTTGGAGCAGTCTCGGAACTGCTCGGGGGGGAGCGTTCGTCTATTCCCTCGTTCTCGATCAGCAAGCTGAATACTGGCAGACCGATTTCAAGGACCTTCGGGCACTTTGCGTGCGCCGTTCTGGAGAATGATGGGCGCTTTGTTCTTTGGGTGATTCTGCCCTTTGCTTTCGGAAAGCGACAGAGAAGCAGGAACTGGAGCAAAAGCAGATTCCCTGAGTGAACGACAGACAGAAAAGCAAAGGCAACGGCGGCAGCGGGTCCATCGCTCTGCTCAGAATGACAAGATTTGTGGTTGGTTGAGGGCTGTTATCCGTGCGACTTTGCGCCGGTCCAGTGCCAGATGGAGCAGGGTTCTTCTGTGCTCCAGGCGTATTCGCCGTTGGGCTGGTGGTTGAGGATGGTTTTGTCGGCTTCTTCGTCTTCGGGCGAGAGGGGGATGAGGCCGCGCCAGAGTTGTCTCCAGCGGGGATTTTTGTCGAGGACTTCGACGCACTCGTCGTTGGCGTAGAGCAGGTCGAGATGGCCGGGACGCGTGGCGAATTGGGCTTCCATTTTGCGCAGCATGGCTTTGAGGACCGGTTCTCGGAAGGGATTGAAGAGGTAGGCTACGGTCGGGTTTTTGGGGAATTGGAATTCGGTGATGTCTTGGCAGAGGATTTTCATGGGGCAGCGGGAGAGGCCGGCGGACTCCCAGGTGCGGATGTTTTTCTGGGCGATTTCGCAGAGGGTGGGGTGGAGTTCTATGCCGGTGACTTCGCGGAAGGGAATACGGGAGGCGATGAGCAGGCCTCGGCCCATGCCGGCTCCGATGTCGAGGAAGGAGTAGTCTTCGGGCGGGGCTACGAGGGTGGTGTTGCGCCAGATG
>Ga0182012_10002153_pt1 | contig 21438 bp, 17 predicted proteins | sample 612S2SmetaG_FD_120486 | JGI IMG/M metagenome (GOLD analysis project Ga0182012, IMG submission 120486) | Permafrost microbial communities from Stordalen Mire, Sweden - 612S2S metaG | ecosystem: Environmental > Terrestrial > Soil > Wetlands > Permafrost | place: Sweden: Stordalen | collected... | reverse complement strand
TCCATCAGTACAGCCGCATCGGCCGGCACGTGAACGTCGGCGGGGTGGCGGCGGTGACCAAGGACGTCATCCCGTTCGGCTCGGTGTGGGGCAACCACGCCCACCTGGAGGGCCTCAACCTGGTCGGCCTGAAGCGCCGAGGCTTCTCGCGCGAGACGGTCAACACCCTGCGCGCCGCCTACCGGCTGCTGTTCGCCGAGGAAGGCACCTTCCAGGAGCGCGTCGACGACACCGCCGCCGCCTATGCGGACTCGCCGGAAGTGATGGAGATCATCGACTTCATCCGCGCGGAAGACGGGCGGCCGATCACCATGCCCGCCCGCGAGATCTGAGGGCGCAAGCCATGAAAAAGCTCGGCCTGATCGCAGGCGGAGGGGCCCTGCCGGTGCAACTGGCCGCCCACTGCGAGTCCTCCGGCCGGCCGTTCTTCGTGCTGCGCCTGAAAGGTTTCGCCGGGCCCGAACTGGCCGACTATCCGGGCGCTGAGGCCGGCATCGCCGAGCTCGGCCGTGGTTTCAAGCTGCTGCGCGGCGCGGCTTGCGAGTCGGTATGCTTCGCCGGCACCGTCTCGCGGCCGGATTTCGCCGCCCTTCGCCCCGACATGCGCGGCCTGATGGCGCTGCCGGGGGTGATCCTGGCCGCCCGGGCCGGCGACGACGGCCTGCTGCGCTTCATGCTGAAGGAATTCGAGAAGGAAGGCTTCCACGTCGAGGGCGCCCATGAGGTGATGGGCGGTCTCACCTTGCCGATCGGGCCGCTGGGCCGCCACGGACCGCAGGCGCGTGACCAAGGCGACATCCTCCGGGCGATGCAGGTGGCCCGGGTGATCGGCCGCGAGGACATCGGCCAGGCCGCGGTGGTCTGCGCCGGACTGGTGCTGGCGGTCGAGGCACAGGAGGGCACGGACGCCATGCTGGAGCGGGTGGCCCGTCTGCCGCAGGCGCTGCGAGGCTCGCCGGAGGCGCCGCGCGGGGTCCTGGCCAAGGCGCCGAAGCCCCACCAGGAAACCCGCGTCGATCTTCCCACCATCGGTCTGCACACGCTGAAACAATGCTCCAGCGCCGGCCTGGCCGGCATCGCCGGCGAGGCGGGCAGGGTGCTGGTAATGGACCGGGAGGCGGTGGTGGGGTTGGCCGACGAACTCGGCCTGTTCGTGGTCGGCGTGGATCCGGAGGCGTGAGCGAACCGCTGAAGGTGATGCTCGTGGCCGGCGAGGCTTCGGGCGACGCCCTGGGCGCCGGTCTGGCGCGGGCGCTGAAACGCCGACTGGGCGAGGACGGGGTTCGTTTCGTCGGTCTCGGCGGCTCGAAGATGGCGGCCGAGGGAGTCGCCAGTCCCTTCGACATCGCCGAACTGTCGATCCTGGGGCTGGTCGAGATGGTCACCGCGGCCCCGCGGCTGCTGCGCCGGGTCGCCCAGACCGTGAAACAGGCCATGGACGAGCAACCGGACGTGGTCGTGTTGATCGACTCCTGGGGTTTCACCATCCGCGTCGCCGAGGGCATCCGCCGTCGGGCCCCCAACCTGCCACTGGTCAAATACGTCGCCCCGCAGGTCTGGGCGCACAATCCGGGCCGGGCGCGGGTGCTGGCCAGGGCGGTGGACCATCTGCTGACCATCCATGGCTTCGAGGCCCCTTATTTCGAGGCCGAGGGCCTGGCGACCACCTTCGTCGGCAATTCGGTGCTCAGCTGGGATATCTCCGGCGCCGACCCCGCCCGGCTGCGCGCCGAGATCGGCGCCGGGCCGGACGATCCGATCCTGCTGGTGTTGCCGGGCAGCCGGCCGCGGGAGATCGATCGCATGCTGCCGCCGTTCGAAGCGGCCGCGGCGTTGCTCAAGGAAGCCCGGCCCGATCTGCACGTGCTGGTGATCGCGGCCGACACGGTGGCGGAGGTGGTCAAGGCGCGGGTCGCCGGGTGGCGGCACAAGGCGCATGTGGTCGAGGGCGAGGCCGGAAAGCTCGACGCCATGTCGGCGGCGACGGCGGCGATCGCCTGCAGCGGGACGGTGACCACGGAACTGGCGCTGACCGGCTGCCCGATGGTGATCGCCTATCGCCTCGACGACCTGACCCACTTCGTCGCCCGGTTCCTGGTCCGCACGCCCTATGTGGCGTTGATCAACATCGCCGCTCAGGCGTTCATCGCGCCGGAACTGATCCAGGATCGGTGCACGGGCGCCGCCCTGGCCCGGGAGGCGGCGCGGCTGCTGGATGATCCGGCGCTGCGGGCGAGGCAGATCGCCGGCCAGCATGACGCCATCGCCAAGCTCGGCCGCGGCGGCCCCGACCCATCTGAAGCGGCGGCCGAGGCGGTGCTAGGAGTGATCCGCGAGCGCGCCGGTTACATCTAGCCCGCGCGGCGGCTAGCCGTGGGCGATCCAGCTCTCCAGCTGGAGCTTCAGATTGAACCATTCCTGGCGAAACCAGCTGAACAGGGTCCGGTGCGCGGCGATCCGCTCATCGACCTCGACCAGGCGCGCCTGCAACATCAGCTGCTGGCGCACCAGGAACTCCAGTTCCCCGGCGGCCACCACCTTCTCCTGGTCGTCGCCCATCGCCAGCAGCACCTCGGCGTCATGAATCAGGTCGTTGGTCTGGGCGAGGGCCTGGACGACTTCGTGGCGGATGGTGCTGTAGGCCATGGCGAAAGCTCCCGCGCGGGCCTGGCTGCCCGCACAGAAGCTTAAGTGACGAGTGTCGGCGAAAGTTCCCGACGCCCATCGGCTTCGTTAGGTTTAGCCCCGGGTGTCGATGGCCGTGTAGTCGCGCTTCAGCGGGCCGGTGTAGAGCTGGCGCGGCCGGCCGATCTTGCGGCGCGGGTCCTCGAACATTTCCTTCCACTGGCTGATCCAGCCGACGGTCCGCGCCAAGGCGAACAGCACGGTGAACATCGTGGTCGGAAAACCCATCGCCTTCAATGTGATACCCGAATAGAAGTCGATGTTCGGATAGAGTTTGCGCTCGACGAAATAGGGGTCGTTCAGCGCCACCTTCTCCAGTTCCATCGCCACCTTCAGGAGCGGGTCGTCGCTGTCGCCGATCTCGGCCAGCACCTCGTGGCAGGTCCGCTGCATCACCTTCGCCCGCGGGTCGAAGTTCTTGTAGACCCGGTGGCCGAAGCCCATCAGCCGATACTTGCGATCCTTCACCCCCTGGACGTACTCGGGGATGCGGTCGACGGTGCCGATCTCCTTCAGCATCATCAGCGCTTCCTCGTTTGCCCCGCCGTGGCTGGGACCCCAGAGGCAGGCGATGCCGGCGGCGATGCAGGCGAACGGATTGGCGCCCGACGAGCCGGCCAGCCGCACCGTCGAGGTGGAGGCGTTCTGCTCGTGGTCGGCGTGCAGGATGAAGATCCGGTCCATCGCCCGGGTCAGCACCGGATTGGGCACCCAGTCCTCGGCCGGGACCGAGAAGGCCATGCGCAGGAAGTTCTCGGCGAAAGGCAGGTCGTTGCGCGGGCTGACGAACGGCTGGCCGATCGAGTATTTGTAGGCGCGCGCGGCGATGGTCGGCATCTTGGCGATCAGCCGGTGGGCCGAGATCTCCCGCTGGCGGGGATCATCGACGTTGATGCTGTCGTGATAGAAGGCCGACAGCGCCCCCACGGCGCCGGTCATGATCGCCATCGGGTGGGCGTCGGAGCGGAAACCGGAGAAGAACCGGTCGAACTGCGCGTGCAGCATGGTGTGATAGGTGATGGTGTGCTCGAAGTCGGCGAATTCCGCCGCGCTGGGCAGTTCGCCGTTCAGCAGCAGGTAGCAGACCTCCAGGAAGCTGGAGTCCTCCGCCAGCTGTTCGATGGGATAGCCGCGGTGCAGCAAAATGCCCGCGTCGCCGTCGATATAGGTGATCTTGCTCTCGCAGGACGCGGTGGAGGTGAACCCCGGGTCGAAGGTGAAGACGTCGGCCTCGTCGTAGAGCTTGCGCACGTCGATCACGTCGGGACCGGCGGTGCCCTTGATGATCTGCAGCTCGTAGCTCTTGTTGTCGACGATGAGCGTGGAATTGCCGGCCATGCGCGCGTCCCCTTATGCCAATGGCGCCCGCGTCCAAACGCGTGTTTCGCCTTCGCTTATAGCGCCTTATCGCACTTGCGAAAGAGCATCCTTCAGCCGGGCGAGAGCCTCCTCGCGGCCGAGGGCGGCTAGCGCGCTGGCGAGGTCCGGGGCGACGGCGCCGGCGGCCAGAATTCCGCGTAAGGCGGGGCCGAATTTGCCGAAGCCGACCCCTTCGATCTCGGCGAAGGCCTTCAGCCGCTCGCTGAGCGCCGCCGGCGTCCAGTCGTCGGCGACCATCAGCGTTTCGGCCAGCCGGCCGAGCCTCGGCGCCGTCTCCTCGGCCAGCAGCCCAAGGGTCTTGTCGTTCAGCGCGATCGGCGGCGACTTCAGCGCGAAAGCGATCAGGTCGGTGAGTTCCAGGATGGTCTTGGCGCCCTCCTTCACCAGCGGAATGGCCCGGGCCAGCCGTTCGTGGGCGTCGCGGGGAATATGTGCTTCGCGGCTCTTCAACACCGCCAGCACCAGCCCGGCCAGGCGGCCGTCGTCGGCCAGGCGGATGTAGTGCTGGTTGACGTGGCCCAGCTTCTGCCAATCCAGCCGCGCCGGGGCGCTGATCACGTCCTTCACGTCGAACCAATCGATCGCCTGGGCGTCGGTGAATATCTCGTCGTCGCCGTGGCCCCAGCCGAGCTTGGCCAGATAGTTGCGCATCGCCTCGGGCAGATAGCCCATGTCGGCGAACTCGCTCACCGCCTGGGCGCCGTGTCGCTTGGACAGCTTTGCGCCGTCGGGCCCGTGGATCATCGGCAGGTGGCCGAACACCGGCAGGTCCCAGCCCATGCCCCGGTAGATCAGCGTCTGGCGCGCGGCGTTGTTCAGGTGGTCGTCGCCGCGCAGCACGTGGGTGACGGCCATGTCGTGGTCGTCCACCACCACGGCGAGGTTGTAGGTCGGCGAGCCATCGGCGCGCAGCAGGATCAGGTCGTCCAGTTCGCGGTTGCGGAAAGTGACGTCGCCCTTGACCACGTCGTGCACCACCGTCTCGCCGTCCAGCGGCGCGCGCAGGCGGACCACGAACGGTTGGTTGGCCCCGGCCGGCGGCGCGCGGTCGCGCCAGGGCGAGCGGATCGTGCGGCCCTCGGCCCGGGCTTTCTCGCGTTCTTCCGCCAACTCGTCGACGGTCATGTAGCAGCGGTAGGCCGCGCCGTTTTCCAGCATTTCCAGCGCCGCCTCCCGGTGACGCTCGGCCCGGGACGCCTGGAAGACCGGCTCGGCGTCAAAGTCCAGGCCCAGCCAGCTCATGCCGTCGAAGATCGCTTGCACCGCTTCCGGGGTCGAGCGCTCGCGGTCGGTGTCCTCGATGCGCAACAGGAACGTGCCGCCCTCGTGGCGTGCATACAACCAGTTGAAAAGCGCCGCGCGGGCGGTGCCTATGTGCATCATACCGGTCGGCGAGGGGGCGATACGGGTGACGACGGGGGATTTCGGCGGAGAGGTTGGATCGGGCATCGCGGTTCCGGGCGGAAGGGCGCGCGGTCTTAGCACGTGGGTTCGCGCGCTTCCTAGGCCGGCGAGCCTCGCCCGCGCCGCGCTGGCCGAGGCGCTCGCCCAGCTGGACCGGGTGTTCCTGTGGACGCCGGTGGCCTTCGGCCTGGGCGCGGCGACCTATCTGGGCCTGAGCAGCGAACCGCCGTTCTGGCCGGCGGCGACGGCGACTGTGGTGCTGGCCGCCGGCGCGGTGGTGGTCGCCCGCCGCGGCTGGAGCCGTGTGCTGCTGGCCGCCCTGGTGTTGAGCGCGGTCGCCGCCGCCGGCTTCTCGGTCGCCAAGCTGCGCAGCGACCACGTCGCCGCGCCGATCGTCCCGGCCGGGCTCGGGGTCACCGAGGTGCAGGGCTATGTGGTCGACATCGAGACGCCGACCCAGAAGGGCCCGCGGCTGCTGATCGCCCCAACCAGCATCGGCCATGTCGATCCGTACCAATTGCCGCTGCGGGTGCGCATCGTCATGCCGCCGGGCGCGATCGCCACGCCTGGATCGGCGATCAGCGTGCTCACCCTGCTGGATCCGCCGCCATCGCCGGCCGCGCCGGGGGCCTACGATTTCGCCCGGGACGCCTGGTTCGAGGGCGAGGGCGGCGTTGGTCTGGCCCGGGCGGCGGCGACGCCGATCTCCCTGCCGCCGGCGCCCTGGCGGCTGCGGCTGGCGATGTCGGTCAACGCGTTCCGCTGGGCGACGGCCGAGCGGCTGGCGGCGGACATGGACCGGGCGATGGGAGGCCAGGCGGGCGACGCCGCGGGCCTGGCTATCGCGGTCACCACCAGCCACCAGGACTGGCTGAGCCAGCCGGCCCGGGACGACCTGCGCGCCGCCGGCCTGGCGCACATGCTGGCCATCGCCGGCCTGCACACCGCCGCCCTCAGCGGCTTCGTGTTCTTCGGCCTGCGCCTGCTGATCGCCGCCTGGCCGTGGCTGGCGCTGCGGGTCAACGGCAAGAAGGTCGCCGCCGCCTGCGGCCTGGTCGCGGTGCTGGCCTATCTGGTGCTTTCCGGCGCGCATCCGCCGGCGCGGCGCGCGGCGATCACCGCCTCGGTGGCCTTCATCGCCATCCTGCTCGACCGGCGGGCGGTGAGCCTCAGGTCCCTGGCCCTGGCGGCGCTGATCATCCTGATCGGCGAGCCGGAAGTGGTGGTCCAGCCGGGTTTCGAGATGAGCTTCTGCGCCACCGCCTCGCTGGTCGCCCTGGCCGAGGTCTGGCCCCGGCGACCGGCGCCCACGGGTCTGCCCTGGTGGCTCGCCTGGCCGCAGCGGGCCCGTGACTGGCTGGTCGCTCTGTTCATGGTCAGCCTGGTCGCCGGCGCCGCCACCGGTCCCTTCGCCATCCAGCACTTCAACCGCATCGCCAACTTCGGCGTCTTCGCCAACCTGACCGCCGACTTCGTGGCCAGCGTGGTGATGATGCCGGCGCTGGCCGTGGCTCTCTTGCTGGAGGCGATCGGCCACGGCGCGGCGATTCCGGCCCTGTTCGTCGCCGGCTGGGCGGCCAAGGGCATCGTCGCCCTCGGCCACCTGTTCGCCACCGCGCCGGCGTCGGGACTGAAGGCGTCCGCCGCGCCGGAGGCGGCGATGGCGATGTCCTATCTGGGCATATTGTTCGTCTGCCTGTGGCAGGGGCGGCTGCGCTGGATTGGCCTGCCGTTCGCCGCCGCGGTGGCCCTCTGGCCCCGCCCCGCCGCGCCGGTGATCTGGGTCGCCGTCGACGGGGCCGACGCGGCGATCAATATTCAGGGCCGGGAGGTGGCCCTGCGCCCCGGCGTGCGCGGCTACGCCACCGACCTCTGGGCCCAGCGGCGCGGCCTGGCGGTCCCGGCCGACATGGAAACCGCCCGGGGCGCCCTGTTCGATTGCGACTACTGGTCCTGCGCCGCCCGGCCCGGCGTGACGCCCTCGCTCGGCATCTGGTGGACCCGGCGCAAGCCGCATCCGGAACGCCTGGCCGAGCTTTGCGCCCGCTCGGACATCCTGGTGCTGCGCGCCGACGTCGCGCGACCGTCCGCCTGCCGCGACACCCTGGTGCTCGGCCCGGCCGACTTCGATCGCGGCGGCGCGGCGGAGATCTTCCGGCAGGCTTCCGGCTGGCGGGTGGTCTGGTCTCAGCCGCTCAGGGGGCGGCGACCCTGGACGGTCGCGGATGGCCCCTAGACCCGCTGACGGTTCACGGCGGGTGCGCTATGTTGCGCGTCGATGACCGACAAGCCGGCAACGATCGACGAGTACCTGTCGCGGGTGAGCGAGGACAAGCGGGCCGCTCTCCAGGCGCTTCGGGAAATCATCCGCGCCGCCGCGCCCGACGCCGAGGAATGCATCAGCTATCAGATGCCGGCGTTCAAGCTGAACGGCATGCTCGTGGGCTTCGCGGCGGCCAAGAACCACTGCGCCTTATATGCCTGGAACGGCTCGTCGGTTGGCTTGCTGCAGGACGAACTCAAGGACTTCGATACGAGCAAGGGGACAATTCGCTTCACTCCCGACAAACCGCTGCCGGAGGCGCTGGTCAGACGCCTGGTCGAGATGAAAATCGCCCGGAACGCCGAGAGATCGAAGTAGGCGCCCGGACGGGCGGAAATCCACCGAGCGCCGTCGGGCCGGCGGGTGGCAGTCGCCCCACCGCGCTCGGCCGGCTCGGCGGTATGGTTGGGCGATGTCGCGCCGACTGCCTATTCCTCCCTCAACGCACCGGCCGCGGCCGCCCCGCCACGGTAATCGCCCTTGTCGGCCCGATCCGCGTCTGTCTCACTGACACAGCTCGACGGAGGCGCGACTTGGCGGAGGCGATACTGGACCCGGCGACGCCGGCGGCGACGAGGGCGGCTGCCGGCTTGGCGCGCCGGTCGATCGCCGCGGCGACCATCGGCAACGCCCTCGAATTCTACGACTTCATCACCTACGCCTTCTTCGCCATCCAGATCGGCCACGCCTTCTTCCCGGCCCACAGCGCCTACGTCAGCCTGATGCTCTCACTGGCGACCTTCGGCGCCGGCTTCGTCCCTCGCCCGATCGGTGGCCTGGTGATCGGCGTCTTCTCCGACCGGGTCGGCCGGCGGCCGGCGATGATGCTGAGCTTCACGCTGATGGGCTGCGCGATCGTCGCCCTGGCCCTGATCCCGAGCTATGCCCAGATCGGCGTCGCCGCGCCGATCCTGGCGGTGATCGCGCGGATGGTTCAGGGCTTCTCGCTGGGCGGCGAGGTGGGTCCGACCACCGCCTACCTGCTGGAGGCCGCGCCGCTGAAGAGCCGGGGCCTCGCGGTCTCCTGGCAAGGGGCCAGCCAGGGGATCGCCAGCGCGGTCGGCAGCCTGGTCGGGGTCGGGCTGTCGGCGGTGATGGCGCCCGCGGCCCTCGACGCCTACGGCTGGCGGATCGCCTTTCTCCTGGGCGCTCTGGTGCTCCCGTTCGGCCTGTGGATCCGCCGCAGCCTCCCGGAGACCCTGCACGCACCCGAACCCCTGCTCATGGCCGCCAGCCAGCAGACCGGCCTCAGCCTGGCCCGGGACAATGTCCGCATCCTGGGCCTGGCGCTGATGGTGCTGGCCGCCGGCACCATCGGCACCTACGTCTTCAACTACACGACCACCTTCGCCCAGCACGTGCTGCACATGTCGCCCACGGTGTCGTTCCTGGCCGCGGCGCTGGGCAGCCTCGCGGGGGTCGGCGCCGGCCTCTTCGGCGGCTGGCTTTCGGACCGGATCGGCCGCCGGCCGGTGATGATCTGGCCGAGCCTGCTTCACTTCGCCCTGATCCTGCCGATCTACTACTGGATCACCGAGGCGCGCAGCGCCGTCGCCCTGCTGGTCGGGATCGTGGCGCTGTCGGTGTTGAGTTCGATCAGCACCGGGGCTTTCTACGCAGCGGTCACCGAGACCTTGCCCAAGCGCATCCGGGGCGGGGCGTTCGCGATGGTCTATGCGATTTCGATCGCGGTGTTCGGCGGCAGCACCCAGCTGGTGATCACCTGGCTGATCCAGGTTACCGGCAGCCCGATGGCGCCGGCCTGGTACCTTGTCGGCGCCGGGGCGATCGGCCTGTCGGCGCGCTGGCTGATCGTGGAAAGCGCGCCGGTGAAAATCCTGGCGCCAGCGGTGGCGACCTGAACCAGCGCCGAAGCGCCCGCGGCTAGTGGTAGCGCCGGACCAGGCCCACCAGCTTGCCCTGCACCTGCACCTGGTCGGGACCGAAGATGCGGGTCTCATAGGCCGGGTTGGCGGCTTCCAGGGCGATCGAGGCGCCCTTGCGGCGAAGGCGCTTCAACGTCGCTTCCTCGCCCATCACCAGGGCCACGACGATCTCGCCGGAGTTGGCGGCGTTGGTCTTGCGGATGACCACGAAGTCGCCGTCGAGGATGCCGGCCTGGATCATCGAGTCGCCCTGCACCTCCAGAATGAAGTGCTCGCCGGCGCCCAGGATGCTCTCGGGCACCTGCATCCGGTCGCGCTCGTGCTGGATCGCCTCGATCGGGGTGCCGGCGGCGATCTTGCCCAGGATCGGCAGCTCGCGGACGTCGTTGGCGACCGGGGCCGCGCCGGCGGCGCGCTCGGACTCCACCAGGGTCGGGCGGAAAGCCCCGCGGCCCTTCGGCGGCGCCGCGGCGGTGGCCTGTTCGGGCATCTTGACCACCTCCAGCGCCCGCGCCCGGTGCGGCAGGCGGCGCAGGAAGCCGCGCTCCTCCAGGGCGGTGATCAGCCGGTGGATGCCGGACTTGGACGCCAGGTCCAGCGCGTCCTTCATCTCGTCGAAGGACGGCGAGACACCGGTCTCCTTGATCCGCTCGTGGATGAACATCAGGAGTTCGTGCTGTTTGCGCGTGAGCATCGCCGTCGCCTTCGAGAGGGCCGCTCCGGCCGGAGCCGGGAACAAACCAAAAACGTTGACGATGTTCTCTAGGTGTTCTCGGTTAATGTCAAGTGAACGGAAAGCCGAGGGATTTCAGCGGGCTGGGGTGTGGATGGGTGGGGTTCGGCGCGGCGTTCGCGCGATGTGATTCCCGCCGCGGCGACATTCTGCGTCCTTCGAGACGGCCGCTGCGCGGCCTCCTCAGGATGACGAGAATTGTGATGCTTCCCCCATCTTCGTCATGGTGAGGAGCGCCCGCCGGGCGCGTCTCGAACCACGCACTACCCCAGCAGCGCCCGCGTCGCCGCTTCGACGTCCATCTGCCGCATCAGGCTCTCGCCGACCAGCATGGCGCGGGCGCCGGCGGCGGCCAGGCGGGCGGCGTCGGCGGGGCCGGCGATGCCGCTTTCGGCGACCAGCAGGGCGTCCCGGGGCGCCAGCGGCGCCAGGCGTTCGGTCACCGCCAGGTCGGTGACGAAGGTGCGAAGATCGCGGTTGTTGATCCCGATCAGGCTGGCGCCGAGGGCGGCGGCCCGGGCGAGTTCGGCCTCGTCGTGCACCTCGACCAGGGCGTCCATGCCGAGCCGTGCGGCCTCGGCGATCAACTCGGCGGCGAGGTCATCGCCGACCATGGCCAGGATCACCAGCACCGCGTCGGCGCCCAGCGAGCGGGATTCGGCCACCTGCCAGGGGTCGACCAGGAATTCCTTGCGCAGGGCGGGCAGGGCGGTCGCGGCTCTTGCTTCGATCAGAAACTGGTCGGCGCCTTGGAAGCTGGGGGTGTCGGTGAGCACCGACAGGCACGCCGCGCCGCCGGCTTCATAGGCGCGGGCGAGAGCCGGCGGGTCGAAATCGGCGCGGATCAGGCCCTTGGACGGCGAGGCCTTCTTCACCTCGGCGATCAGGGCCAGGCGGCCCGGCGCCGCGGCGCGCTCCAGGGCGGCGCGGAAGCCGCGCGGCGCCGAAGCGGCGCGGGCGCGGCGCTCGATCTCGTCCTGGCCCTGGGCGCGGCGGCGCTCGGCGACTTCGACGCGCTTGTAGGCGGCGATCTCCGAGAGGGTGTCGCCGGCGCCGCTCATGGCCGGTTGCTCGCCACGACCAGCCGATCGAGGGCGTCCTGGGCCAGGCCATCGTCGATCGAGGCGGCGGCCAGGTCGACCCCGTCGCGCAGGGTCTCGACCTTGTCGGCCACCAGCAGGGCGGCGGCGGCGTTGAGCAGCACGATGTCGCGATAGGCGCCGGTCGCTCCGCTCAGCAGCGCGCGCATCGCTTCCGCGTTGTCGGCCGGGTCGCCGCCGGCCAGGTCGGCCAGCGACGCCCGGGGCAGGCCGACCGCCTCCGGACTGATGTTGAAGAGCCTGACGCCGCCGTCGCGCCATTCGGCGACGTGGGTGACGCCGGTGGTGGTCATCTCGTCCAAGCCCTCGCCATGCACCACCCAGGCGCGCTCGGCGCCCAGCGCTCCCAGCACCCGGGCCAGCGGCTCGACCCAGCGCAGGTCGTAGACCCCCAGCAGCTGCCGTTGCGCGCCGGCCGGGTTGGAGAGCGGTCCCAGCAGGTTGAAGATGGTCCGGAAGCCCAGCTCCTGGCGGATCGGGGTCACGTGCCGCATCGCCCCGTGGTGGGCCGGAGCGAACAGGAAGGCGAGATTGGCCTCGTCCAGCGCCCGGCGCTGCTGCTCCAGGCCGGCGTCGATCTTGACCCCCAGCTCCGACAGCACGTCCGAGCCGCCCGACCGGGACGAGATCGCCCGGTTGCCGTGCTTGGCCACCTTCACCCCGGCGCCCGCGACCACCAGGGCCACGGCGGTGGAAACGTTGAAGGTGTGGGCGCCGTCGCCGCCGGTGCCGCAGACGTCGATCACCTGGTAGGGGTGCTTCAGCGTGACCGCCGCCCGGCGCATGGCCCGGGCGCAGGCGGTGATCTCGCCCACGGTCTCGCCGCGCATCCGCATCGAGGTCACCGCCGCGGCCACCTGGGCCGGGGTCGGCTCGCCGCGCAGGCAGGCGGCGAAGAAATCCTCCGCGTCGTCCTCGGTCAGGGTCGCGCCGTCGGCGAGCTTGGCCAGCAGCGGCTTGAAGGCGTCGGACATCGGCGCCGGGCTAGGCTTCTGTGAGGCGTTTGACGCCGGCCAGGTCGAGGAAGCTTGCCAACAGAATATGGCCGCCCTCGGTGGCGATGCTCTCCGGGTGGAACTGCACCCCATGCACCGGCCGGGTCTTGTGGCTGAAGCCCATGATCTCGCCGTCGTCGGTCCAGGCGGTGACTTCCAACACCTCGGGCAGGGTGTCACGGCGCACGGACAGGCTGTGGTAGCGGGTGGCGGTGAACGGGTTCGGCATACCCGCGAAGACGCCCTTGCCGGTGTGGTGGATCGGGCTGGTCTTGCCGTGCATCAGGCTCTGGGCGCGGATCACCTCGCCGCCCATCGCCTGGCCGATCGACTGGTGACCCAGGCAGACGCCCAGGATCGGCAGGTCGTCCGGCGCGCCGGCGATCAGCGCCAGGCAGATGCCGGCCTCGTTCGGCGTGCAGGGACCCGGCGACAGCACCACCGCCTCCGGCCGCATCGCCAGGGCGTCCTGGGCCGAGAGCGCATCGTTGCGCCAGACCTCGGTGTCCGCCCCCAGCTCGTTCAGATAGTGGACGAGGTTGTAGGTGAAGCTGTCGTAGTTATCGATCACCAGGATCATGGCGGCCTCGCGAGCGGCGTTGAGCGGCCCCTCTATCACACCCGCCGTTCCGCCCGCCACCGAGCGCACGCCGAAGGGCGAGACAGGCGCGGCGGTTTCGCTAGAGTGGGGACGTGAGCGTACCGGAAGAACGAAAATCCGAGCCGTCCGCCGGCGGACCCCTGGCCGACCTGCGTGTGGTCGAGCTCGGCGACGAGATCGCCGTGCGCTACTGCGGCCGGCTGATGGCGGCCCTGGGCGCGCGGGTGGCGCGGGTGGACGCGCCGCCGGTGGCAGCCGCCTTCGGCGCCTGGCTGGACCAGGGCAAGGGCTTCGCCGAGACCCTGGAGTCGGCCATCATCGACGTCGGCGAGGGCGAGCAGCCGATCCTGGTGATCGCCGGCCAGACGCGGGGCGACATCCGGGCGGCCGAAGCGCGTCTGGCCGCCCTCGACGTCCCGACCACTTTGCTGGCGCTGACCTGGTTCGACGACTACGGGCCCTATGCGGACTGGCGGGGCAATGACGCCATCGCGCAGGCGATGACCGGGGTCGCCTACGCCTTCGGCCCGCGCGAGGGTCCGCCGGTGCTGCCTCAGGGCCACGCGCCGCAGATCGTCGGCGGGCTGGTGGGCTTCATCGCTGCCCTGGGCGGGCTGATCAACCGCGGCGCCGAGCCCCGGCGGATCGACGTCAATGTGCTGGAGGCGGCGCTGTGCTTCGCCGAGACCGGGGCGGTGGCGGCCGCCGCATCCGGCTTCACTTCGCAGCGGTTGGGAGTGAACCGGTTCGCACCGACCTATCCCTGCTCGTTCTATCGAACCACCGATGGCTGGGTGGGCGTGACCACTCTGACGCCCGGCCAATGGGCGGCGCTGGTCGGCGAGATCGGCCGGCCGGACCTGGCCGCGGACGAGCGCTACAGCACCACCTACCGCCGGCTGCCCCGGGCCGATGAGATCGACGCCCTGCTGACCCCGATCATCGCCCGCCGCTCCACCGCCGACTGGGTGGCGCTGGGCGATCGCTTACGCATCCCGATCACCCCGGCGCTGAGGCCGTCCGAGTTGCCGAAGGCCGAGCACTGGCGCGTCCGGGGATCGTTCCGGCCGGTCGACGACACACCCGGCGCGCCGGAAGGGCCGACGCTGCCGTTCCGCTTTCAATTCGACGGCGCGGGGGCGCGCCGGCCGGTCGGCGGCGCGCACGGACCGCTCACCGGCGTCCGTGTGGCCGATTTCAGCATGGGCTGGGCCGGGCCCCTGGCCACCCGCTACCTGGCTGACCTGGGCGCCGACGTGCTGAAGATCGAATCCCACGGCCGGCCGGACTGGTGGCGCGGCTGGGAGGTGGTCGAGGCCCTCGATCCGCCGCCCACCGAGGTGCAGCGCAACTTCATGGCCGTGAACCGGGGCAAGCGCGGCCTCGACCTCGACCTGGCCGGCCCGCGCGGGAAGGCGGCGGCCGCGCACATCGTCGCTGTCTCCGACGTAGTCATCGACAACCAGGGACCGGGGGTGATGGACCGCCTCGGCCTCGGCCCCGCCGACCAGCGACGGCTGCGCCCGTCGGTGATCTCGATCTCCATGCCGCCGTTCGGGCGCACCGGGCCGCTGTCGGGGCTCCGGGCCTACGGTTCGACGGTCGAGCAGGCCAGCGGCATGCCCTTCGTCAATGGCCACGACGCCTGGCCGCCCTGTCACCAGCATGTGGCCTACGGCGACGCGGTGGCCGGGCTCTACGGCGCAGCGGCGGCGCTGATCGGCCTCTGGGCGCGCGAACGGCTGGGTGGCGCGGAGATCGACCTCTGCCAGGTCGAGTGCCTGTTCCAGCTGGGCGCGGCCGCGATCATCGCCGAGCAGGCGGTTGGGGCGCCGCTGCCGCGCGCGGGCTCGCGGCGTCCGGAGCTCGCGCCCTGCTGCGTGGTCCGGGCGGCTGGCGAGCCGGAAGCCTGGCTGGCGGTGGCCCTGGACAACGACGCGGCCTGGCCGGCCCTCAGCCGGACCATCGGACGCGACGATCTGGGCGCCGATCCGGCCCTCGCGGGGCTCGCCGGGCGCAAGGCGCGGGAAGATGAACTGGAGGCCGCGGTCGCCGCCTGGGCGCGAACGCTTGCGCCGGCGGCCGCCGCCGGGGCGTTGCAGCGAGCGGGCGTCACCGCCGCGCCGGTGCTGGCGACGTCGCAGCTCTGCGCCGACCTGCACCTGGCCGCTTCGGAATTCTGGGTCTTGCAGCACCGGCGCTATGTCGGCGACCACCTGACGCCGCACGCGCCGTTCCGCTTCGACGGCGCCCGGCCGCTGATCCGCCGCCCGGCGCCGGTGCTGGGCGAACACACCGACGAGGTGTTGCTGGAACTGGGCTTCGGGGCGGCGACGCCTGAGATCATTTGAAAGCGCCGCCAAAAAGCGCGGGGGAACGTTTGTGAAGAAGCTGCTGATCGCCAATCGCGGCGAGATCGCCATCCGCATCGCCAGGACCGCGGCCGAGATGGGCCTTGCCACCGTCGCCGTCTACGCCGACGACGACGCCGCCTCGCTGCACACCCGCCACGCCGACGAGGCGCTGCCGCTGACCGGCTCCGGCGCGGCCGCCTATCTGGACATCGAGCAAATCGTCGCTCAGGCCCTCGCCGCCGGCTGCGACGCCGTCCACCCCGGCTACGGCTTCCTCAGCGAGAACGCGGCCTTCGCGCGGCGCTGCGCCGAAGCGACCCTGACCTTCGTCGGGCCGACGCCCGAGACTTTGGCGCTGTTCGGCGACAAGTCGGCGGCCTTGGCGCTGGCGGCGGAGGCGGGCGTGCCGACCCTGCCAGGCACGCGCGGCGCGACCAGCCTCGCGGACGCCGTGGCCTTCTTCGACAGTCTGGGCGAGGGCGCGGCGGTGATGCTGAAGGCGCTGGCCGGCGGCGGGGGCCGCGGGATGCGTCCGGTAGAGCGCCGGGAGGACCTAGCCGCCGCCTTCGAGCGCTGCGCCTCCGAGGCCAAGGCGGCGTTCGGCGACGGCGCGCTCTATGTGGAGCAGATCCTGCCCCGCGCCCGGCACGTCGAGGTGCAGATCGTCGGCGACGGGAGCGGCAAGGTGGTCCACCTCTGGGACCGCGAATGCAGCCTGCAGCGGCAGCGGCAAAAGCTGATCGAGATCGCGCCGGCGGTCGGTGTGCCGGACGAGATCCGGCAGGCGCTGTTCGCCGCCGCCGTGCGGCTCGGTGAGCGGGCGACCTACAAGAACCTCGGCACGGTGGAATTCCTGGTCAACGTCGGCGGCGTCGGGCCCGCCTTCGCCTTCATCGAAGCCAATCCGCGCCTGCAGGTGGAGCACACGGTGACCGAGGCGGTGACCGGCCTCGACCTGGTGCGGCTGCAGCTTGAGATCGCCGCCGGCGCCGGCCTCGCCGACTTTGGACTCGGCGATCAGGCGGCGGTTCCCACTCCGCGCGGGGCGGCGCTGCAGGCGCGGATCAATCTGGAGACGATGACCGCCGATGGCCAGTCGCGGCCCTCCGCCGGCGTGCTCACCGCCTACGAGCCGCCGGCCGGCCACGGCGTCCGGGTCGACGGCTTCGGCTATGGCGGCTACCGCACCAGCGCCCGCTACGATTCCCTGCTGGCCAAGCTGATCGTCAGCGCGCCCAACCTGCGAACCGCCGCCGCCAAGGCCTACCGGGCGCTCGGCGAGTTCAAGCTCACCGGCGTTTCCAGCAACATCCCGTTCCTGCAGGCGCTGCTTAAGCGGCTGGCGGACGGGGAGGGCGGCGTGCACACCCGCTTCGTCGAGGAGCACATGGCGGAGCTGGCGGAAGCCGCCGCCGCTGAACACCCGCGGCTGCACTTCGCCGCCGCCGAAGCCCCGCGCCGGGCCGGGGCGAAGATCGACGCGGTCGATCCCCTGGCGGTGCTGGTCCACGGCAAGGGCGCTGGCCAGCCCGAGGCGGCGACTGTCGCGGTGGTCGAACGGCCCGCCTTCGAGGATGTGCAGGGACCGGAGGGCGCCAGCCCCCTGCGCGCGCCGCTGCAGGGCACCATCGTCAGCCTCGCCGCCCAGGTCGGCTCAGCGGTACGCGAGGGCCAGCCGGTGCTGATCATGGAGTCGATGAAGATGGAGCACGTGGTCGCCGCCCACGTCTCCGGCATTCTGCGGGCCTTCTCCGTCGCCGAGGGCGACACGGTGTTCGAGGACTATCCGCTGGCCTTCATCGAGGAAGCCGACATCGGCGAAGCCGGACGCCAGGAGGCGGAGGCGGTCGATCTCGACGCCATCCGCCCCGACCTGGAGCAGGTGCTGGACCGCCATCGGCGCAAGCTCGACCCCGCCCGTCCGGACGCCGTCGCCCGACGGCGCAAGACCGGCCAGCGGACCGCCCGGGAGAACGTGGATGACCTGCTGGATCCCGGCTCCTTCGTCGAATATGGCGGCCTCACCGTCGCCGCCCGGCGTCGCCGCAGCAGCCTGGAGGAGCTGATCGAGCAGACTCCCGCCGACGGCATGGTCATGGGCCTCGGCCGCATCAACGGCGCCCATTTCGATGACGAGAAGGCCCGCGCGGCGGTGATGGCCTACGACTACACGGTGCTGGCCGGCACCCAGGGCGCCTACAATCACAAGAAGATGGACCGGCTGATCGAGGTGGCCGAGCGCTGGCGGCTGCCGACGGTGTTCTTCTGCGAAGGCGGCGGCGGCCGGCCCGGCGACACCGAAGGCAGCGGCTTCACCCGCGGCTTCGAGTTCTGGGGGCGGATGTCGGGGGTCGCGCCGATGATCGGCATCACCTCCGGCCGCTGCTTCGCCGGCAACGCCTCGGTGCTCGGCTGCTGCGACGTGATCATCGCCACCAAGGGCTCGAACATCGGCATGGGCGGGCCGGCGATGATCGAGGGTGGCGGCCTCGGCGTGTTCACCCCCGAGGAAATCGGCCCGGTCAGCGTGCAGGAACCGAACGGCGTCATCGACGTGGTGGCCGAGGACGAGGCTGACGCGGTCGATATCGCCCGGCGCTATCTCTCCTACTTCCAGGGCCCGCTGTCCGACTGGACCAGTCCCGACCAGCGGCTGCTGCGCCGGATCATCCCGGAAAACCGGCTGCGGGTGTACGACATCCGCCAGCTGATCGAGACCCTGGCCGACGAAGGCTCGGTGCTGGAGATCCGGCCGAAGTTCGGGACTACCATGGTCACCGCCCTGATCCGCATTGAGGGCCGGCCGATGGGGCTGATCGCCAACAACCCGAAGGTGCTGGGCGGCGCGATCGACTCGGACGGCTCGGACAAGGCCGCCCGGTTCATGCAGGTGTGCGAGGCCTACGACCTTCCGATCCTGTCGCTATCGGACACGCCCGGCATGATGGTCGGGCCGGAGATCGAGAAGACCGCCCTGGTGCGACACTGCTCGCGCCTGTTCATCATCGGCGCGAACCTCACGGTACCGCTGCTGAGCGTGGTGCTGCGCAAGAGCTATGGCCTGGGCGCCATCGCCATGACCGGGGGCAGCTACCAGGCCTCGATGTTCGCCGTTTCCTGGCCCACCGGCGAGTTCGGCGGCATGGGCCTGGAGGGGTCGGTGAAGCTGGGTTACCGCAACGAGCTCGCGGCGATCGCCGACCCGGCCGAGCGACGCAAACGCTTCGACGACATGGTGGCGGCGGCCTATGCGGCGGGCAAGGCGCTCAATCGGGCCACCACCTTCGGCATCGACGACGTGATCGACCCTGCCGACACCCGGCGGTGGGTGATCGGCGCGCTCAGGTCCGCCCCGCCGCCGGCTCCGCGCCACGAAAAGAAGCTGCGCTGGATCGACGCCTGGTAGGGCGAGCCGCCACCCGGCGCCGGCGAGCCGGGCCGGATGGCGATGGCCAGACTAGAAGCTGACGTTGCGCGCCGAGGGCAGGGTGCCCCAATCATCGACGCCGTTACGCTGGTGGTCGACCAGCGAGGTCGCGCCGCCGCCGATGTACCACTTGGCGCCGACGGTGAAGATGTTGGCGGTGACGCCGGACAGGTCGTCGTAATTGTAGCCGACGTAGACCGAGATCGGCGTGGTGCGGGAGACCAGCCATTCGACCTTGGCGCCGGCGGTGGTCAGATTGCCGCCGCTGCCGCCCAGGTAGTCCACCGTGCCGCTGATGGCGACGTCCGGGGTGGCGTATCCGACCAGCTCGGCGCCGGCGTAGCCCAAGGTGGCGTTGCCGAAACCGATCCCGCCGCCGCCGCCGCTGACGCTCGCCCCGCCGGCCTTGGCGCCGAGCGTGAAGGCGTCGCTGGCGAACCATTCGCCATAGGCGCCGTAGCTTACGAAGTTCAGGTTCACATGTGCGCCGCTGTTGTTGGATTGGAAGCCCGAATAGGCAACGGTTGCGCCCACCCGTCCCATGCCGCCGTCGCGCCAGGTCAGGCTGCCGCCGACCGCGTAGTCGTTCAGGCTGACGCCCGAGGTGGTGAGATAGTGGTAGGCGCCATCGCCCTGGACGCTGAAATCGCCGTCGCCGATCGGCGCGACGGCCGAGATCGCGCCGCCGAACTCGTTGATGTTATGGCTGACGTTGGTGTCGAGATAGGAATAGTCGGCGCTGACGGTGGCCTGCGGAACCGGCGCCGCGGCCGGCGCGGCGATGGCCGATCCGCACGCTACGGCGGCGATGGCGACCGCGCAGGCGGCGCCCTTAAGACGAAGCGTCATGGATTTCCCCCCAGAGGTGTTGAGTCGCTAGTGCGACCGGAAGATGCGTTACCGGCCGGCAGAAACACCCCGAAAGGTGAATGTATGGTTGCCGAATTGCGAACTTCTGGCGGGGTTGTTGCGCGAAGACACCGGTTTGAGTCGCGGTGTGCGCCCAACGAAAACGCCGGCCCCGGGGGTTCCCGAGGCCGGCGAGATCGTAGCGCTGGCCGACGGATCGGCCGCTGGTCTTAGTAGATCAGCTGCACTGGCGCCGCGCCGAAGCCGTCGACACCGCTACGGTGACGTTGGACGAGCGAGCCATTGCCGCCGATGTAGTAGTGCAGGCCGACGGAGACGGTGTTGGTGCTTTCGCTGGCGCCGCCGCCGCTGAGGGTGGTGTAGTCATAGCCCACCGTGCCGGAGATCGGGATCTCCTCGGAGAACAGCCACTCCGCCATGACGCCGACGCGCGTCTGGCTGCCTTGCTTGATGCCGTCGTACTCAACGTGGCCTTGAACGTCGAAGTCGGGCGTGGCGTAGCCGACCAGCTCGGCGCCGACGTAACCGCCGGTGGTGCTGCCGGATCCGCCGAGACCGCCGAACGTTCCGCTGCCCTGCAGCGAGGCGCCGCCGCCGCGCAGGCCGATGGTGAACTGGTCGCCCGCGTAGTATTCGCCGAACACGCCGTAGTTGGTGACGCTGCCGTTCACGCCGCCGCTGCTGACGTTGGAGTAGGCGACATTGGCGCCGATCCGGCCCATGTCGTTGCTCCAGGCGAGGGCCCCGCCAACGTCATAGACATCGGCCGAACCGCCGCCGTGATTTTCGCTGAGATTGTGGTAGGCGCCCTCGACCTGGCCGCTGAAGCCGCCGCCGAACGGCAGAATGCCACCGGCCTCGCCGCCGAAGTCGTTGGCGGCGCCACCGTGGTTGGCGCTGATGTAGCTGTAGTCGCCGCCGATGACCGCCTGCGGGACGATCGCGTAGCTGGTGGCGGGCGCCGGCGCCGGGTCTGCGACGGCGACGCCGACACCCAGCAGGCTGACAGCCGCCGCACAGGCGGCGACGAAAAGATGGTTGCGCATGGTATCCCCTTGCTCGTTGTCGCCTTCAGTTCCGACCTGAAGGCATCCGTGAATATAGGCTTAAAACGTCGGCAATCATGAACGGATGGTTACCGGCCGCGTATTTCGGCGACACCTGTTGCCCGATTGCTTCGGTCAGTGACTGATAACCTGGCAGAAATGATAGCCGCTCACACGAACCACTGGTCACTCTTGATGTCGCTACTAGACAAGATGTGTCCGCGCCGTTGCAGACCATGGCGAAAACATGACGGCGGGTTAGGCGTAACTAACAGCATCAGAAGCCAAGCTGTCGGCGGCCGCATCGGTCAAATGGACTAGATGCGCGGCTTTTTGCCGGAGCGGCTTTTCGGGACGGCCCGATCGGGCCATGGTCGCTGGCGATGGCGCTCTCTGATTCCCCGCTCGACCCGCGTCCGCTAAAGCGGGCCAACGCTCTGCTGGCGCAAACCGAGCGCTCAGAGAGCGTCGCGCCGGTGGTGGCCGCGGCGGTGCTGTTCGCCATCAGCGCGCTGGCCCTGGCGGTCACCGTGGTGACCCTTCCGCCGCACTGGTCGAACTAAGGCCGCACGGTCGGGGATGACGAGGCCGCGGTGGCGCGGCAGGTCGATCCCCCGACAAGACCGACCCGCGG
>Ga0182012_10002148_pt1 | contig 21470 bp, 31 predicted proteins | sample 612S2SmetaG_FD_120486 | JGI IMG/M metagenome (GOLD analysis project Ga0182012, IMG submission 120486) | Permafrost microbial communities from Stordalen Mire, Sweden - 612S2S metaG | ecosystem: Environmental > Terrestrial > Soil > Wetlands > Permafrost | place: Sweden: Stordalen | collected... | reverse complement strand
CCGCTATCCCACTGTTGAAGAAACGGTCACCGTCCATGCGAAACTGATTGAACAGTTCGGAGGGTCGGGAGGCGTCCGTGATCATGCGGCCCTTGAGTCGGCGTTGGGCCGGCCCCAAAGCGGGTACTACAGCGACGTGATTCAGGAAGCGGCGGCTCTGTGGGAAAGCCTGTCCCAAAACCACGCTTTCGTGGACGGCAACAAACGCATCGCCGTGACTATGACGGCGGCGTTCCTGCGCGTCAACGGCTACCGTCTAGAGTTTAAGGACGAAGATGCATTTTCGTTCTTGCTCGATCTTTACGAAACAGGCCGAATGAGTTTTCCGGAGCTTGACCGGTGGCTGCGTCAGCATGTTGTGGCCTTCGATCCGACTGCCTAGCGATGGCCAAACTAATCGATAACGCTGCTGGCTCCGTTTCGGCATTAGTTGTGGTTTGCGGTCTGACCCCTCACTTCGTTCAGGGTTCCGTTTCGGGATTCGGGACGGATGAAAGAAAGCGCCGACAAGAGTGCCGGCGCCACAGATTCTAGCGCTGCATCCACTTTTCGTATTCGCGCGTGTGGCGGGATTGCAGTGGCACCTCGCGCCCGGCGATGAACATTTGCTTGATGCTGGTTCTGGCTTCCATGGGGTCACCGTCGGTCAGAATGAGATCGGCTAATTTGCCTTTTTCGATGGAACCGAGCATGTCGCCTGCGCCGAGAATTTCGGCGCTGTTGATGGTTAGCGCCTTCAATGCTTCATCGTGTGGCAAGCCGAACGCGACGGCTTGGGCCGCCTCAAAAGGAACATTGCGCGCAAACTCTACGTCGAAGGTGCCGAAACAAAACTTCACGCCGGCTTTGTAAAATTCGGCGGGCAAAGTGTAGGGAGCGTCGTAGGCATCGTCTTCATGCAACGGCAATTCGAACGTCTTGCCTAAGATGACCGGGATGTGATGCTCTTTGAGCAATGGGCCGGCGGTGCCGAGTTCGCGCGGATTGGCGATGATGATTTTAACTTTTTCCTTTTCGGCAAAGGCGACGGCGTCTTTGATCATGCGTTCGCGGTCGGCTCTGACGAAGATGGATTGTTTGCCGTCAAGCACAGGTAGCATCGCTTCCATTTTCAGATCGGGGCGAAAATCCGGGCCATTGGCCTGTTTAGCTTGGCGATACTGGCGAACGTTTTGAAAGAAATCACTGACGTGTTGCAGGCGTTCTTTGTACTGCTTTTCCTGGTCGGCGAAAGAAGTGGCCGCGGCGCCCGTGAGTGCCGCAAACTGGCGCGGCACGCCTGAGTTCAGCACCGGGAAAACCATCTCCATCACGGCGCTTGGCTTGACGGCCATCTCTTCCCAGGTCCAACCGTCGAGATGCATGAGAGCGCCCTGACCCGTGATGACCGAACCACCACCACCGCCGCGGCCGCCGCGCGCACCGCTGCCGGGTAGAGTGATGACGCTGGTGATGCCGGAGGCGCGCGTGACTTCTACGTGTTCGCTCGATGGATTGAAGGCAACCTCAGCGCGCAACTCTGGATTGAAGGTACCGATCTCATCCAGATCCACCGTGTCGCGCAGAGATTCGATCTCAGCTAGGCCAACATTGGTTGCGGCGTTGATCATGCCGGGATAGAGATGCAAACCGCGTCCGTCGATGACCCGGGCGCCCTGGTGCGCGGCTAAACGCGGACCAATATCGACAATCTTGCCGTCAATCACCAGAACAGAACTGTTCTGAATTTCGGGCGCCGTAATGGGATGCACGGTCACATTGCGAATCAGAATCGAGTTTGAAGTAGCGGCGGTCAGGGCCAGCGCGCACGAGAAGAATAGGATGGTCTTTTTCATTTGCTGTCCCCTTGGTTGGGTGTGGCGGCGGTGGGTTCGGCTGCGCCCGATCCATTGCGTCGTCTGCCCGGAGCGGGTTGGGCCGCTGCTTCTTTATCCTGCAAGGCTTTCTTTTTCTTCTCGAATTCAGGCCGCGTCTCTATGTCTTTTTCGCGATCGAAATATTCGTGGCCGTCGATCCAAACCTTCTGCGGCTTGGAGAAACCGGAGAGAGGATGTTTGTCGAACAGAACCAGATCGGCCGACTTACCGACTTCGATGGAGCCCACTTTGTCGTCAATGCCCAATTGCTTGGCGGGATTGATGGTGACCATCGCCAGCGCTTCGTTCTCGTTCAAACCGCCGTAGCGCATCACCTTGGCCGCTTCCAGGTTGAGATGGCGCTGCAGTTCATCCGAATCGGAATTGAGCGAAACCACTACACCCTTCTTTGTCATGAGAGCTGCGTTGTAAGGAGAGGCATCATAGGCTTCAATTTTGTAGGACCACCAATCGCTGAAAGTGGAAGCACCGGCACCGTGCGCGGCGATTTCCTTCGCCACTTTGTAGCCTTCCAGCACGTGCTGAAACGTGCGGATCTTGAAGCCCATTTCGTCCGCCACCCGAATCAGCATGAGAATTTCGTCGGAACGGTAACAGTGCGCGTGAACGTAGCGTTTGCCTTCCAGCACTTCCACCAACGGTTCGAGCCGCAAATCTTTGCGCGGCGGAATGGCGTGTTCGCCTTTCGCGACTTTTTCGTTGTACAATTTCCACTCGGCCTGGTAGGCCTTTGCTTCCAGGAAGCTCTGGCGAATCACTTCTTCCACGCCCATGCGCGTACCTGGATAGCGGCGCTCTGGGGCAGGCCCCGTGGCTCCAAAACCCTGTGCGGGATAACCTTGCCGTTTTGGATTTTCGCCGAGTGCGAATTTGATACCGGGCGTGGCGCCCTCAAAAATCATTTCCTGCGCCGTCTTGCCCCAGCGCAACTTGATAACAACCGTCTGTCCGCCAATGGCGTTCGCGCTGCCGTGCAACACGTTCGAAACCGTGAGGCCGCCTGCTAATGCGCGATAGATATTGATATCGGATGGGTTGAGCACGTCCCTAATATCCACCATGGACGAATCGGAAACGGTGCCTTCGTTCACGCCGCCTTCTACGGCGGTGTGCGAGTGACAATCGATAATTCCGGGAATCAGAAACTTGCCCGACGCGTCAACCACGGTGGCATCCGCCGGCGCATTGATGTTCTTGCCGATGGCCGAAATTTTCCCGTTCTCAATCAGCACACTGCCGTTTTGCATGGTGCCCTTGGTTACGGTCATCACGGTGGCATTGCGGATGAGAATCGTCTCAGCATTCAACGAGAACGCGAGACTGGCAACTAAGAACCAAATCCGATTTTTCATTACTGTAACTCCTCATCACTCGGCATTCCCGGTCTTCTTCCGCCGCCCGGTGTCGGCCCTTGCTGCAGGTCCTTCGAAGGATGAAACTCTTGCCCGTCTACGAAGACGTATTCCACCGTGGTTTTATCCTCAAAGGCTTCGCCTTTCATCACAACCAAATTCGCGATCTTGCCTTTTTCCACGCTGCCCATGCGGTCGGCTACTCCGTAAATCTCTGCTGCATTTAACGTGAGTGCGCGAATCGCGTCCGCACGGGATAATCCCGCGTCTACTGCTTTCTTCAAATCCTTTTTCAAGTCGGCCGCGCTCTCCACCCCATCGGAGTAGAAGGCAAACCGCACACCGGCTTTCGCCAGCAACCCGGGCACGCTGGGCGCTTTCTCACGCATTGTTAAATCGCGCATGCTCGACACTTCACTTGGATCGCCGTCTTTAGGCTTTTCCGGCCATTTCAAACTCACCAGCACTGGAATACTCGCTTGCTTCAGCAAGTCGATTCGGTCATATCCTTCGTGAAGGCCGTAGAGCAGGAACGGCTTCTTGAGTTCGGGAGCAAAGTGCAGCATACGCTCAATCTGCTGCGTCTCTTCGGCAGGCAGAAGCAGGCGGGGCGACTCGGCGAGCCCTTCCAATGCGTGGTCGTATTCTGGGCGGCGGTTGCCGGTTGGGTTCGAAGCGTAAATTTGCTTCGCTTGTTGGTATTGGTCCAGATCGAGAAAAAGCTGCCGCACGTAAGAAATGTTGCCCATCAACGAACCAGGGAACCCGGTGCGGCCAAAACCGCCCTCGCGGAACGCGATTTCCTGGCCAATGGGTTGAACAATCACCATGTCGCGTCCACGTTCGCCAGCCAAATCGATCATCGCGCCCAAGCCGTGGAAAATGCCGCGTGTGGGATAGGTGGCGGCGCTCGTAAAGCCGGCTGCTCGCGCCACTTCGAGTCTGGTGTCGGCGGGCGTGACTAGATCAGCCGCGCGCTCGTACGAGTAGGTTTGTGGCCGGTCTTCCGGACCACGCGCCCTCGGTTCAGCCGGCGCAGCCGCGGCGGTCGCTGCAGCCGTAGCACCAGCCCCGCCGCGAGCACCGGTCGGGGAGGGTATCCCCCAAGTGCTCATGGCATCGATAAAACCCGGATAGACAGTAAGCCCGCTACCGTCAATCACCCAGGCATCCGCGGGAATGCTGGCAGAAGCGCCCACTTCGGTGATGAGTCCATTTCGCATCACCACAGTCGCTTTCGATAATTCTTCGCCGCTTACCGTAACGACGTGGGCGTCTTTAATGGCCACCACGTTGTGGTTCTGAGCGAGCGCCAAGCTAGCACTCAAACTGAGCCCCACGAGCAACGACACGAGTCCTTGTTTCATCCCTTGAAATCTCCAGTCACAAGTCTTGCAGGAATTTTCATATTGTGGCACAGATCGCTGGAAGCGCTTGGTTCACAGGTACTTAGTACGAGCGCACCCGCTCCCGTTTGAAGCTAAAAGGTATGCAAACTGAACGGCCGGGCCTGTAGGGTTGAGGCATGAAAACAAAAAATAACGACCAGAGCTGCTCCGTTACGGGGCCGCTCCTGGAATGCGTCATAGGGCAGGACAAAGCCTCCAAGGCTATCAATTTTCCTGCTCCCTCTGTGAGTTCGGAGCCGCTTCCTCAACCTGATATGTATCAGGACCCGGGGAATGGGTATAACGCGAACTTTACTTTCCCGCAAGAATAACTCGGGAGGGGCGGGCCTGCTAGGGTCCGCCCGATTTTCGTTTTGAGTTACACCTTCGATAAACTAATGTGTTCAGTGAGCACTCAAACCACATACCGGCAAGCCGGAGTCGATATAGATGAAGCCGAGCGCGCCGTTCTGTTGATCAAGCGGCACGCTTCAAAGACACTAACCCCGCAAGTTCTGACATCCATAGGCAGTTTTGGCGCGGGCTTTTCGTTAAAAGGTTGGCGCGATCCCGTACTAGTGAGTTCCGCGGATGGAGTGGGAACCAAACTCAAAGTCGCTTTTGCTACAGGCCAACACGACACGATTGGCGAAGACTTAGTCAACCATTGCGTAAACGATATTGCCGTGCAAGGCGCGACACCTTTATTTTTTCTCGATTACTTCGCAGTAGGGAAGCTGGAATCGGAAGTGTGCGGCAAGGTGGTGGGCGGCATCGCGCGTGGATGCAAGCGGAACGGCTGTGCACTTATTGGCGGCGAGACGGCGGAGATGCCGGGCATGTATGCGCCAGGAGAATATGACCTGGCCGGCTTTATCGTAGGGGCTGTGGAACGGAAGCAGATGCTGACCGGAACCACGATTGAGCCAGGTGACGTCATGATTGGGTTGCCTTCGCAAGGGCTGCATACCAATGGCTATTCGCTGGCGCGCAAATTACTGTTTGAGGTAGCCGGCCATGCGCCCGACGCCCGGTTGGCCGAGCTTTCGGGCACGCTGGCCGAAGAGCTTTTGAAAACGCACCGGTCCTACCTCAAGCCACTGCAAGCTTTGCACAAAGCGAAACTGCTAAAAGGTGCAGCTCACATTACAGGCGGCGGCATTACCGATAACGTTCCGCGGATTCTGCCGCGCGGCACCAGCGCCGTGATTGATCGCGAATCCTGGCCGAATCAGCCCATTTTTGAGCTACTAAGAAAACTCGGCAACATTCCGGAGGACGATTATCGCCGGACCTTTAACCTCGGCGTAGGCATGGTTGTGGTGGTAGCCGAAAAGAAATTTGGGTTCGTTTCGCAAATCTTGAAAAAAATGCGCGAGCCTTTCTTTCGCATCGGCTACGTGGCAACCCATAAAGGCAAGGAGCCGAGGGTCGTGTACCAGTGACCCCGTGGCGACCGCGCCTCGGAATTCTGCTTTCAGGGCGTGGATCGAATTTTGAGGCAATCGCCGCCAACGTTCTAGCCGGGAAGCTCGCCTGCGATATTGGGTTCGTTTTTTCAAATAAGCCGGACGCCGCCGGATTGTCGCGCGCACGGCAGCTGGGCCTGCCATGTGGCGCCTTGCCTTCTGCCGGCGTAGAGCGTGCGCTCTTCGACTCGCAAGTAACTCAATTATTGAAGGATAACGGCGTTGATCTGGTTTGTCTGGCCGGTTACATGCGGCTCTTGAGTGGTGGGTTCGTTACGCAATTTCCCCAACGCATTCTGAATATCCACCCTTCCCTGCTCCCCGCCTTTCCAGGGCTGGACGCACAATACCAAGCATTGATGCATGGCGTGAAGGTGACTGGCTGCACGGTGCACCTAGTGGACGAAAACCTGGATAGCGGCCCGATTCTTCTGCAATCTGCCGTGCCGGTGCTGGACGGAGACACGCTCGAAACGCTCTCGTCGCGCATACTGAAAGAGGAGCATAAACTTTATTCCGAAGCGATTGCCTGGTTGGCGAAGGGAAACTTTCGCATCCAAGGCCGCCGCGTTTTGAAGACGTAAGACAATTGTTGTAAGCAATGTTGAATCGATTACTCGCAGTACTCGCCGCTATCGCCTTAGCGGCCTTCCTTCTGTTTTGGTTTACCGGCAAAAAGGCCGAACTCAAATTCGCGAAGCCTGTGGCCTCTATCGGCACATCTACCACGATCAGCGTCCAGACTGATGATCCAGTTGGCGTCAAGAGTTTTTCCGCTTCCTTAGAACAAAACGGTCAGAGCCAAACCGTTTACGAAGACAAAATTCCGAACGCGCAAAAGAAAATGATCTATGTTTTCAATGCCGGGAAGAAGACGGCCCCCTTCTTGAAGGAAGGTCCGGCCAAACTGACAGTCAAGGCGAAATCCAACGACTTTCGCGGCGCCACGACTACCTTGACGCAGGATGTCCAAGTGGTGCTGCGGCCGCCGACCATCGTAGCCGATGGCAAACAGCATTACATCAATCAGGGCGGAATGGAACTCGTCGTGTTGGATGCGGGCGGGAATTGGACGGAAGCCGGTGTCCATGTGGCCAACTATACGGCTGGCAGCTTCCCTATGCCCGGTGAGCCGGACAACAGCCCGCACCGCTTCTCGATGTTTCCCTTCCCGTGGAACGTGGCCGCCGATACCATTCCGCTTGCCTTTGCCAGTAACGGGGCCGGTACCGAAGTGACCACCTCCTTCTGGACCAAAGTATTTCCCAAGAGCTTTCGGTCCAGCGACATCAACGTCACGGATAGAGACTTGACCAAAGTAGTGGGTGAACTTGATCCGGACGGCCAGGGTAGTTTAGTGGAGCGCTTCGTCAAGCTGAACAAAGAAATGCGCTCGGCCAACACGCAGCAGATTTACGAGCTGCGCAAGAAAACCGAGAACAAGATTCTTTGGGCTGGCCCATTCATTCCGATGAAAGGAACGCGCGAATCCTATTTCGCCGATCGGCGCAGTTATTTCTACCAAGGCAAAAAGATTGACGAACAAGTGCATCTTGGATACGATCTGGCACAAACGAACAATTCGCCGGTAAAAGCCGCCAACTCAGGGCGCATCATTTGGGCGGACCGGCTTGGCATTTACGGCAATTGCGTGATTATCGATCACGGCTATTCGCTGCAGAGTCTGTATGGACACATGAGCCGCATTATCGTGAAAGAGGGTGACATGGTCCAGAAGGAACAGCAGATCGGTATCAGCGGCGCAACGGGTATGGCGTTCGGCGACCATGTGCACTTCAGCATGTTGATCGATGGCTACCAGGTCGATCCCAAGGAATGGTGGGACGAGCATTGGATTCACGATCGGATTTTGAGCAAGATCGGACCGGGCGCGGGAAAGTGAAAAGACAAAAGGCCCGAGAGCATAGGGCGTGCTCGCGGGCCTTTTGTTCTTTCGCTTGTACTGCTTGTTACTTTGTCTCGTCGCTGCCGGGCTCGTTGCCTTCGCCCTGGTTTTCGCGGAGTTGCTTGAGCTTCTCTTCACGTCTTACGGCGCGTTCGGCGGCACGCTTGACGAGTTCGGAACCGACCAGTTCGAGCTTGGCGGTTTCGGCTCCGTCGCCTTTGCGGGCGCCGAGCTTGACGATGCGGGTGTAGCCGCCGGGGCGCTGGTTGAAGCGTGGTCCGAGTTTGTCGAACAGCTTCTCAACGGCTGCGGGTCTGATCAAGAAAGCGGCCGCTTGCGAACGGGTGTGCGGCGTGTCCTTCTTGGCGAGCGTGATCATCTTCTCCACCAAAGGCCGGGTGGCTTTCGCCTTGGGCACGGTGGTGGTGATGCGCTCTTCTTCGATGACGCTGGTCACCAAGCCACGCAGTAAGGCGCGGCGCTGGCTGACGTTGCGCTTGAGTTTAAATCCGGCTTTGCGATGCCTCATTTGTTAATCCTCTGCTCCCGCTTCGTATTGATCGCTAGCGGCAAAATCGGCATGCGACGCGGGCGGTGCTCCACCCACTAACCGGCCCTGCGCATCGAACTTCATGCCGAACGAAAGGCCGAGACCGGAGAGAATCTCTTTGATTTCGTTCAGCGACTTGCGTCCGAAATTCTTGGTGCGCAGCATCTCCGATTCGCTCTTCTGCACCAAGTCGCCGATGGTTTGAATATTGGCGTTCTTGAGGCAGTTGTAGGAACGGACGCTCAGTTCGAGTTCTTCCACCGAGCGGTTCAGCACTTCGTTCATCTGGTTGATGGCGCGCTCGGCCGGCTCCTCGGCCACTTCCGGACTTTCTTCGAAGTTAATGAAGATCGTCATGTGGTCTTTGAGCAGCTTGGCGGCTTGGCCGACCGCGTCTTGCGGGGAGATGGCGCCGTTGGTCCAGACTTCAATGGTCAGTTTGTCGTAGTCGGTGTTCTGGCCCAAGCGAGCGGCTTCCACGGTGTAGTTCACTTTGCGCACGGGCGAGTGAACGGAGTCGATCGGAATATAGCCGATCGGCAGATCTTCGTCGTAGTTGCGATCGGCCGAAACGTAACCACGGCCGCTCTTGATCCGCATTTCGATATTGAGTTTGCCGCCTTCGCCGATGGTGGCAATGTGCAGGTTGCGATCGAGAACTTCGATATCGTTATCGGTTTCGATCTGGCTGCTCATCACCTCGCCAGGCGTATCAACGGTGAGGCGGGCAATGCGCATGCCCTCGCCCATCATCTTGAACGGAACCTGTTTCAGGTTGAGGATGATATCGGTGGCGTCTTCGACGACACCGGGAATCGGACTGAATTCGTGCGATACGCCATCGATACGGACACCCGTGATGGCTGCGCCCTCGATGGAGCTCAACAATACGCGGCGTAATCCGGTGCCGATGGTAGATCCGAATCCACGCTCGAACGGCTGGGCCGTGAACTGGCCGAACCGCTCGGTTAGAGATTCGGTGTTCGCGACTAAACGCTTTGGTTTCTGGAATCCTTTAAACATAGTCTCCTCTTCACTTACTTCGAGTACAACTCGACGATGAGCTGTTCGTTCAGTTGAATCTGCACCAGCTCTTCGCGCTTGGGCTGCTGCAGAATGCGAGCCTTGAGGGCATCGCGGTCTACTTCCAGCCACGCAGGACTGGGAGTGTGGGCGGTGGCATCGCGGGCGGCCAGAATGCTGGTATTATTCTTGCTGCTTTCGCGAATTTCCACGGAATCACTGGGCTTTACAGTGTAAGACGGAATATTGACTTTCTTGCCGTTGACGGAGACGTGACCGTGACGAACCAACTGGCGGCCTTGCGCGCGGCTGGTGGCAAAGCCCATGCGGAACATGACATTGTCGAGGCGCTTTTCGAGCGCGGCCAACATCAGTTCGCCGGTGATGCCCTTTTGTTTTACGGCCTTCTCATAAAGATTGCGGAACTGGCCTTCCAGCACCTGATAGTACCGGCGGGCTTTCTGCTTTTCGCGCAGTTGCAAACCATAGCCGACCACTTTGGCTTTCTTATCTTTGCCGTGCTGGCCAGGAGCGAAGTTGCGCTTTTCAATGGCACACTTTTCAGTGTGGCAGCGCTCGCCCTTCAGAAACAATTTCATGCCCTCGCGCCGGCACAGCCGGCAAACGGGACCCGTATAACGTGCCAATCAATGACCTCCACAAAATCCATGCGCCTGTGGCGCATGCTGTTAGGTGCGGTTTACGGCTGCAAGCCTTCGTCCCGCTTACATTACTAAATAAACTCGAAGTGCAAAGCTTCGAATTAAAATCGAACAAAAATCACACTCGGCGTTTTTTGGGCGGACGGCAACCGTTGTGCGGAATCGGCGTGACGTCTTTAATGGATTTCACTTCGATGCCGGCGGTAGCCAGGGCACGGACGGCCGATTCACGGCCGGAGCCGGGACCAGCGACGCGCACTTCGACAGCGCGCAAACCGGATTCTTTCGATTTGTTGGCAGCGGTGAGCGAGGCTTGCTGCGCCGCAAACGGCGTGCCTTTGCGCGAACCGCGGAAACCGAGCGAGCCGGAACTCGACCAAGCCAAAACGTTCCCGATGGGGTCGGTGAAGGTGACGATCGTGTTGTTGAACGACGCCTGGATATGAACGATCCCAAAGGGAACGTTCTTCTTTTCCTTCTTCTTGAAGGATTTCTTCTTTGCTGCTTTTGCGGGTGCCTTCGCCATTTATGTCAGATCTCCTACTTCGCAGTTGCCTTTTTCTTGTTGGCGACAGTGCCCTTACGCGGACCTTTGCGCGTGCGCGCATTGGTGTGAGTACGCTGACCGCGAGCCGGCAAACCGCGACGGTGCCGTAAACCGCGATACGAACCCATTTCCATGAGGCGCTTGATGTTCATGGAGACTTCCTTGCGGAGATCGCCTTCGATCGCGCCTTCGCCTTCGATCAGGTTACGGAGATGGTTCACTTCCTCTTCGGAAAGATCGCCGATCTTCTTCTCCGGATCGACGGATGCCCGGTGGAGAAGCGACAACGCGCGAGTACGCCCAATGCCGAAAATATAAGTCAGCCCGATGGCTGAACGCTTCTTTGCTGGTAAATCAACGCCTGCTATACGCGCCATAGTTCCTCTCGCCTAACCTTGCCGCTGCTTGTGCTTGGGATTGGTGCAGATCACGCGCACGACACCGTGGCGATGAATCACCTTGCACTTGTCACACAGTTTCCCAACTGATGCTTTGACCTTCATATCGTTTGCCCTTCCTATTTCGCCAAAAGCTCTAAAATTCGACCACGCGTCCGATCCTGCGCCGAAACCGCTACTTTCACCCGGTCGCCGACTCGCAAACGCACAAAATTCGCTTGCTGGGTGCTTGGCAGATGAGCTACTAACGGATGCTCACCTTCTAACAACCTCACTCTGACCAGCGCACTCGGCAACAGCTCCATTACGACGCCCTCTGCGGTTCGTTCCGCTGGAGTTTCCGTTGCCATCTTACAAATTCAAACCCAAATTACGGCCGGGTCAAAACCCACGGACCGTTATCCGTCACAGCCACCATGTGTTCGAAGTGGGCCGAATAGGAACCATCCTTGGCCACCGCTGTCCATTTATCAGACAGCACCTTCGTCTCGGGTTTACCGGCGTTCACCATCGGTTCGATGGCCAGTACCATGCCCGGCTTCAGGCGCGGATTTTCGCCCCGCCTGTCCACATAGTTCGGAATCTGCGGTTCCTCATGCAAAGAGGTTCCAATTCCGTGTCCTACAAACTCACGAACGATGGAAAAGCCATTGGAAACCACGTGCTTCTCTACCGTTCCACAAATGTCGAATAAGCGATTGCCGGAACGGACCCGGTCAATCGCCATTTCCAAACTCTCTTCGGTGATCTTTAGGAGACGCTTCACCGAATCATTCACTTCGCCCACTGCGACCGTCAACGCCGAATCGCCGTAGTAGCCATCCAACAAAACACCGGTGTCGAGAGAAACGATGTCACCCGGCTTCAACTTCCGTTTGGCGGAAGGCATACCATGCACCACTTCTTCATTCACCGACGCGCACAAAACAAACGGATACTTGGTACCCGCGGCCTGCGTGTAATAACCTTTGAACGCTGGTTTTGCACCTGCGTCCGCAATCATCTTCTCCGCCGCCACTTCCAATTCCTGGGTCGTCACGCCTTCGGACACCATGCCCTTGAGATCCTGCAAGATGCGGTACACCAGCATTCCGCTGCGCCGCAACTTCTCAAGTTCTCCACTGCTCCGCCGCACAATCACGACCGTACACTCGCTTGGGAAGCCCCGCCGTTGACCGTGGCCAACGCAACGCGAATCCTTTCCAGAATTCGCTGCGGTGTATCTTCCCCACCATTAATTTCAAACATCGAAACGCCCGACTTTTGGAAAAAATCCAGAATCGGCAACGTTTGCGAATCATATTCGCGCAACCGTTCCCGGATCACAGATTCTTTGTCGTCTTCGCGCGTTTCCAAGGCGGACCCATCACGATCACATTTTCCAGCGATCTTGGGAGGATTACTCGTTGAACTGTAAATGGTTCCACAAACCGGGCACTGCCGACGACCACTCAGGCGGGCTACGATTTTGTCGTAGTCAACCACCAAGTGTACCACGGCTGGCCTAAATCGGTCTCGCTGCATCATTTTCAGCAGCACTTCCGCCTGCTTCACCGTGCGCGGATAACCGTCCAAAATCAGGCCATCCTTGCAGTCGGGCTCTAAAATCCGTTCCGCTACCAGTTCGTTGACAACCTCATCCGGAACCAACTTGCCCGCTTTAATCAACGTTTCGGCGCTCTGTCCAAGGTCATCGCCCGCGCTAATATGGGTGCGCAACATATCGCCGGTAGAGATATGTGGCCCGAAGCTCTCGCGCAAGAGTTTGGCTTGGGTCCCTTTGCCGGAACCCGGGGAGCCGAATAAGATGAGGGCGGGCGCCGCTGCTGCAATCGAGTTGGTTGTCGTTCCGGTCAAAGAAATTCTTGTTTACCGTCTGCCGCGAATGCGACCGGCTCGTGGGGTAAACCCTTCGTAGTGGCGCATAATCAACTGCGCTTCAATCTGATTGACCGTATCCATGGCCACACCCACAACGATCAAAAGTGAGGTGCCGCCGAAGTAAAAGTTCACGCCAAGGCCATCCAGCAGCCAGCGCGGAAAGTGCGAATCGATAAATTGCCCAAGGGCGGGTGGCGGCAGGTGCTGCAGCTTGATGCCCGAGATCATGATGCTCGGGATGATGGATAAGACGGACAGATAAAGTCCACCCACAACCGTGATCTTAGAAAGGATCTTATCCATGTAGTCGGCTGTGTTCTTGCCAGGGCGAATGCCCGGAATGAACCCGCCATATTTGCGCATGTTGTCGGCTGCTTCAGCGGGATTGAAAATGATGGAGATATAGAAGAAGCAGAAGAAGACAATGAGCAGGATGAATGCCAGGTAATAGAGCGGCTCCGCATTGCCGAAAGCCCCAAAGAAGCTAGTTGCGTAACGGCTGTTCTTGAACGGAGCAAACTGCAGGAAGGTGGAGGGTAAAGCTAAGAGCGAAGAGGCGAAGATGATCGGAATCACACCGCCCGCGTTTACTTTCAGCGGCAAGTGGGTAGATTGACCGCCCATCATGCGCCGTCCAATAATCCGCTTGGCGTATTGTACGGGGATGCGCCGTTCCCCGCGTTCCACTAAGACAACAAACGCAACCACCGCCACCATGACCGCGATGATAAGAATCATCTGCAGCTTATTCCAGGTTTGGTTTACGAAGGTGTTGACGTAAATACTTTCGATGGCGCGCGGCAGGCCAACCACGATACCGGTGAAGATGATGAGCGACATGCCGTTGCCGACACCGCGATCGGTAATCTGCTCACCGAGCCACATGATAAAGGCCGAACCAGCGGTAAAGGTCAACATGGTCAACGCAACAAACTGCCAACCTGGGTTGATGACGAAGTTACCATCGGAGCTTTGCAGCGCCATGGCGATACCGAACGATTGAACGATGGCCAAGCAGACCGTCAGATAACGAGTCCACTGGGTAATCTTGCGCCGCCCCAGTTCCCCTTCTTTCTGCAATTTGTCGAGGGTGGGTATGACGACAGTGAGCAATTGAAGGATGATGGACGACGTGATATAAGGCGTGATGCCAAGGGCGAAGATCGTCATCCGGCGAACGTTGCCGCCGCTGAACAGATCGAAATACCCTAAGAAGCCAGACTGCGCGGCTCGCGTAAAGTAATTCTCAAACGCAATGGCGTCAATACCGGGAGTGGGGATATGAGCGCCGATACGGTAAATAGCCAGCAGACCCAAGGTAAACAACACACGTTTCCTGAGGTCCGGTATGCGGAACACGTTGGCGAGCGCTTCAAAAAACTTATTCATCGTTTACTCTAAACCAGAGCTTTCTGTCGATCGGTACAAGCTACTACTTCTTTTTGGAAACTGGTTTTCCGGTCGGGGGAGCAGGCCGGGCGATTACATCCGCGCTGCCGCCGTGCTTCTGAATCTTGTCGAGGGCCGCTTTGGAATAAATGTGGGCCGAGATGGTGATTTTGCGGGTGAGCTCGCCGTTGCCAAGAACCTTCAAGCCAGCGCCCATCTTCTTCACCAAACCGAGCTTCTGCAGAGATTCGGGGGTGAACGAATCACCGTCCAGCTTTTCCAGCACGCCCACGTTGATGATGGCGTATTCCTTATGAAAGATATTAGTAAAGCCGCGCTTCGGCAGACGGCGGTGGAGCGGCATTTGGCCGCCTTCGAAACCGCGCATTTTGCTGTAGCCCGAAATCGACTTGGCACCCTTGGCGCCACGGCCGGCAAATTTGCCTCGGCCGGTACCCATACCCTGGCCCAGGCGGCGTTTTTTATGCTTCTGGCCCTTGGGTGGGCGCAGGCTGCTTAAATTCATGTCCTTTATTCCTTCACGATCTCGAGCAAATGCGGCACTTTAGCAACCATCCCCCGGAAAGAGGGCGTATCGGGCCGTTCCACCACGCGGTTGATTTTGTGAAGACCCAGGGACTTCACGATGTTCTTATGCTTTTGCGGCGTACAGATGGGGCTGCGCACCAGCTTGATCTTGATTTTCCCTTCAGCCATATCCGTTTCCTTCTCTCTTCTTACAACTTTTCGATCGCCAGCCCGCGCATTTCGGCCACTGCCGCTTTGTCGCAAAGCTGTTCGAGCGCGTTGATGGTGGCTTTCACCACGTTATGGGCATTGTGAGAACCAATCGATTTGGTTAACACGTTCGGAATACCCACCGCCTGAATGACCGCGCGCACAGGGCCACCCGCAATGACGCCCGTACCAGCCGGAGCGGGCTTCAGCAGCACGAGTCCGCTACCAAAACGGCCCAATACAGGGTGCCGAATGGTTGTTTCGAGCACATGGACTTTGCGTAAATTCTTCTTAGCCGCTTCAATGCCCTTCTTGATAGCGGAAGGCACTTCTTTGGCTTTGCCTGTGCCGTAGCCAACTACTTTCGCCGCCGGGTCGCCCACAACCACCAGCGCCGAGAAGCTCATGTTCTTACCGCCCTTAACCACTTTGGTCACGCGGTTAATGCTAACCACCTGTTCCTTGAGGTTCAGGCTGCCTGCATCGACTCGCTTGGCCGCTCCATTTGCTGTCATTCGATTTAAAACTCCAGTCCTGCTTCACGTGCCGCGTCGGCCAGCGCTTTCACGCGGCCATGATAAAGATATCCTCCACGGTCGAAGACTACCTTAGTAATTCCTTTTTCCTTAGCGCGTTGGGCAACCGTTTTGCCGATCAACTTGGCGCCATCCAGATTGCCGCCCTTACCTTTGAGATCCTTCTCGGTTGAGGCAGCAGCCACCAGCGTGTGTCCTTGCTGGTCGTCGATGACTTGCGCGTAGATGTGATTGATACTGCGGAACACCGCCAGACGCGGACGTTCGCCGGTACCCGCCACACGGGCGCGAATACGCTTGTGAATGCGCTGACGAATTTCGTTTCTTCCCACCTGTGCCATTTACTTTGCTCCCGCACCGGTCTTGCCGGCCTTTTTGCGCAGCACTTCGTTCATGTAGCGCACACCTTTGTTTTTGTACGGATCGGGCGGCCGCAACGAACGCATGAGAGCCGCAACCTGTCCAATTTCTTCTCGATCGGAACCCGTCAGAACCAAGTGGGTCTGCTTATCGATTTTCAAATCCACGCCTTTCGGCAGGATGAATTCGATGGGGTGCGAATAGCCGAGCGTGAAGGTGGCCACTTTGCCCTTGACGTCGGCACGATAACCAGTGCCCACGATATCGAGCTCGCGCGTGAAGCCGGTGGATACGCCAGTGACGGCATTAGCCGCCAGGGCGCGCGTCAAACCATGCAAGGCCGCTAGCTTGTCGTTATCGCGAACGAATTCGAGCGTGTTCCCCTTCTGCTCCGGGCGGATGCCCGCCGGCAGAGGTACAGACAGCTTACCTTTCGGGCCTTCGACTTGCAGGTCCGCGCCGATCTTGATTTTGACCCCCGATGGCAGGGGAATGGGCTTTTTTCCTACTCGTGACATACGTTGGTCCTTACCAGATCTGACACAGAATTTCGCCGCCCACGCCTTCTTTTCGCGCGGACGAACCAGTCATGACACCCTTGGGGGTGGTGAGAATATTGATGCCAAGGCCGCCGAGAATGCGCGGGATGTCCTTGCTTCCCACATACACACGGCAGCCAGGACGCGATACGCGCTCGATGCGCGAAATCACCGGCAAATTGCCAGGCGTGTATTTGAGATAGAGACGGATAAACTTCTTGGCGCCTTCTTCCGTCAACTTGTAGTTGAGGATGTAGCCTTCTTCTTTAAAAATGCGCGCCAGTTCGTTCTTCAGCCGTGAAGCCGGCACGTCCACCTTCGCATGACGGGCGATGAGTGCGTTGCGCACTCTCGTCAACATGTCGGCAATGGGGTCTGCTGTCATTTACTTACCTTCAGCACCTTTCATTCCTTAAACTCTTTCTTTTCCCTCAAGATCCGTGGCACTTGGAAGAGACCGCTCCCTTCCGGTCACGGCTCGGTTTACCAGCTGGCCTTGGTCACGCCCGGAACTTCTCCGGCGAGCGCGAACTTCCGGAAACAGATCCGGCACAGCTGGAACTTACGCAAGAAGCCGCGGGGACGCCCACAATTCTTGCAGCGGTTGCGCAAGCGCGTGGGGAACTTCACCATGGTTTTGTTTTCCTTGGCGCGCGCCAGCAGTGCTAACCGAGCATCTTGTTTTGCAATTTTCGCAGTGGTTGCCATCTAGAATCCTTTATTGCCGGAACGGCATACCCATCTGGCGCAAGAGCGCCAAACCTTCGGCATCCGTTTTAGCGGTAGTCGTGATGGAGATGTTCATGCCCTTGGTCTTCTCCACCTTGTTGTAATCGATCTCGGGGAAAATCAACTGATCTTTCAAACCGAGCGTATAGTTGCCGCGGCCGTCGAACGACTTCGGCGAAACACCGCGGAAATCGCGCACGCGGGGTAGCGCGACGTTCATCAAGCGGTCTAAAAATTCAAACATGCGGTCGCCGCGCAAAGTCACCATGCAGCCGATCGCCATGCCTTCGCGCAGTTTGAAAGCGGCGATCGATTTGCGGGCTTTGGTCACAACCGGCTTCTGTCCGGCAATGGCGGCCATTTCGTTTACCGCGCCGTCCATCAGCTTGCTGTTACCGGTGGCTTCGCCCAGCCCGATGTTGATCGAGACCTTCTGAATTTTCGGCACCGCCATCGGATTTTTATACGAGAATTCCTTGGTAAGGCCGGGCACTACGACCTTCGTGTAGTGTTCCCGCAAACGCGCTTTGCCACTGGAAGCTTTCGGCGTATCGGTCTTTTCGAGAACAATACCGCCGCCTTCGCCTCGTCCGCCGGTGCGGGGGCGCTTCTCACTCGCGGCTTTCTTCTCGCCGCCAGCTTTGGCTTCCTTGGCCGGCTTCTGTTCTTTTGCCGGTTTGTTATCTGTCTTGTCAGCCATGTTCGTTCTCTATTTCTTTTCGAGCGACTCGCCGCCCTTGCGTGCAATGCGCGTACGACGCACCTTGCCGCCTACATTTTCCAGCTTGTACCCAACGCGCGTCGGGATGCCGCCGGCCGTTAACATCATCACGTTCGAGACGTCCATCGGCATCGGCTTATCCGCGATTCCGCCTTTGATCTGCTTCTGCGGATTCGGCCGGGTATGTTTCTTCACTAACTGAACGCCATCCACGGTGACTTTCCGCGTCATGCGATTCACTTCGAGCACTTTGCCCGTTTTCCCTTTGTCTTTTCCAGCAATCACGCGGACCAAGTCATCTTTCTTGATCTTGATGCGGACTGGTTTCTGCTCGCCTTTCTCCTGGCGGCGCTTGTATGCAATTTTCGGCATGAGTTAAATCACCTCCGGAGCAAGAGAGACGATTTTCATGAAGCGCTTGTCGCGCAGCTCACGGGCGACCGGACCGAAGACGCGCGTGCCCACCGGCTCGCCCACTTCGTTGATCAGCACCGCGGCATTGGAATCGAAACGAATATATGTGCCATCTTTGCGGCGGGTTTCTTTCCGCATACGGACCACCACGCAACGAACGACTTTGCCCTTCTTGATCGCTGAATCGGGAGCGGCTTCTTTCACGCTCGCCGTGATGACGTCGCCCAGCCCCGCACGCAATCCGAGATCGCCGCCGCGCGGCAAAATGCATTGCAGTTTGCGCGCGCCGCTGTTATCAGCGACCTCCAGCATTGTTCGCATTCCAATCATGACGTTTCTCCTAAAACCGCCGGGGCCGCCTGTTCAAACGGACCGCCCGGCGCTCCACTATTTCTTTTTCAAAGTCTTCTTAATGCGCGTGTCGGATTGTTCCGTCAACGCCGGATGATCGACCGCTACTTGCACGGCGCGGCGCACAACGGAGCCGAGCGTCCAGCGCTTCAAGCGGCTCAACGGGCGGCACTCAATGATGCGCACCACATCGCCCACCTTGGCTGTTTGCTCTTCATCGTGCGCATAGAACTTCTTGCGCTTGGTTACGATTCGTTTGTACAACGGGTGCGAGGTCCGGCGCGTCACTTCGACGACGATCGTTTTCGCCATCTTGGTCGAGACAACCTCGCCCAACTTCTCGTTCTTGTGACCCGTTGCTTCCTGCGTCTGCTCTGTTGCCGCCATATCTCTTCCTAAACCTTCCTACTTCTGCTTCCGTTTGAACAAACCGCCCAAGCCCTTGCTCTTGGTAGGGGCCTTGGGAGCCACCGGGGCTGCTTTGGAGAGCGGGGTGATTTTCTCACCGGCGATTTCCTTGGCACGCAAAGCGGTTAACATGCGCGCCCGGTCCTTCTTGAGCCCGCGGTACTTGGTGAGGCCTTCCTGCTGCCCCATGCCCATTTGAAAGCGCAAGCGGAACAACTGCTCTTGCGAATCGTGAATCTGGCGCTGCAAATCGTCGGCATCGACGCCCGAAAAAGTTTTGTGTTTCATGTTCAGGCTTCCTTCGCTTTTGCCACAACTTCGGGCTGATTCCGGGAAATGAATTTGGTGGGCACCGACAGCTTCATCGCAGCCAAGCGCATAGCTTCGGTGGCGGTGGCAACAGTGACGCCTTCCATTTCAAACAGGATGCGGCCCGGCTTGATGACAACCACCCAAGCTTCCGGCGCGCCTTTTCCCTTACCCATACGAGTTTCTGGCGGTTTCTTGGTGATGGGCTTATCGGGGAATACCCTGATCCACACCTTGCCACCGCGCTTGATGAAGCGCGTCATGGCGATACGGGCGGCTTCAATCTGCCGGTTGGTAACCCAGCCGCAGCGCATCGCTTTTAAACCGAATTCGCCGAACGAGAGCGTCGAACCGCGCCAGGCTTTCCCGGTCATGCGGCCGCGCTGCTGCTTGCGAAATTTAACCTTCTTCGGCATCAACATAGCGGTAATTTCCTTCGCCTACAAGCGCGCTACGGCAGCGCTATTCGTGCGACTCCTTCTCTGGTTTGGTCTCTGAGGTAGGCACCGCCGGCTCTTCAGCGGCGGGCACAGGCGGATTCGTTTCCGCTACAGATTCTGCTTTCGGCTGTTCCTGCTTCCAGGACGGCACCACCGGCGCCGACATGGGCGGGATGATGGACGGGCTGCTGGCAGGCTTGGCCATTTCACTGGGCGGAGCATGCTGGGTAATGGGACCGGAAACGTCGGGTGAGGCTGCAATGGGCTTACGTTCGCCACGATCGCCGCCACGTTCTCCACGGTCACCAGCGCCGCGGTCGCCACGATCACCACCGCGGTCACCACCAGGACCACCACGATCGTCACGACGACGACGGCGCGGTTCACCTTCATTGCGCAGTGTGTTGCGGCCTTTGTTGCCGCCTTCGATCACTTCGCCCTTATAAATCCAAACTTTGATGCCGATGACACCGTAGGTGGTGTACGCCTGGCTGAAACCGTAATCGATATCGGCGCGCAGGGTATGCAGCGGCAATTGACCTTGCAGATACCATTCGCTGCGGGCGATTTCGGCGCCGTTCAAGCGGCCCGAGACGCGGACCTTGATACCTTTGCAACCGAAGCGCAGCGCCGAATCGACCGCTTTACGCATCGCACGGCGGAAGGCCACGCGCTTTTCAAGCTGCAGAGCGATTGATTCGGAAACCAGTTGCGCGTCCAGCTCCGGACGGTGCACTTCTTGAATGTCGACAAAAACTTCGCGCTTGGTCTTCTTGGCGAGATCGCCTTTGAGCTTCTCGATTTCGGCGCCTTTGCGGCCGATGATGATACCGGGGCGCGAGGTACGAATGGTGATGCGCAGTTTGTTGCCGGGACGATCCACTTCGATCGAGCTCACGCCGGCGGCCTTGAGGCGCTCGGTCAACGATTCCTTGAGCTCCAGATCTTCGTGCAGCAGCTTGGCATAATCCTGCTTGGCGAACCAGCGCGAACGCCAGGTTTTGGTGACGCCCAGGCGGAACCCGTAGGGATGTACTTTCTGACCCATGATTACTCTTTCTCCGTTTCTGCGGCGCGCTCGCTGACCTTCACAATGATGTGCGAAGTGCGGCGCTGGTAACGGTAGGCGCGGCCCATTGGTGCGGGGCGGATGCGCTTCTGGCGCGGCCCTTCGTTCACGTAAGCCTCGGATACAAATAAGCGATCGACATCGACATCGGTCGAACGATTTTCGGCATTGGCGATGGCCGATTTGAGAACCTTTTCGACAGCGCCCGCGATGCTCTTGTTCACGGTGTTGAGTATGTTCACGGCGTCGCCAGCCTGCCGGCCGCGAATCATGTCGACAACCAAGCGAGCCTTTTGGGGCGACACACGCACATAGCGCGCTTCCGCCGCCGCTAACGAACCTCTGCGTTCAGCCATAACTTACTTAGCCGCCTTTTCGTTGGACTTCGCTTGGTGACCCTTGAAGGTGCGCGTT
>Ga0182012_10002146_pt1 | contig 21475 bp, 24 predicted proteins | sample 612S2SmetaG_FD_120486 | JGI IMG/M metagenome (GOLD analysis project Ga0182012, IMG submission 120486) | Permafrost microbial communities from Stordalen Mire, Sweden - 612S2S metaG | ecosystem: Environmental > Terrestrial > Soil > Wetlands > Permafrost | place: Sweden: Stordalen | collected... | reverse complement strand
TCCTCGGCATCAGCTACAAGCTCGATGGCAAGGTCGTCCACAATCCCGACCGCCCGCAGATCGAAGACCTGGACGCAATGCCCTGGGCAACCAAGATCTACAAGCGCGACATGGACGTCACCAAATATAACGTGCCGTTCCTGCTCCATCCCTACATCGCGCTTTACTCCACCCGCGGCTGTCCCGCGCAATGCACCTTCTGCCTCTGGCCACAGACCCTGAGTGGTCACGCCTGGCGCAAGCGGTCAACAGACGATGTGGCGGCCGAACTTAAATGGGCAAAGGAAAACTTCCCTCAGGTGAAGGAGTTCTTCTTCGACGACGACACCTTCAACATCCAGAAGGCCCGCACCATTGAGTTGTGCTCAAAGCTCAAGCCACTGAATATCATCTGGAGTTGCACCTCGCGCGTCACTACGGAATACGAGACGCTGAAAGCCATGAAGGAAGCCGGCTGCCGCCTGCTCATCGTGGGCTTCGAGTCCGGCGACCCGCAGATCCTCAAGAACATCAAGAAGGGCGCCACCGTCGAGCGCGCACGCGCCTTCGCAAAGGATTGCCACGACCTCGGCCTGGTCGTCCACGCTGACTTCATTCTCGGCCTTCCCGGCGAAACCAAGGAGTCGATCCGCAACACCATCAACTTTGCGAAAACTCTGGACTGCGAAACCATCCAGGTCAGTATTGCCCACGCCTATCCCGGCACGGAGTTTTACGACTACGCCAAAGCCAACGGCTTCATCGTAAACACCCAGGCCATGATGGACGAAGGCGGCCACCAGATGGCCCATATCGAATACCCTGGCCTGCCCACCGACTACGTCATGGAGATGGTGCACCGCTTCTACGACGAGTATTACTTCCGCCCCAAAGCCGCATTCCGCGTAGTCTGGAAGGCCGTCGTCAATCGCGATGTCCCCCGCCTCTATGTCGAAGCCAAGGCCTTCCTCAAGCTGCGTTCGCAACGCAACAAGATGGTGAAAGCCACGCGCGCCGCGCAAGCCAACCCCACCACCCCTGCCAAGGCCGGTGCATAATCGCACCGTCGGCAGCACACCCGGAGGGCGGCGCAAAAGCGACCGCCCTCTTCTTTGTGAGGAGATGTATTTGAACTGAGTTTCCCGTAAGGATCACGGGTTCCTTCCATCACCGATGACCTGTCATCCTGAGCGAAGCGTACTTCAGCGGAGTCGAAAGCCTGCCCTGAGTGAAGTCGAAGGACCTGCTTTTCATGTTTCGCTCCCTCAAACCCACAAACCTGTCATCCTGAGCGAAGCGCTTTTCAGCGGAGTCGAAGGACCTGCTTCTTTTTCCTGCGAAGCGATGGGAAACCACGAACCTCAATCCGTCTAACTTCATCCAATCACTTAACGATGCCTCACCACACCTTATCGCCGCGCCAATACTTGATCCTCGCGACCGTCGCTATCTGCGCACCGCTGGGAGACACCTGCCTCTCGCGCGGCATGAATAACCTGCCGGCAATCTCGCTCGCACATCCCGCCACGCTCATCGCCGCCGTCTTCACTCCCTGGGTCGCCCTCGGCATCGCCTTGCTCATCGGCTTTTTCGCCAGCTATCTCACTGCGCTCTCCTGGGCCGATCTCACTTTCGTCCTTCCAGCAACCGCATTCGGCAACGTCATCGTCGCCATCTTCGCCCGCTTCTGGCTCCATGAAGCCATCTCGCTCGAGCGCTGGGCCGGCATCGCTCTTATCACTCTTGGCGTTGGCTTCGTGGCGCAGGGCCCGTCCCTCACCGAACGCCCGGCTACCGCACTCCCCGCGGCAGAAAGCCCTGCCATCGCGCCGAATGCACGCGCAGACAATTCGGACCCCGCCGTTCTCATCGAAAAGGAGTCTGTCCGATGACGACTCCAACTTCCAGTACCTGGTCCGCCGTAGCCATGATCGCCTGTGTCGTGGTCTGTTCGACCATCGGCGAAGTCTTAACTGCCGCCGCCATGAAATCCATCGGCGACCTCGACGACATCCGCGCCCACTCCGGCCTGAAGGGAGCGATCCGCGCAGTTGTCACCTGCCCGCTGTTCTTCGCCGGCGTCAGTTTTCTCGCCCTCGCATTCTTCTCACTGCTCTTCGCGCTGAATCATTTGAACCTGAGCCTTGTCGCCCCCGCCTGTGCGTCGCTGACGCTGGTCACGAACGCCGTCGCCGCCAGAATCTTCTTAAAGGAAAACGTAGACCGCCGCCGCTGGACCGCCGCCGTCTTAGTCTGCATCGGCGTGTATTTATTAGCCCATTAAATAGCAGTTGCTGGGCGCCCCATCTGGGAGCACTCTGGGCACGACGTACTTGTTCTTGTCGCCAGGGTGGGAAACCACTGCACCCAAAAAACAGTGACTAGAGAAACCGCATCAACCCCGTCGGCTTCAAATCCGCATCGAGAAAAGTCCGTGGCACCCAATTCGCCGAGCACACCGCCTCCGCCGCCAGATGCCCACTTCGCGCCGCGCTCTCCATTGTCGAAGGCCATCCTGTCTGCACCCAATCCCCAGCCAGAAACAGATTGGGCCACGGCGAAACCGCCCCAGGTCGCGCCGCATCAATCCCCGGAGGAACGCCAAATGTAGCCCGCACTTCCTTCACCAGCGCAGCCTTTTCCAACTTGGCTTCCATCACGCGCGGAAAGAACTCAGCCAATTCGCGCATCGTTTGTCCAATGGCCTCTTCCCTGCTCAACGCCGCAAATGCCCGCGTCGCGCTCACCACCAGTTCGATGTAATTCCCGGCGCGCCCCTGCAGCCGCGACTGGTTATACAGCCAGTGAATCTCGCGGTCCAGCAGCACCGCGTGTTCGAGTTCCGTAATCTCGCGGTCAAACCACAGGTGCACGCTGCAGATAGGCCAATGCTCATGCCGCTCGATCTTCGCAGCCAACTCCAGTGCATCTTCCGCCGGCGGCAAGCCCGGCAGCAGTTTCGCCATCCCTTCAAACGGCAGCGCCACCACCACAAAATCGGATAGCACTTCGCCCGTCCGTGTCCGCACCGTCCACTGCAGAGTCTCTTCGTCCCACTCCGCGCCTTCCACATGCGTATTCAAACGCACAGTGCCGCCACGCTTATCGAGAAAGGGCGTCACGTGCGAATAAAGTTCGCTCAGCGGCACGGTGCTCATCCCCATGCTGCCCGCAAATGCGGAGTTCATGAACAGCTCACGAATCACCTTGGCCGCATACGGCAGCGCAATCTCATCGATCTCCGCATTCAGCGCGCTCGCAATCACCAGCCGCCAGAATCGCTCCACTGCCCCGCTCGTCTGCTTGTGCCGTTTGAGCCAATCGCCCAGGCTCTCCGTTGAATCCTGCGGCACCGGTCGCATCAACGCGTTGAAAGCCCGCCCCAGCGCAATTTTGTCGGCAATAGAAAACGCGTGCGCCGTCATCAGCTTTGGGAGCCCATGCAGCGGTGCCGGCAGCCTAAACGGACCCAATCCGGACGGGCCAAGTCGCGACCTCCGCCCTCCCGGCTCAATCATCGTCATTTCGCTCGTCCAATAAATGCGTTCTGCGACGCCGATGCGTCGATAGAATCCCTGAAGATTTGTGCAGCACCCAAACAGCACATGCTGGCAGTTGTCGATCACCTCGCCCACACCAGGATGCAGATAAGAAGAAGCTCGCCCACCCAAATAGCCGCGCCGTTCCAGCAGCTGAACTCGGTAGCCAGCTTCAGCAAGGGCGCAAGCCGCACTCATTCCCGCCACGCCGCCGCCAATGACAGTGACCGTCTTCCCCGATCGTGGCTCCGTGCTGTTCAAAATCTCCAAGTCACCCCACCACTCGAACCCACATCATCCGCGTCAACCCCACAACGAGAATGAAAAGCTTCTCCCACAGCGGCACGCTTGCCCGCCGCGAAAACACATCGAAGTCCGCCTTCTCAATCCTCTTCAGCAGAGCATGATAGATACTCACCAACACCCACAGCGCCGGCCGGCTCTCCTTGTCGATCAGCGGCATTAACGCCCGCCCCGACTCGTAATAAGCCTCTGCACGCCTCCCAAGCTCTTTGAGCAATGCCCGCTCGTTCGCATTCGGCGCCAGCCTCTTTTTTCGGAGAAGCAGCCACTCCAACTCAACCCCATGCGCCCTCAAGTCCGTCAACGGCAGATACACTCGATTCCGCTCGGCATCCTCCGCTACATCGCGCAGAATGTTCGTCAACTGGAACGCAATTCCCGTCTCCTCCGCCAGCTTTTCCGCACGCACATCGGTGTAACCAAAAATGCGAATGCAGACCAGCCCCACCACTGACGCGACCAGGTAGCAGTATCGATACAAATCATCAAATGTGGCGTACGTATCCGGCGAGCTACTGCTCGCTGAATCAAGATCCATAGTCACGCCGGCTACCAGTTCTTCCAGCAGCCTGAGCGGAATCTTGAACTTCACCCTCGCATCCTGCAATGCGACAAACACCGGATCGCTCGTCGCCCCGCCCGCGCTCGCCGCATGCCAACCCGCGATCCAAGCATCGAGACGCTTGCGCCTTACGTCCATCGACACGCTCTCATCGTCCGCCAGATCGTCGGCCTGACGCATGAATGCATAAACAGCGCAGATTGCATTTCGCTTTGGTTTCGGGAGCGCTACAAAGGCGTAGTAGAAGTTCTTCGCCTCGCGCCTGGCGATTGCACGGCACACGGCATGCGCCGCATTCAGTTCCGCATTGTTCGCACTATCGACAGAGACCGCCGCGCGTCCATCCACTTTAGGTTCCTGTCTCAATCCGCCGGCTCTTTGCGACCTTTGCTTTTGCCCAGCTTGAGAAACGGCAGCAGCTTGGCCGTAGCAGCCCGCAGCGCAAGGCCTGCCTTGGTCGACTTCGAGATCGCCGGCCGCGCGCTCAGCACATCGAAGTCCCGCCGCTCAATCGCCCGCAGAATCTCTAACCCGCCGCGGCTGAATAAATCCAGGTCCAGCGCCAGGTCGCGATTCACCATGCCGATCAGTGGCAGTCCCTGCTCGAACAGATCGCGCGCATAGTTCACTTCGCAATGCATCAGCGCGCGAAACTGCGGAGTCGCAATCCCCTCCGCAATGTCTGCATCGCTCACCTTGAAGAACTCCATGTCCTTCTGCGGCAGATACACTCGCCCGCGGGCATAATCTTCGCGCACATCCTGCCAGAAGTTGGCCAACTGAAGCGCCGAGCAAGTCGCATCCGAAAGCTTGAATTTTTCTTCATCCGCCTCGCCGCAAGCATAGAGCACCAGCCGTCCCACCGGGTTCGCCGAGTAGCTGCAGTAGGCGAGCACATTTTCCATGGTTGCGTAGCGAGTCACCGTCTGGTCTTGCCGGAAGGCCGCCAGCAAATCGGCAAATGGCTCCTTGGGAATCGAACAAGCACGAATCGTCTCCGCGAGCGCAACGAACACGGGGTGCCGTGTCACGCCCGCATAACATGCGTCGAGTTCTTCGCCCCATTGGTCTAAAAGCGCAAGCGCAACGCCGGTGTCGCCCACCTCATCGCCCAGGTCATCGGAAACACGGCAGTACGCGTAGATGGAGTGAAAATGCGGCCGCAGCGCCTTGGGCAGGAACCAGGTCGCCACATGAAAATTCTCATAGTGCGTTTCCGCCAGGCGCTGGCACCAGGCCCGCGCCTCGTCGAGCGACGGTGCAACCGTCGGCATGCGGTAGCCCTCAGGAAGCGCCGCCCATCCGCGCGCTAGAAGTTCTTCGCGGCTCACGGCGGGAGCCTCCGGCGCTGCCTGCACCTGGGTTTCCGTCTCCGGGATTACGGACTCCGGCGCACCGCTTCCAAGCACGCGATCCCACAACGCAGCGACCTCCTTCACTTTCTCCTCAATTGCCAAACTCATTCAACGCCTCAGGGGACAATGGCGGTCTTGATCTCGCTGCTGCGATTCATCAGCTTCTCAAAGACGCGGTTAAGTTCGTAAAGGTGCGCGTGCCCGGTAATGAACGCAGGCGCCTGGAATCGTCCCCCGGCAATCAGGTCCAGCGCCTTGCGGCAAATCGTCGGCGTGTGGTGGAAAGTGGCCCGCAGAGTAATGTCGCTATAGTGAATGCGATTCGTGTCGAGAGTTACATGAGTCCCCACGGCGCATCCGCCGAAGAAATTCACGCAGCCTCCCTTGCGCACCAGTTCCACCGCCTCCTGCCACGCGTCCGGAACACCCACCGCTTCAATCGCAATATCGACGCCGCGATTCTTCGGAGTCAACGCGCGCGTCTCCTTGATCGCCTTGCGAATGCTTGTCGTCTGCACCACGTGCGCCGCGCCCAGTTGTCGGGCCGCTTCCACCTGCCCGTCGTGCTTCACGATGGCGATGGCCTGGCATCCAGCCAACGCAGCCACATGCAGAATCATCAGCCCCAGCGGGCCTCCGCCGATCACCGCTACCGTATCGCCGGGCCGCGGCCGCGAATCCTCAAACCCATGCACCGCACAAGCCAGTGGTTCCGTCAGCGCCGCGTGTTCCAGCGGAACATGGTCCGGAACATGCAGCGTGTTCTTGGCCACAATCCGCGCCGGTATGCGGATGAATTCCGCATAAGCTCCATTGTTGAAGAGCAGGTCGTCGCAGAGATTCTCCTGGCCGCGTTCGCAGAAAAAACAATGTCCGCAGGGAGCGGAATTCAGCGCCACCACCCGGTCGCCGGGAGCAAAATCCGTGACGCCCTCACCGGCCTGCACCACGGTCCCCGCCAGCTCGTGACCGAACAACGCAGGAGGCACAATCATGCGCGCATGGTATCCGCGCCGGAAGACCTTCAGGTCCGTTCCGCACGTCAGCGCAGCGCCCACGCGCACAATCAGTTCGCCAGGCAACGCTTCAGGCACCGGCACACGCTCGATGCGAATATCTTCCCGACCGTGGAGGACTGCGGCCTTCATGGTTGTCGCCATCAAGTCCCTCCTACTCTGCTCCGCCCCCGGGAACAGGCTCAAGCATAATCTTCATCGAGTCCGCCTTGGGGTGGGAAGCAATCTCGATCGCTTCCACCGCATGCTCCAGCGGAAAACGATGCGAGATCAGTTGTGTCAAATCGAAACCATTGCGGTAGCCGCCAAACGCCAGATCGGTTACCTCGTCCAGAATCTCGAACGAGGATGAGTATGACCCCATCAGCGTCTTCTCGTCCATGCAAACTGCGCCAGGGTCTATCGTCGCTTCCCCATGCTGCGTCTGCGCAAAAAGCATTACCCGTCCACCCGGCCTTACTGCATCCATCGCTGTCTTGATCAGCGCATTCCCGCCGACGGCCAGGATCACCGCATCCGCGCCACGCCGGTCCGTCTCGGCAAAAACTCTCTCGACTACGTTTTCGCTGCCTGCGTGAATCGGATCGCCGAGTCCGAACCTCGCAGCAATTGCGTGACGCTCCTGATAAAGATCCGAGGTCAGCACGCGCGCTCCGGTCCTGTGCGCCAGCGCCGCGTGCATCAGCCCGATCGGCCCCTGGCCAATTACGAGTACTGTGTCGTCCGATCTCAGGTCGAGCAGCTTCACGCCCTTCAGTACCGTATTCAGAGGCTCAACAAAAGCGGCCTGCTCAAACGGCACTCCATCTGGAATCCGCACCACGCCGCGCCCCTCGACAATCCAGCTCATCACGCGGATGTATTCCGCAAAGCCGCCGCCGGATGGCTCAAATCCCGCAGTCACTCCGACTTTCTTATAGAGCTCGCATTGCGTCGGCGTCTGCTTGCGGCAGTAGTAGCAATTCCCGCATGGAACATGATGGTGCACCACCACGCGCTCGCCCACTTCATACCGCGTCACGCCTTCGCCCGTCTCGACGATGGTGCCCGCCATCTCGTGCCCAAAAATCCTCGGCGCCGAGTGCGACCCGGTATGAATCTTCTTCAGATCTGTCCCGCAGATGCCGCACGTGGCAACTCTCACCAGCAGTTCGCCCGGCCCGATCTTCGGCACAGGTACCGTCTCCACGCGCATGTCGTTCACGCCGCGATACACCACGGCCCGCATGGTGGCAGGAATCCTCTTCTCGATCAGGCTTTCAGTGTTTGCTGTTTGGGTAGCCATTGCGCTGTCTGATGTCACCTCGTCCATCCAGAATATCGAGCAGGGATTCCCTCATCGAGAGGGCAGCCCTCTTGCTATTCTCGCCCATCCGAATCAGTCCCGGCCAGTACCACGGTCGCAGAATAGCAAAAAGTACCATCCCAGTCAGGTTGAACTGGCCATCGGACCGAATAAACCGGTTGAAATCCGGCAGCTTATCGCGGAGGCCGTCGCTGACACCCTTGACGCAATAGAAGGGAATCTCGCGCATCAGTGCCAGCCGGGCGATTGCCGCCGCTTCCATGTCCACCAGGTCTGCCTTGTATGTAGATGCCAGGCGCCGCTTTTCCGCCTCATCGGCCACGATCGGGCTGGTCACCAGCAGCCGTCCGTCATGCACGTTCTGCCCACCGCCGGTTCCGAATCGCTCTCCCGTGCGCGCGTCAATCACTGCGGAGAGTCGGTAATCCCGCCCCGCTACCAGGGAGTCGTGCAATGCCCCAGCCCACCCTACAGAAATCACCCGCTCCACCGGGCCGTCGCGCTCAACCTCGGCAAAGGCCCGCGTCGCCGCATTCACACCCGCCCCGCCGCAGGCCGCAACCCATTCACCTTCGTCAAACGTCCAGCGCCACAGCTCAACGCTGCCGCGCCGCTCATGCGACCAACCCTGAACAAATGGGTTAAGTTCCCCGGCCATCGCGGCGATGATCGCAACGCGCGTCATACCAACTTGAATTCTTCCACGGTCATTTCGACTCATCCGGCTGTGTGTTCTTCCCCTGATGCTTCCCACCGCTGTTGCTGAGCCGGGGCACGAAGAAACCCGCCAATAACATTCAGAACCCCTGCTCCGAGAAGAGTGTAGGCGGGCGTTTCGTGACCATTCATCACTAGGAAGACAAACCCGCCAGCCATCAGGACCAAGGCTATCCCGGCCACTATTTGGCCACCAAGTGCGTACCTGTATTCGCGTTTAAGCTGGCTGTCTATCGATTGAACAATTAGTACGGGGAGGGCTTCGTTAATCCCCTTGTAGAATAAGAGGATTTCAGGATTCAAGACGACGCCTAGATGCTCGTGTCGCGTAAGCAGTTTCAGATATACATTGCTATCCGGTTGGGCCACGGGGACCTCATCTTGATTGGCGCAGAGTTTCGAGTGGCTCGAGTGAAGACTTCGACCAACTATTTAGCAAGCTCTGAAGTGCTTCGTTCGTAATCAGGCTTCCCCTTAGGGAACCTGCGAGAACAAGAAGACGAATCCGCTCCATCTCAACCTGGAAATCTTGTAAGCTTTGCAGGAGTTCATCGTTGGAGAACTGTTTCAGCGAACGAGGGTCAACTATCTCAGATGGCGAACCGGGAATACGCAACTTTCCAAACAACGCTGAGAATGTGAAGTTATCCAAGAAGGCATCCATTGCGATACTTTCGACGCTTTGCCTTTTCATAATGCCTCCCTCGACTTGGACTTGGGAAAAAACCGACGATCACGTTTCTGACAAGCAACCATTGGCTTTGAGCAAACCCGACTTGAGTTTACACCATCCACCTAATTCGAATACCCTTTCGCCCCGAACCACTCAATCGCCCGGCACTCGGCTCTTGCATTCATTCTCCTCAAAGAATCGCCTCAAGCCCTTTGCGCCGAATCACGTTGAGCAACGCAAGGGATGGTCCTTTGGGCTGTTTGACGCCGCGCTCCAACTGAGAGAGATAGCCCACGGTAAGGTTGAGGACCTGCGCAAGCGCCGCCTGGCTCAGGTTGGCACGCTCACGCAGAGCACGAATCTCTTCAGCGCTGATGGGCTCTGCCAGATGGCTGGCCTTCTCACCCAGATGACGAACGGTGATCTTGCGATACGTGGCATCATCCATTACGCCGATGCGATGCTGATCGGCTGCCATTTCAAGGAGCGCCTCACTAAGACGGCTTAATTTCTTCGTGGTTGTCATAGGCTTACCTCCTGCAACATTTCTGTTTCGATTGCTTCGGTGATCGTTTGCTGCGAGGCATTGAGCCAGTTCTGGCCCACTTTTCGCAACTCAGTCAACTCGTCCGGGCCTATGTTGTCCCGCTCATTCTTGGCAAATCCATAAAGAAACACCGCCCTGCCCGCTGATCGGTAAGCGACGATGGCGCGGTAGCCACCGGAGCGACCTTTTCCGACACGAGCGACTCGCTGCTTGATGAGTCCGCCGCCTAGGTCGGCGTCTATCAGGCCGATCTCAGCTCGCGATATCGCTTCCCGCAGGCTGGCCGGGTTATCTGTTCATGTCGGGCGAATCGAGCCATCCACTTCGTACAGTAGACTTGCACGGAAACTTGCTAACACTTAGAACTATAGCACTGTAAACCATATTTCACAATATCTGACACTTGTTCAAATTCATAGAATCACGGCGCATACCCATTCGCCCGGAACCACTCAATCGCCGCCCGCATTGCCGGATACACCGGCACAATCCTGAAGTCGAGTTCCTGCTGCGCGTGGGCGCTGGAGGCGAACATCTTCTTCCGGCCCATGCGCACCTCTTCGAGAGTCGCCCGCGGTTCCTTGCCTCTGATCCGCCCGGTAATCCACTCCTCAAAAAATGCATACGTCGCCGCAACCGCAAACGGAATCTTCATCGTTGGCGACGGAATCCCGGTAATCGCCGACATCTTGTCGAGAATCTGCTTGAGCGTCAGGTTTTCCCCGCCCAGAATATATCGCTTCCCGGGCTTCCCTACCGTCAGCGCCGAAACATGCGTGCGCGCCACTTCAGCCACGTCCACCAGGTTCAGCCCAGTTTCCATGTATGCGGGAAACTTGCCGTTCAAAAAGTCCAGAATGATGCGCCCCGTCGGCGTAGGCTTGGCGTCGTTGGTGCCGATAGGCGATGTGGGATTGAGAATGATGATCTGTTGCCCGGCGCGCGCAGCACGGATCGCTTCCTGCTCCGCCATGAACTTCGACCGCTTGTAATGACCGACCATGTCTTTAATCGAAACAGGCGTGTCCTCGTTGATCACCAGGCCATCGGTGCGAAAGTGCATTGTAGCGACGCTGGAGGTGTAAACAACGCGTCGCACACCAGCCTCGCGCGCCATGCGCAGCAACTCTCGCGTCCCCTCAACATTAGCGCGGTACATGGTCTTCGGATCGCGAATCCAAAGCCTGTAATCCGCAGCCACATGCATCACTGCATCGCAGCCCTCGAGCCCCGCGCGCACCGATTCAGGCTCCAGCAAGTCGCCCACATGCGTCTCGCCGCGAATGCCCTCAAGGTTTTTCAGATTGCTCGATTTGCGCACCAGAAGCCGAAGATCCGCACCCTCCGCAGCCAACGCCCGCGCCACATGGTGGCCCACAAACCCGGTAGCGCCTGTAAGAAAGACTTTCATTCGTTCTGCTTGGTATAGTTCAGCCGCAACAGGCTCCAGGCTCTGGGTCGCATGGCTGATGCGTCACCAACGGCCTCAACAAAACGGCCGCGCCCTCCTCTGTTACTTCGATCTCGAAAGTCGCGCCGGGATAAAGACCCGTCTGCTCCTGCAGATCATCGGGGAGCGCAATGCACCCGCACTTTTGCACTCGGCCAATCATACAGCTACTCCAGCGCCTCAGGCGCCAGTGCGATGTTCTTCTCGCCCGCGGCCTTCTTCTCGTTGTACTTCTGCACCCAGTCTTCCCAGTGCTTGCCCGCCGCGCGATCCTTGCCGCTGAACTCAAGCCGCGCAATCTCCGCGTAGCTCAGCTTGCGCTTGTCGTTCGCGCCGGGCGTGAAATATTGCACAAACGAGTCCGCCAAACTAGAACCCGTCTGCCGATTGAAGATGTAAGCATCGAACTTTTCACCCGACTTCAAGGTCACGCTCACATCGCCACGATAGTCGAATGCCTTCTCCAAAGCAGCGCGAATCTCGTCATCGCCGGCAAGCTCGGGAATCCAGCCCTCCAGATTCTCGTGCGCAAATCCGGGAGCGACTTCAAGCGCCTCAACTTCTTCTCGCGTGTATTTCAGGACTTCGGCGCTCATGCGTTGGTCTCCTCAAGGGTGCGTTCCGGTGTTGCAATCTGCACCAGCGGCGCGGATGAATGCGAGGGCCATTCATTGAGTTGCTTCAGCGCGTGTTCGCTGGCATAGCTCGAGAAGTTCCCCTTCACCATGCCCCAGAATCCTTTCAGCGAGAGGAATCCGTCAATCACCGCCGTAGGCTCGTAGCCGCAGCTCACCATGCAGTTGGCGCACTTGGCATTGCCGCTGGCCACGCCGTACTCTTCCCACTTGGTGTCTTCCATCAATTCCTTGAATGTCTCGGCGTAGCCATCCTGGAGCAGGTAGCAAGGCTTCTGCCATCCAAAAATGTTGTACGCCGGAGAACCCCAAGGCGTGCACTCGTAGTTGCGGTCGCCCATCAGGAACTCAAGAAACAGCGGCGACATGTTGAACTTCCACGACTTCTTGCGGTTCGATAAAACCGCGCGGAACAGCTTACGCACACGCGCGCGTCCCATGAAGTGCGTCTGGTCCGGCGCCTTGTCGTAGCTGTAGCCCGGCGACAGCACCATGCCCTCGACACCGATAGCCATGATTTCGTCAAAGTAGGCGCGGATGCTGTTCGGATCGGCCCCATCAAAGAATGTCGAGTTAGGCGTTACGCGGAAGCCTCGCTTCACAGCTTCCTTGATGCCCTCGATTGCGATATCGTATCCACCTTCGCGGCAGACGCTGAAGTCGTGATGATCCTTTTGCCCATCCAGGTGAACAGAAAATGTGAGGTACTTCGATGGCGTGAACTCGTGAATGCGCTTCTTCAGTTCCAGCGCGTTGGTGCAAAGGTAGATATATTTCTTGCGCGCGACGAGACCGTTGACGATCTCCACAATCTGCGGGTGCAGCAGCGGTTCGCCGCCGGGTATCGACACCATTGGCGCGCCGCATTCTTCCACGGCCGCGAAGCATTCCTCGGGCGTAAGCTGCTTTTTCAGAATGTGTGGCGGATACTGCACCTTGCCGCAACCGGCACAAGCCAGATTGCAGCGAAAAAGCGGCTCAAGCATAAGAACCAGGGGATACCGCTCGTTGCCCTTGAGCTTCTGGCCCCATACATACTTGACTACCGTCCACACCTGAGAGATAGGAATTGCCATCTTTTGAGTTATCCTCCAGCGCAAAGTCTTATAACTCGCGCATTCCACAAATCGCATTCGAATCAGCCTGAAAACTGGGTGCCCCGGTCTCGATTTTGAGACCTGGGAGTCTTCCGTGCTAAAAACTGCTCGTCCGTTCCATAGCCCGCTTGTATCCCGTCAAAGCCAGCAGCGGGAAGTACTGCCGATACATCTCGTAAGACAGATAGAAGACGCGTGGGAAGCCCGTTCCAGTGTAAATGGCTTGTCGCGTCCACGCGGCTCCCGTTGTCTCATCCCAGCTTCCATCCGCCTGCTGCCGCGTCAGCAGCCAGCGCACGCCCTTGGCAATCGAATCGGACCGGTCATCCCCGGCCGCCAGCAATCCCAGCAGCGCCCACGCCGTTTGCGACGGTGTACTTGGCCCCACGCCGCGCGTATTCGGATCGTCGTAGCTGCCGCAGGTCTCGCCCCAGCCGCCGTCCGGATTCTGCACCATCCGAATCCACTCGGCGGCCTGCTGAATCTGCGGCTCCAGATGATCGATCCCGATCGCTTCTAAACCTCTCAGCACCAAAAAGGTACCGTAGATGTAGTTCACACCCCAGCGGCCAAACCAGCTGCCATCCGGCTCCTGTTCGCTGAGAATAAACTTAATCGCCTTCTCCACACGCTTGTCGCCGCGCGTGTAGCCATAAGTCGCCAGCATCTCCAGAATTCTGCCAGTAATGTCCACCGTCGGCGGATCGAGCATCGCATTGTGATCCGCGAATGGAATGTACTGGAAGATCATCTTGGTATTGTCTTTGTCGAAGCTGCCCCAGCCGCCATTCCGGCACTGCATGGCAAATTCCCACTCAATGGCCCGCTGCGCAACCTTGTGCTGATACGCTTCGCGCGGGTTCTCCACCTTGTTCAATGCCAGCAGAACTTGCGCCGTATCGTCCGTGTCCGGATAGAACTCATTGTTGAACTCGAAGTACCAGCCGCCGGGTTCGGTTTTCGGCGACTTCACAGCCCAGTCGCCCTTGTGCCGCACTTCCTTGGCCAGCATCCAGTCCGCCGCCTTGATCATGCGCGGATCGTTCGCCGGCACACCAGCCTCGCCCAGCGCGTACACCGCCTGTGCCGTATCCCACACCGGCGAAACCGCAGGTTGCATGCGGAATGTCTTTTCGGGAACATCCGGCGTTGCCGTCTGCTCAATGCCCAGCTTCTCAAACTCGTCCCGCGCGCGAATCACCTGCGGATCGTCCTCGGAATATCCCAGGCACCGCAGCGCGATAATCGCATTCAGCATGGCCGGATAAATCGCGCCCAGACCGTCTGTCATCTCGAGCCGCGCCAGCAGCCACTTTTCCGCCTTGCGCAGCGCCAGTGTCCGCACCGGGCGAAGATGCACCGCCTCGGCCCAGTGCATCAACCGGTCCAGCAAAATGAAAAAATTCCGCCACGAAACCCACGCCTTGCGGTCTAGCTTGAGCCGCAGCTCCGCCTTCGCTCGGCCGCCCACAAAAAGCTCATCGATTCCCTGTTCCGGCGAAATTCGCTTGAACGGCTTTTTCGCATACATGATCGCCAGTGGAACCAAAATCGACCGCGACCACGAAGAAATCTCGTAAATGTTGAAGTAAAACCAATTCGGAAAAAGAACAATCTCCGGCGGAATCGCCGGCACTGCATCGTAGTCGTACTCGCCCAGTGCACACAGATACATCTTGGTGAAGGTATTTGTCGCGACCACACCACCATGCGCCAGCACCCATTCGCGGCACTTCACCAGCCGCGGATCGTCAGGCCCGATCCCCATCAACTTGGCAGAGGAGTAGCACTTCACCGAAAGCGAGATGTTTCCCGGTCCGTTGGGATAGAGGCTCCAGCTGCCGTCCTCGTTCTGGTAGCGCATCATCTCAGTGAATGCGCGTTGCAGCCGCCCTGGGTCGCCACTTTCAAGCAGCGTGTGCAGGAAAATGTAGTCGGCCTCGAGCATCGAGTCGCCTTCCAGTTCCCCGCACCAATACCCGTCCGGATGCTGCTCCGAAAGCAGATACTCTCTCGACCGCACAATGGCCGATCCCACATCCGCCAAATCCGCGTCGATGCGTCCGAAGCGCGGCGCCGCAACCCTCGAAGTCGCAGTTTCAACTGCCAGGCCCATTGCAACAGCGGATTGCTTTTTGCCCTGCTGATTACTCATTCGTTTTAAATCGCCTCAGGATTCACTAGCTACCGTTAGCCGGAAGCTTTCAACTGTCAGCTTGCAGTCCCTAGTCCCTTAGTCCCTGCTTTTCGTTCCCTATTCCCAATTCCCTGCTTTGTTACACGGGCAGCATCTCCGCCCCGCCCGCGCTCCCAATCGCCTGCACAATCTCCGGCGGCAGCCCGAACCGAACGTTCTCCGGCATCACTTCAACTTCTTCGACGCTATTGAAGCCGTTCTGTCGCAAATAATTCACAACGTCTTCCACCAGCACTTCCGGCGCCGAAGCCCCCGCCGTCACCGCCACCGTGTTCACGCCAGTCAGCCAATTCGGGTCGATCGCCTGGGAGTTATCAATCAGATACCCCACCGTCCCCAGGTTGCGCGAAACCTCCACCAGCCGGTTGGAATTCGAGCTGTTCGTCGATCCCACCACCAGCACCAGCCCCGCATTGTGCGCCACATTGCGCACCGCAACCTGCCGGTTTTCAGTTGCATAGCAAATGTCCTGCGAATGCGGCCCGGCAATGTTGGGAAATTTCTCCTTTAGCGCATGGATGATGTCCCGTGCTTCGTCAAGGCTCAATGTAGTTTGCGTCAGGTAAGCGACCCGATTCGGGTCCGGAACTTCAAGCTGTGCCACTTCGGCAACATTCGAAACCACTTGCGTCACATCCGGCGCTTCGCCCAGCGTGCCTTCAATCTCATCGTGGTCGCGGTGCCCAATCAGCACCAGCGAATAGCCCTGCTTGGCAAACTTCACCGCCTCAATGTGTACCTTGGTCACCAGCGGACAGGTCGCATCAATTACCCTCAACCCCCGCCCTTTGCTCCGCTCCCGCACCGCCGGCGAAACCCCGTGAGCGGAATAGATGACCCGCTGCCCATCCGGCACATCGTCGATTTCATGAACAAAAATCGCGCCTTTTTCCGCCAATTCATTCACAACATAGCGGTTATGCACAATCTCCCGGCGCACGTAAATGGGCGCGCCAAAGGTTTCCAAAGCGATCTTTACGATGTCGATCGCGCGCACCACTCCGGCGCAAAAGCCTCGCGGCTTCAGCAACAACACCCTTTTCTGGCTGGGGGAAGTCTCGGCGTGGTTTCCGTTCGAGATGGATTCAAGCAGTGTTGTGGTCACATCCCCCAGTATACCAACCATCCGCTAGAAGCGACAGCAAAGAAGGTGCCATCTGATCTATCCCCGGTCCTGGGATAAAGCCGCGCCTTGGGTCGTGGGGCTTGCATCGTAGTCACAATGCGACTACGATTGCACCAAGCCGCTGGAATTGCAGGAGGACAGCCATGATTGCCGCAGACACATACGTTCGTGCTCGCATCGACGCGAAGACCAAGGAGCGCGCGGCCGAGGCGCTGGAAGCGATGGGACTGTCCATCTCCGACGCCATTCGCCTGCTGATGCTGCGGATTGCCGATGAGCGCCGCTTGCCGTTTGAAGTGAAGGTTCCGAACTCCGCAACCCGCGAAGCCATGGCGGAACTTGAGGCCGGGAAGGGTAAGCGCTTTGCCAGCGTGGATGCACTGATGGACGATCTCCATGCGGACGATTGAACGCTCGACGGTGTTCAAGCGCGACTACAAGCGAGAGGCCAAGGGCCAGCACCGGGCCACGCTCGATACAGATTTGGCGCCCCTTCTGGCGGCCTTGGCGGACGACCAGACGTTGGAGCCTCGGCACGGCGACCACGACCTGAGCGGCGACTGGAGAGGCTATCGCGAGTGCCATATCAAGCCCGACCTGCTGCCGATTTACCGCAAGCATGAAAACGATAGCCTGTGGCTAGTCCGGCTTGGCTCACATAGCGAACTTTTCGGCTGACCAACCGGGCTGAGAGATCGACGCCACCAGGGATCGGGAATCGGGAATCAGCCAGCTGACGAATCAGTTTGCCGGTGAGTTCGCCATGGGCTCTGAACCTTGTAGCACGGTGTCGCCGTGACGCTGGCTTTGCTCACGGTCAGCAGCTTCCGGCGAACCAGCCAGCCCACCGCGGTTTGCGCCGAACTTTTCGACACTCCGATCGACTCGGCGAGTTCCTGGTAGCTGATCTGCACGGCTAAGCCGCGGCGTTGCTGTTCTGCCGCGAGCCACAAGTAGACAAGAAAACTCACCGGCCTCTTGTCGTGTCCGACCAGGTCGCGCATCAAGACATCGGTCACGTAATCGTCGACGGTGGGCATGGCTATACCTATCGTTAGTATAGCGGTAACTACCTGATTGCAATGCGAAAATGAGCCGGATATATTGCGAGAATCTCAACCCGGAGGGGACATATGATCCGTGGTATCAAGCTAGTCAGCATTCCGGTTCGCAACCAGGATGCTTCGCTGAAGTTCTATACCGAACAAATGGGATTCAAGGTGGCAACCGATCAGTTTTTTGGGCCTGGCCAGCGGTGGATTGAGCTGCTGATACCCGGCTCGGACGTGAATCTGGCGCTATTTACGCCCGAGGGCCACGAAAACCGCATCGGCGGCTTTCAGACGGTGACGTTCTGGTGCGACGACGTCTTCGCCACGGCGAAGCTGCTCAAATCGAAGGGAGTAGAATTGGCCGCCGAGCCGAAGAAAGAGGTCTGGGGGACCATGGCGAAGTTCAAAGATCCCGACGGAAACGAGTTTGTGTTCTCGAGCCGTTGATGCAGAACAGGGGATCGGGGTCAGCTGGCGACAGGGCGAGGTGGCCGAGGGATCGAATTCGGGGTCCCAAAGGCGAGATTTCGGCACTCGGCAGCCGGCTGCCGCTCAATCACGACTGCTGCAGATTGGCAAGCAGACCGACGCGAATTTTGCTCCGCGTTTGAACCTGCCAGATGTCGTACTTCGCCTGCAAGCGCAGCCAGACCTCCGGCGAGGAAGTGCCGAATGCAGCGGCCAGGCGCACTGCCATCTCCGGCGAGACGGCGGCCTTGCCGTTGAGCACACGGGAAAAGGTGACCCGCCCAACGCCCAGATGCCTGGCCGCTTCTGAAACGCTTACATCTCCGAGATATTCCCGAATGACCTCACCGGGATGTGGAGGGTTGTACATAGGCATGATGTTCTCTCCTCTCAGTGGTAGTCCTGATAATCCAACAGAATGGCGTCCTCGCCCTCAAAACGAAAAGTGAGACGCCAGTTTCCACTCACCGTAACCGACCAGTGTCCCTTAAGATCGCCCTTCAAGGAATGCAGCCTCCATCCAGGCGCGTTCATATCCTCCGGAGCGCCAACCTCATCGAGCATTGCCAACTGGAGACGCAACCGCACGGCATGTTGCGCCTGAATCCCCGCCTTCGAGCCGGTACGGAAGAACCTCTCCAGCCCCTTGTGCGCGAAGCTCTTGATCACAACGATAGTGTATCGCTTGGCGATACAAGAGTCAAGAAGATGCGCTCAGCGGGATGTGGGGATCAAATCCCAGATCTGAAGGCGAGACCCGGGGCGGAAAGCTCGGGTTCTTCAGCTGACACATTCTCTCTGTCCCCGACGCGTACAAGTCAGGGACGAATGCAATGCGGATCGGGGAGGTCGTTATGAAGCACAGAGCAGCAATCCTAAGCGCGACGGCAATGATTGGCATGATCGTTGTTACTGGCTGCTTCAGCCAGCGGGGCAACACGATCGAGAGCGGGCAGGCAAACATCAACGGAAGCGGCGGAGCACACCTCGTCCAGGCCTCGTGGACGCCCAACGCAGTCTCATGGAACAGCGGCCGAACCGGCGAGATCAAGGACCCTGCCCTGGGCGAAACCGCCTATACGACGACGATCCCCTCAGGCTGGAGATTTGTGGGCACGATTCTGCGCCCCGGCGGCTGCTATCGACCGGCCGTCGCAGCAGACGGTCTCTCCTATACCGTGCTTGCCCCCGACGGGTATACGGCTGTGGGCCAGTTGCCCGGCTCTTCCTGGAGTTCTACGAGCAATGGGAATTCTTCGAGCGGAGGCCCCGGCGCCCAGGGACAGAAATGCGAACCCGTGACCATCGACTCGGCTGCCGGATTTCTGCTCAACATCGCCGTGCCGAACATGCATCCAAACGCGACCAAAGTGACGCTGGTGCCGCCCACGCCGCAAATGCAAAGCAACCTGGAAAGAATGCGCCGCGAGGCCGCACAATCTCCCACCTACGGGATGCAGTCGCGCCGCTTCATCGACACCGGCCGCGTCCGCGTGGAATATATGGCCGGCAGTCAGCCCATGGATGAGATTCTGTTTGCCCTCCTCGACTGCCAGGAGACGACCACGCCGGCTTATCCCGCATTACATCGCCCGGCGCGGACCGATCGGCACTGCAGCGTTCACGGAATCCCGTTTAAGCGCGCACCGAAAGGCGAGTTGGACGCTCTGCTCGCAAGCAACCCCACGGGGCCGAAGATCGACCAGGCATGGGATCAGCACATCCAGCAGAAAATGATGGACGCCTTCGCGCAATACCAGAAGGCGAGCAACGCGCAATTCGCAGCCATCCAGAAACATTTCTCCGATGTAACCGCCAACATGATTGCGAACGGTCGGCAATTTCAGGCGCAACAGCAGAACAGCTTCGAACATGCCATGGCCAACGACCGCGCCAATCAGGATGCCATCGACCATGCCGCCCATCTGTCGGTGCTGGACTCACTCAACCGCCAGGACTTCATCGATCCCACGACCGGCCAGAAAATCGAGACCTCCAACCAGTTCACCCACAACTGGATCTCTTCCGACAAGAACAGCGTAGTGTTGGGTGCCGACCCGAGCTTCGATCCCAACGGCGCCGTTGATCCAATTCGCGAATCATGGACAGAGCTGATCCCTGCGGATTGATGGGGCATCGCAGCCGTTGGCTGCGGGTCCTCGGGATGGGGCTCTCGGAATCCAGAGCGAGAAGGATGGAGGCGCAACGCCTCCGGCATGAGGCACGGAGGTCTTCTTAGCGGCTAGCCGCGATCATCTGCCCCGCGTGCTGCAAGCTGGTGTCAGTCACCTTCGCTCCACTCAGCATGCGCGCCACTTCATGCATCCGCGCGCGATCATCCAGCAGCCGCACCTGCATCTTGGTGCGCCCATCCGCCTCCCGCTTGTCGATTAGGAAATGCTGATCGGCGAACGCCGCAATCTGCGGCAGATGCGTCACGCATAGCACTTGCTGGCCCTTGCTCAGCGCCTTCAGCTTCTGTCCAACAGCCTCGGCCGCGCGCCCGCCAATGCCGATATCGATTTCGTCGAAGACTAGCGTCCGCGGCGCCACGGATTTCTTTTTCAGTTTGGCCGGAGTTGCATGAAATGGGCCCTCTTCCACGCTTACCTTCAGGGCCAGCATCACCCGGCTCATCTCGCCGCCGGAAGCAATCTCATGCAAAGCCTTCAGTGGCTCACCTGCGTTAGTCGCTATCCGGTACTCGACAGTGTCCCAGCCAGCGCCCGTCCAGGCCGCCTCGCTCTCGTCTGAATGAACATCGATCTCAAACCGCACCTTCATAGCCAGCGAGTTGATCTGCCCCTCGGCCAGCTTTTGCGCCACATCCTCGCCAAACGCAATCACCTCGGCAACCGTCTTGCCGTATTTGCGCTTCAGACGATCCAGCGCAGCCAACCGGTCTTCAATCTCCGCCAGCCGCTCCGGCGATGCGTCAATGGCATCCGCATAGTCGCGAATGCTCGCGCTTACATCGCCCAGCGTCGCCCGCGCCGACTCCAACTGCTGCACCGCCTCGGCGAATCTTGCGTCATACCGCGCCAGTTCTTCCACATTCCGCACCGCCGCGCGCAGCGAAACTTCAGCCGAAGCCCCACCCTCGTAGAGTTGCTCAAACGCGCCCATCGCCGCGGCGTAGAGCTTTTCCGAGTTTGCCAGCACGCGCTTTTCCGTCTCCAGCGCCTCGTCTTCGCCGGCTTCCAACCGCGCCGCCTCAATCTCCTTGTGCTGATAGCTCCACAGATCCACCATGCGCAGACGGTCTTGCTCGCCCTCAACCAACTCGTTCAGTTTTTCCTCAGCGGTACGCCACCGCGCGCAGGCAGCGCTGACCTCCTCGGTTGAAATCCCCGCAAACCGGTCCAGCAGAATCCGTTGCTGCGCCTGGTCGAAGCTGGTCAACGACTCGCTCTGTGCATGAACCAGCGCCAGTTCGGGCGCCAGTTGCTTCAG
>Ga0182012_10002144_pt1 | contig 21492 bp, 17 predicted proteins | sample 612S2SmetaG_FD_120486 | JGI IMG/M metagenome (GOLD analysis project Ga0182012, IMG submission 120486) | Permafrost microbial communities from Stordalen Mire, Sweden - 612S2S metaG | ecosystem: Environmental > Terrestrial > Soil > Wetlands > Permafrost | place: Sweden: Stordalen | collected... | reverse complement strand
CCGGCCTGCTGGCGCTGAACGCGGTCACCCGCAAGATCGTCACCGTCGAGGACCCGAACGAATACCAGCTCGCCGGGATCACCCAGATCCAGGTGCGCCCGCAGATCGGGCTGACCTTCGCGAACCTGCTGCGCGCGATCGTGCGCCAGGACCCCGACGTGATCATGGTTGGCGAAATCCGCGACCTGGAGACGGCGCAGATCGCGGTGCAGGCGGCGCTGACCGGGCATCTGGTGCTCTCGACGCTGCACACCAACTCGGCTGCCGCCTCGATCACCCGGCTGCGCGACATGGGGCTGGAGGACTACCTGATGACGGCGGTGCTGCGCGGCGTGCTGGCGCAGCGCCTGGTGCGCCGGCTGTGCACCGCCTGCCGCCGCCCCGTTGTGCCCCCACCGGAACTGGTCAGCCGCTTCGACCTTGAGCGCCGGGCCAGCGGTGCGCCGGTCACGCTGTTCCATCCGGTCGGCTGCCCGCAATGCCGCGACACCGGCTATCGCGGCCGGTTCGCCATCGCGGAGTTCCTGCAACCGGACGCGGAGATCGAACGCCTGATCTTCTCTGGCGCCGACCATGGCACGATTGAGCGCGCGGCCGTCGCCGGCGGCATGGTCACGATGTTCGATGCCGGCCTCGCCGCCGCGATCGAGGGGATCACCACGATCGAGGACGTCGTGCGCAGCATCCGCACCGAGGCCTGAGCGCCATGCCGTCGTTCCGCTACGTCGCAATCGGGCCGCAGGGCGAGATGCAGCGCGGCGTGATGGAGGCCGAGACCGAGGCCGAAGTCATTGCCCGGCTGCAGAAGCAGGGCAGCATGCCGATGCGGGCCGAGCCTGCCGCGGGCGGCTCGTTCCTGGCCGACCTGGCGACGGCCGAGTTCGGGTCACGCCGCGGGCTCGGCGCCCAGGCGGTCGCCGACCTGACCCGCGAACTGGCCACCATGCTAGCCGCCGGGCAGGACCTCGACCGGGCGCTGCGCTACCTTCAGGAGACCGCGCCAAAAGGCTCGGCCCGCCGCGTGGTGACGGCGCTGCGCGACGCCGTGCGCGACGGCAGCCCGCTGGCCGCCGCGCTGGCGCAACACCCGCAGAGTTTCTCGCGCCTGTATGTCGGACTGGTGCGTGCCGGCGAGGCCAGCGGCCGGCTGGCCGAAACCCTGGACCGCCTGGCCGAGCTGCTGGACAGCCAGCGCCGGCTGGCCGCCACCGTCACCTCGGCGCTGATCTACCCCGCGTTGCTGCTGGTTGCCGCAATTGGCGCGATCGTCCTGCTGCTGACCCAGGTGCTCCCCCAGTTCGTGCCGCTGTTCGAGCAGAGCGGGGCGGCGCTGCCTCCCTCGACCCAGTTCCTGATCGACGCCGGCGACTTCGTGGCGAAAGACGGCGTGTTCGTGCTGATGGCGCTGGGGGTTCTGGTCCTGATGGGGCGTGTCCTGTTGCGCCGGCCGGGGCCGAGGCTGCTCGCCGACCGGCTGCTGCTGCGCGTGCCGGTGGTCGGCGGGCTCACCAAGGAGGTGCTGGCGGCGCGGCTGACCCGAACGCTGGGAACGTTGCTGGTGAACGGCGTGCCGCTGGTCGGCGCGCTGGCGATCGTGCGCGACGTGGTCGGGAACCGCGCGGCGGCAACCGCGGTGGACGTGGCCAGCCAAAGCGTCCGCGACGGCGCCGGACTGTCCCGGCCGCTGGAAAGCGCGGGCGTGTTCCCGGTGCGCACCATCCATCTGCTCCGCCTCGGCGAGGAGAACGCCCAGCTCGGCGCGATGGCACTCCGCGCCGCTGCGATCCATGAGGAGCGCACCCGCGTCGTGACGCAGCGCCTGGTCTCTTTGCTGGTGCCGGCGATCACCATCCTGATGGGCGCCGCGGTCGCCGGCATCGTGGCCTCGCTGCTCACGGCGATGCTCAGCCTGAACGATCTGGCCTCGGGATGACGTTGCTGCGCGATCTGGGAAGCTGGTGGGTGCGCCAGATGCTCGACCTGCTGCCGGCGCGGCTGGCCGATGCGCGCCGCGGCGATGCGCTGATCGTCACCGACGAACGCATGGATGATCCGCCTGGCCTGGGTTTTACGCTGTATCGCCGCCGGACCGAGACCCGGCTTGGCCGCTTCGCCATGAACGCCGCCGGGCTGGACGAAGCGGCGGTCGCGCTGCACCGTCCAAAGGGCAGCGGAAGAAGCCGGGAACGCCCCAGGGACGTCGTGCTCCGGCTGGCGCCCGGCGCGCTGCTGGAGCGCTCGGTGACGCTGCCCCTGGCGGCGGAGCGAGACCCGGCGAGCGTGCTGCGCTACGAGATGGACCGGCTGACGCCGTTCACCGCGGACGATGTGGTCTGGAACTTCTCGGTGGACCGGCGCGACCGTGCGCGCTCGCAGCTTCTGGTCCGGCTGTCGCTGGTGCCGCTGCAGGCGCTGCGTCCGCTGCTCGATGCGCTCGGTGGCGTCGAGGTCACGCCCACCACGCTGGAGGTCCCGACCCCGGCCGGGGAGCCGCGCCGTCTCGCCCTGACCGGCGTGCCCGGCAGCGCCGGTGCGGGCGGCCGTCTGATGACCATGGCAGTTTCAATCAGCACGGTCGGCGCGGTCGCCGCTCTGGCCACGCCGTTCGTCATGCAGGCGCTGGCGCGTGACGCCGTGGAGCAGCGCATCGCCGAGCTGGCGCCGCGCGTAGCAGAGGTGGATGCGCTGCGCCATCGCCTTGCCGCGGGCGCCGGGGCCGACGTGATCGCCACCGAGCGCGCACGCATCGGCGACGCGCTGCAGGTGCTGGCGACCGTCACCGATATCCTGCCCGACGATACCGTGCTGTCCGAGCTGTCGCTGCGCCAGGGCAGGCTGGGCATCAGCGGGCAGGCACAGGCGGCGGCGCGGCTGATTCCGGCGCTGGCGGCCGATCCGCTGCTGCGGAACCCTGCGTTCGTCGCCCCGGTCACGCGCGCGACCGACGAGCATGGCGCGCAGGGGCCGGATCAGTTCGTCATCCGCGCCGATCTCGCGCCATGATCGATACCGCGCTGCCCGACGGACTGCGCGGTCGCGTTCTGGCCATTGTGCTGACGGTAACGGTGCTGGCGGCGCTCTGGCTCGGCGTGGCGCAGCCGCTCATCGACTGGCACGCCGAGCAGGCCGAAGCCCTGGACAGCCGCCGTGCGCTGGCTGGGCGCATGGCCTCTCTGGTGGAAACGTTGCCGGCCATGCGTCAGGAGGCAGCCGCCGCGCGCCCGGCGCCGGTTGCCCTGCTGGAGGGCGCCACCGATGCGATCGCCGGCGCCGCGATGCAGGGAGCGGTGCAGGCGCTAGCGCGCACCGCGGGCGCCAGCCTGGCCAGCATCGAAACGCTGCCGGCCGAGCCACGCGGCGCCTGGCGCCGGATCGGCCTGCGCGTCTCGCTGACCGCGTCCTGGCCGGTGCTGGTCGAGCTGATGCGGGCGATCGAGCAGGGCTCGCCGGGGATGCTGATCGACGAACTGCAGTTGCGTGGCCCCCCGGTCCTGGCCCGCAGCCCCGGCGCGCCGGTTCAGGCGAGCTTCACAATCCTGGCGTTCCGGGCTGTCGGCGCGGGTGAAGCGCCCGGGCCAGCGTCCGGCGGGTGAAGTCCTGTCGGCACGGCGTCCGTAGTATGCCGAGCCGACGGGCCGCCTTCGCACAGTCGCCCCCCGAAGCTGTCAAGCCGTTGCCGGGCGGCGGCGGCGTTTCCGCACCGGCAGGCAGGTTGCCGCCGGTCGCCGGTGACGGCGGTGATCTCCCGTCGGCAAAAGGGGGCGGGTCATTGCCGGGTCGCCACAGCGGCTGTTCGAGGCTCGCCTGGATCATGTCATTTGGATGTCACTTGCGTTCCAATTCCACCTGCGGACCTTTCCGCGCAATCCTGGAAGACGGCATTTCACCTTTGAACGCGATTTCCCTCCATCGAACGCTTTGGCATCGACCGTCGCAACGCCGGCAACACCGTGCTCATCAAGCCCGCTCGCCGTGGTGATGAGGGCTTCACCTTGCTGGAAGCGGTGGTCGCATTCGCCATCGCCGCGCTCGCGCTTGCGGTGCTGTATCGAGGTGCCGCCGAGGGTCTGCGCGCGACGCGGACGGCGGGCGATGTGCGCGAGGCGATCGCCCGCGCCCGTTCGCATCTGGCCGCGCAAAGCGTGTCTCTCGTTCCCGGCGACCAGCAGGGCGACGACGGCGGCGGATTTCATTGGCGCATCCGGACCACGCCCATCGGCTCCTTCGCCCCGCCGGCCGGCGAGACGGGGCAGCCCGCGTCGGTGACCCTTTATGCGCTCAGCGTTTCGATTTCCTGGAAGACCGATGGACACACGCGCGAGGTGCAACTCGATAGCGAGCGTCTCGGCCCCGGCCCGTTGCCGTCACGCTGACAGACACATGCCGGTAAGACGCCTGGCACCGCTGCTGGTGCCGTTCCTGTTTGCCGCCTGCCAGCATCCGCAGCAGCCCAAGATCGCGCCACTGCCCGGCACGCCGAATGACCTGTCTGTTGCAGGGCCGCGGGTGAACGGCTCGGTCGGCACTCCGGAGGCCGCACCACCGGTGCAGGTTTCCTTCGGAGCACCGAGCGCGCCGACTCTGCCGGTTTCGCGTGAGGCAGAAGCCGGCGGCGAGATCACGCTCGACTTCGCGGACACCGATCTGCGTGAGGTGGTGGCGCAGATCCTGGGGACCATTCTCCGCGTCAACTACACGATCGATCCCACCGTACACGGCGCGGTGACGCTGCACACCGGCCGCCCGGTCGCGCGCTCGCAACTGCTGCCGCTGCTGCAGGCGCTCCTGGTGCAGAACGGCGCTGCATTGCTGCAATCCGGCTCGCTGTACCGGGTCGTTCCCGCCGCGGCCGCGGCGACCAGCCCGGATCCCACCCCGGGGATCAGCAACGACAGCGTCATCGTGCCGCTGCACTTTGCGTCGGCCGACGACCTCGCCAAAGTACTGCAGCAATATGCCGGCAACGGCGGCAAGATCGTCGCCGATCCGGGCCACAACACGCTGCTGATCGGCGGCGACCCCCCGACGCGCGCGGCGCTGGTGGAACTGGTGCGCGCCTTCGACATCGATGTGCTGGCGGCCCAGTCCTATGCGCTGCTGCCGGTGACCAGCGGCGACCCGAAGGACTTCGCCTCCGCGCTGCAAGACGCGCTGCGTGGCCAGGGCGGCGCCAGCGCGGTGCGTATCGTGCCGATGGCGCGGGTCAATGCGGTCATGGTCGTCGCGCCGACGCAGGTCACCATCGAGAGCGTGCGCCGGGTCTACGCGATGGTCGAGCGTGCGCGAAGCCAGACGATCCGGAGCTGGCACGTCTATTATCTCCAGAACAGCCGGGCCAACGATGCGGCCTACGTGCTGCAACAGGCGTTCACGCCCGACAACGTCACCGCGCAACCGAGCGTGCAAGGGCCGACGACGCCGGGCCTCGCCGGACAATCCATGGCAGGCGGCGGCAATCTCACCGGCGGCTCGCGGCTGGGCGCCGGCGGCGGCGGACTGGCGGGCGGCGGCATGGGCATGGGCGGCGGCTCTGGCCTGGGGTCGGGCGGCGCCGGGACCGGCGGCCTGGGGTCTGCCGGACTCGGCGCCGCGTCCCCACAGGCCGCGTCGGCGCAAGCGCCTGCCAGCAATCCGCTGCTGGGCGGGCTCAGTCCGCAGGGCGGCGGCGAGACGAAGCCCGACGCCATGCGCATCATCCCGAACGATCAGAACAACGCGCTGCTGATCTACGGCACGCGCCGTGAAGAAGACACGGTCGAGGCAACGCTGCGGAAGATCGACGTCGTGCCGCTGCAAGTGCTGATCGACGCGGTGATCGCCGAGGTGACGCTGAACGATGCGCTGCAGTACGGCACGCAGTTCTACTTCCGCTCGCACGGGATCAACGGCATCCTGAACTTCGCGCAACAGGCATTTACCACGCAGGGTGCGGTTACTTTTGCAACCGGTTTCCCGGGATTGGTGGTGGGCGGCAGCCAGTCCAGCGGCGTGCCCTTCGCCATCTCAGCATTGCAGCAGATCACCACGGTGCACGTGCTGTCGTCGCCGCAATTGCTCGTGCTGGACAACCAGCAGGCCCGGTTGCAGGTCGGCGACGTGGTGCCCTATCTCAGCCAGACCTCGCAGAGTAACATAACGCCCAACGCGCCGACGGTGAACTCGATCAACTACCAGCCGACCGGGGTGATCATGGAAGTGACGCCGCGGGTGAACAGCGGCGGCCTGGTGACGCTAGACATCGCGCAGGAGGTCAGCGACGTCTCGACGGTCCTCACCACCGCCGGCATCAGTTCGCCGACCTTCCTGGAGCGCAACGTTACCTCTCGGGTCGTGGTGCAGGACGGGCAGACGGTGGGCCTGGCCGGGCTGATCCGCGACAGCGTGACGCGCGACAATCAGGGGATTCCCTGGCTCAAGGACATCCCGCTGCTCGGCGCGCTGGTCAGCCAGCAGAACAACACGCGTCAGCGGACGGAGCTGCTGGTGCTGATCACGCCGCACGTGATCCACGACCAGCGCGACGCCCGGGCGCTGACCGAGGATCTCCGCGAGCAGCTTATCAACGCCGCAGCGGTGCCGGCGGAACTGAAGAAGTTGCCGCCGTCGGGCTCATCAGATCCAGACCAGCGGCTGCGCCGCCGGCTCGGGTTGGACTGATGCCACCGATCATCCGAAGGCAGCAAACGTAGGGCGGATCAGCGAAGCGCCATCCGCCATTGCCAGCCGCCGCACTGCAGCGGCGGGTGGCGCGTCGCTGATCCTTCCTACATCAAATCAATTGCGGCTATACGCGGTCAGGGGTTGCAGATCTGCGCCTCGGTCGCGACCGCGGTGCCATTGGGTCCCGCGGAGCACAGGTCGTAGTCGTGCCCGGTCCGCGGCGACGGATTACGGTAGCTGTAGGGATGGTTCCACGGATCGAGCTGAACCTTGGCGGTCTTGAGATAGGGTCCGTTCCAGCCCGGGGCATCGGTCGGCTTGGCCACCAGCGCCTCCAGCCCCTGCTCGGTCGTCGGGTAGCTGCCGACATCCAGCTTGTAGAGATCGAGCACGGAGCCAAGACGCTCGATCGACTGGTGCGCGACCGAGACGCGGGCCGAGCCGAGCTGGCGCAGCGCGGCCGGCGCCACCAGGCCGATCAGCAAGCCAAGGATGGCGATCACCACCAGGATTTCGAGCAGCGTGAAGCCGGCATCGCTGTGGCGGCGGGGTTTTTCGAACGATGTGGTTGACATGGGAGGGCGCTCATTGAATGTGAGGGCGGAATGACGTCGGCGTTCATACGCGCCGCACGCCGCCGCGACAATCTTGCAGCCGCAGTCAGGGTGTTGCAATTTCATGACGACTTGCTGATGGCGATCCCGTTGCTCGCCTGCATGGTCGCGGCCGCCGCGTTTTATCATCTGCCGCCGCGGGTCCTGCCGTCGATCCAGGCGGTGGAAGGCGGCTGGATCGGCGCTGTTCACCGCAACACGGATGGCTCGGACGATCTGGGAGTGATGCAGGTCAACACGCGCTGGATCGAGCCGCTGGCGCGCGTCACCGCACTATCGCCTGCCGTGGTGCGCGCGCGGCTGATCGGCGATGGTTGCTTCAACGTTGCTGCCGCGGCCGCGATCATGCGCACCTACCTGAACGAGGCGCATGGCGATCTGATGCAGGCGATCGGTTACTACCATTCGCACACGCCGGCGCTGAGCCTCGATTACCAGGAGAAGGTGCTTCGGTCGGCGACCTCGCTGTTCGGTCGGTAGCCTGGCGCTCGAGGCAGCGCCGTCAGCGCGAAGCACCGGTCAGCGTGCTTCGGCAACGCTCACCCGTCCGGTCAGCCAGTTTGCCACGATCGACACGCGGTGCGTCCGCCCGACCAACTCAATGCGTCCCCCCGACGAACTGCCATCGCCGGCGAACACGATCGCGCCCGCGGCCGCCCCGGCCGGCGTGACTGGGGACAGCACCGATAGAGCAAACCCGGCAGGCAATCGCCGCACCGGGCTGTCGCCAACGTGGTAGACATGCGCAAGCGGATCAATCACGACCGCAACGGGCGCATTGCGTGCGATCGCCTCGCCACGCGCCAGGCGCAGCGCACCGGCCATCTCCCGGGCGGCGGCATCGATGTCAAGCCGCTCGCTGCGCATGGGGCCGCGCGCGACGATCAGGCCCAGCGCCAGGCCAAGGATTACCAGCACCACGATCATCTCGATCAGCGTAAAGCCGTCCTGGCCCGGCCCGCGCCTATCGCCTACCAACCGCTTTCCCCTGCCACGCCATCAGATAGCCAGTCGGCGCCGTACAACCGCACCAACCAAATGCCAAGCGCCAGCCACGGCCCAAAGGCGATCCGGCTTCGCCAGCCGAGCGCCCCGCCGCGCAAGCGCAGCGCGACGGCAAACAGCAGCCCGCCGAGTGCTGCGAGCAACAGCACGGTGGGCAGCGCCTGCCAGCCCAGCCAGGCGCCGCCGGCGGCCAGCAATTTCGCGTCGCCCTCGCCGAGGCCGCTATAGCCTCGCAGCCGGCGATACGCCGCGCCAAGCCCGCGCAGGCCAGCCCAGCCGAGCGCCGCACCCAGTGCATGACCGGTCATTTCAGCAGGCTCGATCAGCGCGGTCGCCGCCAACCCCGCCAGCAGCAGCGGCAGGGTGAGCGCGTCCGGGAGCCGCATGTGCTGCCAGTCGATCCAGGCCAGGGCGAGCAAGCTCCACCCGAGCACGCAATCAGCCCAAAGCTGGATTGGGGTGGCAGTGCCCGGCAGCGCCGCCCACAGTGCGACTGCGACAGCGGCCACTTCGACGGCGAGGTGAAACGGCGCGATCGCCGCTCTGCAGCCGCGGCAACGGCCGCGTTGCGCGAGATAGCTCCAAAGCGGCACCAGTTCCCGCGGGGTTAGCGTGCGGCCGCACGACTCACAGTGGGACCGCGCCAGCGCCACCGGCTCTCCGGCCGGCAGCCGCCGGATCAGAACGCCGAGGAAGCTGCCTATGAGCGGCGCGGCCAGAATGGTCGGCAACCAGGCATCCGCGGCGGTCGCCGTTATCATCGGGCATGCCCCTCGGTTGGTGATGCGGTGCATCGTGCGGTGGCGCGTAACGAAACGCAACCGACATGGGGTGGCTGCGCTACCGTTTTCCGGCGTGTCGAGCGGCGCAGCGCCTGGGCGGCGGAGCGGCCAGAGGGAGCGGCCAGTGGGAGCGGCCAGTGGGAGCGGTGCTTTCCGCCGTACTTGAGCCGTGCGCGCTTGAATGCTGGACCGGGGGCGCTTTCGCAGATAAAATCGACCAGCGTCTGCTCATCGGGAGAGATCCATGCGACGTTTGACGATTGCAATTGCGATGCTTGCTTGTCTTGGGGGCACGGGAGCGGCCGTGTTTTCCTTAGCGACCCCGGCGCTTGCCTGCGATGGCACTCAAGGCAAGTGAACTCTGCCGCCAATCTCCGTCCCGGAAGCGGCTTGGCAGCCGCTTCCGGCCACGATCGCAGGTCGCTGCAAAGAATCGAGCGCTACGTGACGATCCAGTGCCGCTGAGTGAGGCCGCATGAAAAGCCATCGGTCCACGGAGCGCGGTAATCAACATCTCTATCTGGCTTGCCTACCGCCTCCATTCCCTAAAACGAGACGCGGAGGTCTCATGGCTCGCGCTCTACGCGCAAACGGCTGAAGACCAGCCGCTGGTTGCCAGCAAGCTGCACAGCAACGCCGGGTTGACATCAGTCTTCCCTTAGGGGTCCGCGACGGCAGGCTGGCGCTGTGTTGGTTTCTGCAGCTAAGCGGCCAAGGGAATACCGGGCGGGATCGGACCGTGCTCCTAACGCCTGCCTGCTCCAGGCTCCACCACGAACGGCTTTGCCAATGGTCCCACCTCCGCCGCCAATGCCCGCGCCAGCGGCTTGTCCGCGCCGGGCGCGTAAGCCTTCTTCAGAAATCCCTCACGCAACCGTTCCAGGCGGCGCAGGTGCGTCCTTCTATCGCTGCCGTTCAGCATCATGCACTCCGACCGGGGTCTCAACGAGGAATCAGGATATCGCTACAGGGTTCCCTCAAGAATCCGTACTTGTCCGGATCGCGGGATGGCTTTCAGCGCCGGATCCAGACTCGCTCGCCCGGACCGTCGAACACGCTGGCGCCCCAGCGCAGCAGCCATGAGGCTCCCAGTTGGCCGAACGGCTGGTCGAACCTGGCAATCCCGCCGCAGGCCAGGTCGGTCTTCACTTGCAGCACCGGCGGCGGGTACGCGCCGATGGGTTCGCCGCCGAGCGTCCTCACCGTGAGGGACGCCGTATCAATCTGCCAATACTCACTGATACCCCGACCGCCGCAGCCGAGCGTCGGCGGACCTTTCGCCGGGTGCATGGCGACGCCCGCCGCGCGCAGCTTTGCGATCAATGCGCCGTTTGCCTGAACGACCCGAGGCGCCCGTTCGTCGTCAAAGCCCGTGTCCACCTGCGCCGGGAACGCAACGAGGCCGATCCGTAGACCGATGACCGGCACCCGTGGGCTGCCGGGTTCCGGTCGGCCCTGGCCAGGATTGGCGCCGTCGCCATAACGTCCGATTTCAACGAAGCCAGCGTTCCGCAGCGTTGCCGGATCACAGGTCGCGGTCCCGACAACGGCGAACGCCGGCCTCGTCTCATAGTGGAACTCAGTCACACCCAGGCTCAGGACGTCGGTGCCGATACGGCCCCGCTGTCCGCCGGCTGGGGCACGATATCCGCCCATGTCCTCCGCCACGAAGCGGCCGCCGGTCGCGATGGGCAGCGAGAAGCCTGACAGGGAGGCACTGGCGCCTGCCGGCATCCCGAAGCTCTTCGAATCGACGGCGCTGTAGGTTGCACCCGTATCCAGCAGGAATTCGCCCGAGCGGCCATCGAGCGTCAGCGTCATCATAGGCGTGTTGCCGACAGAGGTATCGAGCGGACTCCGCTCGCCTGAGCAAACCGGCGCCTGGCCCCAGGCGGGCGATCCGGAGGCGCAAGCGGCGCTGAAAGCGATGATCACGGCGGAGCGCGTCATGGGGTTACCGTCGAGGCAATCATTCTGGTCAGGCGGCCGAAACAGTCGGATGCCAGGCGTGGCCAGCCGCCCGCCGGCGGCGGGACCGGCGATGCAACGCTGGCCGTACAAGTCTTAACAATAGGATAGCCCGGACGACAGCCGATCGCGGGGTCATCCCTCTTGATGTATTGGCGAGCGGCTCCGGGAGGGAGGGACGCTGGATCAGCGCTCGCTCACGAAACCGTGATAGATAGGAACGTCATCCCAAATTACCGCCATGTTGCTCGTGCATTCCGAGCCAATTTAGTGCGTCCACGATCTCATATCGTAAGGTGATAGATTTCGTAAACAAATTAGATTAGCCTTCGGTTGCCTGATTGGAGCCAGCGGAGCGCCAAATCTGTTTCTATTTCGCCGGCACCGGCACGTTGACGGTGAATGCGAAGGTTTGGCTGCGGTTCCCGTCTCGATCGCAGAATACCTTTTGCCGGACGGTCGCTGATGGCGCGCGAAACGATATCGCTATATCCCCATGCTCGCTCTCTGCTCAATGTAGAGTCGGAAAACTGGGTCAAGCATTATCAAGTGAAGGGATTACAAGTTGATCGAATATCGTTGGAGACACAAATCAGGCATGACTACCGAATGGCCATGCGCGCCATCCCCAAACCGCCCGGCCGGATTCACTGGGCAGCCTTCAACACCGATACACACATACCTCTAAGAACAAATCCCGTGTTTGTATTTTTTAATTTTCTAGGAAGAAAATTCGACGTATTATACAATGTTTCTTATAATATTCCTCTTTCCATCAACGGTCCGAAGGTTTTTCCGACGATCGCAGCATGGTCTTTGCGGGATCGTGATGCAACCTCCAAGATCGCCAATGCTCTTGCTCGCAGCTCCCAGTCCGAGGATCTCCGGAATTTTGCCTCATATGTGGCAGAGCGGTATCCACGAGCGCACAAGTTGCAGGCTATCCTAAAGCTTCTGCAAGTCCCTCCCGACTAGTGTCATCAGCCTTGTAATGGCGGTCATCGGGTGACTGCAGGTAAACGCATCGAAGCATGCCGCGAATGCTTCCGGACGGCCGGCGTTTCAACAGCCTGAGACTGCTGCTTGCCGCGGGACAACTGAACGGACCTCCCCGGTCGCGAGCGGCACCAACTGGCCAGGGGTGCCCCCTATGCCCGGCGGCAGCGTCCGCCTGATCCTGGCTTCGCCGGCCGCCTGCACAATCGTTCCGCGTCATGCGTGCTGCGCCGAACCGGGCGGCATCGCCCCCCGGCGTTCGCGCAGGCGATAGGCGAGGACCAGCAGGGAAATTCCAAACAGCAGCGCGTAGGCGCCAAGCCACAGCGTCAGTACCAACGCCCCGATGTACGGCGCGATGAACAGCAGGATACCCCAAACGATAGAAACGATCCCGCCGGCGATCAGCCACCAGCGTCCATGCGACTTGTCCAGGTTGAACCCGGCCGCGAGTTCCAGCACGCCGGAGATGACCGCCCAGACCGCCAGCAGGATGACGAACGCAAGCACGGTGAGGCCGGGGAGAAACAGGGCAATCGCGCCCGCCGCAATGTCGACAACCCCGTCCAGGACCAACGGCCACCAGCGCTGCTGCCGCTCGGCGGCGCGCACGCCGGCGACGATCGCGAACACACCGTCGGCGAGCATGTACGCTGCGAACAGCAGCACCAGCCCGCCGAGCGCCGCCCCCGGCAGGAACAGGGCGATCAAGCCGAACAGAATCGCCAGCCCGCCGCGGATGGCGAGCGCCCACCAGTTCTCGGCGAGCAGGGCGGATTTGGAACCAAGTGCCGGCGGCAGTGACGGGTCCGTGTTGCCACTCATCGGGGCCTCCAGGTTGTTTCAACACAGGATAGTTACAGCTCGGCGCGAACACCAGTCCTGCGCGGGTTTGTGCCCGAACAAAGCTTGGTGCAAACTCCAACCCATGCAGACCTTACTCATCGTCGTCGCCATCTGGGTCGTATGGGCGCTGCTGTCCTGGGTGCTTCACGCCTTCAAGTGGCTGGTCATCGTGGCCGCCATCGCAACCATCGTGGTGCTGATCAGCCAGTCCAGGAGCGGGAAGCAGCGCTTCTAGCGCTGCCTCCCTCTCGCCTCTCAGACCTTCACGCCCATCGCACCGTTGATTTGTGCCACGACGTCCGGCCCGAGTTTCAGTGCCTGCGCCAGTTGCGCGAGATATTTCGTCTCCGCCGGGGTATCCACGTCGATCGCGAGCAGCGACGCCGCATAGACCTGCACCGCCTGGTGCGGCGTCTTCACGGCCGCCACCAGCCCGTTGAGATCAAGCGGCTTGCCCATTTCGGAGATCACGAAATCGCGGGCGCTGGCGTCCGAGCCGGCTTCCTGCAGCTTGCCGAGAATGCGCTCCATCTCCTTCTGGTCGATCTGCCCGTCGGCCTTGGCGGCGTTGATCATGGCGCGCAACAGCAGCGTGGCGGTGGACTGAACGTCCTCGTGCGTATCAAGGCCCAGGGGGTTGCCGAGGGGAGTGCCCAAGGGATTCGCTCCGGTGGCAGCCTGCGCCGCCTGCCCGGAATTCTGCAGGGCGGAGAAAGCGACGCTACCGAGCGCTGCCAGCAGCCCGCCACCGATGGCTCCTTTGCCGCCGCCCAGGAGCGAGCCAGCCAGAGCACCCAGCCCGCCGATCGCCACCGGGTTGTTGGACTGGACTTCCTGACGCGCCGTCCCGAGCGCCTGCTGCGCATGGCTGGCCAGAATGCCAAGCAATGAACCGAGACTGCCGGTGTCGCTCCCGGTTGCCGGGACGCTGCCCGCCGCCGGGGACTGCGGCACGCCAATGGCACCTGCCGGGCCGCTCTGCGCCAACGCGCCGCTCAGTCGGCCAGACGCGGCCGGTGTGGTCGCGTGATCGATCAATTGGCCAAGTAGCTTCGTTGCGTCGAACATTGCTCGCTCCCCCTTGTTCTGGACCAAACGCGGTCGGAGCTAGCCTCGTCCGACGCGCTCGACAAAATCAAATGACGTTATCGGCCAGCGACGCTATTCAGTGCCGGTGCGCTTGATTTGCTCCCGGCCGCAGGCTCTGCAACACCGCCTGGTCCATACCTCACGATGTCGTGGACGTCCGAGATGCGGGGAGCCGGGCTGTCGGCTCAGTGCGGGGCCGCCCCCCGGGACAATCCTGCGACGAACAGCTTGTGACGGCCTGGCGATCGGTGGGTAGGATTGCGTCATGGCCTCCCTCCCCGCCCCTGCACCTGACTTCCCCGAGCCGGACATCGCCGAGCTGATCGCCGCGCGTCCGCACCTGACCATGCACGCGATGGACGGGCTCGTGCTGGACGGGGTTCCGCTGCACGCTATCGCTGACGCACTCGGCACGCCGGCGTGGGTCTATTCCGCGGCCACCATGCGACGCCGCTACACTGCGCTGGCCGGTGCGCTCGCCCAGGCGGGCCTCGACGCGCATATCCATTACGCGGTGAAGGCGAACGACCGGCTCGCCGTGCTGCGCGTCTTCGCGCGCGAAGGCTGCGGCGCCGATGTGGTCAGCGAGGGCGAGCTGCATCGCGCACGCCTGGCCGGGATTCCCGCGAGTGGCATCGTGTTCTCCGGCGTGGGCAAGACCGAACGGGAATTGCGGCTCGCGCTCAGCGAGGACGTGGCGCAACTCAACCTGGAAAGCGCCGAGGAACTGGCAATGGTCTCGGCGCTGGCCGCCGGGATGGGGCGGATTGCACGGGTCGCGCTGCGGGTGAATCCCGATGTCGATGCCGGCACGCATGCCAAGATCAGCACCGGCCGCGCGCAGGACAAATTCGGCATTCCCTGTGCGCACGCCGCTGCGCTGTACGCCCGGGCCGCTGTGCTGCCCGGGATCGAGCCGGTCGGGCTCGCGGTGCATATCGGCAGCCAGATCCTGACAATGGCGCCGTATCGCGCGGCCTACAGCCGCATTGCCGACCTTGTGCGGACGCTTCGCGCCGCGGGCCACCGCGTCGCGGTCGTGGACTGCGGCGGCGGTCTCGGCATACCGTACTGCAACGAGCCGGCGCCCGCACCGGCGGCGCTGGCCGGCGCCATCAAGGGCGCGCTGGGCGATCTCGACGTCAGACTGATGCTGGAGCCCGGCCGCTGGCTGGTCGGACCGGCCGGCGTGCTGCTGGCCTCCGTGGTGCTGACGAAGCAGGAGACGGGCGGGCGATTCGTCGTCCTCGACGCGGCAATGAACGACCTGGCGCGTCCGGCCATGTACGACGCCTGGCACGGCATCGTACCGGTTTCGGCCAGCGATGCCGGCGGACTCGCTGGGCCGGCGGATGTGGTCGGCCCGGTCTGCGAAACCAGCGACACGTTCGCGCGACATCGGCTGCTGCCGCCGCTCGGCCCCGGCGCCCGCGTGGCGATCCTGGATGCGGGTGCCTATGGTTCGGTGATGAGCTCCAGCTACAACGCGCGGCCGCCGGCGGCGGAGGCCCTGGTGGACGGTGAGGTTTGGTCGGTGATCCGGGACCGTCCGCGGATTGTCGACCTGTGGCGGGATGAGCACGTACCGGCGTGGCTGGCCGCATGAAGCCGCCGCCGGGCGACGCCGACCGCTTGGTGCGGCGCCTTGCCAACCGCCGTGCGCTGGCGCGCGCCGCCATTCTGGTCGAGCGTGTCTGGCCGGCGCTGTGGCCGCCGCTCGGCGTGATCGGGGTGTTCATTTGCGCCGCGCTGCTCGGCCTGCCGCGTCTCCTCACTCCGACGCTCCATCTCGTCGCACTGGCGGGCGCGGCGCTGGCCGTATTGGTGCTGACGATCCGCGGCCTGGCCCGAATTCGTGCGCCCGGCCAAGCCGACGCCGACCGGCGGTTGGAGCGTGAGTCCGGACTGGCGCACCGCCCGCTCGCCGTGCTGTCCGACGAGCCGGCACAGGCCGATGCGGCCGGTTTGGCGCTGTGGCAGGCCCATGTCGCCCGGACGGTGCGCGAGCTGCGGCGGCTGCGCGTAGGCCTGCCGCGCCCGGGGCTGGCGCGGCTCGATCCCCGCGCGCTGCGCGGCGCGCTGGTGGTGGGCCTGGTGGCGGCCTTCGCGATCGCCGGCTCCGACGCGCCCGCCCGCCTCGCCGCCGCCTTCACGCCGCGACTGCCGGGAAGCGGTCCGGCTGCGGCGACCGAACTGCAAGCCTGGGTCACCCCCCCCAGCTATACGCGGCTGCCGCCGGTTTTCCTCAAACCCGACAGCGGCGGCGTGGCGGTGCCTGCCGGGTCGCATCTGACGGTAAGCCTCACCGGTGCGTCAGACGTGCCTGATCTGGCCCTGGCCGGCGTGTCGGAACCGTTCCACGCACTCGACAAGACCAGCTACCAGGCTGACCGCGACCTGACTCAGGGCGGCCGCCTGGCGGTGCGGCGCGGCGGGCGGGAGCTGGCCGGCTGGGATCTCGCCGTGGTTGCCGACCAGCCGCCCACCGCCGCCTGGACCGAGCCGCCCGGACGGGCTCCGGCAAGCCAGCAGCTCCGGCTGCCCTGGCAGGTTGGAGACGATTATGGCGTTGTCGGACTTCAGGCCGAGCTGCGCCTCAAGGAGCGGCCCGATGCGCCCGCGTTGGTGGTCGCCCTGCCGTTGCCCGGCGGCGCGCCAAAGGCGGCGCATGGCGTGAGCCAGCACGACCTGACGGCGCATCCCTGGGCCGGTCTGGAGGTGACGGCGAAGCTGATCGCGCGGGACGCCGCCGGCCAGACCGGCGAGAGCGAGACGGCCATCGTCACGCTGCCGCAGCGGTTGTTCCAAAATCCGCTGGCGCGCGCGCTGATCGCGATCCGCCGCGGCCTCAGCTTGCATCCGGAGGATCGCGACGCGGCGGTCAACGGGCTCGATGCGATGATCATGGTGCCGGACGACTTCCACGGCGACCTGGGTGCCTATCTCAACCTCGGCGCGATCTATTATTTGCTGGAATTCGACCGCTCGCCGCAGGCGATCGTCCAGGCGCAGCAGCGGCTATGGGAGCTGGCCCTGCATTTGGAGGAGGGCCAGACGGAGCGCACGGCCCGGGCACTGGACGAGGCCCGGCAGGCGGCACGGGACGCACTGGACAGGGCAACCCGCGAGCCGAACGCGGAAAACCGCTCCGAGCTGGAGCGGCGTCTGCAGGCGCTGCAGGAGGCGATCGACCGTCACATGCAGGCGCTGCTGGAGGAGGCAAAGCGCAACAACAGCGAGATGCCGTTCGACCCGGATGCTGCGACGCTGTCCAACCGCGACCTCGACCGTCTGGCCGAGGAAGCACGCAAGGCCGCCCGTGAGGGCCGGATGGACGAAGCGCAGCAGCGGGTGGCCGAGCTGGAGCGCATGCTCGATCAGCTTCGCAATGCGCATGCCGGGCACGAACAGGCGACTCAGCGCAACGCCCAGCAACGGCAGAAGGGCCGGCAGGAGATGGGGGCACTGCAGGACCTGGTCGGCCGGGAGGGCGGGCTGCTGGACCATGCCCAGCGCCGCGCCGACGATGCGGGACCGCTCACCGACGAGCCGGGCGAGCCGGGCGAACCGGCGCAGCAGGATGCCGAGCGACAGGCCGACCAGCGCGTGCAGCACGCGCTGCGCCGGGCGCTGGGTGAGTTGATGCAGCAATTCGGCGACCTGACCGGCGAGCTGCCGCCGAGCCTGGGCGAAGCGGACACCCAGATGCGCGAGGCCGCCCGTCATCTCGGCCACGGGCAGGACAAGGCGGCCGGCGACGCTCAGCAGCGGGCCATCCAGGCGCTGCAAAAGGGCGGCGGCGAAATGGGCCAGGCGATGGCAAAGCAGTTCGGGTCCGGCCAGCCAGGCGAGGGTGGCGAAGACGGCTCCGGGATGGGGTTCGGATTGCAGGATGGCGATGACGATGGCAGCGGCTTTGGCACGCTACCCGGCCAGGGCAACCGGCACGGGCGCGGCCAAGGGCGCGATCCGTTGGGCCGCAGTTACGGTCAGGGCAGTTCGGGCGCGGACGAGGATGCCGACGTCACGGTGCCAGAAGAACGCGAGCGCCAGCGCACGCAGGCGATCGAGGAAGAGCTGCGGCGCCGCGGCGGCCAGCGCGACCGGTCGCAGCAGGAGCTGGATTATATCGACCGTCTGCTGAAGCAGTTCTGACCGGCGGGGGCGGTTAAGTCGCCAGCCATCGCCAATTCGATATCCGATGCTCGGCGCGTAGAGCGCCCGCCCCGGCATCGGCTCCCACACGCCGGCAGCGACAGCGATGCCGCACGGGACCAACGCCCCATATCACCCCGTGAACATGGAGGATGCTCGATGCGTTGGATCGTCTGCCTGATAGGCTTCGCCAGTCTCGCCGCCGCGGGGGTTGCGCGCGCCGGTCTACCCGCCGGCCACGCCGCGCCCGAGTTCACCGCGCCGGCGACGCTAGGGGGCAAGGAGTTCAGCTTTTCGCTGTCCGAGGCGCTGAAGCAGGGGCCGGTGGTGCTGTATTTTTACCCCGCCGCCTTCACCTCGGGCTGCACCGAAGAGGCGCACGAGTTTGCCAGCGCGATCGACCGCTACAAGGCGCTCGGCGCCTCCGTGGTCGGCGTATCCGGCGACGACATCGCGACCCTCGACAAGTTCTCGGTCAGCGAGTGCCAGAGCAAGTTCCCGCTCGTCGCCGATGCCGATCGCAAGGTCATGAAAGCATATGACGCGGTGCTGGTTCCGTTCACCGCCTATGCGAGCCGCACCTCCTATGTCATCACACCGGACGATCGCGTGCTGTATGCCTATACGGCGCTGAGCCCCGAGCAGCATGTGACCAACACCTACAATGCGCTCGCCGCCTGGCGAGCGCAGCACCCGGCGGAGTGACCGTCCCGCCTCGACGGCGGCGGTCATAAGCCCTCCCGCGGACGGTCCGGAGCGGCGTGTAATGGTCCGCAAAGCGGGCGATCAAGCAGCGGCGCCGGCGGGTGGCGCCACAACGGCGCGGCTGCTGCGGGCGCGTTGCAGAACCTCCTGAGGCGTCAACGGGGCCGACGGGTGATGACTGAGACATAGCGTGGTCTTAATCCGCTCGGGCGCCGCCATGCCCTCGGTTGCCAGGTAGAATTGCCCGGTCTTCAACGTGCCGATGTCGTTGCCGGCCCCGCCGCGTGACTGGATCAAGTCCAGTGTCGCCTGGATCGATGCCGGGGAACTCATCTTGCCATACAAATGCGTCGTGCAATTATTGATGATCTTGTTGTCGATATTCTTCGGCACCTGGGTGGCGAACAGCATGCCAAGCCCGTATTTCCTGGCCTGCGCCGCCAAGGCGATCGTGCTGTCCTTGCACGCGGTCGCGGCCTGCGATGGAGCGAAAACCTGCGCCTCGTCCATCACGTACAGACCGGTCAGCTTCCGTCCGGCCGGCGCCGGGTTCCGCTTGATGAAGGCAAACAGCGCCATCTGGAGCTGATTGACGAAATCCTGCCGGCCCTCGTCTGACGGCAAGCCGGAGAGATTGATCACCGACACCCGCGTCTTGCCGCTGGCCGAAGCGGTGAACAGCAGCCGTGGGTCCAGGGGTTGCCCCGGCGCGGCGAACAGCGGGAAGCTGGCGACAGCCGCCTTCAGCTCGTCCGCCATGGCGCGGGCGAGCTTCGCGGCGTTGCCGATATCACTGACCCCGGGCGGCAGGTCTGACAGCAAGCGCACCAGCGCGTCCAGGTCGGTCGCCCCGATCGGGGTAAAACCAGTCGGGGTAAAACCAGTCGGGGCGAAACCAGTCAGGGCGAAATAGCCCAGCACCTGGTTGAGCACGCCACGACGGAGCCTGCCCCTCAAGCCCTGCGTGCCGACCAGCGGCCCGAGCGACGACATGGCCATTGTGATCGCCTGCCCTAGCTCGTCCGGGTCATCGCGCACCGAAGCGAAATCCGGCAGCGGCGCCAGTTTCATCGGGTTGCCGCCGCTGAGGCCCGGCGTCCAGACGATTGTCTCCACCGTGCGGTGATAGGCTTCGGCCTTCGCCCGGTCGGTGTCGGTCCACGACTCTGGCGGCGCCGGCCAGGGGTCGCCCAGCCGCGCCAAGTCGTTGTTCGGATCGAGCACGATGGCCGGAACCCCAAGCAGGGCGGCTTCCTCGACGATCCGCCGCAGCAGCACGGTCTTGCCCGACCCGCTGCCGGCCAGCACAGCGGTGTGGCGGGCCAGCAGATGAAGCGGCAGGGCCGTGGGGCGCTCCGCGACGCCGCCGACCAGCCGGTGACCGATCGGGATGGCGGCCTCGGTTGGCGGCCGTAACGGCGGGAGGGGCGGCGGTGCAGCGCGGGGCGGTTCCGGAGTCTGCAGGGCGGCTTGCGGTCCCGGTGCCCGAGCAGCGATCGACAGGAGCTGCGGGATGTCGCGCGCCACAGTCGCGGACCGGGTGTTGAGCGGCCCGACAGTCCCCCTACCGGACGGGTTCTTCGCACCACCGGACGCTGTCTCCGTATCGGGGGCCTGGCCGGGCGGGTCGCCGGGATGGGCATCGCGGAACAGGCCAAGAGCGGAGACCAGCTTGCGCTGACGGAGCCAGGCTTCGAACCCATCGGTCCGCTCCTGCAGCATGGCCTGCAGCGCCACCATGGTGCGCAGCTCGTCTGGGCTGACCGCAACCATCCGGCCGCCGGCCGCATCGAAGTCCGCACAGAGTTGCGTGGTAACAAGGCCGGCCGGCGGCTTGGTCTGGCGGATCACCACGAGATGGCGAAACGGCAGCGCCATATCGATGCCGGAGGCGGTCATCGCGGCCTTGAGCCGGCCCTGGAAGGCGCGGGGCTGGGCATGAGGTAGGACGCGAAAGCAATGATGGACCTCGCGATCGCCGTCCGCGCGATCAATCTGGCGGAACCGCGCGTGCAGCGGCGGATCGACACGATCCGGGTCGCCATCGACGGCAAACGCGATATCGCCCGCGGGATCCAGTTCCAGACCGCGGCAGTGCAGCACATCGAACAGCAGCCGGCGGAATTGCGGCGAATCATCGATGTCAGGCAAGCCGCCCGCCGGCGGGTTCGCCATTAGCGTGCGGAGGCTGGTATCGAAGTCGGTGTCGCCTTCGGCCTCCTGCTGCGCGTCGATCGAGCGGAACCCGGTCAGCTCCGTGATCACCCCCGCCGCCAGGCAACGCTGCAGATGCTCCCGGCATCGGATCAGCAGGTCGCGGGGCAGCATGTCCACCGCGCCGGCGAACGCCTCGGCACGGAACGGGTAGGTCGGATAGGGCGGCGCGATGTTGTGCGCGGCATAGGCCTGGGCGAGGCGGATCGCCACCACGCGCTGGGCCACACCCGCGTTCGGGATCAGCGCCAGCCGCGCAGGGGGTGTGCTGAACCGGGCGGTCGCCGATTTCAGGGCATGGCGGTTGAGCGCTGTCCAGCTCTCTTCCAGCGCCGTGACCACGGTCAAGGTCCGCGAGGTCACGTCGTACAGGTCCATCAGCCCGAGCGCGAGGTTGTCAACGATGGCCCGGGCCTTGCGCTGTTCCTCGGTGTCGGGGTCGCCGCCGTCCAGCGCGT
>Ga0182012_10002141_pt1 | contig 21511 bp, 19 predicted proteins | sample 612S2SmetaG_FD_120486 | JGI IMG/M metagenome (GOLD analysis project Ga0182012, IMG submission 120486) | Permafrost microbial communities from Stordalen Mire, Sweden - 612S2S metaG | ecosystem: Environmental > Terrestrial > Soil > Wetlands > Permafrost | place: Sweden: Stordalen | collected... | reverse complement strand
CGACACCCGACCTGCGGGCACGAGCAGCGAGTTCGGATTGATTGCAAATGGCAGCACGTTGGTGCGGGCTCCAGCCTCGTTCGGCGCAGCTCCGCTCAACGGGATGTCTAGAGGTCGAAGTCCTGGTTGGGACGGATGACGATCTCCGCGAGGTGCACCGAGCTCGGCAGGCTGACCGCGTAAAGGACGGCGTCCGCGACATCCTCAGGCTTGAGCATGATCTGGCCCAGGATCGTCTGGGCAGCTTCCAGGACGTCGTCCGGCAGGCGTTCACCGGGCGTGAACGTGGCGTCAATGCCACTGGCGGCGACGAGGCCGGCAATCACCTCGGGATCGACGTTCCGGCCGATGTTCGTCGCGACGAGACCCGGCATGATCGTGGTCACCTGGATGGGGTCGTCCATGAGCTCCTGGCGCAGCGTGTTGGAGATGACGTTCACCGCGTGCTTCGTCGCGCCGTAGACGCCCGATTCGTTGCCGTGGGCGGCGACGGATGACACGTTGATGATGCGACCCGGGTTCCCGAGGGCCCGCATGGCCCGCACGGCCGCCTGGCACCCGACGAGCAGCGAGAAGATGTTGGTGTCCAGCATCGTCCGCCAGATGTCCGGATCGGCGTCCAGGATCGGCGCGAAGGAAGCGACGCCCGCGTTGTTGACGAACACGTCGAGGCGCCCCGTCTCGGTCACCGCCGTGTCGACGAGTGCCCGCATCGCAGCTTCGTCGCGGACGTCCGAGACCACGACGGTCGCGTGCCCGCCCGAGGCCTCGATGCGGTCGGCGGACGCGCGCATCGCATCCTCAGTTCGCCCGGAGAGAACCACGTGGGCACCCGCGGCACCCAGGCGCTCCGCGATCGCCCGTCCGATTCCGCTCGACGAGCCGGTGATGACGGCGGTGTGATTGGTCAGGTCAGCCGAGTGCGACATGCAGGACTCCCATCTCACAGTTCACGGGCCACTCTCCTACGAGGTCAGCTCCCCTGGCCACCGCGTAGGTCCAGGCGGGGCGCCACGACCACGCGGTCAGGTGCGGGGAGCGTCGTCCTACTCGGTGGTGTCGATGATGGCCACGGAGCAATGGGCTCCGTGTGCGACCGAGTTCGGCACGCTCCCGAGCACCCGGCGCACCCCCTTCATGCCACGGTTCCCGACCACGATCAGGTCCGCGCTGACGTCCGCGGCCGTCTTCAGGAGCACGTCGGCCGGCGCGCCCTTCACGCCATGGAGGATCGGTTCGACTCCCTGCTTCTTTGCGATGAACGAGAGGGACTGGAGCAGGGCCTCGACCTCGCCCTCGTGGTTTATGAACTTGAACTCGTGGGGCAGGAAGCTGTCGTTGTAGGACTTCGGACCATAGGCGGTGACGATGTGCAGCGTCCCCTTCGAGAGCAGGACCATGCCGGTGGCTGCCTCCACCGCACGGCGCGCGGTGGCCGAGTCATCCGCTCCAACGACAACGACGTCGAACATCGGGCTGCTCCTCTGGCCACGCGCGACGGCGGGGGCACGGATCCCCACAGCGACCATCGCCGAGACCAGTGCGGATCCTATCGAGACAGTGGCCGGCGGGCCATGGACGTGGCTCGCACGGTCGGGCAGCGCGGCGGCGATCAGTCGAAGCTGGGACTTCGGTCGCGGCTGCGCTTCAGCTCGAAGAACCCGTCGGTGGTCGTGACCAACTCGACTCCGTCCCACAGCCGGCCCGCCGCCTCGCCCTTTGGCGCTGGCGTGACCACCGGTCCGAAGATTGCAACACCCTTGAGGTGGAGCACCGGGGTGCCGACCTCGAAGCCGACGGGATCCATCCCCTCGGAGTGCGACGTGCGGAGCGCCTCGTCGTAGTCGGTCGATGTCGCCGATTCGGCGAGCTCGACGGGGAGACCGATCTCGGCGAGCGCTTCGGTTAGCAGCTCGACGTCCTGCCGCTTCTCGAGGTGGATCCGGTTGCCGAGGGCCGTGTAGAGGGGCCCGAGCACTTCGTTGCCGTGCGCCTGCTCTGCCGCGATACAGACCCGGACCGGTCCCCATGTTCGCACCATGAGCTCGTTGTACTCCTCACCCAGGTCCCTGCCCTCGTTGAGGACCGCGAGGGACATGACGTGCCAGCGAACCGTGACGTCGCGCACCTCTTGGACCTCGTGCATCCAGCGAGAGGTGATCCATGCCCACGGGCAGACGGGGTCGAACCAGAAGTCAACGGAGGTGCTCATGCCCTTTCCAACCTCCTGATCGCCGAATCCATTCCCTCGCCGCAGGCAGTCGCCCGCGAGGGGGCCCCGGCCGTCGGGTGCCGGGATCGCCTTGTGGTCTGGCGCTCGATCGGAGAGCATGCTTGCGTGCACGACGAGGGTCACCGACCGCTGCCGTCCGCCGCCCGCCAGCTGCGCCAGTCGGGGGGCGGTGACGAGCCGAGAGGCCGGGGTCTGGTCCACCTCGCTGCGCTCGTCCTCGCGATCCCTGCGGCCGTGGCACTGGTCTGGCACGACGGCGCCGGCGGGGGAGTCCTCGTCTACGCCGCTGCGCTCGTCGGGCTCTACCTGGTCAGCGCCTGCTACCACCTGATCTCATGGTCGCCGGTGGCCCGCCGCCGCTGGCGCCAGCTCGACTACTCGATGATCTACATCTTCATCGCGGCGTCCATGACGCCGTACTGCCTGCTCGGGGTCACCGGGACCCTCTCCAACGTCGTGCTCGGCATCGGCTGGGCCGCTGCGCTGCTCGCCACCCTGTCGCTCGTGCTGTTCTTCGACGCGACTCGCAAGGTCCTCTCCTCTGGCTACCTGGTGCTCGGCTGGCTGATGGTCGTCACCTTTCCGGCGGCATTCGAGCAGCTGAGCGCAGGCCAGCTGACGCTGCTGGGCGCCGTGGCGCTCGTGTACACCGTGGGCGCCGGGGTGCTCGCCGCGAGATGGCCCGACCCGAGCCCCGAGGTGTTCGGGTACCACGAGGTCTGGCACGCGATGGTGGTCGTGGCGAGCGCCTGCTATTTCGCCCTGGTGTGGACCTTCCCTCCGTCGCCGCGTTGACCACGGCGCGGCACGTTCGTACCGACCGCTCGACGCACGGGCTGCTCGACTATTCGGGTCGAGTGCCGCCCAGCCCGGGATTGTGCCAGCGTCCCGGCTCGATGAGGACGTCGGCAGCCGCCGGCCCCCAGCTGCCCGGCGAGTAGGGGATCGCAGGACCGTGCGACTCGAGGACCGGATCGACGACGGCCCACGCCGCCTCGACGGCGTCCTCGCGGGTGAACAGCGCGCCCTTGCCGGCCAGGGCATCGCCCAGGAGCCGCTCGTAGGGCTGCTCCTGGTCCGGCTGCGCGTTGAGCAGCGAAAGTTCTCGCTGGGTGCCGACGAACTCCTCGCCCGAGCGCTTCACCCGGGCGGCGAGGGCGATGACCGGGTTCGGGGCGATGCGGAAGCGCAGGTAATTGGTCTGGCCGTCGCGCAGCGCTGAGTCGGTGAACAGGGGCTGGGGCGGGGGCTTGAGCTCGACCAGGACCTCGGTCCCCGTCGCCGCGAGGCACTTGCCGGAGCGCAGGTACCAGGGCACGCCCGACCACCGCCACGAGTCGATGTGGAGCCGCAGCGCGCAGAAGGTCTCCACGTCGGAGTCCGGGGCCACCCCCGGCTCGCTCCGGTAGCCCTCGAACTGCCCGCGCACCATGTCGTCGGCCGCGAGCGGTCGCATCGCTCGGAACACCTTGAACTTTTCGGTCTGCACCGCGCCCATCCCCTGGTAGGCGGGTGGCTCCATCGCGAGTAGCGCGACGATCTGGAAGAGGTGGTTCTCGATCACGTCGCGCAGGCACCCCGTCGCCTCGTAGAAGGCCCCACGACCCTGCACGCCGAACTGCTCGGCCAGCGTGATCTGCACGCGCGAGATGTAGTTCCTGTTCCAGATGGGCTCGAGGAACGAGTTGGCGAATCGGAAGTAGAGGAGGTTCATGATCTCCTCCTTGCCGAGGTAGTGGTCGATCAGGAAGATCGACGACTCGGGGAACGCCGAGCGCAGGATGCCGTTGAGCTCCCGTGCCGAGGCGAGATCCCGTCCGAACGGCTTCTCGACGATGACACGCGCGTCGGCAGCGAGCTCATTGCAGTCGAGCTCCTCGACCACGGTCGCGAACAGCGACGGCGGGATCGCGAGGTAGTGCGCCGGTCGCGTGGCGTCGCCCAGAGTCTTGCGCAGCGACTCGTAGGTGCTCCGATCGCCGTAATCACCGCCGACGTACGCCATGAGACTCAGCAGCCGATCCATCGCCTCGGTGTTGTCGATGCCGCCATCGGACCGCGCGATGCTCTCCCGTGCGAGCGCTCGAAACTGCGTGAGATCCCGCCGCGCCGAGGCGACACCGATGACCGGGATGTCCAGCGCGCCGCGCTTCACCATGCGGTACAGCGCCGGGAAGATCTTCTTCTGCGCGAGATCACCCGACGCTCCGAAGAACACGAATGCATCCGCGGCGCCAATGTCCTCCGTCTCGTCCATCAGCTGGCCCACCTCAGGCTCGTCAGTTGCGCGAATCCTAAGTTTCAGACTCGCCGTCGTGACCTCCGTCGACATGCACGAAGCAACCAGCACCAGTGCGAGCAGGCAACCTGAGCGATGCGGTGGTCTCACCGCGGGCGTTGATCCCAGCGATGACTTGCAAGGGGGGCTGTTCAGTTACCTCGGGCACGACATGTGCTCGTCGCCTCGACGCGAAGCCGGCGACATCGGTCGACGGGGATCCGAGGTGACCAGGGCGGGCCGGGACCACTGACTCCCTCCGGTCGTGCAGGTGCCTTTCGTATACTCGCAATCTCATAGAAGTAGTAGGAAAGACGAGAGGAGCTCGCCGCCTGCCGGGAGTGCGTTCGTCGACGTGCATCCGTGACCCTCGCCCGTCGGTGCGGGGACGCGCGCATGCAGTCTGTGGGCGGCGTCAGGTGGAGGGCCTGTCCGCCTCAACGACATAGCGGCGCTCTCCCGACGCGTCGATCCACACGCGCATGACGCGGTCCGTCGACGGGTCGTTGAATACCTCGTCCGTCCGCTGCCAGCCGGCTCGCGGGCTGTCCGACTCACGGTGGCGGCGGACGAAGAAGCTCGCAACCAGCAGCCCCAGCAGGACAGCGACGACGAGGAGCCCGATGAGCGCCCCCACGGGTGCCCTAGGTCCGGCTCGAGAGCGTCACCGCGGTCCCATAGGCGACGATCTCTGTCAGGGACTGCCCGACCTCGGATGAGTCGAATCGCATCGACACAATCCCGTCCGCGCCGAGGAGCTGGGCATTCTCGATCATCCGGTCGAGGGCGTGGCGGCGGCTGTCCTCGACGAGGCGCGTGTACTGCTTCACCTCGCCGCCCGCCATCGCCTTGAAGCCTGCACTGATGCCGCGGGCCATACCCATGGACCGCACCACCACCCCGAACACCATGCCAAGGCTGCGTTCGATCCTCCACTCGGGGAACTCGAGCGCGGTCGTGATGGGAAGCTGCGGACCGCCTGGCTGCCCGTAGCGAGGCTGCTCGTCCGCCATGGCCGCTCCCTTGGTCGCGTGATCGGATCCCATCCGGGTCTAGCACGGACCGTGCAGGAGTGGCGACGGTGGTCGGCACCGGCGGATGGGGTCAACGCCGGCTCCGCTTGGTCGAGCCGTGACTCGGGGTGACGGCTGACCAGGTCGGAGTCTGGTTCGGTAGGATCACCGTGAGGTCTCGGTTCGAGAAGGTCGGGTTGTGACCTCGCGACCGAGTTTCCGTCTGGGCCGCTTCGACTGACCAGGGGGCGACGTGACCACACACGAGGATTCGGACGTCGGAGCTCGGCTCGACGAGCACCACGTCCCCGAGACGAACGGGCGGATGGCAGTGTGTCGGCGCTGCGGATCGTCGACGGATGCAGCTGCGGGAACACGACACGAACCGGACGCGTCGAGGATCCCCAGGCTCGTCGAATGGTTGGACGCGCAGGCCCGCATGAGCCATTTCGAGGAGGCGAGGAAGCGGCTTCTCGCATCACCCGAAGGTGGGCGCCCGGGTCGGTGAGCGGCGCCCTGCGGGGTTCGCGCTTCGTCCCGGCCAGATGTCCAGAAAGTTCATTCGGCATCGCGGAGCATGGAAGCGACCGGTCCGATGACGATGACCGCAGGTGCTTCAAGTCGAACGTCCCCAAGTCGCTGGAGCGTCGTGGCGATGCGCCGCTCGCGCGGAGTCGAACCACGCTCGATTGCTGCGACAGGCGTCTGGGGGCTCCATCCGAGGGCGACGAGCTTTCCCGCGATCGCTTCCCTGTTCATGACGGCCATGAGCAGGACCAGCGTCCCTCTTGAGGACGCGGCGTCGGCTGCGTCGACAGCTGCGTCGACGTCGTGACCCGTTGCAACCGTGACCGACGTCGCGACGCCCCTGTAGGTCACAGGAACACCCGCGAGCGCCGGGACGGCGAACGCGGACGTGATGCCGGGCACGATCTCGACGGGGACACCGGCCTCGGCCAATGCCGCCGCCTCCTCCGCGCCTCTCCCGAACACGAACGGGTCTCCGCCCTTCAATCGAACAACGCAAGCCCCGGTACGTCCATGGGCAACGAGCAGCGCGTTGATCTCCGCCTGGTCCGCTGATGGAGATCCGTGCCGGGGGTGCTTTCCGACGTCGAGGACGAGTGCGTCATTGCGGACGAGTGCGAGGATTCGGCGGTCGACGAGCCGGTCTGAGACGACGACATCCGCGTCGGTGACCAGGCGGGCAGCTCTGACGGTCATGAGCTCGGGATCACCGGGTCCCGCGCCGACCAGGTAGACCGTCATGCGCCTACGGGGGGAGTGCCCAGGCCCTCTCGCACCCTGCGCCGCGCTCCCTCGAGGTCGCCGCCAGCCGCCATGGCAACCAGCTCGTCATTGACCACCGAACTCCACGCGAGGCCCTCCGTCGAGACCCCCTGACGATGGAGATCGGCGCGCACATCTCGCAAGGCCGTCGCGAGCTGGCCCAGTCCGGTCTCGAGCGCTGCATCCAGGCGGCGACGGAGGTGCGCCGCGAGGGCCGGCGATGCTCCCGCCGTGGAGATCGCGACGACGACGGGGTCGCGGCGGACCACCGCGGTCATGAAGAAGTCGCACCGGTCGGGATCGTCGGCGCTGTTCGCCCACACGTGCCGGTCCACTGCGTCGTCGTAGACGTGCTGATTCACGGCCCGATCGTCCGTCGCGGTGATGACCATCCAGGCCCCCTCGAGGTCCTCGGATTCGTAGCGGCCCTGTCGCCACGTGACGTCCGGCTCGTTCGCAAGGATGCCGCGCAGGTCGTCCGTGACCGATGGGGCGACGACGTGGATCGTGGCGTCCGCGGCCAGGAGGTCGCGGACCTTCCGAGTCGCGACCGGCCCCCCTCCCACAACCAGGCATCGTCGTCCGGTCAGCCTCAGGGCCACAGGGAGCACGGCGTGCGGGTCGGACATCGGCCTCCTCAGCGACCTCGTGACACGTTCTCGTAATTCCTGACTAGTTTAGTCGGATATGAGGGGGACTCGCAGGGGCCTGGGAGCCAGGTGAGAGACGACCCACCTTCCGCTGGCCACGCCGACCCCCACGGCATTGCCATCCTCGAGGAGAGCGGCGACGAGCTGACGTTCGTCAACCCGACCCGCCAGCACGGGACCCTTAACGAACAGGAGCAGTTGAAGCTCGCCCGGCACCCCTTTGAAGTGGCAGCTGCCGTCGTCAACCGATACGCGGCAGATGGACCTGCAGCGCTGCTCGAGATTCCCGGCGAGGTCGACCGGCTCAAGTGGGTGGGCGTCTACCCGCAGCGCCAGGGCGGCGACGCCTTCATGATGCGGGTGAAGGTGCCAGGTGGCGTGTTGTCGGCGGCGCAGGTCAGCGAGATCGGGAGGGCGGCGATCGACTTCGGGGCCGGCCCCCTCGAGCACCCGGTGTTCGCGAACAACTACGCGGACCTGACCACCCGCCAGACGATCCAGCTCCACTGGCTGCACATGGCCGACATTCCGACGATCTGGGAGCGATTCGCCCGAGTCGGGTTGACGACGATCCAGGCGTGCGGTGATTGCGCGCGAAACGTCACGAGCTGTCCCGTGAGCGGGGTCGACCGCGACCAGCTGGTCGACTCGCTCTCAGCCGCGCGCGAGATCTCACGGTTCTTCACCGGCAACCGGACCTACTCGAACCTCCCGCGGAAGTTCAAGATCTCCGTCGGGGGATGCTCGCAGGACTGCGCGCGATCGGAGATCAATGACATCGGCCTGTGGCCAGCTCGCCTCGGGGAAGCGATCGGCTTCAACGTCCTCGTCGGCGGGGGCCTTTCAGACGGCGAGCGGCTCGCGTCGGACATCGACCTCTTCATCGAGCCGGGCGACGCCGTCGAGCTCTGCCGGGCGGTCGCCCAGCTCTACTTCGAGCTCGGCGACCGCGAGCATCGTGGCAGGTCGAGGATGCGCTACCTCGTCCAGGAGATGGGTCCCGATGCGTTTCGAGCGGAGCTTGTCACCCGGCTGGCGGCGACATCGAGGTCGGGGGCAGCGTCGTTGACCACCGGGTATCGACGCGACCACGTCGGCGTCCACCCCCAGGTCCAGGACGGGCTCAGCTACGTGGGCGCCGTCGTGCCGGTCGGCAGGATGACCGGATGGGATCTCGTCGAGCTCGCCCGGCTCGCAGTGGAGTACGGGGACGGCACCGTCCGGTTCGGGGTGGATCAGAACTTCGTCCTGGCCGGCGTCCGCGATGGCAGCGTGGATGCCCTGCTCGAGGAGGATCTCATCGGGAGGTTCTCACCGGACGCAGGACCGTTCACGCGCGGTGTGGTGGCCTGCACCGGCAATGAGTTCTGCAGGTTCGCGGTCACCGAGACGAAGCAGCAGGCGCTCGAGCTCGCGCGCCGCCTCGACGCGAGGGTCTCGGAGCTCGCCGAGGACAGCCCGCTTCGCACGGCGCCACTCCGGATCCATGTCTCGGGCTGCTCGGCCTCGTGCGCCCAGCCGCAGATCGCCGACGTCGGGCTGCGCGGCGCGGTGCACAAGGGGGAGTCGGCCCTCCTCGAGGGCTACGACCTCGGCATCGGCGGCGCCCTCGGGCCTGAGGCCGGGTTCATCAACTGGGTCGAGGGCGCAGTCCCCGTCCATGAGCTCGAGGATTCGATCATGCGCGCGGCCGTCGCGTTCGACGCCGGTCGCGCGCCGGGAGAGACGTTCACGGCATGGTCTCGCCGAACCAATGTCCTCGAGCTTCGTGACATCGTCAACGGGAGGCAGGCGTGAAGGGCCATCCAATCCGCGAGGAGATGAACTCGATCACCGAGGCACCGCGCAAGACGTGGTTCTGGGAGCTCGGTGAGGCGGTCATCGACGCCGACCGCTGCGTTGGCTGCGGGACGTGCGTCGCGGTCTGCCCGTCGAACTCGATCGGGGTGAGCGCTGCGTCGGGGCTGCCAGAGCTGGTGAAGATGTGCACGGGATGCTCGCTGTGCTGGGACTTCTGCCCGCGTGCGGGACTCCGATTCGAGGCGACCTGGCCCCCTGCCACCCCCGATGGCGAGTTCGATTCGGAGAACGAGATCCCCATCGTCGAGTCCGAACCCGACGATCCGCAGTGGGCGATCACGGGCACTGATCCAGGGCACGGCCTTGGGCAGGTCATCGAGGCCGTTGCGGTCCGTGCCCGGGATCGACAGCTCGGTGCCCAGGACGGCGGTGCCGTGACATCGCTGCTCTCGGCGCTGCTGGCGTCCGGTGACATCGACGGTGCCCTCGTCTCCAAGCCATCAGACGTCGCAGGTGAGCAGTGGAAGGGCGTGGCGACCATTGCGACGAGCGCCGACGAGCTGCGGGCCGCAGCCGGCTCGTTCTACAACCAGACCATGGCGCTCGCCGAACTCGACCTCTCCCGGTACGCGTTGCCCCGGAACCCCCGACTCGCATTGGTCGGCACGCCGTGCGAGGTCCAGGGACTCCGTGCGATGCAGCTGCGCCCGTGGTCGACTGGCGCGCACCGCGTGGACGCGGTCGCACTGACCATCGCGCTCTTCTGCACGAAGAGCTTCGACTACGAGGGCCTCATGCTCGCCGAACTCGAGCGCAAGCGCGGCGTCGACCTGGCAACCGTGGCGAAGGTCGACATCACCAGGGGGCGTTTGCTGGTCACGGACGCCGACGGCGCCGTCGTCGTCGACGAGCCGGTCAAGGAGTTCCATGGCGCTGCGCTCAAGGGGTGCAGCGAGTGCGCGGACTTCGTCGGGCGCGCCGCCGATCTCTCGGTCGGCTCCGTGGGCTCGGAGGATGGGTGGACGACGGTGTTGATCCGGTCCGAACGGGGCCGGAGACTGTTTGATCGTGCGCGGGACCGCTTCGAGGTCAAGGACGTCATCGATGCTGCGGCGATCAACCGGCTCGATGCGCTCAACAAGCGAATCGCCATGCGCTCCCTCGCCAGGCCATTCGATCCGAACGCGGCACTGTTCATCGAATACGGGCACCACATCGGGTCCGAGCCCCTGCCGGAGCGCACAGCCGTCACGATCGGACGGTGAATCGCCACACGGTGGTCTCGATGCGCGAGAGTCCGCTCCGGCGGTGTGTCCGAGCGCCGCGGCCAGATGAACCGCCCGTGTAGATTCGCCAGCGCGACGGGTCCGCTCGGCCTCCGTCGATGATGGGAGGTGCCATGGCACCGAATCTCCGGCGTTCGCGAACGCTCCGCAGATGGGTGGCCCAGGCGGGCGCGCTGGCGGCGCTCGCCGGAGCCCTGTCGTTCAGTGCCGCCGCAGTGCCCGGCGTGGCAAGCGCTGCGGCAGCGACTCCGTGCCCCCACGTCGTGACCGGAGCCTCCTTCAACTACAAGGCGGTCGGAGGGAAGCAGCTCGCCGGGAGGACCTACCAGGTCCTCGTCATCAGCGAGTCGTGCGCGGCAGCGGGGACGTGGATCTCGAAACTGACCCGCGACAGCCGCGGATCCAGGACCGCCGACGGGGGGTACGCGATCGCAGGCGGGCCCACCGGCTGGAAGTGCGAGGGCGGCGGGTATCCCGCCGTCACGCACTCGGCGCCCACGATCAGCGGCGAGTGCTACGTGGGGAGCCTGTTCAGTCCGACCAAGTACTTCTACTGGAAGCCGAGCGTGACCTAGGTCGGCGCGCCGAACGGTCGTGCAGAGATCCGATCAGGACCTCGCTCGGTACCGGCTCTCCCTGCTGACTCGGATCCCCGGTGCCCGTGCAGCGTCGCCCGGAGCATCAAGGGCCGAGATCGCGTAGTTCCACGATGCTGTCCTGATGGGTTCGCGCAGATGCGGCCTGCGCGGCCGCCGCCGGTGCGAGCCCGGCGTCCTCGTGCCCCGGCATGCCCGATGGATCCGCCGGGCGCGCCCGGCCACTGTCGTCGACGCGAGTCGCGACAGTGACCCCCGGAGCCGGATCGAGTCGCCGCCGACGTCGCCGCGCGATCGCCATGATCCCGACGAAGGCGAACCAGCCGATCAGCACGGCCAGCCAGAACGAGACGATCCTGTAGACGAGCACCGCCGAGAGGGCGGGGATCCTGAGCGCCCCGTAGGCGACGAGGATCACCGCCAGGCTGCCTTCGACGATGCCGACGCCCCCGGGGATGAGCGGCAGCACCGCGACGATCTGCGCCACGCCGTAGGCGAGGATGACACCGTGCCAGGGGATCTGGGCATCGACAGCGGCGAAGCTGCACAGGAGGCACGCACAGTCGAACAGCCACACGAAGGTCGCCAGCAGCACGATCCATGCCGTGGTCGCGGCGCCGAGGCGGATGCTCCGCATGTTCTCGATCGCGGCCTCCACTCTGGCGCCGAGGTCGCCCCTCGGGTGACCGGTGACCCGGCGGACCATCCTCACGATCGCGTTGAGCGTCCGGAACAGTACGTCCCTGCGGACGAGGACCGTGACGGCGGCGACCACGATGCAGAGCGCCACGACCGCCACGCCGGCCCTCCCGCCGCTGGCGTTGCCGAGCAATGCGAGCGCGATGCCGAGCAGGAGGACGAGCGACATGCCGATCGCCTGGGAGACGATGAGCATCGTGATCGTCCACCAGGAACCCGCCTCGCTCACGCCGTGGCGGCGGTACTGGCGGTACCGGAAGGCGCCGGAGACCGCCGGCTCGCCCGGCACCGTGTTCGCGATGCTGTTGTTCGCAAGAGTGATCGCGAACAGGGGCGCGAGCCGCACGCGGGGACCGCTCGCTCGCAGGACGCGCTGCTGGAGGTACGCGAAGGTCGCCAGTGAGAGCGTCTCGGCGGCTATGGCGGCGAAGACCCACGTCCACTCCAGGTGCGCAAGCCTCGTCGACGCACCGGAGAGCTCGCCTCTCCGGCCGAGCAGGACGAGCAGGATGACCAGGGCCAGCGCGAGCCCCGCGATCCAGCGGAGCAGCTGTCTGCGGTTGGGGGACCAGCTTGAGCGCCGGTCGAGCGATGGCACGATCCAAAGATAGACAGCACGCGGATCTCGGCGCGGCACGTCTTTCCGCGAGGCGCGCGGGTTCGCCTAACTTGCATCGAGGTGGGAGCCGGCACGCGCCGCGCTCCGACGAACGATGACAGGGGCTGATGTGATGGATGCGACGTCCGAGGGTCGGATCGGCAGGGACTGGCGGGATTCGGATCCCTGGTGGCCTGCCCACGCGACACCGCCGGCGGGTGCGCCGAACGTGCTCCTCGTGGTCCTGGACGATGTGGGCTATGCGCAGCTCGGCTGCTACGGCTCCGACATCGAGACCCCGGTCATCGACGGGCTCGCGACCGGAGGCGTGAGGCTCGCGAACTTCCACACCACGGCCCTGTGCTCTCCGACGCGAGCCTGTCTCCTGACGGGGCGGAACCATCACCGCAGCGGGATGGGGAGGGTGGCAGATCTCGCTGTCGGGTTCCCCGGGTACTGGGGGAGTCCGCCTCGCGAGAACGGGTATCTCTCGGAGGTCCTTCGGAACGCCGGCTACGCGACATACGCGGCAGGGAAGTGGCACCTCACCCCCGAGGACGAGACGAACATGGCGGCGTCCCGGGCGACCTGGCCGCTCGCGCGGGGGTTCGACCGCTGGTACGGGTTCCACGGCGGGGAGACCCACCAATTTGTGCCGGCCCTGCAGCACGACAACCACTCGGTCAGGCCGCCGGCAACCTACGACGACGGCTACCACCTGACCGAGGATCTCGCGGACCACGCGATCTCATTCCTCGCTGACCTGCGGGCCGTCGATGCCGATCGACCCTTCTTCTTGTACTTCGCGACAGGAGCGTGCCATGCGCCGCATCAGCCGCCCGCTGCGTGGCGAGAGCGGTACCGCGGCCGCTTCGATCGTGGCTGGGACGCGTGGCGCGACGAGACGTTCGACCGCCAGCGCTCGCTCGGGTTGCTTCCCCCATCCACTGCTCTGTCGCCGAGACCGCCGTGGGTGCGTCCGTGGAGCGAGCTCGAGCCGGAGGAACAGAAGGTCGCGGCGCGATTCATGGAGTGCTACGCGGGCTTCCTGTCGCACACCGACGGGCAGATCGGCAGGGTGCTGGAGTTCCTCAAGGACATTGGCGAGTTCGAGAACACCGTCATCGTCGTCGTCTCCGACAACGGAGCCAGCTCCGAGGGAGGTCCGGACGGGACGATCAACGACGTCCGCATGACGAACATGGACCCGGCCAGCACCGATGAGATGACCGAGCGCATCGACGAGATCGGCGGTCCGCTGACCCACAACAACTACCCGTGGGGATGGACCATGGCCGGCAACACCCCGTTCCGCAGGTGGAAGCGGGAGGTCCATGAGGGTGGTGTCGCCGATCCCTGCATCGTCCATTGGCCGGCAGGTGCCCTGGACCCGGGGAGCATCCGCCACCAGTTCACCCACGCGATCGATGTCCTCCCCACCATCCTCGAGATCACGGGGGTGACGCCCCCGTCAGTGATCGACGGCGTCATCCAGAGCGACGTGGACGGCGTGAGCTTCGCCTACGTGCTCGGAGAGGGTGCGGGCGATGCTCCCGAGCGCCATGAGACCCAGTACTTCGAGATGTTCGGATCCCGCGCGCTCTACCACCGTGGTTGGAAGGCGGTCGCGTTCCACCCGATCGCCCCGCTCTATGACGATCAGGATCCCAACGCGTCCTTCGACGACGACGTCTGGGAGCTCTTCGACGTCAGGGACGACCTTTCCGAGACGCGGGACTTGGCCGCTGTGCACCCGGAGAAGCTCGAGGAGCTCGTCACGATCTGGTGGCAGGAGGCCGAGCGCAACCACGTGCTGCCGCTCGACAACCGGGTGCTGTGGGCCGTCGTGCACCCGAAACCGGATCGGCGCCGGCCGAGGGATCGACACCGGTACTTCCCCTTCACGTCGCAGGTACCCGAATCGGTGGCCGTGAACGTCCGCAACCGGTCGCACGCGCTGATCGTCGACGCGACGATCCCCGAGTCGGCGAACGTCGATGGCGTGCTGCTCGCCCTCGGCTCGGTCCTCGGCGGGTGGTCCTTCCAGATCCTGGAGGGCCGGTTGCGGTATGTCCACAACCTCTACGGCAAGGAACGCCACGTCATCGAAGCCGCAGAGCATGTCGGCGCCGGACGACACCGGTTCGAGTATGTGTTCGCAAAGGACGACGGACCCGGCGGGACCGGCGAGTTGCGCTGCGATGGCGAGCCCGTTGCCAGAGGGACGATTCCCCGGTTCACACCGTCGGGGTTCAACAACGTCGGTGCGGGGCTGACCTGCGGCTACGAGTGGGGCCCTGCGATCGGGGTCGGCTACGATGCTCCGTTCAGGTTCGCGGGAAGCATCGAACGGGCCTGGGTGGAGACGAGGGGGCCCGTCGTTCGCGATCCGCTGGCAGAGCTCGAGGCAATCCTCTCCGAGCAGTAGGCCGGATCAAGCGAAGCATCCTGCGTGGCCGCGACGAGCGAGCGCACCAGTCCGGCGCCGAGGCAATCGGCGCTGGGGGAGCGGGTTGCTGTGCTCGCCTCTGGCGCGTCCGACCGAGCCCTACTTCAGCCTGCGGACCTCGAGGCTCATGAGCACTTCGACGATGCCGTAGACGATCATGCCGATCCCGACGATCACGCAGATGATCGAGAGCGACAGGGATGGGTAGACGAGGCACAGGACTCCGATCGCCGTCGAGACGACGCCGAGCAGGACCGCCAGCCAACTGACGTGCCCGTCATTGGCACTGAACCCCGCGAACAACTGGGCAACGCCACCGACGGTCCAGAAGACGCCGACGATGAATCCGACGACGGCGACAGAGGTGGTCGTGTGGTGCAGCAGCAGCAGCGCGATCAGAATCGAGAGCAGGCCGACGATCACGAGGGCGGACCGCTCGCCTGCTGCCCCGATGGCCTGGATGAGGCGGAAGACGCCGAGAATGAGCAGCCAGATCCCGAGGATCACGGCGATTGCGTGCACCGACTTGCTGGGCTTGAACGTGAGGACGATGCCGAACCCGAAGGTGATGACCCCGAAGACTGCGAGCAGCCACCACTTGCGACCAAGTTCCTTCGCCATCGCCACTGAGTCGGTGGCCGTCATGTCGGACATGTGCTGCTCCTCGGATCAGACGACATCCACTGCCGTCATTGGACGAGTTCACGTTAAGGACTGACTGGAGGGTCAGCGGGGATGCTGGCACCAGCGCCGTACACCGGACCCGCATCTCGTCCTTCCCAGAACCGGGTGCGGCAGTCGTCTCGTAGCATGCCGACCATGAACATCATCGTGACCTCCTTGAAGGGAGGCGTCGGCAAGTCGACGACATCGATCTACCTCGCCGCCGCAGCAGTGGAGCGAGGGTACGACCCGGTGACGCTTGTCGACGCCGACCCCCAGGCGTCGTCAGCCGAATGGCTCGAGACGTGGCCTATACCTGGCATCACTGTCGTGGAGGCACCGTCGGAGCGACTCGCAACACGGTCGATGCGCGGGGTCGAGGGCCTCGGGGTCGTCGACACGCCGCCGGGCAACGAGCGGATCACCCAGGCGATCGTGGCACTCGCCGACGTCGTTGTCATTCCGACTCGTGCGGGAGGCGTCGAGTACTCACGCGTGCTCGCGACGCTCGAATTGGTTCCGACCCGCATTCCGCGGGGCATCGTCATCTGCGCCGCGAGACTCGGCACGAACGATCTCGAGGCGGCGATCGACTGGTGGAAGGACCAGAAGGTCGAGATCTGGGGAGTGATCCCCGAACGCGTCGGCATCGCTGCGGGCCCCGAGGCGCGGCTCAGCCGAGACGGCCTCGAAGGCTATGACGCCGTGTTGCACAAGGCGCTGCGCGGTTGGCGTTGATCCACTCGGAGCGTTGACCGCTCTCGCCTATCGGATGATCCATGTCAACGAACCGTCTCGCGAGCTGGAAGGAGACCCGAGCATGTCTCGGATGTTTCGCGACACCGCGACGGGGGTGACGGCCTCCACGAGCACGACCTCGATCGGGGACCATGCCGTGAGAAGGGCGTGGAATCGGCTCGCCTGCAGTGGCGTGATCGAGCTGGTCTGGGTCGTGACTTGCCTGAGGAACCTGGCCGAGGCGAAGGGGGAGAGGACCTCGTCCTTGGAGTGATCGCTCCCGGGGATGAACCCCCAGCCCCCGACCAGCGAGAACCGGATGCCGGTCTCGGCCTGCCAGGCCATGGCCTCGTCGCGAATCTCCCACGCAAAGGGGATCACGAGCACAGGGCGATCGCTCGGAACATCGCTCGCATCGCGGCTGAACCAGGCTGGGACGCGTGCGGTCCTGATGACGAACGGGACGGAGTAGGTGGATGCCACCGGAACGATGGCGACGAGGACGCTTGCGATCGCAGCGAGTGAGCCGACCCATCGACCTCGGCTGCGCGTCAGTCGCACGAGCCAGGGCCGCGCCGGGAGCAGCCATCCGTCGATGACCATGCCGAGCATGAGTCCGAGCACGAGGGCCGCAACCAGCGCGAGACGGGACTGTGAGGCGCTGGACACGATCGGGATGGCGTGCCACTGGCGGCTCCCTGCCGATTCGAAGAGCAGGCATGCGGCGGCAGCGACCGCCAAGACGGCGTAGGCCCTTCGGCGCGCGATCACCGGAGCGCACAGCGCGAGGACCACGAGAATGCCGAGGCCGACGAAGTCCGGCTTCGGTCCGATGGGCCCCGCGTAGCCGATTGCCTGCAGGGCTCTCGAGATGCCGTTGAAATCCTCACCCGATTGCAGGAAGCCGAAGAGCGTGTGACCCGCGTTGGGCCAGTACGGCCCAGCGACATGGTTGCGTCCCGCGACCGCGACCCACAGCGGATACGAGAGGGCGACGGCGCAGACCCCGCAGGACACCCCGGCAGCAACCGCAATGTCGCGAGCAGCGCGCAGGAGCACTTCGCGTCGTACGATCGCCGTTCCCGCGAGGAGGATCATCGCGAGGAACGCCGTGAAGACGATGACCTCGACACCGATGAAGAACTCGAGGACGGTGAGTCCCCCGAGGAGCAGTCCGGCACGGACGGCCGGCAACTCACGGCGGACGAGCTTGTCCCCCACGAGCAGGACGAGCGGGACGTAGGCGATCAGCGTAAAGCCGAGGTGCCCGAGCACGGTGTTCCTGATGACGAACGGCGAGAAGGCGAAGACGGCGCCGGCAACGGTACGTGCCGCGAAGCTCCGCATGAATCTGGATGCGAGGGCGAAGGCTGCGACGCCCGAGAGGACGGGCGCGAGAAGGTTCGCAACGTTGGACGATGCGATCGGCCCCCAGAGCAGCGTGATGGGCGATAGCACCGCAGCGGGCAGCATCCAGCTCGTGTTCGACATCGCATTGATCCCGCCGAACCGCGCGAACAGCGCGCTCGAGTAGAAGGGATTGTGCCCGTGCAGGAGCGCCTGGGGGAACCATTCGAGCCACCAGAGTTGCTGGGCGGCATCGCCGCAGGCGCACGTGGTTGAACGCGCCGGATCTCCCAGGATCCAGATGTGGCTCCACAGCACGATCGACGTGGCGAGGTAGATGCAACCGGCGACCAGGAGGTAGTTCCGCCGGCGCGAAGGAGGGGTTGGAGCCTCGAGAGCGGGCGCCTCCTCGACGAGCGTCGTCACGCGGCGGTCCCCGACGGAGGGCGAGAATGCGAGCTTGCGTGATCGCCGCGCCACATGCGAAAAGATTGCCACGGCACCGCAGAGGTCGTGCATGCCAACGCCAGGCATCGAGATGTCAACGGGTCCGACAAGCGATTCAGCCCAGTGGATGTGCCTCAGCTCGCTCGGGAGGCCGTGGAGGTGCAACGAGTGACTTGCTGCGCGCACGCCCTGTCCGGCTTTCAAGCGATGAGGGCTCCGAGTGGACCCGCGTACTCCGGCCCCGGCCGAAGGTACGAACCTCTGATGACCGTCCAGGCACGGATGCGAAACTCGTCGAGCCCTGTGGCAACGAACGCCTGGATCCGACGATCCGTCTGGTGGGAGTCCTCCAAACGATTGCCCATGGGATTCCACAGGAACGGGGGGACGTCGAACTCACGGTCCGCCAGGTAGGGCTTTGGATCGATGGCCACGTAGCGGTCGGCCGACTGAAGGATGTTGTGGTGGTGGAAGTCACCATGAACGATCCATTCGGCTCCGCCGCCGACCTCTGCGAAGAGGGTTCGGGCAAGGGGCACGAGCTGACTGCCCTCCTGCTCGGCTCGATCGAGCCAGCGCTCGACGTGCGGCCCTACTGGCCGGAAGGGCGCCTGTGCGGGCCGCCACAGGCGCCGAGCAATCTCGGCCGCGATCTCCGTAGCCTCGGTGTCGGGGAGTTCGGACAGGTCGCTGCCGGGAAGCACTCGCTCTTCGAGGAGCGCGCGGCCGGATTGTCGCAGGAGGCGAACGGCGCACTCCCCGTCCCACAGCCGAAGAGCATCACCTTCGTGCATCGACTCGTCGTCGCCACTCCATGGCACCTTGACGACCGCGCCATCCTTCGTCGGTGCGACATACGAGACATTCGAGTATGCGAACGGCAGCTCCAGCTCGACATTCCAGTGCTCGGCGCACCGCAGCGCGATCCGCTTCTCTTCTGCGAGATCAACCTGCGGCACGATCTGTGGGCTCACGGTCCGAGCATAGGAATGCAGTCGACCGCGCTCGAAGGGGCCGAACCCTTGAGCACCGGGCGACGCTGATGGCGCCACCCTGATCCGCTCGCCGCGTGCCGGCGCTGCGCGAGAAAGCACGGAGCCGCAAGCCGCATCTTCGAGTCGAATGAGAGGGACACGACACGCCACGGATCGAGCGGGTCTGCCGACCTGTGCGGTGTGCTTGACAGTGCAAAAGGGGAGGACTACTGTCCGACACGCGGGCAAACTGTAAGCGGTTACATAAATTTCTTCTAGTGGTTGGGGATCCGTTCACCTTGTGTGAACGAAAGCAAACGAAAGATTTGTAAGCGGTTACATAAGTTTTTTAGTCACCTGGGGGAGGTGCAGTGGCTGATTCAGCGCCGACGATCTACGACGTCGCGAAGCGTGCGGACGTCTCGATCGCCACCGTCAGCCGCGCCCTCAACGATCAATCGTCCGTGCGACCCTCCACCCGCGCTCGGGTCATGGAGGCGATGGACGAGCTCGAGTACGTGCCCAATGTCGTCGCTCGAGGTCTGTCGAGCGGGAAGCACTGGATCCTCGGGCTGGCGTTCACCAGGGCCGCGGTCTCGAACAGCGTCCTGCTTGTCGAGGAGGCGAGCCTCCTCTACACCGACATCGTCATCCGGGGCGCCGAGGCACGGGCTGCGGAGCACGGCTACTCACTCCTCTTGAGCAGCGCCGACGAGGGCCACCCCACGGGCATGAGTTCCCTGCTGAGCCTGAGCGGGACCGTCGATGGGCTGATCCTCATGGACAGGGTGCTGGGGGATGACGCGGTCGCCGACCTCTCCCGGCGGATACCGATCGTGCTGCTCGCCGGCAAGGCACATTCGGACTTCGCCTTCACGGTCCGCGTCGACAATGAGGGTGCGATGGTCAGCCTGGCAGAGCATCTCGCCGGCGTCCACGGCGTCACGCGGGCTGGCTTCGTCTCGGGCTCGGACGAGAGTCCGGACAGCGTCGCGAGAGCCGATGCATTCAGCGCCTCGATCCGCGAGCGTGGCGGCACGATCGATGACGTGGACATCCTGAGCGGAGACTGGACATCGGCCGGCGGGGAGGCGGTAATGCGGGCCCGGCTGCAGCGGCACGAGCCCCTGCCTCAGGTCTTCGCGTGCGCGAACGACCAGATGGCCGTGGGCGTCATCTACGCGCTCAGCGCGAACGGGCTCAGGGTTCCCGATGACATCCTCGTGACCGGGTTCGATGACATCACCCTGACGCGGTACTTCAATCCGCCGCTCACGACCATTCGCCAGTCGGGCAGCCTGCTGGGTGCCGTGGCCGTCGACACGCTGCTCACCGTGCTCGACGAGCCGCACGACCCTGCGCGGACGATCGTGCTGCCGACAGAGCTGGTCGTTCGAGGGAGCTGCGGCTGCGACGAAGGCTCGACGGTGCCGTCGACAGCAGGAGCCGCTCATGTGCGGACGGGCATGGCGGGGACATGAACCGCATCGTCTTTCGCAGGCTCGCCCTCTACGCCGTCACCGCATGGGTGGCGATCACGGTGAACTTCATGCTGCCGCGGTTCATGCCCGGCAACCCGATCCAGACCCTGATCGGCAAGCTCACCGGTCAGGTGACGCCCGCAGAGATCCGATCGATCCGGCTCTCGTTCGGCCTCGGGTTCAAGCAGGGCATCTTCGGGGAGTACCTCACGTATCTCACCCAACTCGTGCACGGCAATCTCGGGGTGTCGATCACGCTCGGCGCTCCGGTGAGCACGATCCTCGGAGAGACCGTGCCCTGGACGGTCGGACTCATCGGGATCGCGACGTTCATCAGCTTCGCGATCGGGACCTTCATGGGCGCGCTGCTCGGCTGGTCCCGCGGCTCGCGCTTCGACTCGCTCATCCCCACCTTCACGTTCTTCCAGGCGGTGCCCTACTTCTTCCTTGCCACCGTCATGCTCCTCGTGTTCGGGAGCCACCTCCACTGGTTCCCCGTGCTGGGCGCCTACAACGAGAGCGTCACGCCCGGATTCAACTGGCCGTTCATCTCGAGCGTCGTCCGATACGGCGAGCTCCCGGTCATCTCGATCGTCCTGGCCTCCATCGCCGGCTGGATGCTCGGCATGCGCAACATGATGATCACGGTCATCGGGGAGGACTTCGTCCTGATGGCTGTGGCGATGGGCCTTCCGCGCCGCAAGGTGATCATGCACGCGGCGCGCAACGCGATCCTCCCGAGCATCGCGAACCTCTCGCTCGCCTTCGGCCTGGTCGTGTCCGGCGCGCTGCTCGTCGAGCTCGTCTTCAACTACCCGGGCGTCGGCAACCTGCTGCTCCAGGCCGTGCTCAACGAGGACTATCCGCTCATCCAGGGGATCTTCCTCGTCATCACGTTCACCGTGCTCGTCTTCAACCTGATCGCCGACGTCGCCTACCTCGCGCTCGATCCCCGGACTCGGATCCAGG
>Ga0182012_10002139_pt1 | contig 21530 bp, 21 predicted proteins | sample 612S2SmetaG_FD_120486 | JGI IMG/M metagenome (GOLD analysis project Ga0182012, IMG submission 120486) | Permafrost microbial communities from Stordalen Mire, Sweden - 612S2S metaG | ecosystem: Environmental > Terrestrial > Soil > Wetlands > Permafrost | place: Sweden: Stordalen | collected... | reverse complement strand
GGCCGAGCTCGAGGCGATCCGCGGCGCGAGCTTCTCGGTTGCCGCCGTCGATGAGCGCGAGCGCCTGACCGACCACGACATGGCGGCCTTCGTCGATGTCCTCGGCCAATCGGCCGGTGAGGCCGGCCGCTGGATCCACTTCGGGCTGACCTCCTCCGACGTCCTCGACACGGCCCTCGCCCTGCAGCTGAAGGCCGTCGGCGAGGTCGTCCTGGCGGGGGCCGGGGAGCTCGTCGCGACGCTCATCGCCCGTGCCCGAGAGCACGCCGGGACGCTCTGCGTCGGGCGCACCCACGGCGTCCACGCCGAGCCGACGACCTTCGGCATCAAGCTCGCCGGCTTCGCCTTCGAGGCCGAGCGCAACGCCGGGCGCCTCGCGGCGGCCTTCGATCGCGTCTCGGTCGGCGCCCTGTCCGGTGCCGTCGGCACCTACGCCTCGACCAACCCCGAGTTCGAGGCCAGGGTCCTGGCCCGCCTGGGGCTCGGTCGCGAGGACGTCTCCACCCAGGTCGTCGCCCGCGACCGCCACGCCGAGCTGCTGTCCGCGATCGCCCTCGCCGGCGCCGGCCTGGAGCGCCTCGCCGTCGAGATCCGCCACCTGCAGCGGACCGAGGTCCGCGAGGTGCAGGAGCCCTTCCGCCCCGGGCAGAAGGGCTCCTCGGCGATGCCCCACAAGCGCAACCCGATCAAGGCCGAGCAGATCTCCGGGCTCGCCAGGGTCCTGAGGGGCAACGCCCAGGCCGGTCTCGAGAACGTCGCCCTCTGGCATGAGCGCGACATCTCCCACTCCTCGGTCGAGCGGGTGATCCTGCCCGACTCGACGATCCTGCTCGACTACCTCCAGCACCGTGCGATCGCCCTCGTGCGCGACATGACCGTCGACGCCCGGCGGATGGCCCAGAACCTCGAGCTGACCCACGGCGCGCTCTTCTCCCAGCGCGTCCTCCTGGCCCTCGTCGCGGCCGGGTCCTCGCGCGATGACGCCTACCGGATCGTCCAGGAGCTGGCCCAGCGGGCGTGGGACGAGGGGACCCCGCTGCGCGAGCTGCTGGAGGCCGATCAGCGCGCCCGCGGGCTCGATCTGGATGCGATCTTCGACTACTCCCACTACACCGCCCACGCCGGCGAGATCATCGCCCGCCTGGAGGCGATCGGCTGACCCGACGGCGCCCGGCGGCGCTGGTAGCATCGCGCCACGTGACCAGACTCGCCGACCTGCCCCTCCTCTCCAGCGGGAAGGTCCGTGAGATGTACGGGCTGCAGGAGCCGGACGGCGGCGTCGGCGAGGGCTCGCTGCTGATGGTCGCAAGCGATCGCATCTCGACCTACGACGCGGTCCACCCGACGCCGATCCCCGACAAGGGACGCGTCCTGACGGGCCTTTCGGTGTACTGGTTCGAGCTGACCGGGGAGATCGTCGCAAACCACCTGATCTCGGCCACCGAGGGGGTCCCCGAGGAGGCGCTCGGACGGGCGCTCGTCGTGCGGCGCCTGCGGATGCTGCCCGTCGAGTGCATCGTGCGCGGCTACATCACCGGGTCCGGCTGGAAGGACTACCAGGCCACCGGGGCGGTCTCGGGGATCGAGCTGCCCGCCGGGCTGCGCGAGTCAGAGCAGCTGCCCGAGCCGATCTTCACCCCCTCGACGAAGGCCGAGGTCGGCCACGACGAGGCGATCGACTTCGATCGCGCCGCCGAACTCGTCGGCGACGAGGGACTGATGGAGCAGGTCAGGAACGCCTCGATCGAGCTCTATTCGTTCGCCGCCACCCACGCGCGCGAGCGCGGCGTGATCCTGGCCGACACCAAGTTCGAGTTCGGCCTCGATGGCGCCGGCGGGCTGGTCGTCGGCGACGAGGTCCTGACCCCCGACTCCTCGCGCTACTGGCCCGCCGAGGAGTACGAGCCGGGCCGCGGGCAGCCGAGCTTCGACAAGCAGTACGTCCGCGACTGGGCCGCCGGCAGCGGCTGGGACAAGCGCCCGCCGGCTCCAGCGATTCCCGATGAGGTGGTCGCCGGGACCCGCCGCCGCTACATCGAAGCCTACGAGCGGATCACGGGTGAGCCCTTCTCGCAGTGGCTCGCCCGTACCGGGGCGCCCGCGTGAGAGCGCGGGTGCTGATCCGCCCGAAGGCCGGCATCCTCGACCCGCAGGGCGTCGCCGTCGAGCGGGCCCTGCCCGCGCTGGGCTTCGACGAGGTCTCTAACGTGCACATCGGGCGCCTCGTCGAGCTCGACGTCGAGGACCCCGCGCAGCTCGAGCCGATGTGCGAGAAGCTGCTCGCCAACCCGTTGATCGAGGACTACGAGGTCCAGCTGCTCGATCTGAGCGGCTGACAGAGAGTGCTGTTCGGCGTCCTCCAGTTCCCCGGCTCCTGCGACGAGGTCGATGCGCTGCAGGCCGCCCGCCGCGTCGGCGACGCCGAGCTGATCTGGCACCGTGACCGCGATCTCAAAGGGGCCGATGCGATCGTCATCCCCGGCGGCTTCTCCTACGGCGACTACCTGCGGGCGGGGGCGATCGCCCGCTTCTCGCAGGCGATGGAGTCGGTCATCGCCTTCGCCGAGGAGGGCGGCCTGGTGCTCGGGATCTGCAACGGCTTCCAGGTCCTCTGCGAGGCCGGCCTGCTGCCCGGCGCCCTGCTCTCGAACGCCAACCGCCACTTCACCTTCCGCCAGCTCGAGCTCGAGGTCCTCTACGGCGGCGGTCCGTTCACCCGGGCCTGCGGGATGGGGGAACATCTCTCGATCCCCGTCAAGCACGCCTGGGGGCGCTACTACGCCGACGAGCAGACCCTCAGGGCGATGGACGACGGGGGTCAGCTGGTCCTGCGCTACGCCCCTGGGCAGAACTTCAACGGCTCGGCCCACGACATCGCCGGCGTCTGCAACGAGCGGGGCAACGTCTTCGGCCTGATGCCCCACCCCGAGCACGCGGTCGATGAGCTGATCGGCGGCTCGGCCGACGGCCTGAAGATCTTCGAGTCGATGCGGATGACCGTCGAGGGTGTCCATGCCTGACGCGGCGACGCTGCCGAGCGTCGAGGACGCGCTCGCCCTCGGCCTGACCCGCTCGGAGTACGCGCTGATCTGCGAGAAGCAGGGCGGGCCCCCGAACATCCTCGAGCTGGCGATGTACTCGCTGATGTGGAGCGAGCACTGCGCCTACAAGCACTCCAAGAAGCTGCTGCGCACGCTGCCGACCGAGGGTGAGCACGTCGTCATGGGCCCCGGCGAGAACGCCGGCGCGGTCGCCGTCGGCGGCGGGCTGGCCTGCGCCTTCAAGGTCGAGTCGCACAACCACCCCAGCGCCGTCGAGCCCTTCCAGGGCGCCGCCACCGGAGTCGGCGGGATCCTGCGTGACATCTTCGCGATCGGCGCCCGGCCGATCGCCGTACTCGACTCGCTGCGCTTCGGCGAGGTCGGGGCGGGCACCGACTCGCCCACCCGGGCGCGCTATCTGCTCGCCGGCGCCGTCGCGGGGATCGGCCACTACGGCAACTCGATCGGCGTTCCCACCGTCGGCGGGGAGGTCTACTTCGAGGCCCCCTACGAGCAGAACTGCCTCGTCAACGCGATGGCGCTGGGGCTCGTACCGGTCGACCGGCTCGTCCGCAGCGCGGCCGCCGGGCCGGGCAACGTCGTTGTCCTGTTCGGCGCCGCCACCGGCCGCGACGGAATCGGCGGCGCGTCCGTGCTGGCCTCGGCCGAGCTCGGCGGGGACGCCGAGATGCGCCCCACCGTCCAGGTCGGCGATCCCTTCGAGGAGAAGAAGCTGCTCGAGTGCTCGCTCGAGCTGCTCCAGCGCGGCCTGCTCGTCTCGCTGCAGGACCTCGGCGCCGCCGGCCTGACCTCCTCGGCCTCCGAGATGGCCTCCAAGGGCCAGGTCGGGCTGGACCTTGACATCTCCGCCGTGCCGCTGCGCGAGGCGGACATGGAGCCCTTCGAGATCATGGTCTCCGAGTCCCAGGAGCGGATGCTCGCCGTCGTCCTCCCCGCCGACGTCGAGGCCGTGCTGGCGCTCTGTGAGAAGTGGGAGGTCGGCGCCGCGGCCATCGGGACCGTCACCGAGAGCGCCCGCATGCGCGTGCTCGACGGCGAGCGGCTGCTCGGCCAGATGCCGGTTCGCGCCCTCGTCGATGACTGCCCGCTCTATGACCTCGAGCCGGCCAAGCCGGAGCGGGCGATCTATGCGCCGCCCCGGGCGACCCTCGCCCCCGTGATGGGCCCCGCCGAGACGCTGCTGGCGCTGCTGGGGAGCCCCAACCTCGCTTCGCGCCGGCCGCTGTTCGAGCGCTACGACGCGATCGTCCAGTCGCGCACGGTCCGCCGTCCCGAGCAGGCCGACGCCGCCGTCCTCGCGCTCGAGGACGGCAGCGCCCTGGCGGTCTCGATCGACGGCAACGGCCGCCGCGTCGCGGCCGACCCGCGCAGGGGGACGATCGCGACCGTCCTCGAGTGCGCCGCCAACCTCGCCTGTGTCGGCGCCCTGCCGCTGGGGACGACCAACAACCTCAACTTCGGCAACCCCGAGAAGCCCCACATCGCCTGGCAGCTGACCGAAGCGGTCGCCGGTCTCGGCGCGGCCTGCCGAGCGCTCGAGGCGCCGATCGTCGGGGGCAACGTCTCCCTCTACAACGAGGGCGCCGACGGGCCGATCTACCCGACGCCCGTGATCGGGATGGTCGGGCACCTGCCCGACGCCCGCCGCGCCGGGCAGCTCGGCTTCGCCGAGGAGGGCCACGTGATCGCCCTCGTCGGCCCCTTCGCCCCCTCGCTCGCGGCATCCGAGCTGGCCAAGCTCCGGGGCTTGGAGCTACCCGACGGCCTCCCCGATTTCGCCCTCGGGGATGTGATCGGCGCGATCGCCGCCGTCCGCGAGAGCGTCCGCGCGGGAGCGGCCTGTAGCGCCCACGACATCGCCGAGGGGGGGCTCGCCGTCGCCCTCGCCGAGGCCTGCCTCGCCGGTGGCCTCGGCGCCCGGGTTCGCCTCACCGCAGCCGGCTCGAGCGAGGCGGCCCTTTTCGGCGAGGCGCCGGGGGGCTTTCTGCTCAGCGGCCCCGAGGCCGGACTGCGGGCCCTCGGCGAGCGGACGGCCCTACAGCTGATCGGCACCGTCGGCGGCGAGTCGCTGACGATCGAGCTGGAGGGCGCCGAGCTCCTCGAGGTCGGTCTGGGCGAGCTCGGCGAGGCGCACGGCCGGGGTCTCGAGGAGTACTTCGCCTGATGGCCGACCCCGACGCTGCTGCTAGCTTGTGAAGACGATGCGTGATGGACCGCGCGACGAGTGCGGAGTGTTCGGACTGTATGCGCCCGGTCACGAGGTCGCACGTCTGTCCTACTTCGCCCTCTACGCACTGCAGCACCGTGGCCAGGAGTCCGCGGGCATCGCCGCGGCCGACCGGGGCGGGCAGATCATCACCCGCCGTGAGCTCGGCCTCGTCAACCAGGTCTTCAGCGAGAACGACCTGCGGACCCTGGCGGGCGAGCTCGCGATCGGCCACGTCCGCTATTCGACGACGGGCTCCAACGCCTGGGAGAACTCCCAGCCGGTCCAGCGCTCGGAGGGGACCAACGGCTCGCGCCGCGAGGTCGCCCTCGCCCACAACGGCAACCTGATCAACGCGCGCGAGCTGCAGGAGGAGCTGCTCGGGCGGGGCGTCAGCTTCAGCTCGACCTCGGACTCGGAGATCATCGCCGCCCTGATCGCCACCCACCCCGCCGAACGGATCGAGGATGCGATCGCCGAAGTCCTGCCGCGCCTGCGCGGCGCCTTCTCGATCGTCGCCATGACCAAGGATCGCATCGTCGCCTTCCGCGACCCCCACGGGCTGCGCCCGCTGGCGATCGGGATCATCGGCCCGGGCCCCGGCGAGTCAGAGCCCCACTACTGCGTCGCCAGCGAGTCCTGCGCGTTCGACATCATCGGCGCCCGCTACCTGCGCGACGTCGAGCCCGGCGAGGTCGTCACGCTCGGCGAGCATGGGCTCGAGAGCCGCATGGTGATGCCCGGCGAGCGCCGCGCCTTCTGCGTCTTCGAGTACATCTACTTCGCCCGCCCGGACTCGCGCATGAACGACCAGGTCCTGCAGGTCGCCCGCGGGCGGATGGGTGAGATCCTCTGGCGCGAGGCCCCGGTCGAGGCGGACATGGTCGTCGCCGTCCCCGACTCCGGCAACGCCGCCGCCCGGGGCCTGGCCCGCGCCGCCGGGCTGCCCCAGGACGACGGCTTCGTCAAGAACCGCTACGTCGCCCGCACCTTCATCCAGCCGGGGCAGGAGCTGCGCAAGCACGGCCTGCGCCTGAAGTTCAACCCGCTGCCCGAGGTCGTCGAGGGCAAGCGGCTGGTCGTCGTGGACGACTCGATCGTCCGCGGCAACACGACCCGCCAGATCGTCCAGATGCTCAGGGACTCGGGCGCCGCCGAGGTCCACATGCGGATCTCCGCGCCACCGATCAAGCACCCCTGCCACTACGGGATCGACATGTCGACGCGCGAGGAGATGATCGCCCACGAACGGACGACGGCGCAGGTCGCCGCCGAGCTCGGCTGCGACTCGCTGCACTACCTCTCGATGGAGGGCGTCTACGAGGCCGTCCGCGCCACCAGCGCAAACCACTGCGACGCCTGCTTCACGGGGAGCTACCCGCTGGCCGGAAGCGACGGCGCCGGCGGCAAGTATGCGCTCGAGGAGAGCCAGGGCGAGGCCCTGGTACTGCCGCTCCTGCGCGCCTAGCCGAGGTGGTCCTCGCGCGCGCCTGAGGCGTCGTTGTAGCGGTCGTTGTAGGGGATGTGCGTGATCTGGCGGCCCTTGCGGTCCGTCGCGAGCGACAGAGCCAGGCCGAGGACGATCACGAGTGTTATGAGGAGCGCGAGCATGGTGGTTTCCTTGCTTGGGACGGCGTGAACCCTGCTCCTCGAGGATCGGTCTGCCACGATCCGACCCTGACCGCAGTTTTCCGCAACGCGGGTGCGGTCTCTGTGAGGTCGCTCACAGCTATCGTCCGGGCGCGTGCATGAGCGACTGCCGACAGCCGTCCTCGTCTCCGGGAGCGGCACCAACCTGCAGGCGCTGCTGGACTCCGTCCACGGCGAGGAGGCGGAGATCGTCGCGGTGGCCTCGAGCCGGGCGGGCGTCCCGGCGCTGGAGCGTGCCGCGCTGCGCGACGTCCCGGTCCGCGTCTTCGCCCGCGCCGACTACGCGGGGCGCACCGATCGCGACCGGGCGATGGCGGACTGGCTGCTCGAGCGGGGCGCCCGTCTGATCGTCCTGGCGGGCTACATGGAGCTGCTCGACGAGGTCTTCCTCGAGCGCTTCCCCGCGGCCGTGATCAACGTGCACCCCTCGCTGCTGCCGGCCTTCCCGGGGCTGCATGCGGTCGAGCAGGCGCTCGACTACGGCGTCAAGGTCTTCGGCGTGACCGTCCATTTCGTCGACGCCGGCGTCGACACGGGCCCGGTCATCCTGCAGGGCGCGGTCGAGCTGCCCGACGCCGGGTCGGCCGAGGAGGTGATGGCCGCCCTGCGTCCGCTCGAGCACTCGCTGCTGCCCGCGGCCGTACGGCTTTTTTCGCAGGGAGCGCTGAAGGGCGACCCCGCCAACCCGCGACGGATCGACGCGGGCGCCCGGGGGGATACGCTCTGATGGATGGCCGGCGAGCGTGACCTCATGATCGAGCGAAGCGGCGGCGTCGAGCCCGCGGCACCGGGCGAGGTCCGCGTCCGCCGGGCGCTCCTGTCGGTCTCCGACAAGGACGGGGTCGTCGAGCTCGCCGCGGGGCTCGCCGAGCTCGGGGTCGAGCTCGTCTCGACCGGAGGGACGGCCCGCGAGCTGCGTGAGAGCGGCCTCGAGGTCCGCCCGATCGAGGACTTCACCGGCTTTCCCGAGATCATGGACGGCCGCGTCAAGACGCTTCACCCGCGCCTCTATGCGGGCCTGCTCGCCCGCCGCGACGACGACTCCCATCTCGCGGCGGCGCTCGAGCAGGCGATCGAGCAGGTCGATCTGGTCGCCGTCAACCTCTACCCCTTCGAGCGGACCGTCGCCCGCCCCGACGCCAGCGAGCAGGAGGCGATCGAGAACATCGACATCGGCGGCCCGACGATGATCCGCGCAGCCGCCAAGAACAGCCCCTTCGCCGCGGTCCTCGTCGACCCCGCCGACTATCAGCAGGTCCTCGAGGAGCTGCGGGCATCCGGCGGGCGGCTGTCGCTACAGACCCGCAGGCGCCTCGCCGGCAAGGCCTTCGCCTGCACGGCCCGCTATGACGCCGCGATCGCCTCCTGGTTCGCCGCCCGCCTCGAGCAGGGCTTCCCGGCCAGCCGCCACGAGAGCTATGAGAAGGTCACCGACCTGCGCTACGGCGAGAACCCCCACCAGCAGGCCGCCTACTACGCCCGCGCCGGCGCCCCCACCCACCTGCTGGACGGCGTCGAGCAGCTGCACGGCAAGGAGCTCTCGTTCAACAACCTGCTCGACCTCAGCGCCGCCCGGGAACTGGTCGAGGACTTCGACGAGCCGGCCTGCGCGATCGTCAAGCACAACAACCCCTGCGGCTGCGCCGTCGCGGCGTCCGCCGCAGAGGCCTACGAGAAGGCCCTGGCCTGCGATCCCCAAAGCGCCTACGGCGGGGTCATCGCGCTCAACCGCCGCGTCGAGCGCGACTGTGCCGTACAGCTCGCCGCCCAGTTCATCGAGGTCCTGCTCGCCCCCGCCTTCACCGAGGAGGCACTCGCGATCCTGACCGAGAAAAAAAACGTCCGGCTGCTCGAGCTGGCCCACTGGCCCGAGCCGGCCGAGCAGTTCGAGGCCAAGGCCGTCCTCGGCGGGCAGCTGCTGCAGTCGCGCGACGCCGTCTCCGAGACGCGCGAGCAGATGCGCACGATCAGCGCCCGGGAGCCCGACGAGCGCGAGTGGCAGGACATGATGTTCGCCTGGAAGGTCTGCCGCCACGTTCGCTCCAACGCCATCGTCATCGCCTCCGGCGGGGCGACGATCGGCATCGGCGCCGGCCAGATGAGCCGCGTCGATGCGGTCCGCATCGCCGTCGAGAAGGCCCAGGAGTTCCGGCCCGAAGAGCTCGCCGGCGCGGCGCTCGCCTCCGACGCCTACTTCCCGTTCGCCGACGGGCCTCAGCTGGCGCTCGATGCCGGCGTCGGCGCGATCATCCAGCCGGGGGGATCGGTCCGCGACGAGGAGGTCGTGGCGGCGATCGACGCGGCCGGCGCGGCGATGGTCGCGACCGACCGGCGCCACTTCCGCCACTGATCCGCTCCCCGCCGGCCCGGGATAGGATCGGAGGATGTGTCGAAACATCCGCACCCTCTACAACTTCGAGCCGGTTGCCACCGACGACGAGGTCCGGGCGGCGGCGCAGCAGTACGTCCGCAAGATCAGCGGTTTCTCGAAGCCCTCCAGCGCCAACGCCGAGGCTTTCGAGCGGGCCGTCGAGGTCGTCGCCGAGGCATCCCGGCGGCTCCTGGACGAGCTGGTGACGAACGCGCCGCCCAAGGATCGCGAGGTCGAGGCCGCCAAGGCCCGGGCTCGCAGCGCCCAGCGCTTCGCCGCCTGAGCGCCGGCCGGCGGTCTCCCGACCGAGGACTCGATCCGCGCCAGCGGACGCGGCCGGCTGCCCGAGCTCCGGCCGCGGTGCGCGCGTCGCCTGGCTGTGCCCGTGAAGGGGGGGGACTTGACAGATTGAAGATAACGATATATCGTGATGCTCACAAGATAGTTCACGATAGGAGAAACACAAATGTACGCATATACGACTGACACACCAACAGAGGGTCGCGGAAGGCACTGCCGCCACCGCCGCCAGGGATTCGGGGGAGGCCCGGGCTTCGGTCCCGGCTTCGGCCCCGGCTTCGGTCCGGGTTTCGGCCCGGGTGGCAGGGGACCGCGGGGACGCGGGCGCAAGGCGCGCCGCGGCGACATCCGCACGGCGGCCCTGCTGCTCCTCGCCGAGGAGCCGCGCAACGGCTACCAGATCATGCAGGAGGTCCAGGAGCGCAGCGAGGGCGTCTGGAGCCCGAGCCCCGGCTCGGTCTACCCGGCCCTGGCCCAGCTCGAGGATGAGGGCCTGATCGCGCCGGCGGAGAGCGAGGGTCGCAAGGCCTACGCGATCACCGACGCCGGCCGGAAGCTGCTCGAGGAGCGCGGCGCCGACGCGCCCGCACCATGGGCGCAGATGAGCGATGAGGTCAGCCCCGGGCTGCACGAGCTCGGCAAGCTGATGCGCGAGCTCGCCCACGCCTTCGCGCAGGTCATGAAGACCGGCTCGGAGTCGCAGATCGCCAGGGCGCGCGAGGTTCTCACCGCCACCCGGCGCGATCTCTACCAGATCCTCGCCGACGGGGATGACCCGGACGCTACGGTGGGTGAGGGCTCCTAGCCCCTCCCGCCGATGAACGCGACCGCCGCCGTCACCACAGCCGCCGTCACCGTCGACCACCTCGTCAAGCGATATGACGAGGTGGAGGCGGTGCGGGGCATCGAGTTCGAGGTGCGCAGCGGCGAGATCTTCGGCTTTCTCGGCCCCAACGGGGCCGGGAAGTCGACGACCATCAACATGCTCTGCACGCTCGTGCGGCCCACCGCCGGCTCGGCGCGGGTTGCCGGCCACGACGTCGTTGGCGAACGCGACGAGGTCAGGCGAAACATCGGCCTGGTCTTCCAGGACACGACGCTCGACGGCTACCTGACGGCCGAGCAGAACCTGCGCCTGCACGCCGAGCTCTACGGCGTGCCCCGCGAGGCCGTCGGGCCGCGGATGCAGCAGGTGATGGAGATGGTCGGCCTCTGGGAGCGCCGTTCGAGCCTCGTCAACACCTTCTCGGGCGGCATGAAGCGCCGCCTGGAGATCGCGCGGGGCCTGTTGCATTCCCCCCGCGTCCTGTTTCTCGACGAGCCGACCGTGGGCCTTGACCCGCAGACCCGCAGCTCGATCTGGAGCTACATCCGCGAACTGAAGTCCAGCGAGGACATCACGATCTTCCTGACGACCCACTACATGGACGAGGCCGAGTACTGCGACCGGATCGCGATCATGGACCAGGGCAAGATCATCGTGCTGGACACCCCGGAGGCGCTCAAGGCGAGCGTCGGCAAGGACCGGATCCAGATCCAGACCGACGACGACGCGGCCGCGCTCGCGGCGCTGGCGGAGCGGTTCGGGATCGAGGCGACACTGGCCGAGGGCATGGTCACCTTCGGCGTGGCCGAGGGCGAGCACTTCGTGCCGCGACTGTTCGCGGAGCTCGGCCAGCCGATCCGCTCGGTGAACGTCTCCCGGCCCTCGCTGGATGATGTCTTCATGTCCTACACCGGCACGACGATCCGCGACGCCGAGTCCGGCGCCGCCGACCAGCGGCGGAAAACCGCGCGCATGATGCGCGGAGGGCGCTGATGGCGAGCCCCACGACCGCCCCGGCCCCGTCGTCCCCGGCGGCGAGCCCAGACGGCCGGCATCAGCTCGCGGCCGTGCGCGTCCCGACCCGGACCGGGCGCAGCGAGCTGCGGGCGATCAAGGTCGTCTGGAAGCGCGAGCTGATCCGCTTCAGCCGCGACCGGCTGCGGATCCTGACCTCGCTGATGCAGCCGTTCCTGTTCCTGTTCGTGCTCGGCACCGGGCTCTCGAAGCTGGCCTCGGCAGGAACCCACGGGGTCAACCTGAAAACCTTCGTCTACCCCGGCGTGCTGTGCATGGCCGTCATGTTCACGGCCATGTTCTCCGCCGCCTCGCTGGTCTGGGACCGCGAGTTCGGCTTCCTGCGGGAGATGATGGTCGCGCCCGTCAGACGCAGCTCGCTGGTGCTCGGCAAGTGCCTCGGCGGGGGCACCGTCGCGGGCTTCCAGGGCGTGATCGTCCTCTGCCTGGCGGGTCTCGTCGGCGTCCCCTACGACGGGTCGCTGATCGTCGAGGTGTTCGCGATCCAGCTCCTCTTGGCCTTCACGATCACCGCCTTCGGGGTCATGATCGCCGCGCGGGTCTCCCAGCTGCAGTCCTTCATGGCGCTGATGCAGATGGTGATGATGCCGATGTTCTTCCTCTCGGGCGCCCTGTTCCCGGTCGCCGGCCTGCCGCAATGGCTCGAGCTGCTCAACCGGATCGACCCGCTGACCTACGCCGTCGACCCGATCCGGCGGATCGTCTTCTCGCACCTCGATATCTCAGCCGCGGCCAGGGCGACGCTCGATCCGGGCGTGACCTGGTGGGGCTGGCACGTGCCCAGCGTCCTCGAGGCGGGCGTCGTGGCCGTGCTCGGGCTGATCATGCTGGGGATCGCGATCGTGCAGTTCAGCCGCGCCGAGTGACGCCGGGGCGCTCCTCGAGCGCGTTGGCCGCGACGCCGAGGAGGGGGTCCAGCGCGTCCCCCTCCTGGGCCGCATCGGATGCCGCGATCGCCTCGGCCAGGCGGGGGTCGCGCAGCGTCCGCCATTCCGTCAGGGGCTGGCCGATGCCGCGCAGCAGGCCCATCGCGGCGACCCAGCGGGGCGCGTAGACACGGGCCGAGCGGCGCTCGACGCCACGCTCGATCGCGTCGATCGCCAGCGACAGGGGCGCGGGCTTGATCAGGAAGCTCGGCAGGGACTCGTTCAGGCGCTGGGTCGTTGCCAGCGCGAACCCGGCTCGGACGAGGTCGGTGTCGATGAAGCCGAAGTAGGCGCAGCCGACACGTGCGCCGCTCGGCGCGAGCTCCATCCGCAGCGCATCCGAGAGCGCCTCGACCCCGGACTTGGCCGTCGTGTAGGCGCCCATCAGCGGGGCGTGGGCGATCGCCGACAGCGAGGCGATGTTCAGCAGGTAGCCGCGGCGGCGCCTGATCTCCCCGATCACCGCGCGGTTGGTGCGCCAGACGCCCATCAGGTTGACGTCGATCGTCCGTTCGAACTGCTCGGGCCGGCCCTGCTCGATCGAGCCCGTGAAGGAGATGCCCGCGTTGGCGATCGCGACGTCGATCCCCCCGAAGCGCTCGACGGTCTCCCCGACGGCGGCTTCGAGCGAGTCCATGTCGGTCACGTCGGCCTCGTAGAAGGCGGCCCGGGGGCCGAGCCTCGCGGCCAGCTGCTCGAGGCGCTCGGGCTCGAGGCCGACCAGTGCGAGGTTGGCGCCGCGGGCGTGCAGGCGCTCGGCCGCGGCGGCGCCGATCCCGCGCGCGGCCCCCGTCACGAGGACGGTCCGGCCCGCCACGTCATAGCGCTCCCTGGCCACGGGCTGAGTCTAGGCGAGACGGCTAGCGCGAGACGGCGGCGGCAGGCCGGGCGCTCGACTGCTGGATCGCGCTCTGGGCGTAGCGCAGGGCGGTCAGGCAGGCGACGAGGCCGAGCAGCCGTCGCAGCGAGGCCTCCGGCAGCCGGCTCTGGATCCGCGCGCCGACATAGCTGCCGGCGAACCCGCCGGCGCCGATGCAGCCCCCGAGGCCCCACTCGGGAGCGACGTTGCCGCCGTGCAGGAGCTGCAATGCCTCGTATGCCGCGATCCCCGCGATCGAGGTGACGAACGTCGCCAGCAGCGTCGCCGGCGCGACCTCGTAGGCGGAGAAGCCCCAGAAGATCAGGATCGGGGCGAGGATCGAGCCGCCCCCGATGCCGTAGATACCGCCCACGACCCCGACGGCGAGCGAGAGGCCGTAGAGGACGATTCTGCCGCGGCGGCCCGGCTCGGGCCGGTCGCGCGCGATCCGCTGGGAGCCGAGCATCAGCCACAGGCCGAGCGGCAGCAGGACCCCCGAGGCGACGAACATGAACGAGCGGCCGCCCGCCAACAGCTCGACCCGGATGCACGCCCCGGCGATCACCCCCGGGAGGGTGCCCGCCAGCAGCAGCGCACTGAGGGGGTTCACGAGCCGCCGCTCGTGCCAGAAGCGCAACAGGCCGCCGGGGACGGCGAGGATGTTGAACAGGAGGTTGGTCGGCGTGACGGCCGGGCTCGGGACGCCGAGGACGCTGACCTGGACGGGCAGCAGCAGCACCGCGCCGGATACGCCGGCGGGCGTCGTCACGGCGGCGATCAGGAACCCGCAGGCCGCCCCCGCGAGCAATTGCCAACTCATCCGGTGAACTTTACTCGGGCGCTGATTGCGCGACCGGCCCCGCGGGTGCTAGGGTCGCGCGCAGATGTCTGAGCCAGGCCCCTCGTCCTCCGCAATCGAGCTGGCCGAGGCGCTCCGCGGCCGCGAGCTCTCAGCCGTCGAGCTGCTCGACGCCTGCCTCGCCGCGGTCGACGATCGCAACGATGAGCTTAACGCGATCACGTGGCGCAACGACGACGAGGCCCGGGCCGCCGCGGCCGACGCCGACCGCCGTCTGCAGGCGGGCGAGCAGGCGCCCTTCCTGGGCGTGCCGATCCCGATCAAGGACCTGACGCCGGTCAAGGGCTGGCCCGTCACCTACGGCTCGCGCGGCGCCCCGGAGGGGCCGAGCGAGGAGTCCGAGCTCGTCGTCGATGCGCTCGTGGCGGCGGGTTTCGTGCTCTGCGGGCGGACCAACACGCCGGAGTTCGGCGTCATCACGGCCGCCGAGAACCTGCGCTTCGGCCCCTCGCGCAACCCCTGGGACCTCAGCCGCACGCCTGGCGGCTCGAGCGGCGGCGCGGCCGCAGCGGTGGCCGGCGGCATGTTCCCGATCGCCCACGCCAACGACGGCGGCGGCTCGATCCGGATCCCTGCCGCCTACTGCGGTCTGGTCGGCTTCAAGCCGAGCAGGGGCCGCGTCCCGCGGCTGGCCCAGAGCTGGCTGGGGGCGGTCGTCGAGGGCGTCGTCTGCCGCAGCGTCGCCGAGTCGGCGGCGGTCCTCGATGCGATCTCCCACCCCGACCCGCTGGCCTGGTACAACGCGCCCTCCCCGGAGCGGCCGTTCGCCCGCAGCGCCGCCGCCGCCCCCGGCCCGGTGCGGATCGGGCTGATGGCCGAGGCGCCGCTCGGGATCCCGACCGACCCCGCCTGCGTCGAGGCGGCCCGCTCTGCGGCGGCGCTGCTCGAGGAGCTCGGTCACTCCGTCGAGGAGGTCGAGGTGCCGACGATCTCCGAAGCGATGGTGCCTCCCTTCATCGCCCTCACCCAGGGCGGCCTGGCCGACTACGACGGCGTCGAGTGGGAGAAGACCGAGCCCCACATCCGCCACCAGCGCGAGCTCTCCGGGCAGACGGGTGCCTACGAGTACGTCCAGGCGGCCCGTACGCTCGAGTTGCTGAGCCGCCGCGAGGTGGCCCGCTGGGGCCGGGACTTCGACGTGCTGCTGACGCCGACCTCGGCGATCCTGCCGCCGCAGGCGGGCGCGATGATGGAGGCCGCCCACGCCAACCCCGAGGCGCCCGTGTTCGAGGTCGTCGCGAGCGTCTCCTTCACCGCCTTCGGCAACGTCAGCGGCCTGCCGGGCGTGAGCCTGCCGCTGCACTGGACCGAGGATGAGATCCCCGTCGGCGTCCAGCTCGTCGGCGGCCCCTGGCAGGACGGCGAGCTCTTGGCGCTGGCCGGCCAGCTCGAAGCGGCTCGGCCCTGGGCCGAGCGCCGCCCGGCGGCCCAGACGGCGTAGGCGAGATGACCGGCCTGCCGCGGGTCTGTGTGATCGGCGCGGGGGTCAGTGGCCTGACGGCCTGCAAGGCGCTGGCCGACTTCGGCGTCCCCCACGTCTGCTTCGAGGCCTCGGACGAGGTCGGCGGCAACTGGTACTTCCAGAACCCCAACGGGGTCTCCTCGGCCTACCGGTCGCTGCACATCGACATCTCCAAGCCCTCGATCTCCTTCCGCGACTTCCCGATGCCCGAGCGCTATCCCGACTACCCGCACCACACCCACATCTTCGAGTGGCTGCGCGACTACGCCGACGCGTTCGACCTCAGGCGCAACATCCGCTTCAACACCCGCGTCCGGCGGGCCGAGCGCGGCGCCGAGGGCGGTTGGACGATCACGCTCGAGGACGGCTCGAGCGAGCGCTTCGACGCGCTGCTGGTCTGCAACGGCCACCACTGGGATCCCCGCTACCCCGACTTCCCCGGCAGCTTCGACGGCCCTGAGATCCACTCGCACGACTATGTCGATCCGAGCACGCCGCTCGACCTCTACGGCAAGCGGGTGCTGGTCGTGGGGATCGGCAACAGCGCCGTCGACATCGTCTCCGAGCTCGGCCGCAAGACGGTCTCGGAGATGGTGTACATCTCGACCCGCTCGGGCGCCTACGTCGTGCCGAAGTACCTGTTCGGCAAGCCCGCCGACCAGATCGTCAAGGTCAACCCACGGCTGCCGGTCGCGCTGCAGCGGCGCATGGGCCGGGTCCTGCCGCGGATCTTCTCGGGGCGGATGGAGGACTTCGGCCTGCCGAGACCCGACCACAACTTCCTCGACGCGCATCCGACCGTCTCCAGCGAGCTGCTCGGGCGCCTGGGGGCGGGCGACGTCACCGCCAAGGGCGACGTCGCCGAGCTGATGGGCGATCGCGTCCGCTTCGCCGACGGCTCGATCGAGGCCCTCGACGCGATCATCTACGCGACCGGCTACCGGGTCAGCTTCCCGTTCTTCGACCCCGACTTCCTGAGTGCCCCCGGGAACGTGCTGCCGCTCTACAAGCGGATGCTCAAGCCGGGCCTCGACGACCTCGCCTTCATCGGCCTGGGCCAGCCGATCCCGACGATCTTCCCGTTCTCCGAGCTGCAGTCAAAGCTTGCCGCGCGCTGGCTGAGCGGCGACTGGGCGCCTCCCGCACGGGCCGAGATGGAACGCGAGATCCTCGCCGACGAGGCCTTCCACACCGGCCACTTCGTGGCCAAGCCGCGACACACGATGCAGCTCGAGTGGTACTCCTACCAGCGCGAGCTGGAAAAGCGGACGATCCCGGCCGGGCGGGCCCGGGCACAGGCCGGCGCGCCGACGGGGCGCGACGCAGCGGGACGCGCGGCGGAGCTCGCCGGGACATCGGCGCAGGGATGAGCGCGGTCGAGTTCTCCAGCGGGGGCGTCCGCTGTGCGGGCGTTCACCTGCAGGGGCAGGGTGAGGCCTTCGCCGACGAGCAGGGCCGCCGGCCCTGCGTGGTGATGGCCCACGGCTTCGCGGGGACGGTCGACTCGGGCCTGATTCCCTTCGCCGAGCGCTACGCCGCGGCGGGCCTCGACGCGCTGGCCTTCGACTACCGCCACTTCGGCCTCTCCGGGGGTGAGCCCCGGCAGCTGCTCTCGATCGCCCGCCAGCAGGAGGACTACAACGCGGCGATCGCCTTCGCCCGGACGCTCGCGGGCGTCGACCCCGAACGGATCGTCCTGTGGGGCAGCTCGTTCTCCGGCGGGCATGTGGTGCCGGTCGCGGTGGCCGACGGGAGGGTCGCCGGCGTCATCTCCCAGGTTCCCGGCATGGACGGCCTGACGACGGTCGCGAAGCTCGTCCGCTACGCAGGGCCGGCCCAGCTGCTGCGCTCGAGCATGATGGGCCTGCGCGACCTCGCATCGTCCTATCGGGCAGGGGCGATGGTGATGATCCCCGCGGTCGGCCCGCCGGGGAGCCTTGCGGCGATGACGACTCCGGATGCGGAGCCGGGCTACAGGGCGATCACCGGAGCGAGCTGGCGCAACGAGGTGAGCGCGCGGGTCCTCCTCGGCCTCGCGATGTACCGGCCTGGCCTCCAGGCCGACCGACTGCCCTGCCCGATCCTGATCCAGATCGCCGACCGCGATGCGGTCGTGCCGGTCAAGGCCGCCCAGGACGCCGCCTGGCGGGCGACGGGCCGCGCGGAGGTGCGGACCTATCCGATCGGCCACTTCGAGATCTACAGCGGCGAGCCGTTCGAGCGCGCCGTGGCGGACCAGGTTCACTTTCTGACCCGTCACCTGGCCGCTCGACGGGCGCCTGTCGCGATCCTTGACGGGAGCGAGCCGACGCGGATAGGTTAGGCACGCAAGCGTCCGGAGAGGCGGCTCGTCCGTCGGGGGCACGGGCGGCACTCGAGGGAGAAGGGATGAGGGAATATGGGGAAGCGATTTCGAAGAATCGGGTGAATGCAGCCGTAGCCCGGACGCATTCGGGCCGAAGATCGCGGCGGCCAAGGGCTATTCGCTGAACTTCGAAGCGTGCAGCGGCGCCAAGACCCCCGAAGTGATCGAAAAACAGCTGGGCAAACTGACCAGCGGCACCTCGCTGGTGACGATCACGATCGGCGGCAACGACGCGGGCTTCTCGAACGTGATCATCAACTGCGCCCTCTACTACTTCACCTGCGGGAGCGCGATCGGCGAAGCCGACGAATACATCGCGAAAACGCTGCCGGGCAAGCTCGAAACGACCTACAAGGACATTCGCGCGAAGACGACGAGCGCCCAGGTGATCGTGCTCGGCTATCCGAAGCTGTTCACCAAGGAAGGGAAGACCTGCAACCTCAACTTCCTCACCTCGGGCAACGAGACGAAAATGAACGAATCGGCCGAAAAACTCGACGCCGTGATCAAGGCGCGGGCGGAAGCGATGAAATTCACCTTCGTAAACCCGACGAGCGCCTTCGAAGGCCACGCGGTCTGTGCCTCTGAAGAATGGCTCAACGGCCAGTCCGACCCGCTCGGGGAAAGCTACCACCCGAACGTCAAAGGGCAGGAAGAGTTCACCAAGCTGGTCGAGGCCGCGATCTAGGAACTCGGGCTAGAGCACGCGTCCCGCCCGCGGCAGTGCATCCGCGGGCGGTTTGCGTGCCCCTTATCTCAGGCGATCCAATATCGCCGCATGGGGGTCCCCTCGGGGTCCGTCCGGACGTCCTCGAGGACGCCGCCGAGGCGCTCGATGACCTTGGCTGAGGATGCGTTGTCCTCATCGCAGACGACCAGCACATCGGCGATACCCAGGGAGCGGGCGATGACCAGGCCTTGACGGAGGATCTCCGTCGCATGGCCGCGCCGCCGGAAGGCCGGTCGCACGCAGTAGCCGATGTGACCTCCGAAGTCCCTCAGCAGGGCGTTCAGCTCATGGCGAATCGAGACTCGCCCGACGATGTCCTCGTCGGCGTGGGCCACGAGGAAGCTCGAGGGCACCCGACCCGGCGCGAGCTGCACCGCACGGCGCTCACGGTCGAGCGTCTCGAGGTAGTCCCCCCACTGCTCCTCGGGGTCCCAGGCGAGCAGGAAGGAGAAGTCGTCCGCCAGGAGCTCGGCGTGGGCGGCGCGGGCCTCGCGCTCGTCCTCGGCGCGCAGCGGGCGCAGGCGCAGGGAGGGCATGGCTACATTCTGCCCGGGAGCAGGGGTCGGGCACTCCGGCTGCGGGACGCTCAGCTCGGCCGGCGGTAGACGCCGACGACGGCGGCGCCGCCGAGGCCGATGTTGTGCTGCAGGCCCACCGCCGCGCCCGGCACCTGGCGGCGCTCGGCGCTGCCGCGCCGCTGCCAGGTCAGCTCGGCGCACTGGGCGAGGCCCGTCGCCCCGAGCGGGTGGCCCTTGGAGATCAGCCCGCCCGAGGTGTTGACGACCCGGCCCGCGCCGCCGTAGGTGGTGGCCTCGGCCTCGACGAGCAGGTGGCCCTCGCCCTCGGCGGCGAAGCCGAGCGCCTCGTAGGTGATCAGCTCGTTTGCGCTGAAGCAGTCGTGGAGCTCGCAGACGTCGACGTCGGCCGCCTCGATCCCGGCCTCCTCGTAGGCGCGCTCGGCGGCCGTCCTCGACATGTCATAGCCGACGACCCTGATCGAGGAGGCGGTGTCGAAGGTCGAGCCGAGGTCGGTGCACATCGACTGGCCGGCCAGCTCGATCGCGCCCTGCCACAGGTCGTGCTGCTCGACGAAGCGCTCCGAGGCGACGATCGCGGCGGCGCTCCCGTCGGAGGTCGGCGAGCACTGCAGCTTGGTCAGCGGCGCGTAGATCTCGCGCGCCGAGGTGATCTCCTCGAGCGTGTAGTCGGTCTGGAACTGGGCGTAGGGGTTGTTGACCGAGTGGTGGTGGTTCTTCCAGCCGATCCAGGCGAAGTGCTCGGGGACCGAGCCGTAGCGCTCCATGTGCTCGCGCCCGGCGGCGCCGAACATCTGCGGCGCCATCGGCGCCTCCTCCCAGGGGCGCAGCGCGAGCAGCGCCTGGACGTGCTGGTCCATCGGGTTGGTCCGGTCGGTGTACTTGGCCTGCAGCGAGCCGCGCTCCATCTTCTCGAAGCCGAGCGCCAGCGCGCAGTCGGCGAGGCCGCCCTTGATCGCCTGGCGGGCGAGGTAGAGGGCGCTCGAGCCGGTCGAGCAGTTGTTGTTGACGTTGACGACGGGGATCCCCGTCAGGCCGAGGCCGTAGAGGGCCCGCTGGCCGCAGGTCGAGTCGCCGTAGCAGTAGCCGGCGAAGGCCTGCTCGATCAGCTCGTAGCCGATGCCGGCGTCCGCGAGCGCCCGCTCGCCGGCCTCGCGGGCCCAGTCGGGGTAGTCGCCCTCCTTGGTCCCGGGCTTGTCGAACTTCGTCATGCCGACGCCGATTACGAATGTGCGGTTGTTCACTGTGTCCCCCATGGCTGTCGCGAATCCTCTCTCTATGGCGCCGGGGCGCCGCTCTCGAACATCTCCACCAGCTGCTGGCGGCAGTAGGGCCACTGGCGGCTGTTGCGTCGCCCGCCGGGCTGCAGCGTGTCGAGCAGGGCGAGACCGCGCATCGTCGCGGTCGCCGTCTCGAGCAGGTGGCCGAAGCCGGGGCGCTCGGCCAGCTCGCCGAACAGCGTCCGGCTGAGCCGGAGCGTCTGGCGGTCGAGGTCGCGCTCGACCGGGGCGAGGCGCTCGCGCAGCTCGGGGTCGGTGCGGGCGTGCGTCCAGAGATCGAGCGCCGCCTGGTAGAGCGGGCTGGCATAGGTCGACCAGAGCAGATCGAGGCTCGCGGCGAGGCGCTCGGGGCCCTCGGGCAGCTTCGCGGCGGCGGCCAGCAGCTGCTCGCCGCGGCGTTCGGCGAGATGCTCCATCGCCGCCGCCAGCAGGGCCTGGCGGGTCTGGAAGTGGTGCAGGTGGGCACCCCGCGAGAGGCAGGCCCGCTCGGCCACACGGCTGGTCGTCGTGGAGGCGTATCCGTCCTCGACGAGGCAGGCGATCGTCGCGTCGAGCAGCGCTTCCCTGGTGGAGGCGCTGCGCTCGGCCTGACTGCGGCGGGGGGCTGGCGGATTGGCGGTCTGTGGCATCGCTCGATCCTAATCATATTTGCATTCACGCATGAACGTTTCTGTGGTAGCGTTGCGAACCGCAGGAACCCCGAAACCCGCTTCCCCGTGCCGGGCCGACCGGCGGGACTACGACCCAGGAGGTCCGACAGAGATGGCAGCCACCGAGGCGCTGGTGTTCGACGCGATCCGAACACCGCGCGGCAAGGGCAAGTTCAACGGGTCGCTGCACGGCACCAAGCCGGTCGATCTGGTCGTGGGCCTGATGCACGAGACGCTGATCCGCAACGAGAAACTCGACCCCGCCAAGGTCGACGACGTCGTGCTCGGCTGCGTCTCGCCGGTCGGCGACCAGGGCGCCGACATCGCCAAGACGGCCGCCATCAAGGCCGGTCTGCCGGACACGGTTGCTGGCGTCCAGGTCAACCGCTTCTGCGCCTCTGGCCTGGAGGCCG